>Ga0209040_10000454_pt1 | contig 31546 bp, 36 predicted proteins | sample BogFormECP12_OM3_FD_188240 | JGI IMG/M metagenome (GOLD analysis project Ga0209040, IMG submission 188240) | Bog forest soil microbial communities from Calvert Island, British Columbia, Canada - ECP12_OM3 (SPAdes) (version 2) | ecosystem: Environmental > Aquatic > Freshwater > Wetlands > Bog ... | reverse complement strand
CGAGCAACTCGACACCCACACCGACGCGCACATCTTCACCAGCCTGCCCCGCTCCGGCACCGTCCGCGCCGCCCGACTGCTCGCCGAGATCGGCGACTGCCGCGCCCGATTCCCCACCCCCGAATCGCTGGCCTGCCTCGCCGGCGTCGCCCCCTCCACCCGACAATCCGGCAAGATGCGCGCGGTCGGATTCCGTTGGGCCTGCGACAAACAACTGCGCGACGCAGTCACCGACTTCGCCGGCGACTCCCGCCACGCCAACGCCTGGGCGGCCGATCTCTACAACCGCGCCATCGCCCGCGGCCACGACCATCCCCACGCCGTACGAATCCTCGCCCGCGCCTGGCTCTACATCATCTGGCGCTGCTGGCACGACAGCGCCGCCTACGACCCCACCAAACACCGAGCCCTCCAGACCCTTCTGCAAACACATCAACAACCCGCGGCTTGACACAGGGCTACTCATGCCGGCACCGCCAGGCCCTGGGGATGCTGGCCGGCGATGATGCGCAGTACATCCATCGCGTCCTGCCGCGCGGCACCCTGCTCCGGAACCCAAATGCCGGCAATGACGCCGTAAATCAACCCGGACTCATCGTCGAGCGCCTCTTCAGCGCACGCCCGCCGCGCCGGGCATTTGCGGCACACGCCCGCCAGGACGGCCAGCTCCGGCCGCCGCGGCTTACGCTCCGGCGCCCACATCTCCCCGGCCCCGCCCAACACGCAGAGCCCCTCATCCATCGCCGCGCTCATCGCCGCGCTCCATCGGCCGAAACCCCAACAAGCGCCGCACCAAAGGAAACGCGGCGGCACTCACCGCACGCCTCGCCCCCCGGCAGGCACGCAGCCCCGCACAATCCGCACAAACTCACACAGCCGCGGCAGGCCAACTGGCCATCGACAAACACAGGCTCACGCGGCGCCTCATCACACAGCGGGCAGCGCCCAAAAACAGGACCTACAGATCCCGCAGATGAGCTAACCCGCCCGCTGCGACTGCCGACGCGGGCAGCATCCCGCGCACCGAGGCCGTTCGCGCTGCTCACAGCAAAGTTCTGAACTACAGGTATCGAAACGCTTGCCCCGGCACCGGCGCAGCCTTTACCCTGAGATGGACTTGGCAAAGTCTCTCCTCTTATGGAGACCCCGGGACAGGAAGCGTCACCTTCCGCCCAAACCACCAGATCGAAGCGGACCCCCTTCGGGGGGTTCCGTGATTTACGGGGTCTGTATGAACGTGTCCAGCAGGCGCATCGAGCCGATACGCCCCGATATCACAGCGGTGCGGCACCACCCCCTGAACCGGTCCGCTTAAGAGGCGTAGCCCCCGCAGCCTTGATCTCGGCGGCCGCGGCATCGACAAGCTGAGCGAGCAACGCCCGCTGAGGCCGGCTAAGGCGGTGCAGCGAATTGGCGAGCGCAGCAGCCTCCGTCCCGTCATGGCGCATCCGACTCGGGTAGATCACCAGCAGCGGCCCGCCAGGCCCGGGGATCTGTGCGATGAAGCCGCCGCCGGCGACCACATCCCCCATCGCCTCCAACCGCCAACCATGGCCCAGCAGCCGCCGCGCCCACCAATACAGCACTCGCACAAGCCGTTCGGGCTGAACTCGCACGCCGGGGATGCATTGCTCGCACACCGTGAGCGGCGCAAGCGGGGCAGCGCGATCCAGCAAACCGACCACCCCAGCAAGATCCCGCACCCACCCACTAGCGCTGAGCCGCCACACCGCCTCCAGCAGAAGAGAAGGCAGATCCCGGGCCGCCGAAGTGTCTTGTGGGCGCCGTACCAGTTCCACCACCCGATGCGACGGCAACTCGAGGACCACCACCGCCGTCATCGATTTCGGTCCGAACCAGACCCGGCGCACCACATAGCCCTGACGGTTCAACGCTTGCGCCCACCAGTACACCGGGCGCACCGCCGAAGCAGGCTGATTGCTGCCGGCGCCGGGGATGAACGTGAACTGCGGCTCGTAACCGGCCAGCAGCGGCAGCTCAGGAATGGGGCGAGATGCCGACGATGTGCGCCGAACTGGCATCGATTCCTCCTCGTTATGACCGCGTTGCCGAAACCATACTCTACAATATAATCCTACGACAAGATGCTCTCAATTCCGATTTGAGGAGGATGCGGTGAATCTGTCCATTCATGGGCCCAATCCGCACTCGCACCGCATGAGCCGCCGCGTCCTCCGTGGCTTCAGCCCTCAAGAATTCGCGGCGATCCGCACACGCGCCGGCCTTAGCGTCAGCGACCTGGCCCGGATCGCCGACGTCGCCGTCAGCACGATTCACCACTGGGAAGCTGGCACCCGCTCTCCCCAAGTCGACATCCTGGCGTCGGTCATGAAGGTATTCGATGCCCCGATCGAGGCAGTCGTCCTCATTCCTGCCGACGACCGATACCCCGGGGACTGGCGAGTGATGAAGGGCCTCACCCAGCCCCAACTTGCGCGCGCGGCCGGAGTCACCACCGTCACCATCCAGCGCATCGAACGCGCCGACTATCCGCTGTCGGACAAGAATGCCGAGAACATCGCCGCAGTCCTCGACATCAGCACCCACGAATACCGCGCCGCCTACCAGCGAGCCAGAGACCGTCCCGCGGGGGCCTCCGCCTAACCGCGGACTTGTCCGTCGCCGGTGTGCTGGGCGGATGAGCAAATCAGAACCGGGCATCCCACCCCTCGAACGGCTAGCATCCGAGCGCCGCGTGCCACTACCTGCATCGCCACCGGCGGACAGATCAACACCGCCACGAGCATGAGAAAACAACCAGCTAGAACATTGTTTACTCAGCACTGCTGCTCCTAGTTGTCGGATCTGGCGCCGGTCTGTGAACGCGGCTTGTACAAAAATTCCAACACGTCACCACCGCAGAAGTCACGTAAGTTGGCAAACATCGATCCGACAAGTCGGCGGTAACGATTCGATAACAATTACCGGAACGGCTGTGCGGGTTGGCCAGCCCGCCGCTGCCGCTCGTGGTTTTGGTGAGTCCGTGCCCATGGCCTCGCCCCGTGCGGAATTGGGTTCGGCAGCGGCGGATCTGGCTGGAGATGAGCATGCGGCCGACGGGGATCGCGCCGGCCAGCTGCGGTCGGATCGCGGCCATGGGGTCAGCGGCGTACTCGGGCGCTGGAGCGGGCACCGGCCGGAGCCGTGGCGCTGCCGGTGCTACTGGTCTGCGGCGCAATCCGATTCCGTTGTGATCCTGAATCGACATGCCTCACGCCCCTCCGCTAGCGGATAGTGCTACACATCAAATCACGTCAAACAGTAGCAGTGCAACAGCATAATGAGATAGATTTCATCGGCAATACTCGAACTCGACCGCTCGGACCCTACGTCTGACCTGCGGTGATCACTATTGAGCGCCCTGTGCAGGGGCGTTTCGAAGTATCAGCCTGCTCGCACAATTGACGGGCTGCGTGCCCGCTATCTATAGCGAGCCGATACATAGTGCCCTCTACGCTGGGCTAATGTGCGACAGGACATCTCGGAGCACTGTGATAGCGTTATCTGTAGCAGTGATAGCGCGGGCGCAACATTGGAGTGTGATCACACATGAAGGCCGTCCAAGAAGCGTCGTCACCAGCACTATCTGAGCCGATCCGCACACAACCGACGCTGGTGATTCACGTCGGGCCCGACACCTACACATTCGATGAGAGCGACGCACCAATTCTCGTAGGCCGTGAAGCGCCTGCCCAGGTCATCGTCAACGACGACCGAATCTCTCGCACGCACATGCGCCTCGAGCACACGCCGGGCGGATGGGTCGCTGGTGACCAAAGCCGAAATGGGATCTTTGCCGATGGCGTGCAGCACGCCACCATCCCGATCCGCGACGGCATCACGATTCACCTGGGAAATCCTGACGGGATTGCGGTGGCCTTCGGCCCGCAACCGCCAACGGAAGAATCCACGCCCGACGATGACGATGATGACGATGACATCAGTGAGCAGTCGCCAGTCAGGGACCCCGGAATCGCTCGCGCGGGCGCAGCTGTTGCCGCCCGCCGAGAAGAACTCGAGCTGACGCAGCGCTATTTGGCCCGCCAAGGCATCATCAACGCCGGCGGACTCATCGAGTTTGAGAAAGGTCGCCGCTGGCCGCGTAAATCAACGCGCACCAGACTTGAGGACGCGCTGGAGTGGCCGCACGGCGAGATCGCGCGCAGGCGCCGCCAGGGCAGCGTCACCGACGTCGAAAGCTCCGACGCCGAGACCCACACCGTGCGCGCGTCATTAATGACAGAGGCCGTCGAAGTGGCTCTGGCGACCATCAACGGCGCCATCGAGTCGCTGCCAGACCCCTCTGACCCGGCCTTTAGCGCCCGCGCCGGCACCCTCTTAGCTGACCTGCGCAGAATAGAGGCCGTCGCAGCGCACGCCGCGAACACCAGCAAAGGGAACCCGGATCTCGCGCTCATGCTCGGCTCCGTCCGCAAGCGCTACAAGGACCTGATGCTGCGCGCGGCACGCGCACCAGGGGCCACGCTCGGACAGCAGCTATACGCGGCCAGACATCGCGCCGAGCTGAGCGTCGAAGAAACCGCCAACGCCGCCGGAGTGCCGGTCGAAGTGATCACCGCGGCCGAGGCCGAAGTTCCATTAGACGATAAGGCCACGGCTGCGCTGTCGACGGCGCTCACCGCACTCACCCGCGGACGTTAACGCCGCCTGAACCAGCGGTGGCCATGAAACGGAGCGTCGGACACACACCCGACTAAACTCCTGAGGCGTACCACCGCCACGGTCATCAGGGGGTTTACTTGTGTCGCAGGAGCCGCCCCCCGGCGACACGACCGCAGAGTGGCGCACCGGATCGCGGTTCGGCCCCTACCTGCTGAAGCGGCTGCTCGGCAGCGGCGGATTCGGCGAAGTGTACGAGGCCTTCGACAGCGTCAAAAATCGAACCGTCGCGCTGAAGTTGCTGCCGCCATCGTATTCAGCCAACCCAAATTTCCGGCAGCGCCTATTTCGGGAAGCCTCCACCGCCGGCAGACTCAACGAACCCCACGTCGTCCCCATCCACGACTACGGAGAGATCGACGGACAGCTCTTCATCGACATGCGCCTGATCCCAGGCACCGACCTACGCGCCGTGCTGAACCAATCCGGGCCGCTCGACCTCACCCGAGCGGTATCCATCGCCACACAAATCGCCTCCGCACTCGATGCCGCGCACGCCGAACAAATCGTGCACCGCGACGTCAAGCCCGCGAACATCCTGCTCACCACCGAAGACTTCGCCTGCCTGGTCGACTTCGGGCTTGCCAACGCCGCCACCGACGCCAAACTCACCAGCGCCGGCACCACCATCGGCACCTTCGCCTACATGGCCCCCGAACGATTCAACGGACAAGAGATCGACCACCGCACCGACGTCTACGCCCTGGCCTGCGTGCTCTACGAATGCCTCACCGGCGCACCGCCGTACGACGCCGGCGACCAGGCCGCGCTCATCGCCGCCCACCTAACAACACCCATCCCGCTACCCAGCCAACATTCCGGTGTGCCAGTCGAACTCGACGACGTGATCGCTCGTGGAATGGCCAAAGAACCACATGATCGCTACTCCAGCGCCGGCGAACTGGCCGCCGCCGCCCGCCGCAGCGTCCCTGGCGCACCGACGACGCAGCACCGCGCCGCCACGTTCCCCGCGACCACGCCTGCCGCGCCTGTTTCAGACCCCACGCCGACACCAACACGAACCACACGGCGGCGGCGCAGGATCGCACTACTGGCTGCGACCGCAGTCGTCGTCATGGTGGCGGCTACAGCGATCGGCTGGTTCGGCGATCACCACCACGACACTCCCCCACCGGCCGTCCCAAGACCAGCCACGACTTCCATCGCGCGCATCGCGGCTACCATCCCCGTGGGCAAGCGCCCCGAAGCAGTAGCAGTCGACCCGCCCAGCCACACGGTCTATACCGTCAACTACGAAGACGGCACAGTGTCAGTGATCGGCACCACTCAACGGGCCGTCATCAACACCATCCACGTCGGCCACGGCCCCGCAGGCGTGGCGGTCGACCCCGCCAGCCACACCGCGTGCACCGCCAATAACCGCGACGACACCGCGTCCGTGATCGACACCACCCGCGGCACCGTCACCGCCACCATTCCCGTCGGCACCAATCCATGGGGAGTAGCGATCGACCCCAGCACCCGCTCGGCTTATGTCGCCAACATGTGGGACTACAGCGTCTCGGTCATCAACCTCGACACCCACATCGTTACCGCCACCATCCCGGTCGGCAAAAACCCGTACGGTGTCGCCGTCGATCCCGCCACGCATACCGCCTACATCGCCAACAGCAGCGACGGCACCGTATCAGTGATCGACACCGTCAAACTCACCGTCACCGCCACCATCCCCGTCGGCAACGACCCACGCGGAGTAGCGATCGACACGGCCAACCACACCGCCTACATCACCAACGAAGCCGAAGGCACCGTGTCCGCCATCAACCTCGACAGCCAGCGCCTCACCGCCACCCTCCACATCGGCAACAGCCCTTTCGGAGTCGCTGTCGACCCCACCAGCCACACCGTCTACACCGCCAACCACGACAGCGCCGTCTCGGTGATCGACACCAATAACCTCACTGTCAGCGGCGCGATCCGAATCGGCAAAGAAACCTTCACCGTCGCTGTAGACCCCACCAGCCACACCGTCTACACCGCCAACCAAGACAACACCGTCTCGGTCATCGAACCCGGACAGGCCTAACAAAAATCACGGAAAGAGACCTGTGACTCAGCTAAAACCACCACGTAGCGCGATCATCGGCACCGGCATGGTCGGCTCGGTGCATGCATACGCCGTCCATCGCGCCGGCGGACAACTCGCTGCGATCAGTGCGAGCACACCGCACAGCAGCGAACGCGCCGCACAGCGGCTCGGCGCCCAACGCGCCGCCAGCGTCCAGGACGTTGTCAACGCCGATGACGTCGACGTGGTGCACATTTGCACACCCAACAGCCTGCACCTCGAGCAGGCCACCGCCGCCCTGGCCGCTGGAAAGCACGTCATTTGTGAAAAACCTTTGGCGACAACGGTTGCCGATGCTCAGACTCTCGTCGACGCCGCCCATGCAGCAAACAGGCTTGCCGCAGTGTCGTTCATTTACCGCTTCTACCCGATGGTCCGTGAAGCCCGCCACCGTATGGCCGACTCGGCAGTGTGGTTGATGCACGGCGGCTACGTCCAAGACCACCAGGCCAAAGCCGATCCCACCGGGTGGCGATCCGACCCGGCTCAATCAGGGGTTTCGGCGACGTTCGCTGACATCGGCTCCCACTGGTGCGACCTGGCCGAGTTCGTCACCGGCCATCGCATCACCGCTGTCTTCGCCGCCGAGGCCGCCGCCCCCCGCGACAGCGTCCGCCAGGACGACGGCGCTGTGGTCGCGTTCCGCACCGACCGTGGCGCGATAGGAAGCGTCGTCGTCAGCCAGTCCTCACCAGGCCGAAAAAACCAGCTTGCCTTTTCCTTTGACGCTCGCGAAATCGCGGTCCAATTCGACGGCGAATGCCCCGACCAACTCGTCATCGGCGGCCTGGAAGCCACCACCATCCTGCTGCGCGACGCGGCCGTCCTCCACCCGGCCAGCGCGCGCTATTCCGTGCTGCCAGCCGGCCATCCGCAGGGATACCAAGACTGTTTCAACTCCTTCGTCGCTGACGTCTACGACGCCATCCGCACCGGCATCGCACCCGAGGGCTTGCCGCTGTTCGCCGACGGATTGAGAGCAGCAACGATTCACGCCGCAGTGGCGGCCGCTGCCACCAGCGGCACCTGGGCCGACGTCGCCGACCACCAACCAGCCACGTCACATCCGGCGTCCGGAGCGCCCCAGTGAACGCCGCGCCGGTGCGGCTGGCCCTGATAGGGCTGGGTGACATGGGCACCACACACTTGAAAATCTTCGCTGGCCTCCCACAGGCGCGCATCACCGCCCTAGCCGACAGTCACTCCCTCTTCGTCGACCGCGCCGGCGCCAAAACACCCACGGCCGACCTCTTCTACGACCCGCTGGACTGCGTGAACAACGCCGGCATCGACGCCGTCGTAGTCGCCACCGCCGACGACACCCACTACAGGATCGTGCAAGCGTGCATCGCGCGCGGACTGCCCGTGCTCTGCGAAAAACCGCTCACCACAACAGCTGAGCAATCCCGCCTGGTGGTCGACGCAGAACGGGCCACCGGCCGGCGACTGGTACAAGTGGGCTGGATGCGCCGCTTCGACACCGACTACCAGAACTTGCACGGCACGCTGCGATCTGGACACGTCGGCGAACCGGTCCTGATCAGCCAACGTCACCGGAATCCGCTGTCAGTGATCAAGTTTGACGAACGGGAGCTGATCACGAGCTCGGCATCCCACGACATCGACATTTTCCGCTGGCTGTGCGGCGAGGAAATCGCAGAGGTTTCCGCAGTCACCAAAACCAGCCAGGACGGAGCCGCCGTCATCGTTGTCCTCACCCTGGTCTCGCAGTCCGGTGTGCTCGGAGTGATGGAACTGGGCCGTGGACCGGGCCTGTCATATGACATCGGCTGCGACATCGTCGGCAGCCGCGGAGCAGTCGCTCTCAGCCCGGGCGGCACCGGGGCGGCCAATGATCACGCCGCGCACCCACACACCGAAGCGTGGAAGCAACGATTTGCGCAGGCCTACCGATCTCAGGACGCTTCGTGGCTGTCCGCGGTGGCCACAGGCTCACCGGTCGGGGCCTCCGCATACGACGGGTACAGGACCAACGCTGTCATAGATGCGGCTCTGACATCGCTGGAGAGCGGTCGCACACAACACACCTTTCGCGATAGCGGCCCGAAAAGCCACAGACCTAATACATATCGACAGCGTAACTAGCTGGTGATCAGGGCGTTTCGGCGTGACTCGTCAGACGCCAACCATCGTTCAACACGTTCGATCGTTTCCCCGGTGATCGCCTCCACCAGCGCGGACACGATGATCTCGGCGACCGGCGGGGTGACGGCATTACCGTACTGACGGACGCGTTGGCGCTTGTTACCGACCACCACATAGGTATCCCCAAACGCCATCGCCCTGCCAATCTCGTGCGGCTCAAGCATTCGAAAATAGACATCGGCGAGCTCGACAGGCAGCCCAGGGGCACGCAGCAGTGACTGATGCCCCGACGTGGTGATGGTCCGGACTGGTTCGCAGACAGGAGTGGTCATCTGCCCCTGGTCGCCGCGGACGGTGTTGTTCCGCATCAGCAGGGCGTGTCTGTCGACTGCAGTGACTGTCGCCAGCGGCTGGTCGGTACTGCGTGTAGCGCCGTTGCCGTAGTAGCTGGTGACCAAGCCGTGATGGTTACCTGAGGCGGTCACGGTTGCGAGCGGATCGGCTACCGGCCGGGCGTCGCTGCTGCCGCCACGTAGCTCGGTGATGAACGGGATGTGCTGCACCAGAGCATGGTTGGCTCCATCAGCCACGATCGTGTTGAGCGGATCCGTTGCCGGCGCAAGGTGACGCGGCCGGTCACGGAACTGCGTCACAAACGGCGGCAATGCGATGCCGTCGCATTCCCGCGTTGTGCGCGTGGCCATCGGTTCGCTGATTGGTGCGGCCTGGTCACGCCATGTCCCACCGCAGGGAACCACCAGCCCGGTTTCGTTGCGGGTCGTCATAGTCCGCAACGGCACACCGACCGGAGCCGCCGCCTTACCATCGCGCCCCTCGGTGGGCACCACCAAAGCCTTAGCCTAGACTTTTCGCGAAACTCGCTGTGACACGAGCTTGAGTTAGCGAAAGTGCCTGTCCTGCAAGGAATAATGAGACTTCCTGAGGGTCTATGATTCCGAGCGGGGAGGCACTTTCCAGGTGAAGGGTAGCGCAGCGGTTTCACAGGTGAAAGTGTCGGCGGACGGCCAAGGTGTCGTGTCGCACGCCGGGGTGGGCATGCTGCGCGAGGTCGCCGAGCTGAGCGGCTTATCGGCGCAGGTCACCGCGGCGTTGGCCGACACCTATAACGGTCCGTGGATTCATGCGCCCGGCGATGTGTTCGCCGATCTGGCCGCCGCGGTTGCCGATGGCGCCGACTGTGTTGACGGGGTCGGCCAGCTGCTCGGGGATCGCGAGCGGGTGTTCGGAGCGGTCGCCTCGACGACCACGCTATGGCGGCTGGTCGATGAGCGCATCGACGCCGCACATCTGCTGGCGATCCGCGGTGCCCGCGCGTATGCCCGGCAGCGGGCCTGGGCGGCCGGGGCGGCACCAGACCATGATGGGTGGCTACATCTGGATGTGGATGCCACCATCACCGTTGATCACTCCGACAACAAGGAAAACGCCGCCGCGACCTGGAAGAAGACGTTCGAGTTCCACCCGCTGCTGGTGTTTTTGGACCGCCCCGACATCGCCGCCGGCGAAGCTTTGGCGGGGCTGCTGCGAGCCGGCAATGCCGGCAGCAACACCACAGCCGATCACATCAGCGTGTTAAACCAGGCGCTGGCGTCGTTGCCACCAAGCTATCGCCCGGGCACCGATAACCCCGACGCGCCGCAGATCCTGATCCGCTCGGATTCGGCCGGGGCCACCTACGGGTTCGCCGCGGCCTGCCGCAGCGCCAGGGTGGGGTTTTCATCGGGGGCGGTGATCGACGCTGCTATCCGCGAGGCCGTCGAAACGCTCAACAACACCGATGCGTGGTATCCGGCGATCGATGCCGATGGTGCCATCCGTGACGGCGCGTGGGTCGCCGAAGCCACCGCACTGGTGGATTTGGATAAATGGCCGCCAGGGACCCGGCTGATTCTGCGCAAGGAACGCCCGCATCCCGGAGCGCAGTTGAGGTTCACCGACACCGACGGGCACCGCATCACCGGGTTTCTCACCGACACCGGCGACGGCGTGATCCCCGGTCAGCTCGCCGGGCTGGAACTACGCCACCGCCAACACGCCCGCGTGGAAGACCGCATCCGCCAGGCCAAAGCCACCGGCCTGCGCAACCTGCCATTCAACTCCTTTCAAGCCAACGTCGCCTGGCTCGAAATCATCATGGCAGCAACCGATCTGATCGCCTGGACCAAACTCATCGGCTTCACCGGCGATCCCGACCTCGCACGCTGCGAGATCGCCACCTTCCGCTACCGGGTACTACACGTTGCCGCCCGCATCACCCGCGGCGCCCGACAACTACGCCTACGCATCGACGCCACCTGGCGCTGGGCCCAAGCGATCGCCACCGCCTGGACCCACATCCGCGCCGCGTTCACCTGACCGCAGACCCCAGACCCAACAAGACGAAAGGCCCCACCGGCCTTAGGAAAGCCCGCCTACCCAGCGACACCGGGCAACTTGTCATACCCACCGGCAACAATCGACATCACAAGCCGGCCAGGACCGGCTCCGTTCACCCCGGCCAGCCGCGCGAAAAATCGAGGTTAGTGGTCTCGATCGTGGTCACCGTCGATAGTGGTTCGTCGATGTGACGCACACGGTATTCACCGCGACGGTCGAGAACGAATGGGCCCCAATAACGTTGCATGCCCGCCAGAATCCGCGTCATCGTCTTGGGGGCGAGCGGGCCAAAGAACACCTCGCCCGTTTTCTTGTCCTTGAATTCGCGCACCGGCTTGTCGCCGATCCGTTCACCCCGCAACCCCCAATCGATGGCCTCCACCGCCGTCAAGACCGGCGGTTCGAAGACCGCATTGCGATACGTCACCCGAGGACACCGGTACACGTACTGCTGGCGGAAACGGCCCATGTCAAGCGCCAGGCCGTTTGAACACCTGGATCGCATCGACCCACTCGCCGCAGGTCTGACACAGACCGCGCGGCCGCAACCACTTGTCCCAGTCGGGGTCGCGACGTAATCCGTTGTCCAGATAAGCCACATAAAGCCGGTCGCGTGACTGCGGAGCCATCAACGTGCGCGCCGGTTGGGCGTGCATGGAATTCAACGCGATAACACGGGTCTTGTAGCCGAGGTTGCGGATCTCGCTGAGCCACCGATCCCACTGGTCCCACGCCCGGACATCGATGACGTTCTCCACGACACCAGCGCGAACGCGGCCGCCCCGCTCGATCACCCCGCGCAGATACATCGGCACCTCTCCATCAGGGCCCGGGAGCGTTCGGCTTCCTCATCGCGCGGAGTATCGAAAAGGTCACCCTGCAATGTGGCGTCATAGTCACGCCGCTTACCACGCGCCCCCGACCACTGCGGGCACTCCGGGGACGCCCAGAAGAGGTCAGCGACCGGCCACTTGTCCACCGGCGCCTCACGGATATCCCCCAGATAGTGATCGGCCTCCGGGAAGTTCGCCGAATGCGACTCGATCCTTGCCCCAATGGTTAGCCGCCCGGGCTACACGCACATGCGGGACAGCAGCGATACCTTGCGACGAGCCACCCGCGCCACAGAACCAATCCATCACTTCCAGCACAAGCCAACACCTTTCGCGATAACCAGCCACGCCCGGCTCCCAGCAATATCCACGGCTGCGCCCTGCGTCGCGTTAGCGATAACTCTGCGGAGACGTGTCGGTGGCGTCGGTCGGTGCGACGAACGCCCGCCCGTCCTTAAACCACACGCTGCAACCCGGCGGCACAACGAACCACTTGCCGAGATGCCGATACATCTCGGCAGTGGCGCCAGCTTGCCGAGCATTGGTCGGCGGCAACATGTAGCCGTCGACGTCATACATTGGGCTGCGATCGACCCACAGCGAATACTTCAAACACACCGTGCGCGAGGCCTCGTCCTGATCCATCTGGACCGGGTCCTCAACCACTTCAAGCACTTGCGCGCGCCGCGCCGAAAACCCAGTCGGTGCATAGTCAGGGTCAGGCTCCAACGACATCGGCGGCAAAGGCTTCACGCGATACAGCGCGCCGCCACCTTTAAACCGCAGCAAGACGTTCATCGCCCAGCCGCGCGCCAGTTCACGATCGGTGGTCACATAAATCCGCTTGGGATCCCGGTCGACGTTGTAGCCGCTGCCGCGGGCAAGGCGTTCAATGCTGCGTTCAAACGTTGTCCACTGCCGGCGACGCGCGTCCGGGGCGACGATGAAATCGCCGACCGCGATCCCGCGCCGGCCTCCATGCCAGTAATCCATGCCGGGGAATCTAAACCCGGCGACGGACAGTTAACGGCAGGCCTTTGGACCGAAGCTCGTGTTGTCGGTGGGTACCGCCATGCTGAGCCCATGACTAATCGAGCACAGTGGGCCGTCGTCGACGTCGAAACCTCGGGCACCAGCCCCGATCATTGCCGCATCATCAGCGTTGCGGCGTTGGCCGTCGACGACAACGCAACGATCACCGATGCTGTTGTCACGCTGCTTAACCCAGGCGTGCACCCAGGCCCGACGAACATTCACGGGATCACTTCCCAGATGCTGGCCGGCCAACCGCAATTCGCCGATATTGCCGTCCGCCTGGCCGCACTGCTGGGCGGCCGCACCCTGGTTGCGCACAACGCCGCCTTCGATTACGTATTCCTGGCCAACGAATTCCGCCGCACGGCCGTGCAGTGCCCGGTCGACGCAGTGATGTGCACCGTCGAATTATCCAACCGCCTGAACCTGCCCGTCGACAACCACAAACTGGCCACCCTGGCACGTCACTGGCGGGTGCTGCAGACCCGCCCCCACGACGCCTTCGACGACGCACGAGTGCTCACCCGGATTCTGACCCATTCGCTCGAGCACGCGCGCGCCAGCGGTGTGCCGCTGCCGGTCCGGCCACCCGCCAGCCTGCGACCGCCGGTGTTCTCGGCGGCGGCGTAAATACGCCCGCATCGATGCACGTTGCATCGCCGCGCGCGCGTTTACTGTCCGTCGGTGGGTTTACAGTCCGCCGCATGAACGTGCTCAGGCGGATACGTGTCGGCCGTAACCGCGCTGCTGGTGTCTGGGCCGCCGCAGTCGTGGCTGCGGTGGTTGCCTGGCTGCATCCCGGGTTTGGCCACGAAGCCACAGCCGCGCAGCCACCCGTCTCAGCTGCCGGGGGCGAACTGGCTGATCTGCTCAACCGCGTCACGGTCGTCGATCGCCTCAACCCGGCCGCCGGTTATGACCGCAGCTGCCACACGGCGAAATCACCGCCGCGCTTGTCTCGTAGGGCTGATCAAACAATCCGGGCGTACTCATCAGATCGGCAATCGGCTACTGGCTTGCCTGGTGGTGGCCAGGCCTCTCGCCAGCCCACTTCATGTTCAGCGCCTTCATGTCGGCGAGAGTGACACCGACATCGGCTGCCACCACCGCGCACTGCGCCCAGCCCAGCCACCGACCCAGCTTCGCCTCGGAGAATGTGGACGTTTCAGCAGTCGCAGCCATGCGGCGCAGGTGCCCCAGGCCCACATCACTGCCCGGCAACTCAGGCATCCCGCGCTGTTCGGCGATCTGTATCGTGTCGCGAAGCGCCGCAAGCTGTCATATGAAACCTCCATCGGTGAGCTTCGATTCAGGTTCGGTGCGGGGCGCAACGTCCAACCCGGCGGCCGAAACCGCCTCCACAATGTGGGCGCGCCATGCTGTCCAGCCTCGGAACCAGCCATGAGCTCTGCCGCTGGGACAATCAGTGCACGCAACCGTGGCGCTTGCCGGGTCCGGGCTCGGAATATGCACGGCCAGCACCTCACTCAGTGCGTTCATCTTTATGCCATTCACCGGGGTTCTCCTCGCTCGTACCTATCGGACGCTCTCGTTGTCGGCCAGGGCCTGGCTGGGAGGGGTGCCGGGGCCGCGTTCTAAAGCGACGGCTGGCAGAAGCCCGGGGGTGAAGCGGAAGGTGCCCGTGAGGTTGCACCAGGCGCTCAAGCTTGGGTCGCCGAGAACTATGCGGCGGAATACTGCGTTTTCCTTGCCGGGGTGCACAACGATGACCGAGCGCTCCGGAAGTCTCTCGAGGGCAGGTGCCGACGTGATCAGTTCAGCTGTGGGGGACCATAGTTCGGCGATCACTGCTTGCTCAGCGTGGTGCCGCCACTCGTCCTCGCTGGTCACGATCAGGCCGCAGCCGCAGCGCCCGTGCTCGCCATCGCCAATCGTCCAGTCGCAGTCGTGAGCGTCGACGATGGATTCGGTGCGCGTGCGGTCGACTTCGTGGGTTGTCACGGTGCTCATGTCTGCCTCAATCTCTTTGTCGGATTGGATAACTCGGGTAGCTTCATGCGATCTCGGCGTCGAACGCGCCCACCGCGGCGTTGAACATCGCGTCAGTCTCGAAGCCGACGAACCGCCACGCCACCACGCGGGTATCCGCCTGGTGGATGCGTTCGGCGAGGCCGCGGTCCTCAAGGACGCGCAACTGCCGGTAGGCCGGGTTTAGAACAGCTTGCGATTTTGTTGGTCGGTAGTGGACGGGCGGTAGTTGTCGGACCTATCTGAGAGTATTTGGGTGCCGGGCACCGACACGTCTACGCATGGGCTGTTTGTTGGCCATTATTGGCCACCCGGCAGGTACGTTCGATCTACGTGGCTGTATTGAAGGGACGAAGCGGTGAGCAAGAGGCGCCGAATTGGTGGGCATTCAGGTCCTGGGAGTGTCCCGTGAAGGTCGTTGTCAGCGCCTCGCTGTCGAGTAACTACGACAAGAGGTACGTCGTCGTTGACGAGGCGACCGGTGAAGTCCTGGATGACGCTCAGGGATGCGGGTACAAGAGCGCGCAGAACGCGCACCGGGCGTATTCGTACAAGGCGATGCCGCCGAAGAAGAAGCGTCAACGCAAGGCAGTCAAACGACAGGTAGAACGCTGGTGTGCCGAGCACAAGGAATTCATGCAGCACGTGGGTCAGGCGATGTTGTATGCCCTGAAGGATGGTGAGAACGTTGCTGAGGCAGACGTGCGGGCGATCTTGACCGAACATGGCTTGGAGTGCCGTTCGCGGTCAAAGACCTGATGAAGCACTGGTGACATCGTGAACCTCAAGGAATGGGCCACCACGCAGGGTGGTCAGCCTCGTCGACATGTCCGCCCCCATCTGCGCGATGCCCCGGATGCTCTTGGAAGCCCGGCGGTCCTGGAAGCGAGCCGAGCTGCTTACCGCAGTGGTCGCGGGCTGGAAATACCACACGTCCGTGAGGATCTGGCGGATGGCTAACCGTGGCCCGCACGACTACGTGTCCGCAACGTCGGCCGCTCACCGGCTAGGCGTGTCGACACGGACTCTGCGCCGCTACACCCAGGAGGGCCGGCTGCCGGATGCGCGCAGCGCGGGTGGGCGGCGGATCTTTCGGATCGCCGATCTGGATGCGCTCGGCCACAAGCCGCCCGCTGGTGGTGGGCGCACGGTGGGGTATGCGCGGGTGTCGTCGCGGCGCCAGCAGGCCGAGGGGGAGCTCCACCGGCAGGTAGCTCGGCTCAAGGAGTTCGGCGTCGCGGATCTATTGGTGTTCACCGACGTCGCCTCGGGGTTGTCGGACCGCCGCGCGGGACTGCGGAAAGCATTGGGTGAGTGCATGAAACCGGGTGTGGACCGGTTGTTGGTGGAGCATCCGGACAGGTTGGCCCGTTTCGGTGTCGGGGTGATCGAGCACCTGTTGGCCGGCTACGGGGTGAAGGTCATCTACACCGGCCAGTCTGAGGACGAATCGGCCGAATCGGAGTTGGTGCGCGACATGCTGGCCATTGTGACCAGCTTCGCCGGCCGCCTGTATGGGCAGCGTTCGGCGAAGACGAAACGGTTGCGTGCGGCGGTGTCGGCCGAGACGCACAGCGGTGATGCCGCGTGACCGCGCGCGAGCTGCGCCCGTGGCGTGGGGTGAAGCCGGTCGCTGCCCCTACTGGGGTTGCGATCAGCACTCGGCTGTGCACCACAGCTGATGATGAGCGGGTGCTGGATCCGGTTGCTGCACACCTGGGCCGGTTGCGGCGCAGCGATCTTGCGGCGGTCGCATGTTCTGAGCCGGTGGATACGGGGTTGAGCGCCGAGGACCGCCGGGCGGTGCGCCGGGGTCGGCTCAACGCCCGGAAGAAGAGGTTGACTGGGCAGTCGTCGGCGCGGTGGGCCAACGCGATCATCGCTGCCAATGATGATCAGCGCCGATTGGCGCGCGATGCCCAGTACCGCCACATCATTGGGTTGCGCGCCGCGGTCGCCACGATCGCCAAGCGGCTGGCCGCCCCCACCACGGACACGTTGACGGCCGCGCAGCGTAAAGCCCGCCGGAAAGCCAACGCGGTCAAAGGGTATGCCACCCAAGCCGAACGGTTCGCCAAGCAACAGCGGTTGCAGCGTCTGCGCGGCGAGCTGGCCCGCGTGGAGGCCGACCGCTCCGCGGTGCGGGGCCATGTGGTTGAGGGCGGTAAACGGCTCGCCAAGACGCGCCATCACCTCGACGATGCCGGGCTCACCGCCGATCAGTGGCGGCAACATTGGGAGGCAGCGCGCTACCGGATCACCGCGAACGGCTCCCCGGACGAACCGTTCGGGAACCTGACCATCACCGTCACCCCAGCTGGGCAAGTCAGCATTCGATTGCCTAAACCGTTGGAACACCTGGCCAACGCCGCCCGTGGCCGGTACGTACTCTCGGGCAGCGCGGTGTTTAGTCACCGCGGCGACGAATGGGCCGAACGGATCACCAGCGCAATGTCGGTGTCCTACACCATCACCCGCCGCCCCGGCCGCGCCGGCCGGTATCTAACCGCCTCCTGGGCGATCCCCTCTGTGCCGTACTGGGTCGGCCGCGACGACTGCGCCGCAGGCGATGATGTCCACGCCGAAGGTCCAGTGGTGGGAGTGGATCTCAACGACGGCCACCTGGCGGTGCGGCGCCTCGACACACACGGCAATCCCATCGGGGCCGCCGAGCGCATCGACATCGACCTCACGGGCAGTGCGTCGCGTCGGGATGCCCAAGTGCGGCACGCCATCACGAGGCTGATGCACTACGCCCGCCGGCACGGCATCACGACGCTGACGGTCGAAGACCTCGACTTCGCCGACGCGCGGGCCACCGGTCGAGAAACCATGGGCCGCGGCGCACGCGGGAAACGCTTCCGCAAGACGGTATCTGCTATGCATATCTACGCACCCGAAATCGGTGTCCAAGACGTTCAGCAACGATCTGCCTAACGCCGTTCTGAACACCTATTCGTGTCGTTGCACAAGACTGTCAGTGGTAGCGCGTAGCGTCCGCCTATCGACCTTGAACACGGCTCCGTGTACTCGGCGGAGTTCACGCCATCGCCTGGCCGGACTTGCTGGATGCTCGTCCTGCGGACCGATGGCCTGAACCGCATCGCTGCTCCCAGCGAGTTCCTGCTTTCGCTGCTCGCCGACAATTCGGCGACCAACACGATCAAGGCGCGCGCCAGCGACGTCGCACTGTGGTGGCGCTGGTGCGTCGATCACACGGCGAACGCCGCGCCGGCGCCAATCGAGCCGATGCGCGCCACTGCCGCCGAGCTGACGACCTTTGTACTGCGATTGCAGACCACGCCAAAGAAACATCCACTGACCACACCGATCCGGGTTATGCCCGGCGACAAGCGAGCGCGGTCGTCACGGACCATCGCCCGGATTGTCGACAGCATCAAGCAGTTCTATCTCTGGGCGGCACGCTGCCACGGGATGATCCCCGACGCCACCGCGAGACAGATGCTCAACTTCAAGACACCGCGCGTGACCGATGTGGCCACGGTGGACCGCCTGCAGCCGTCGCTGGTGCGTCGGGTATTGGCAATCCCCAAAGGCACCCGGGAACGGTTCCTCCTCGAATTGCTCTACGGAACCGGAATACGAGAGGGCGAAGCACTCGGGCTTCGGCTTGAGGACATCCACCTGTCCGCTGATGATGCGGCGATCTTCAACTGTTCCTTTCCTGGTGGTGCGCATCTGCATGTGGTTCGGCGCCGCAACCCCAACGGCGCAACTGCGAAGTCCCTGTATTCGAGAATCGTTCCCCTTACGCCCCAGGCGGTTTCCTACTACCGCGCATGGATGGCCGAGAGGTATGACCGATTCGAAGACCGCGACGATTCCGCATACGTATTCGTCTCCATCAAGGGGCCGGAGGCCGGTTCCGCTTGGTGCGTTTCCTCGATGCTGAGCTGGTGGAGGCGCACCATCCAGACGCAGCCGGGCCTGGAACACGTGACTCCCCACGTCCTGCGGCATACCTACACATCAGAACTGCAGGACGCGGGGGTCGCGGCGATGACGGTCTCTGAACTCCTTGGTCACCGCAGTTTTAAATCCACTCAGACCTACACCCACGCGCAAGCCTCGACGATGGCCGCTGCCGGGACGGCGTTGCTGTCCTGGCGCCAGGAAAGGCATCTGGTGACCACGCAATGAGCGCAATTCTCGAACTTGTTCCAGCACCCATTTCCATCGGATACAACAAATCCGATCATGATCTGACGAGCGACATTTTCACGCACCTTGCGCCCGGATATGACGAATGGCTCCACGCACGGTGGGACGGCTCCACCAGGATCTTTTCGTGGGAGTGGGGGGACAACGTGCGGATGTGCAAGGCCGGGGGATGCCGCCGGTTTCCTGCGCGCGCCGATGGCCTCTGTCATCTGTGCAAGGCGGCGTTTGACGTACACGATGAAAGCGACCTGCGCACGTGGCTGGCTACTCATACGCCAGCGCCGTGCGTCATCAGCAACGGACCGCAGAAGTGCGCCGTCAGGACCGACACAGCGCGCTGCGGACGGCCAGCGGAGAGCCGGGCTTTGTGTCATCACCACTACCGGCGTTGGGAGAAGGCTGGGCGCCTCGATCTCAACGAGTGGATGCAAGGAGAGACCCCATTCCCTGAACCGGGCCGGTGCGCGGTGGGCTCCTGCCTCCGCGATCGCACGCTGGCGGGTTCTGCCATCACCAGGACGTTATGCCTGCACCACTGCGGCCTCTGGCGGAAGGCAAAGCTGCCGGACGACGTTTTCCCCTTGTGGACGGAACAGCAGGCACCCGCAGGTCTGACCCAGTTCGATCTCTGGCTCGGCGGACTTGCGACTCCGATCATTGACGAGATCCTCTTCTCGGTCACTGCCGATACTGCGGATGGAACTCAGGTTCCTGTCGAGTCGGCACGAACGATTGCAGAGACCGCCCGGCAAAGTCGAGATGTCTCGCTGGGATCGTTGACGACCGCTGGGATGAACGCGCGCACGGACCGGACGCTCCGGAAATGGAAAGATCGTCTCGATGTCCTACGCGCGGACAGCGATGCAGAATGGCTCAACGATTCCGTGCGCCTCTCTGTTGTGAAACGCTATCCGGAACTCGGCACAACCTTGCCGCTTGGCCGGATCAGCCAGCCGTGGCTGCGGCAGATGATGACCGACTTCTGCCGCGCATCGCTTGTCAGTGTCACACCTGCGGTTCTGGGGCGCTACGTGGCCGAGATGGGGCGGCTGTCAGCGTTCTTGGCCACCCGTCAAGATCATGGGGACAAGCCGCAGTCCTTGACTGTCAAGGCGATGGACGCCTACGCCACGAGCGTCGTCGCCGACACAACGCTCAAGCCGAAGACGATCCAGAGTCGACTGGAGAATGTCGCCTCGATAATCACGCAATCCCAAGCACTGGGACTAACTCGGCGATATGGGCTGCAGCCCGATTTCCAGGTTTTCAAGCGGCACTTTCCGAAGCAGGTCGAAGAAAGATCATTCGAGCAGCGCGCATTCCCGGACGCCACGTTCCGGTTCCTGCTCGGTGCCGACGACATCCTCGGTGATCGCGTTATCGACCTGCTGCGCACCATCCCTCAGCAGGAATTCGATGGCTCGGTTGCGGTCCAGGCGCTGCATCTATCAGCAAACTTCGGACGACGCCCGAGCGAACTCTGCAGCCTGAACGCTGACCGCATCCGCCTGGATGACGGCACCGGCCAGGCGGCCATCCTCTACGACAACTTCAAGTCAGGTCGCAAGAACGTCTGGCTGCCGATTGACGCCCGCTCGTCCTCCGCAGTATCTGATTGGATGGCACTCCTGCGGGGGCGCTATCCGTTGACAGCACAGGTGGATCTGGCGCTGCTCCCGGCCCCGAACAGCAACCCCAATGGCACCAAGCACATTCGCTCGAACCAGTCTGCGCGATGGTTCCGCACTTGGGCGATCTTGCTGGAGCAGGCCATCGTCGTTGCGCAACTGCACGAGGCCACCGGCATCCCGATCGCCGAAATCTGTCAACTGACATCAGGCGCCTTCACCGGGCTGACCCTGATCGCAGCAACTGGCGAGGTTGACCTCGCTGAGCCAATCGCCGCCACTCTTGCTGACTACCGGCACGACCTTCACGAAAGGTCCGGCACTGACCAGGAAGAGCACGTTCAGGACATTCCGTTGTTTCCTTGCCCGATAGCAGGGACGTGGCGAAAACGCCCATCAGATGCGATGCCGTCGGTCAATCCTGCGCGCTTCGAAGCGCTAGGGAGCGGGTGGGAAACCATCGCCGCCCGCTACGCCAGCGGTGGCATCCCTGGCGGCCATCTCGGACGCGAACGGATTAACCCCGATGCCCTCTCAATGCGACGGTTCCGCCACACATACCTGCAACACCTCGTCGACATCGGGACAGACATTTTCGTCGTGCAAGAGCTAGCCGATCACAAGAATGTCCAGACAACCATCGACAGCTACGTCCGAGTGCGCAATGAAGCACTTCGCGAAGCCGTCGATGTTCTCAACCAGCACCGCATAGACCGCTTCGGGACAGCCAGTCGGCGGCTCGCATTCGTCCCCAGCATCACCACAAGGGACGTCACAACCAACCGGTGCGGCAACCCACAAGTCCTCAAGCTCGGAACCGAAGGCTGTGAATATGACCGGCAATGCTACGACTGCGACCACTACTCCACAGATCCGTCCTACCTGCGCGACATCAAGTCCGAAATCATGACCTGCCGCATGAGTCTGCAACGCCTGGAAACCGAAGAACTACAAAGGCAGAAACCACACCACATCGCAGTGCTGAAAGAACGCCTATCGGGCTGGAGGCAGACCCTGAGAAAGCTCGAAGCCCATCTGGACGCTCTACCTCTGGACGAGCGCGAGGAAGTACTAGTGGCGGCTGAAATGGTCTGGACTTTCCGTAACCGTGCCCGCTCAGGCGGCGCGTTGAGCTTCGGATCAGCCGACATCGAGGCGCATGCCGAATGAGCGCCCGGTCCCGTCCCGAACAGGCAATCGCCGCCCGGCAGCTCACCCGCGACCGGAACCGGGAGCGCATCGCATGGGCAATCGCCGAGCTGCGCTCATCCGGCCATCAGATCTCCAAGTCCGCCGTCGCGAAGCTCGCCAAGGTCTCTCGCGGCACCGTTTACAGCCACCCCGATCTGCTCGGCGAAATCGAGACCGCGCAGACAGAGCACCGGGCAACACCAGCCGCGGCCATACCCAAACGCGGCGGGCAGGCGGAAGCACGCAAAACCTCCGAAACGCAGGCGCTGCTCAATCAGATCCGCGCGGAGAACAAGCAGCTTCGTCAACGCGTCGCTGCTGCCGAAAGCGCCGCACATCAAGCCATGGGAACCGCCGGATCATTGGCCGATCCCGGCGAGCTTGCAGAAGCGCTGGCCGATAACGCAAGGCTGGCCGCCCAGTTGGCGAATACCTCTGAACACGTTCGCGAACTGCGGCAGCAGTTGTCAGAAACACATGAGGAACTCGTCGCGGCCAAGCAGCTCAACATCGACTACTTCCAGCAACTCAACCTTGAACGCAGTAACCGGCAGGCCACGTGGTCCTGAACCAAACCGTCCTTCCCGTACTGCATCAAGTTGACATACTCAGCGGTTGCGCTTTCGCCAACCCGTCCTGACACCGGAGGTCACATCGTGAAGCTCGCGCTCGTTCAACACGCGGTCGGTCCCAACCTCGAGCGCAACCTCCATCGCGCGATCGAAGCGGTCCGCACAGCTGCTGCCGCCGGCGTGCAGCTAGTCGCCTTTCCCGAGCTCGGGCTCACGCCGTTTTATCCGCAGCAGCGGCGCGCGCGGCCCGAGTTGCTCGCCGAACCTGTACCCGGCCCGACGACCGAGCGCTTCTGCGAGGTAGCCGCGGAGTGCGGCGTCGTACTCGTCCTCAACCTCTTCGAGCGCGACGGCGACGCGTGCTACGACAGCTCACCGGTGATCGACGCCGACGGCACACTGCTCGGGCGCACGCGCATGCTCCACATCACCGACTACGACTGCTTTCACGAGCGCCACTACTACACACCGGGCGACACGGGTGCGCCCGTCTACGAGACGCGTGCCGGGCGGATCGGCGTGGCGATCTGCTACGACCGCCATTTCCCCGAATACATGCGCGCGCTCGCGCTAGGCGGTGCCGACCTCGTCGTCGTCCCGCAGGCGGGAACGGTCGGCGAATGGCCGGATGGCCTCTTCGAGGCGGAGATGCGCGTCGCTGCATTTCAAAATGGCTACTTCGTCGCGCTCGCCAATCGCGTCGGGCGCGAGGAGCGAATGACCTTCGCCGGACTGTCGTTCGCGTGCGCGCCCGACGGCTCGATGCTCGGGCAGGCGGGTGATGGCGACGAGGTCTTCCATGCGGACGTCGACCTAACGGAGACCCAAGACAGCCACGCGCGGCGCCTGTTCCTCGCCGACCGTCGTCCCGGTCTCTATGCGGGCTTCGTCGGTCGGTGACCAGCCAGCCTGGCCCCGTCAAAACCTGCTGGTTATGGAGGCAGATAACCAGACCACTCGCCACAGTACTGTCGCGCCCGACCAATCAATGTCCTGAACATGTCGAAAATGTAATGAACTGCGGAAATATGACTTTCGACGCAATATCTATGCCAACCGCCGTGGTTCGTAACCGGCTCGCCGGCATGGCCGCCCGCACCGGCATCCAACTGTTCGCGGTCAACCCCGCCTACAGCAGCATCTGGGGCGACCAGCACTGGCGCCGCCCCTACCCAAACGTCACCCGACACCAGGCAGCAGCCACCGTGATCGGCAGACGCGCCCAAGGCTTTACGGCCCGGCGACGGAAAGGTGTGACACCGACGCGACCAGAGGATCGCGGGGTGAGAGCTACCGACCAGGCCGGACCCAACAGCCACCAGGCGAACACCAGTAGCCGCCAACGGCCAGGGACACGGGGAACCAAATCCCGCGCACCCAACCGGGCAAGAACGCGACTACCGGGCCGGGCAACCGTTACCCCGGCAAAGGCCAACAACGGCCAACTCCAGTTGTAACGGTTGTGCCAGCACCAGCACCAGCCGGTGGTGCAGGGCCCAAGAAACGTGCACGGTTCGACAGGGTGCGGGGACGCCAGCTTGTCGCCGCCTCCGAGGCGACGCTTGATCTCCGGAGTCGATAACGGCTCACCAGCAGACCGCAGGAGCGACGCCCAGATTGCAGTGGCCACAACACGTGCTGGCTGACCACCTCCTCGCTATCGCGGCGAGGTGCCGGGACCTCGTTGCCTCGAACAATCTGGGACGGCACGCAACGCGCATGCGCGAGGCGAACAACTGGCGGTCCGGGACCCATTCCGACGATCACACTGGTGCGTTCCCGGGTGGCTTTGCCGGGGCGATCGCAGCCCGCGCACCGGTATTCGTTGGCGTCTCGGCATAGGGTGGCCAAGACGTCGTCGCCGAGGAGCTCACGGACTTCGGTCGACCACTTGACGAACGAATTCAACGTATTTCCGGGCCTGGTTTACTTTGTTTACTCACGACTCATGCACGGCGGCAGCGGGATTCAGCGGCGCACCCGCAAGCCGTGTCGCGTAGAGGACGTCGGCGCAACCGTCGACGGTGTTGTAATTGCGCAACGCCATAATCACTTCCGCTGCACGAGCTTTCATAAACGCCTGCAACGGATCCCCGCCCCCCCGTGACCGCGCATCTGCATCGCATGCTGATAGTGAACCTCCCCGACCTTACGGACGGGGCTTCTGGGAGTTGGTGCGCGGTCACGCCGCCTCGCCGGTAGTGGCTGCCGTCGTGGGGACGGTGGCGGATGAGCGCGTGTACTCGCCAGCGTCGCAGTTGGCGGGAATGCCGTCTGCGGCCCGGTTCTGGGCATTACTCCGTGCTCTGGCCTTGCGGCGCTGCACCTTGCGGTGCGCCTTCTGTTGATCTGGTGACCAGCGGCAGACGGCTCGGAGATACGTGACCCGGATCTGCGTGTTCGGGTCGATGCGGGTGTAGCACCCGTGGATCGCGCGCATCAGGATGTTGATGGCGCCCACGGCGTCGCGGTGGCAGGTGAAGCCACAATCACGGCACCGGTATCGCCGCCCCGATGGGCGGTTGCGTGTGAGGCACGCAGGGCAGGTTTGACTGGAGTAGGACTCGTCGAGGTGCTCGACTGCCACGCCGGTCTTGTGGCGGAGCAGGTTCTCGTGCTTGCCGCGGTCCCACTGCGACAGCTGCTGGCGGGTTGATCGTGACGCGCGCTGTTTACGGCGGGTGTGTTGCTCGATGCCCCGCACATCGCCGGCCACGATCCGGCCAGTGTCATGCGCGATCGCGAAATCCGCGGCCTTACGCGAAACCTGGTGGTTGACATCGCGCAGCGCCGACTTCGCGATCGCGTTAGCCTTCTTCTTGGTTCGGGCCAGCTTCTTGCGGCGTCGGGAACCGTCGCCGCAGCGCGACATCTTCCGCGTCAGCGCAGCGACCGTCTTGTTGCGTTGCCGCTTGATCGAGCGGGCTTGGCGTCCGTTAACAACCGTTACGTCAATCACCGGTTGATCCGTCGTTGACTCCGGGGCATAAGCGGCCAGTGTGACTGGATTGATGATCCCTTCGTCGATCGCCGCCACCCTCGCTGAGTCCAGCACAGGTGCCGCGATGGTGGGGATCGCGATATGCAACGACCAGCGACGCCCGTCGCGGTCCCAGCACAATCGGATCTCACCCCACTGTTCAGGGGCCACGGCTTGGCCGGTGCCCACGTCGATCACCAGCGGCAAATCAACCACAATGGGCGCACGGCCACGACCCATCGACAGCGACAACCTGCCGGCCCGGTTGACGCGCCATCCGTAGCCGCGCGTGAACGACAACGGCCGGTAGCGCTTCTCTCGCCACGGGGCACGCACCTTCATCCCAGCCTTACGGTTTCGGCGGGACGTAGTGATCGCATCGAAAAGGTCAAACGCGACCGCCTGGGTGGTATGGGCATGCAACGGGCGCACCTCCGCCGGCAACGTGGACAGGTACCGCTTGCAGGCATAGACGTCGACGGTCCGGTTCCCGGCCAGCCACTCGGCACGAACCCAGGCCACGGCTTCGTTCCACACCCCGGCCAGCGCGTTCGCCGCAGCTCGCCACGCCGCCGTAGAGAGCGAGTCACGGCCGGGTGAACTTGGTGTCACCTACGCCTTCGACCGCTACGTGCAGGCAACCGGCCTACTCAACCCATGGCATCGCCACTGGGGATGACCGCGCCGCCGCGACCGGCGTCCGGTTGCTGTCTGCGGACGCCGAGCGGGTGGTGCGTGACAACGGCGCTCATCCGATCGCCGAGGGCAGCATGTCCTCAACACGCACGCCCTGCTGGTCCACCGTAGGCAGGGATGATCCTCTTCCAGAAAGACACCATGAGCCCATCGTTCCCGGACATGGAGTCAACCGAAGGATGCCTGGTGATCGACCCGAATGACACCGACGCCCTGGTCCGGTTCGCCGGCGAGGTGTCGCGGCGCAAAAATGACCAAGAGGCACCGCCACTGGTGATCGTCGTCGACGACCTCGGTTGGTGGCGAACACCGATGCCCACTACTGGCCGAGCTCGTCGATGACCTCGAGCCTCACCGAGACCCTCGGCCCGTCAACATCCACCTCGTTCTGGCCTCACAGCACATCTCGGACTTTCACGCCGACCCCACTATCGCGCGCCGACCATGAATCCCATACGACCCTGACAGCCGAGTGGCACGCTGGCAGCCAGCGTTGTGGACTTTCCCGAGCCGGTTGTAGCTCACCGCGATCCGACCCGTTCGCCACCCCCGGCGCGCCCCGGGATGCTTACCTGTTCGCCCCGGGAAGCATCACCAAGATCGAACTAACTCGCCCGGAGCGTTCGCTGGCTGGGCATCCCAAGCGAACTGCGGTCAGCTCACGCACGAGCAACACAAACAGCGGTAAGGCCCACCAGCAATGACTACGACCACCGAGATGACCGCACAACGCCGTCGCGCGGTCCTGTTAGCGCTGATCGCCGTTGCCGTGCTCGCGTTGCAGACCGCGGTCGCGGTGATCCAGCTGAACAGATCACCGGACCCCGACGTTCCCGAATGGCTGCACATCAGCGCCGCCGATATCGCGTCGTGCACCGTCCAAATTCAGGCAATGGTCGCCGCAGTAATTCTTGTCTGCGGCGCCGCCGCCGTCGCCATGGCCGTGCTACGCCGCGTACGCGACGCGGTTGCATTCCTGGCGATTCTGGCGTGGGGTACGGCCACAACGGTGTTCAACTTGCCGGGCGAAATTTTGGGACACCGCAACGCATACCCGCCGCTTAACTACCCGGGCTCGGCGGACCCGGTACCGGTCAGCACGGACTTCAACTTCCGCGCTTACCTGCCCGAGTTCCATCACCTTGCCTGCGCTATGGGCAGTGGCTGCCAGCGTGCCACTCGGACTCGCCATCGCCGCGCCCGTCAGCACCTACCGCCGCCAACACAAGCCCAACCAGCCAAACTGCGCGCCGGCCGCCGCATAACTAACGTGCGGCCCGCGCGAGCGCTCGACGAGATATCGACGCGCTGTCGGCTCGCGCCCGTAAAATTACGAGCACGCAATCCCGGAGCAGCGCTACGGAGTGGGAGTGCCGAAACCAGTGCGGGGTCCAGCCGGTCGGGCCGATGCGCCGGCGTTTGAGCGCGGTGACCTTGTCTCGGACCGTCCCTTCCTGCAGCGGCCACTGGTACCTCGTCCACGATGGCGACGGCCATGCATCGATCCGTCCTTATATGGACGGCGGCTGGTACCCATCCGATCCGTGGCCTCAGCAGGTGGTCTGCGAAATGGGCCGAACCGAACATCCCGACAACGTCGCCATGCCCGACCACGTGGAGGTTCCCGAGCTCGACCGGGCCATCATCGAATACCGCTACCCGGCAGCCGCCAGCCAGCCGACCATCGCCAACGGCATCTATGGCATGGCGATGGCTCTGTGCCTGGCCAATGGCAAAGAGTGGGATTGGGAACGCCCCGACGCCGACCCTCAAGACCACTGCAACTAACTGCTGATTGCGATCGGCGCGCAACATCAGCCTCGTGGGCGAGAACGGCGTCGTGCGCGACTGGTCCGAAGTTCTGGCCACCAAGGGCGCGCCGCTGGCTATTTTCCATCCCCGTAAGTGGCCCACTGAAGTCATTCCCGGAGCCATTCAGCTCGGCGAACCCGCCGCCGCGTAAAAGGGCACACCGCCGGAAAACTGCATTGATTTCGGGATGGCGAGTCATGCTGGCTGCGCGTCCATAAGCGCCGCAGACAGCAGCTAAAAGAGAACCGCCTTGCCGTTCCCAAACAGCCAGAATGCTCGCATTCGTGATGGCCGTCGTCGAGCCGTAATTCGTCTGTCCATCTTTTGGGTCACAATGACCCACATGCACCTCAACAAGGTGGTAACGCAACCTCGAACACGCGGGCTTCTTCGCCGGCCCGCGACGACACCGTGCCACGATGCCACAACACACTTCGGAGGTCTCCTATGCTCCGCACCCTGATCATCGCCGCGATCTTCACGGCTATCGCCGTCCATCTGGGCGCACCCCTCGATATCGCGGCCGCCTGGATCTTCGTCGGCACCTTCACCGTGCGGTTCACCACACCGCTACTACGCCGAATCATCCGGCGCCAGCGCCGGCGTCGCCGCCCCGTGGCGCAACACCCGGCACCAACGACGCTCACGCAGATCAATCACTACCACTACTACGCGCCCGCCTCGCATCCCATAGACCACGTCGTCACCCCGGGCCAGCGTGCGCTACCCGAATACAGCGACCAACAAATCGCCCACAACCGCATCTACGACGCCTGGTGAAACATGTTGTCCATCAGGAACGAACCGGCCGTGATGATGCGGCGAAGCCTGCCGCGAGAGCGGCCTCTATGAGCGCGACCACCGACAGAACCGAAGACGTTCAGCCGCAAACAAATCACGGCTGGGACAACCGGCGCACCATCCTTGCTGCGCTGGCGCCGCGGCCCAGCTCCCGGCCCGCGCGTCGCGCAATATCCACCGACGGACCCGCTGCCGGCGCCGACGAACCCTCAACTCCGGGGGCTGTCGTCCGCTGCCTCCACGGCTCCAGGCGTGCCGCCCGCTGGGCTGTCGACAGACTCAACAAGCGGATTCCGCCCCATCGTCGCTTACGCACCGCCCTCATCACCCTTGCTGCGCTGATCGTGCTCGTCGTGGCGCTCAGCTTCGTCCGTATGCTCGCCACCGACAACACCGGACCCATCACCGCCACGACACGGCACCGCCCCCCGCCGACATCCCAGCCAGATCCCTCGCCGGTGGCCGCAGAAACAATCCTGACCGGCATCACGGCCAGCGACTACTGCCCCAAAGACCACGGGGAGCAATACTCGCCGATCGCTAACGCCTTCGACAACAACACCAACACCGCCTGGATCTGCACCCGCGCCAAAAACAAAGACGGACAACTGATTCCCGTCGACTTCGGCCGCGACGTCACGCTCACCCAGATCCGCATCGTCCCGTGCTTCGACGCACGCATTCCCGACACACCCGACGGCGTCGACCAGTGCTCGAAACACCGCATCGTCATGAAGCTCGTCATCTACTATCCGAAAGAACTCAACCGAAAGCCCGACGTTATCGACACATACGGCAAACGCGGGTACAGCTTCATCCCGGGCGGTATCAAGAATCCGCCCAAGCTCAGCAAACTACTTCTCCGGGTCGCCGAAACCATCGACCCACCCCAGTCCGCCGCTGACACAACGCAAACCAGCGAACCATCGCCCGCCGACGACACCACAACCGTCGCGATCAGCGAAATCCAGTTCCTGGGGACCAGCAGCTGACGCCGGCTGAACTTTGCACCCGGCTCGGCCCAGAACCGGCCGGTTAAGCGTTCTCGAGCACGAGGGCGCCTGGGATTACGTCCGAGGGCCACCGTCTCGGCCGGAAAATCCCCTCAGGGGGTCCGTGTTCGGCGACAAGGTCATTCCAGTCGCGGATGACCGGCGTATCACCGAGGCACTGTCGGGCGAACGCCGCCGCGACCGTCAAAAACGCAACGTGACGGTCGCCGACGCCAGCCTCCGGATCCCATGTGCCATACCAGTTACGGTCCCAATCCTTTCCGGCCGCCAAGCACAGCCTTTCGGCCTGCGCACGGATGACGTGGGCTAGACGCTCGGCGGACGCGGCCGGGCAGTAGTGCTCAATGACGATCTGTTCGACCTCGCTCACAACAAAGTCGTCGTCGATTTCAACGTCGTCCGGATGCCGACTTCGCGACATCTCGCAAATCACGCCGACGGGATGAGGCAGCGGTGGGTACCACCCGTCGTGGATGTAGGACCGTATACCTCGACTTTTCACGTAATTCGGTGTTTGCGAGTGTCGTGTACGTGAAAGGTGCACTGCCTCAATGATAATCGACGTTTGCTGGCTTTCGAGAATCGATTGAGGAGCGCACCTTTCGCGCAAAGCGCGCTCGCAGCTCGCTCAGCGAGCGATTTTGGGAACAGAACTCGGCGCAGCCGGCTCAAGTTGGTGCGACTGGGCGCGAGGACTGAGATAGGTAATCCCCGTTGAAATACGGTTTTGAGACTTGGGCGTCCAATCGGTCTCGGGGTTCGGGTGGGACAGGCAACTCGAGCGAGACGAGGGTTCGCGAGGCGGCCGATAAGCCAAAGGAGGCCCACCATTTGGGAACAAATTTGGGAATAAAACCCTGCGAAACTGCCTAACATCAGTGCGACTTGGTGCAATCGGTGGGGCGCGCTACCCTGACTGACCTGCGCTTTGAGACCAGGCGAACACCAAACGACGCCCGGTGCTCAGCTCATAACCTAGCGGCCGCAGCTGGGTAGGCGATTAGCCTGCGTCCCCAGGAAGCGGGCTCGGCTCACCAGAAATTGTCACGGGCTTGTCACAAGTCCAGCGCTTCACGCAGCCTCAGCGGGAGACACAGTGAGACGATTCGCGCAGGTCAGCGGAACTTCAGAGTCATTGTGGGACAACGGAAAACGCCTCGCGTCTGACTGGGGGTCAGGTGGACGCCGGTTCAGATCCTGATGGCCTGCAGCTCGGGATAGGTCCACGCCTTCCCGGCCGGCGCGGTGGTCGTGCTCGTGGCGGTGGTGGTGCTGTGCCGAGCAGGCGGCGAGCGTGAGCACGGCGGGGATGAGGTATGCGAACTTCTTCACGGTGTCTCCTAACGACGTTTGCCGTCGAGCCCATAATCACCCCTGTGCGGGTTTCCGACGCCATCGACATCCTTGCCTGCGACGTGTTCCAGCGCGCCGACCGGACACACCAGCGCGGCTCCGATAACGTCGACGGACGTGACCGTCGCCGCGACCCGAACAGTGCTTGCCGGTGTTTTGTCCACCGGT
>Ga0209040_10000452_pt1 | contig 31594 bp, 25 predicted proteins | sample BogFormECP12_OM3_FD_188240 | JGI IMG/M metagenome (GOLD analysis project Ga0209040, IMG submission 188240) | Bog forest soil microbial communities from Calvert Island, British Columbia, Canada - ECP12_OM3 (SPAdes) (version 2) | ecosystem: Environmental > Aquatic > Freshwater > Wetlands > Bog ... | reverse complement strand
GAGCCGCGCGAAGCGCGGCGTCTCGAAGGACGCTCCAGAAGGCGCCGCCACGCTGCGAACTGGATCATCCTTCGAGACGCGATGCTGCCGCATCGCTCCTCAGGATGAGGGGGTGGGGTGACGGCGGCGGCCATGCGGGTTCGGCCCTCAATTGGTTTTTGGCACGTTGTTGTCATAGGGGCTCGAACATGAGTTCATCCATTCAGAAAACCCGTATACTAACATGCGACTTCTGAAAAGCAAGGAATTGTGTATAGCTTTGGCGCTCGGGCGAGCAAAACAGGGGTCGGAAACAGCGCGTCATGGCCGGGCTTGTCCCGGCACTCCGCGCGAACACTTTGCTTCGTTCATATGCAGCTGAAAGAGAGACAGAATTTGGGGCGTCGCTGCAATTGGCGTCGGCGCTACGTGGATGGCCGGGTCAAGCCCGGCCATGACGGAGACGGCAGCCTTAAGCTGACTGGATTCGTCGCCGGACCCACAGCTAACGACATAAGGGCGATGGTTGCCTTCTCAGTCTGCGCTCGCAAGCCGGCCAAGACGGAGATCCTTGACGACAAAAGGCCGATCGACCCGGAGGAGACCTTAGGGTGCCACGCGGACCGTCTCGTCATGTGTGCGGAGCAGTCGTGACGTCTGCGCTGCAGTGATTGAATAAATTACACCGTTTTGGTGTCGATAGCGAAGGGTGTCGATAGCGAAGGGATGACGACGGGTTCGTTTGGTGCTAACCTTGCATTCGGGCGAGAGCCCTTCGCGTCATATCAAAGGGAGAACGCTATGAGCTGGCATGCCCCTGTCGTCATTGAAGTCTGCGCCGGCATGGAAGTCACCGCCTATCTGTCGGCGGAGATGTAATATCGCCGCAGGTCGCTCCGCTCCTAAAAAAGGCGGATAACGAAAGCATGTCTGACCAGCTTCGATCATGGGGACTCCCGCGAGGAGGGCCCTTCTCTTCGGCCAGAACGGCTGGCGGAGGGAACGGACTGTCGTTCAGGCGGCCTTTCGGGGTTGAGCCTAGCTATCGTCGCCTTCTAATCAAAGCGGCGCGATGAACGCCTCAACTTGCGACCTGGGGACGGCCGGCTGACGGCCCTTTCCGCAGCGCGCGATACGCCGCCTTCTTTGTAGACAATCTCGCCAAGAATTTCGCCATATTCGCGCTCTCCTGATGCGATTGGCTGCAAGCCGGTTCGTGCTGACACGTGTGCGAACGCCCCGGATGGTTGTTTTCCAATACCCTGATGATCCCGTTGCCCCCAATCCGCCTGCCCGCCCTTTCCAAGCCCCGTCTTCTCAGCGCATCCGGCCTCTTCCTTTCGACGCGGCTCCCCGCGCTTTTCGCGCTGTTGGTCGCGGCCGCGATCGGGCTATCGTCCATACCTGCAAGCGCCGACCCGCTGGCCGTGAAGGTCGGCGTTCTTCGCCAGCCCCATAGCCGCGAGACAATCTCGATCGTCGACATTCCCGCCAAGGACGATTTCCTCGCCGGGGTAAAGATGGCGATGGACGACAACAATACCACCGGTCGGTTTCTCGATCAGGCCTACTCGATCGTCGACGCTAGCGTCGGTCCCGACGAGGACGCCGTCGCCGCGGCAAAGACCATGCTCGACGAGGGACTTCGCTTTCTCATCGTCGACCTCCCGGCGGACAAGCTCCTGGCGGTCGCCGACGCCGCGCGCGAGAAGGGCGCCCTGGTGTTCAACGCCGGCGCTCCCGACGACCGCCTGCGGGAGGAAGATTGCCGGCTGGACGTCTTCCACACCGCGCCGACCCGCTCGATGCTGGCCGACGGCCTCGCCCAATATCTGATCTGGAAACAATGGCCGCGCTGGTTTCTCGTCGTCGGCTCGCATCCTGAGGATAAGCTGCTCGCCGACGCCTATCGTCACGCCGCGAAGAAATTCGGGGCCAAGATCGTCGCCGAGCGCGTGTTCGAGGACACCGGCGGCGGCCGCCGCTCCGACACGGGGGCCGTGCAGGTGCAGCGGCAGATGCCGGTCTTCACCCAAAACGCGCCCGACCACGACGTGCTGGTTGCGGCCGACGAGAGCGAGGTGTTCGCCGGGTACCTGCCTTATCGCGCCTGGCAGCCCCGCCCGGTCGCGGGTTCGGCTGGGCTCATGCCGACGAGCTGGGACCCGTCGCACGAGCTTTGGGGCGCGATCCAGCTGCAGGACCGCTTCGAGCGGACCTTCCACCGGCGGATGACGGCGCGCGACAACCAGGCCTGGGTGGCGATGCGGATGATCGGCGACGCCGTTGCGCATGAGCGCGCCGACGACCCGATGACGGTGCGCGCATACCTGCTGTCGCCGGATTTCTCGGTCGGCGACTTCAAGGGGCAGGGGCTGACGGTGCGGCCCTGGAACCTGCAATTGCGCCAGCCCATCATCCTGACCGACGGACACGGCGACGTGTCCGTCTCCCCGCAGGAAGGCTTCCTGCATCAGACCTCGGTGCTCGACACGCTGGGGTTCGACAGACCGGAGAGCAAATGCAAGCTTCCTTGAGGGTCCTGGCGCGGTCGATCGCCGGCGCGGTCGCGCTGACCTTCGGCCCTTACGGCGCAGCGGAGGCGGCGACCGCTTACATCACCAACGAGAAGGGCAACTCGGTCACCGTCATCGATCTCGACAAGATGGAGTCGCTGCGCACCGTCAAGGTCGGACAGCGGCCGCGCGGCGTCGCGCTCAGCAAGGACGACAGCGAGCTCTTCATCTGCCTTGGCGACGACGACACGATCGTCGCGCTCGACCCCAAGACGCTCAAACGGATTGGCGAGCTGCCTTCGGGCCCCGATCCCGAGCAGTTGAGGCTTAGCCACGACGGGAAGCTCTTGTTCGTCGCCAACGAGGACAACGCGCTCCTGACCGCCATCGACGTTGCGACGCGCAAAGTCGTCAGCGAATTCCCAGTCGGAGTCGAGCCTGAGGGCGTCGCGGTGAGCCCGGACGATTCGATCGTCGTCAACACGTCCGAGACAACGTCGATGGCGCATCTCATCGATTGGAGGAATAAGAAGATTATCGCCAACATTCTTGTCGATCCGCGCCCGCGCTACGCCGAATACAATCATGACGGATCGGAGCTCTGGGTGAGCTCCGAAGTCGGCGGAACAGTCAGCGTCATCGATCCGGTCGCGCTCAAGGTGAAGACCAAGATTCGCTTCGCCGTGCCCGGTCTCACCAAGGAGCAGATTCAGCCTGTCGGAATGCGGTTCAGCGCCGACGGAAAACTCGCCTTCATTGCCCTCGGACCCGCCAACCGGGTGGCGGTGGTCGACGCGGCGACCAAGGAGGTGAAGAAATATCTGCTGGTCGGCCAGAGGGTCTGGCAGCTCGGCCTGTCTCCTGACGGCAAGTATATACTCAGCACCAACGGCGTCTCCAACGACGTTTCGGTGATCGACGTGGACGCGCTGAAAGTCATCAAGTCGATACCCGCGGGCTCGGCTCCCTGGGGCGTGGCGATCGCAAAATAAGCGGCGGTCTCGTCTCGGCTCGCGGTTGCTTTGACCCGTCGTTGGACTATTGATCCTCGCGTCCGCCCTCCATTGAGGCGGCGCCAAAAGGCGGGAGGAGAGCACATGACTGAGCGTCAGAAGGAGCGCGTCTATCAGCCGGACGAGATCGCAGAAAAGCTCGCCCGCGAACTGCCTCGCTGGAAATACGAGGACGGCTGGATCCGGCGCACCTACAAGACGGCGAACTGGAAAGGCACGCTGATGGCGATCAACACGGTCGGCCATCTCGCCGAGGCCGCCTGGCACCATCCCGACATCAAGGCGTCCTACGCCTGGCTCGAGGTCAAGCTGAAGACCCACTCCGCCAAGGGGGTGACCGACAAGGACTTCGAGCTCGCGCGCAAGATCGAGGAGGTCGTCGGCTGGCGCCCCGGCAAGGAGGGGGGCGCGCTCGAGGGGACGCCCACAAGCGACATGCGCTTCGCCTACATCAAGTACGATGACGACAAGTAGCGAAGCGACGTCGACGCGTGCGAAGAGGGACCACCGTCGCGACGCCTTCTTGAGCCTGATCGGCGCGCGTCCCGTCATTATGGGCATTCTCAACCTCACGCCCGATTCGTTTTCTGACGGCGCGCGTTTCCAGTCGCTCGATCTCGCGCTCGCGCAGGCTTCGAAGCTTGTGCAAGATGGCGCGGACATCGTCGACGTCGGCGCCGAATCCACTCGGCCCGGACACACGCCCGTGCCGCTCGACGAGGAATGGCGCCGGCTGGAGCCGGTGCTTGCGCCGCTCATCGCCAAAGTGGACGCGCCAATCTCGATCGACTCCTACAAGGCCGAGATCGCCCGTCGCGCGGCCGCTCTCGGAGTTGCGGTGATCAACGACGTCTGGGGCCTCCAGAAGGACCCGGCCATGGCCGACGTCGCGGCCGAGAGCGGGGCGGCCGTCGTCATCATGCACAATCGTCTCGAGGTCGATCCCGAGATCGACATCGAGGCTGACATACGCCGCTTCTTCGACCGTTCGCTGGCGCTGGCCGACCGCGCCGGCGTTCCGCGCGGAAGGATCCTGCTCGATCCCGGCATCGGTTTCGGAAAGGACAAGGCGCAGAACCTCCGCGCCCTCCTCGCGACCGGGCGGCTGCGCGAGGCCTACGGCCTGCCGATCCTGATCGGCGTGTCTCGTAAGCGTATGTTCGGCGACTTGCTGGGCGCCAGCGTCGAGGGGCGTCTCATCGGCACGATCGCCGCCAACCTGACGACGCTCGCGCTCGGCGCCTCCGTGTTTCGCGTCCACGACGCAGCCGAACACGCGGCGGCGTTCAAGGTGTTTCATGCCATCGACGCGGCCTAAGCCGGTAGAGGTCGGACTCGGCTTCGGCAGCAATGTCGGCGACAGCCCGGCCAACATCCGGGCCGCGATCGCCGCGCTCTCCGATCAGGGAATCGTCGCTTTCGACGCGGTCTCTTCGATCTACCGCACCGCGCCTTGGGGCGTCGTGGACCAGCAGGATTTCGCCAACGCGTGCGCGATCGGGACGACGACGATGAGCCCTCACGATCTGCTCGACGCGGTCAAGCGGGTCGAGCGGGAGCTCGGCCGTGTCGAGACGTTCCGCTGGGGCCCACGGGTGATCGACATCGACATCCTCTTCTACGGCGGGGATGCGCTCGCCGACGACCGGCTTGTGCTGCCGCATAAGGAGATCTTCCGCCGCGCTTTCGTCCTCATTCCGCTTGCCGAAATCGCGCCCGACCGCGTCATTGGCGGCCGGCGCGTGATCGACGCGGCGCGCGCGCTTGGCCGCGACGGCGTCGCGCGGTGGCGGGAATAACGCTTTCCTGCTGCGGCGCCCGAACAGACCCGCGTCCGCCTCTCGTGAAAGAGACGGGCGCGGTTACGTCGGTGTAAGCGGGTCTAGGTGGCGGCGCCGAACGGATGCTTGGCCGAGTTGCGCTGCGCCATCACCTCCGCAGCCGTCGGTTTGCCGCTGACCGCGCGCTCGATCGACTCTTTGGTGGCCTTGTAGTTGAAGTCTTGAATCTTCTTGTCGTCCGCGGCTTCCCAGTGAATGAAGACACCGACGCAGACGAAGAGATCGTCGGCTTCCGCCTCCGGAATCGTGCCGTCGGCGACACTGTCGGCGACAGCCTTGGCGACCGCATATTGCGCCGGACCGAACATCTGAACCGCCTGCTTGGCCCCCTTGATGGTCACCTTGTTGAACATGACGGTGTTCGGCTTGGTCGGCAGGTTGGGCGCGAGCACCGCGAGCAGCGCGGTGAAGCCGTCCTTGTTGTTGGTGAGAGCCGTCGCAAAGGCGGTCTCCGCGGGGCTGCCGCGCGGCCCAATCATCAGGTCGATATGCGCGACTTCGTTGCCGTCGCCGACGAGCGATTCGCCGACCATAAGCTTGTTGATTTTCGCCATACTTGCTCCCTCCCTGGGACGCAGCCAAACGAATGCCCCGCCAACGCTGCGAGGCGATTGGCTATCCTTGTTTTCAGCATCCCGCCGAATGTCGCAGGATCGGTTGGCCGGATAGTCACGAGGCGCGAACCCCGTGCGCAATATCAATCATTCTTGGCGCTCCAGGGCAAGATGCTTCCCTTCGTTTCGTCTCCGCGCAGGATTTGCAAACTCTCGGCGAACAACGTCGCCACAGTGAGGTCCGCGGTGGCGCCGGGATTGAGCCCGCGCGCCTTCAGCGACGCATCCCACTCGAGCAGTCCGTCGAGAAGTTCGTTCGGGTCGGCGGCGGCCTCGAGCGCCGTCCGCCACGGCGCCGCTTCGCGCCGAATCGCTTCGGCGGCGCCGATCCCGAGCTTTCGCGCGACATGGGTGTCGGGCGCCGTTGCGAGATAGCCGAGATAAACGGCGAGCGTCGCCCAGCTTTGGCCCGTTCTCCGCTTTCGGGCTTCCCCGAGCGCCGCCAGTCCGACCGTGAAAACGTCCTCATAGACCGTCGCATATTGTCGCGCGATGCGGTCGCGGTCCGCGGCCTCAGCCATTGCTTCGAGCAGCGTGACCTCAGCCGGCGCTCGGACATCGTGACGCGCCGATGCGCCAAGTCCTCCGGGATTTGCCGCCACGATGGCTGCGAAGACGGCGGTCGCGTCGTCGCGATTAAGGTCATTCAGAGTCGCCGCGAGCGCGTCCCGCAGACCGCCCTCCTCTCTTTCGACCGCCGCTGCGAGCGGGGCGCACAAAAGCAGGATGCCAAGGTTGGTGTTCTGCCCGACCGCGGCCAGGGTCGCGCCCACAGCGTTCAAAACGCGCGCCCCAACCCGCGCGCCGGCCTCCGTCAGAGGCGCTGCGCTGACTTCGGCGCTGAGAACGAAATCGTCCGTCTTCATGCCATGGCCCGGAGCGAAGCGATGCACGTTGCCCGGCTTCGGGGCGTCGAGTTCGGCGAGGCAAGCCGCCACGAACGCCTCCGCCGCCGCGTGCGGCGGAACCCTCATGACGCGGTCCGCGCGCCGCCGCGGGACGCGAGCTCGTCAATCAGGCTGTCCGCGATCATCCTCGCAATATTGCCCGCAGTGACTTTCTGGAGGCCTCTCCAAGCCGGCATGCTGTTAACTTCCAGCACCGACAACGCGCCATCCGCCCCGACCAGAATGTCGACGCCGGCCATCGCGGCGCCAACCGCCTCCGCCGCCAGTACGGCAAGCCGGGCCATCGCCGCATCCGGCGTGATGGCGGTAGGCCTGCCCCCCTGTTTGATGTTCGTGATCCAATTGGAATGGGTGCGCATCATCGCGGCCAGAACGCGGCCACGCGCCACAAGCACCCGGAAATCCCGGAATTCCTGTTCTTTGGGGGGGAGGAAGCGCTGGAGATAGTAAACGCCGGCGACCTGCCCCGGCGCCGGGAGGTCTCCGACATCGCGGATCAGCCGGAGCCCCTTTCCCTGCGCGCCGAACAGGGGTTTGAGAACAAGCGGGCCATGCGCCAATTCCCGCGCCACCCGCGCGCGGGCCGCCGCTTCGGATTCGATGGTCCAAGTCGGCGGCGTCGGCAGTTCGGCTCGGGTCAACAGGAAGCTTGTTGCGGACTTATCGACGCAGCGCTCGATGGAAAGAGCGTCGTTCCAGACCAGAACGCCGAGCCGCGACAGGGCGTGCAGAACGCCGAGGCGCTTGGTGATCGCCTCGAAGGAGCCCGACGACATCGTCCGAACGTGAACGGCGTCAGGAAGATGCCGTCCGAGCTCGCTGAGATCGAGCCCGGTTGGGCTCTCGGTCGCAAAGCCGCAGTCGGCCAAGTCGATCAGCGATGTCGCCGCTCCGCGCGCTGAGTAGGCCGCCCGCATCTGCCGCGCGTGCCAGTCGTTCTGATCGGCCGCAAGCAGGATGCGCACGGCCGTCGGCCCGCCAAGATCAGCGAAACGCGGCATCGAGCAGGTCGTGGTCGACCGCGCCGGCGCGGAAGCTAGCGCCGGTCTCCACCGCCGTGACGATCGCCTCCGCCGGGCTGAACAGCATCGGGTCGATGGCGTAGAAGTCGCCTTTGAACCGTCTGAAGATTTCCGCAAACGGCGCGCCGTAGTCGCGGGAGTTTCGGCTCGGCAGGGCTTCCGCCAAATCCCTTGCGTCGCTCGCCGCGCCGGTGACGAAGAGCTGCACCCGCCCGCCATAGATGATCGCGTCGTTGGTTCGTCCCATGGCGCTGACGAAATCAGGATGAGGCGGGCTCAGCGGCGCCGCGCCCATGCCGTCGATGATGCGGTCGAGCGGGAATTTCAGCTCGTGCGCTTTGTGGAGCGCGACTTCCAGCACCCGCGCCACGACCTGCGCGCCGCCCGCCAGGCTCTGGGTCGGCGCATAGAGCACGTTAAGAGCGGAGGGCGCCACGCGGCAATCCCGCGCTACCTGCTCGATGATTTCCGGCGGGGGCGGCGTTGAGCTCTCGAGCACGAGCGTCGCGCAGTCAGCCTCATCGCGATAACCGATGTCCTGAAACGCCGCCTCCTTTTGCGCCAACGCCCGCGCCGGTCCTGAGCCGAGGGCGAAGAATTTCCCGTGCGACAGGCTCCAACCCGCATATTGGCTTCCAAGACAAGCGATGACCGGCTGCGGCGAAGCGACGCTGATCGTCCACGGCCAGCGCGGCGTCGCCTGATCGGCCGTGAATCGCACTGTCCCGAGACCGCCCAAGCAGATCTCGGCGATCCTCAAGCCCGCGGCGAGGCTGCCGCGCGCCGTTGCGCCGGCGTCGATCAGCGTTTCTCCGAGCCCGCCCTTCGTCACCGCGATATTGAGGATGTCGGCGTCGCGGCGCAGCGCCGCCGTCAGATCCTCTGCGAGGCGATTGACGCTGATGACGCTGGCCGCAGTCATGGCCCCGATCCCCCTAAAAAAGCCAGGGCCTCCTTTGCCCGGGCCGCGGCCAAAAGGCGCGCGGATTCGACATCGGTCCCTTCGGCCACGACGGTGCAAACCGGACCGCCCGCGGCGATATGCGTTCCGGCGGGAGAACGGTCGGCGATCCAGTCGGGCCAGTCCCGCTCGGCCCGGATGATGATCTCATGAGGCGCGTAGACGATCTCAGCGGCGCGCGCCTCGCGAACGGTTGCGCGTGGCGCGCTTCCGCCTTTGCAGGCGGCGATATGGCGCGCAATCAACGGATCGTGATTTCGATCGAACACATCGAGGGTGGCCCCCGGACGCGGATTGAGCTCCAGGAGATGCACGTCCTCCTGAGAGACGAGAAAATCCGCGCTGTTGAGGCCCTTGAGGCCGAGCGCTGCAGTCAATCCGGCAATGGCCGCAAGAATGACGCGCTCCGCGAACGCCTCGATTTTCGCCGGCCCGACCGCGCCGCCGTAGCGAAACGGCGCGTCATCGGCGGGCGAGGTCCACTGAATGCTGAAACCCACGAGGTCGGCTTTCCCGGCATCGGCGAGGAACAAGGCGGAAACGGACTGCCCGGCCACGTAACGCTGAAAATAATAGTCGCCTTCCAAATCCCCTTCCGGCCGAAACGGCTTTATATGCGACCCGCCGGAGCCGCCGCGCTGTTTCGCAAGCCACCCTTCGGCCGTGCCCGGCGCCGCTGTCGCAACCTCCGGATGTTCGACGCCAAGCGATCGGCAGAGCCGCGCCAGCTCCCGCGGATCTTTCGACCGTCGGAGAGTCGCCGCGTCGTTGCCCAAGACGCAAATGACTTGCGCAAGCAACGCAATCGTCTCCGGATCATGTTCGAAACCTGCTCCATAGACCAAGCCGATCGGGCGATATTCAAGCATCAGCGAATCAACAGCGCGCGCCAAGGCGTCGCGATCGAAGCCAGGTCCAATCGCTCCCTCGACCACGATCGTCGCCGCGCTTCCCGCACGCGTGTCGACGTCGCCGAACAAATCGATCGCAAGTGGGGCGTAGCCAGCCCAGCTCGCGGAAAACGCCAGCGGGCGCGCAGAATACGCAACGACAATGACCGCTTGCCGATCGCTCATCCCGTCGACACCTCCCCGCGCGCCTTGAAGCGGATCGGTCCCTGTCACGAGGGTCAGGTTTCGTCCGCTTGTCGCTGTTTATTCATCAGTCGACTCCATCTAAGGTGAGGCGCCAAACTTTTCCCTTGTGTTTGCGAAAGAAACTCTAAGTGGAGAAACGGCTCACATGCAATTCGGATGGCGTCCACGCGACTTGGGTCGCGACGAACAAGATCAGCGCTGATGGCCAGGCGTAGGTTCTCGAACGTCGATTCAGGGGCGTGGATTGAGGGGGAGCCGGCGCCGCTCGAACACGTCGTCTCCGTTGCCGCGAGTCTGCTCTCCGGCAGCCGTCAACCGCTTCTTACCGGAATGGGAACCGACATCGAGGGGGCGCGCGCCGCCATGACGCTCGCAGAGCAGATTGGCGGCGTGATCGACCACATGCATTCGACAGCAGTCTTGCGCGACCTCGACTCCATGCGTGAAACCGGCGTCATGCTGACGACGCCGGTGGAGGCGCATGTGCGGGCGGACACCGTGCTGCTCGTGGGCGATCAGTTGCTCGAGTCCTGGCCGGAACTCGCCGCCCGGATTCTGGGATCGCCCCTGCGCCGCCGCATCATTTGGCTCGCGCCGGCGAGCAACGCAAAGCTCTCAGGATATGAAGTCGAAACGACGCGGCTCGTCGTCGGCTCCGGCGCGAAACGCGCCGCTGCGCTGGCGAGCTTGAGGGCGCGCGCGAAGGGGTGCCCCGTCGCCAATCTGTTTCTTCCTCTCGCGCAAATCGACGCCGTCGCGGAGACGCTGCGCGCCGCGCGGTTTGGCGTTGCGATCTGGAGCGCCGCGGCGCTCGATGCGCTGGAGATCGAAACGATCAACGGCCTCGTACGCGACCTCAATGAAATGACGCGCTTTTCGACGCTGCCGCTCCCGCCCCCCGATAACGGTGCCGGCGTTCTTGCCGCGTGCGGCTGGATGACCGGCTTTCCGATGCGAACGGGCTTCGGCGCGGGCATGCCCGTGCACGATCCCTGGCGCTTCGATACGGAACGCCTCGTGGCTGAGGGCGAGACGGATTGCGTGATGTGGATTTCGGCCCTCGGCGCGTCGTGGCCCGCATGGGGGGAGGCGCCCGCCATCGCGCTTTGCGACGCCGCGGCGGCATTTGCGCGCGAGCCAAAAGCGCGGATTACGGTCGGCCGCCCGGGGGTCGACCATGACGCGGTGCTGCACAACCCGGATACGGGATCGCTGGTCGCGACCCCGGCGTCGGCGCCGAGCGAAGCGCCGAGCGTGGCGCAAGTCCTGGCCTTGATCGCCGCGCGCCTCGCGGGCCAAAGAGCGGCCGCATGAAAACCTGCATCAAGGGGGGCCGGGTCATCGATCCGGCCAACCGGCGCGACGCGATCGGCGATGTCTGGATGGAAGGCGGGCGGATCATCGCGCCGCCGGCTTCTGGCGAAGCAGACGAGACCTTCGACGCCTCCGGCCTCGTCGTCATGGCCGGCGGCATCGACATCCACTCCCATATCGCGAGCGCGAACACGAACACGGCGCGCTTGCTCTTGCCCGAGCAGCATCGCGCTCATGCGCGCCGGCCCGCGGCGACGCCTTTGTCCAACGCCGGCTGGTCGACCTTCGAGACCGGCTGTCTCTATGCGCAGATGGGATTTACGACGGTCATCGAGCCGGCGGTGTCGCCGCATCAGGCGCTGCACGCGCATCTCGAACTCGCCGACATTCCGATCATCGACAAGGGCATCCTGACGATTCTCGGCAACGACGACTTTATCCTCGGCGCCATTCGCGACGGCGAGAGTCCGGCCGTCATCCGCGACCATGTCGCCTGGACGCTGCAAAGCGCGCGCGCGCTCGGAATCAAGGCGATCAACGCGGGCGGAGTCGCCGCCTTCAAGGAGAACATGCGCAGCTTCTCCTTCGACGATGTCGTCCCTTCCTACGGCGTCACGAGCCGCCAGATCGTGAAGGCGCTGCAGGCGGCCGTGCACGAGCGCGGCGTCCCGCATCCCTTGCACCTCCACTGCAACAATCTCGGCCTGCCCGGCAATGTCGAAACCGCGCTCGCGACGATCGCGGCGGCGGAGGACCTGCCGCTGCATCTCGCGCACCTGCAGTTCTACGGCTATGGCAACGAGGGCCCGCAGGGGTTCTCGTCGGCGGCGCCGCGGCTCGCTGAAGCCTTGAAGACCGCGCCCAATGTCACGATCGACGTCGGGCAGGTGATGTTCGGGCAGACGGTGACGGTCTCATCCGACGTCCTGCGGCAGTTCATGGCGCGCGGACAGGCGCATCCGAAAAAATACGCCATCATCGACGGTGATTCGAACGGCGGCGGCATCGTGCCGTATGAGTACAAGGCGGGCAGTTTCTTCAACGCTGTGCAGTTCGCGGTCGGGCTCGAGCTCTTCCTCCTAATCGAGGACCCGCAGCGCGTCTATTTCACAACCGACCATCCGAACGGCGCGCCGTTTACGGCCTATCCCGATCTCTTCGCGCTCCTGATGGACAAGGATCTGCGCGCGGAATGGATCTCGCGCCTGCCGCCTGCCGCGTTGCCGGTCACGACCCTGCCGTCGCTGACCCGCGAATATAGCCTCTATGAGATCGCGACGATGACCCGCGTGGCCCCGGCGCGGCTTTTGGGTCTTCCCGACCGGGGGCGTCTTGAGCCTGGCGCGCGCGCCGATGTCGCGATTTATCGGCCGGGCAAGGACCTGGCGCAGATGTTTCGCGCCGCTGCGCGCGTCTACAAGGACGGCGATCTTGTCGTCCACGACGGCGCGGTCACGCACTACCGTTTTGGCCGCGCGCTCAACGTGGCGCCGGAGGTCGACGCCAAGATGGAGCGCCGCATGGCGCGATATTACGACGAGCGCTATGGGCTTAAGTCTGACTTCATGCGCGTGCCCGAGGGCGCGCTCGGCCGCGCCGAGCCTTTCGAGGGCGTGGCGTGCAGAGGCTGACGGCGAAAGGCGTCGCCGTCGACGACACGTTCGCCGAGGCTTTCGACATGCGGGCGACGGCGGTAGTCATCACCGCGCCGAGCCGCCGCTGGGCGCTTCAGGCCGCAACCACGATGACGGGCTTCGCGACCTCCGTGATCGGCTGCGGCTGCGAGGCTGGGATCGACAAGGTTCTCGGGCCCCGCGAGACGCCGGACGGACGTCCCGGCGTGCGCGTGATCCTGTTCGCGGTCTCGACCAGCGAACTCCAGAAACAATTGCAGAACCGCACCGGACAATGCGTGCTGACCTGTCCGGGCTCGGCCTGCTACGCCGGGCTCACGGCCGGCGACGAGAAGCTCAATCTCGGCGCCGCCATCCGCTACTTCGGCGACGGCTGGCAAATTTCCAAGCGGTTCGGCGGACGCCGCTACTGGCGCGTGCCGGTGATGGACGGCGAATTCGTCTGCGAATCGACGACCTGGATGACCAAGAAGGCGGTCGGCGGCGGGAACCTCCTGATCCTTGGCGCGAGCCGCGAGAAAACCCTCGCCGCGGCCGAAGCGGCCGCCTCGGTCATGCGCCGCGTCGACGGCGTAATCCTGCCTTTTCCAGGCGGCGTCGTGCGCTCCGGGTCGAAGGTCGGCTCGAAATACAAGGGCGCGAGCGCCTCGACCAACGAAGCTTTCTGCCCGACGCTTAAGGGCGCAGTCGCCACCGCGCTCGATCCGGAAGTCGCATCGGTGCTGGAAATCGTCATCGATGGCCTCACGAGCGAGGCGGTCGGCGCCGCCATGCGGGCGGGCGTCGCCGCGATCGCCGAGCTCGGCCCCGAGCGCGGGGCGCTGCGCATCAGCGCCGGCAATTACGGCGGCAAGCTCGGCAAGCATCACTATCATCTTAGGGATTTGCTGCCGTGAACCCGCTGACCTTCGTCACGAGGGCGTCTCCCGGCCAGCGCCTCGACCTTTCGCCGCTGACGCCGCAAAACCTCGCGGAGAAAAGCTTAGCCGAGATCGCGGCGATTGAACTGCAAACGACTCGGGAGCGGGTGACCGCCGGCGACGTCTTCGACATCCGGGCCGGCGACTCGGAGCGAATCGTGATCGAAGGCGGCTCGAAACGTTTCGACAGGGCCGGAATGGGGATGCGATCAGGCTCGGTCGTCGTCGAAGGCGACGTCGGCGTCGAGGCCGGCCGCGGCCTCTTCGGCGGCGAGTTGATCATTCGCGGCAGCGCCGGCCCGTACGCCGCCTCCGGCATGAAAAGCGGCCGAGTCGAGATCTTCGGCGACGCCGGCGAGCGGCTTGCCGGCCCCCTCGCCGGCGAGACAATCGGCATGAGCGGCGGCGTTTTGCACGTGCGCGGGAGCGCGGGTCCCCGCGCCGGCGATCGGCTGCGGCGGGGGATCGTACTGATCGAGGGGGACGCCGGGCCTTACGCCGGGAGCCGTATGATCGCCGGCACCCTCGCCATCGCCGGTCAGGCGGGCGACCTGCCCGGGTATCTTATGAACCGCGGCACGATCCTCCTCGGCGCGGGCGCGACGATGCTGTCGCCGACGTTCGCCGATTGCGGGGTCGACGAGCTCGTCGCCGCGCGCCTTCTCGCGGAGTCGATAAAGACGACAAGCCCCCGGATCGCTCGCCTGTTTCGCCGGCCGCTGCGGCGCCTCGCGGGCGATCTGGCGGCGTTGGGCAAGGGCGAGATTTTCATCCCCACGTTGTGATTCCGGGAAGCGGGGCAACCGCCGCCATTCTCTCGCGGTGGCGCGCCTTCTGGGCGCCCCCGACCGACGAGCCGATGAATCCTGCCTGTACGGCGACTCTGTCTAATCCACGGCATGCGCGCGAGCGGCGACCAAACGTGATAGAAGGCCGCACGACAAGCCAGCGGAGCGCGCGTTTGGGAAGTGATGAGGGCCGACATTCCGGGAACGCGCGCCCCGTCGTCGAGCCGAACCCGGCGGGCGACGCGCCGGATCTTACGCTGCGCGCGCTCAATCAGCGGATTCGACAGCAGGAGATTCTGGCCGAGCTCGGCGTGCTTGCGCTTCAGTCGACGCCGCTGAGCGAGCTGCTCGACCGCACGGCTGAGCTGACAGCCGAAGGACTTCAGGCTGAATTTTGCAAGGTGATGGAGTATCTGCCGGAGGAGAACCGCCTTCTTGTTCGCGCCGGCGTCGGCTGGGGACCGGGCGTCGTCGGAGTGGCGACCGTGGGAGCGGACCTGGCGTCGCCAGCCGGTTTCGCCCTGCGCACGGGCAAGCCGGTCATTTCCAATCACCTGGAGAACGAGGAACGATTCCGCACGCCGGAGCTGCTCCTCCAGAATGGCGTTCGTCGGGCGATGAACGTGATCCTGCAGGGCGACAACTCGCCCTTTGGAGTGTTGGAAGTCGACAGCCGTTCGGAAGGCGAGTTCGTGAAGCACGACCTCGCCTTTCTCCAGGGGGCCGCCAATATTCTCGGCATGGCCATCGAGCGGTTGAGATACGAGAGAAGCCTCAAGGCCGCCATTGAGCGCCAGCAGATGCTCATCAAAGAGATCAATCACCGAGTGAAAAACTCGTTGGCGATTGTTCGCAGTTTGTTGACTTTGCAGGCGAGGGGCGAGGACAACCCTGACCTTGCCGGTCGGCTGGAACTTGCCTCAAGCCGCATCGCCGCGATCGCGCGCGCCCACGATCGTCTCTATCGATCGGATGACATCGAACGCCTCGATCTGGCCGAATATCTTTCGGGCCTGTGCCAGGATCTGGAAGAGACGATTGGACGCTGCACGATCGCGTTCGAAGGGTCCGACCGCACGCTCATCGCGACCGATCGGGCGATCCACGTCGCTCTCATTTTGACGGAACTGGTCACGAACGCCGCGAAATACGCTTATCGAGGCGAAGGCGGGCCGATTCACGTCCGCCTGAGCAGGGAGGGCGATATCGCCGTCATCTGCGTGCGGGACGAGGGCGTTGGGCCGCCGTCGGGATTCGACATGAGCGGAAACAACAGCATGGGGCTGCGAATCGTAGCCGCTCTAACAAAGCAATTAGGGGCGACCATTCACTCCCGCGACGCTTGGCCTGGCGCCGAAATCCGCCTCCGCGTTCCCTTATCGCCGCCGGAGGGAGACGGCGCGGGCGCGCCCATCTAGACCGCGAAGACGCCGACCGCCGCCATCGGGCGGGGTCCGGGCCCTGTGCTATCGTTAACTTCAGCTCGATCAGCCTTGTAGGGCGGGCTCGCTGAGCCCGCCTCGGCGCGGTCAGCGACCGCGCCCTACAGCGCGCGGAACGAAGGGCGGAAGGACCGGCGTAAGCACAAACGCGATTTTTGACAGCTTTGGCGCCTATCTCATTGCAATCGTGAGATCGCCGCCAAAACTGCAGCCCGCCGCGAGGCTTGAACCCGTTTCGGCGAGTCGGCGGGACAATCGGCCGGCTTCCGACAATCCTCAGGTTCTTTGCCGGAAATTCATGGAAGGCGCCCGGTCCAGCCCTTCTATTGGCCGGCTGCGTCTGCTAGTGCGCGCTGCCCATCCTGTCCCTGGCCATTAGGTGTACACCGAAATGCGTATGTCGAGTCTCGCCGCGTTCGCCGTTCTCGCCCTCGCGGTCGGGGCCTACGAGGAGGACGGAATGATGCTCCTCATCGGCGCGGCGTCGGCGCTGAGCGCCGCCGCTTCGGCGCCGCTGTGGCGACACTCGGTGTTTCTCGCGATCCTGTCCGATCTGTTTGCGATCGAGACGATCGCATTCGGCCTAGCCGACATCGTCGTTCTACTGGGCTACTGGCCGCACGCCTACGCCGACTACGAGCTGCCCCGCTATCTGCCGCTCGCGACGGCGCTGTTCGGCGTCGTCATCTTCGCCGTTTCGCATTTGCCCTTCGTGCGCAGGTTGACTGCGATCACCGACCCCTTCTTCGCTGCGCGCACCATCATCTCCATCCGCCCTCTCCCCATGGCCCCGGTGGCGTTGCGCCAGAGCCTCTACACTCGGATCAACATCTTCTTCCTCATCCTGATCAACCAGTTCCAGGTGGCGCTCGGGGTGCGGCTGAATTTCTTCTACCGGGCATTCGGCAACGCCATCCAGGTGCCGGATGAAGCCCATCGCGACGCGTTCTGGCAGCAGCTGTTCGGCGTGTTCACGCCGCTCGTCACCATTTTGATCGTGACGTTTCTCATCGAGTTCTTCGTTTCCTTAAACTTCGTGCTGCAATGGCGGCGCTGGATGACGGCGTCCTACACCTCGCGGTGGCTCATGGGGGCGATGCATTACAAGCTGGCGCTGAGGGGGGGCACGACCGACAACCCTGACCAGCGGATTTCCGAGGACATCGGCGGCTTCATCAGCGGCTCGGGCGGCACGGGCTCCTACACCAGGGCAGGCGAGGCAGGTATATACAACTACACCATACAGGCAATCGCCACCGCGACCAATCTCGTCGCCTTCTCGATCATCCTGTGGGGGATTTCGGCCGCAATGGACCTCTCGGTCTTCGGCGTCAGAATTCCCGGCTTCTTGTTCTGGGTCGCTGTACTTTATGCCTGTTTCGCCACCGGGATGATGCAGCTAATCGGCCGCTCGCTTTCGCGGCTGATGTTCCGCCAGCAGGCGGTCGAGGCGAATTTCCGCTTCGATCTCGCGCGGGTCCGCGAGTTTAGCGAGCAGATCGCCCTGCTCAAAGGGGAGGAACGCGAGATCGATCGCGCCGGCAAGGTCTTCGACGACGTCTTCCGGACCGTACAGGGGATCATACGCGTGCGCACGATGCTCAACGTCTTCCTGCAATTTTATCTCCAGATATCGGCGATCATTCCCTATGTGGTCGTGGCGCCTTTCTACTTCGTTACGAAAAGGGTCGACTTCGGAACGTTTAGTCAGGCGGCCGACGCGTTCAGCAACGTCAATACCGCAATGAACTTCTTCGTGGAGCGCTACACCGGCCTTGCGAGCTTCAGCGCTACGATCCAGCGCCTGAGTTCTTTCGAGGAGGCGTTCGCCCGGGCGAGCGAAGCTGAGAAGGAGCGCGGCGTCGAGGTCGGCGCGGCCAGCGGTCCGATTCTGTCGACTCCGGACCTCGAGCTTGCTCTGCCGAACGGGCGCAAGCTTGCGCATATTGGCGATCTCGCGATGATCCCGCTCGAGCCTACGCTGGTCGTCGGGCCTTCCGGCGTAGGGAAGTCCACCTTGTTTCGGGCGATCGCGGGATTGTGGCCCTTCGGCGGAGGCGAGGTGCTGCAGCCGCCCTACGCCAAGCTGATGCTGTTGCCGCAGCGGCCCTATATTCCGATTGGGCCGCTGCGCGACGCGCTCGCCTACCCGGCGTCGGCGGCTTCTTTTTCGGAGGACCTGCTGCGCGAGGCCTTGACCAAGGTCGGCCTCGGCGCGTTTGTGGGTCGCCTGGACGAAAGCGACAACTGGCAGATGCGGATGTCAGGCGGCGAGCAGCAGCGCCTGGCGGTGGCGCGGGCGCTGCTCGCGAATCCGGACTGGCTGTTTCTCGACGAAGCGACGGCCTCGCTCGATGAAAAAAGCGAGGCGGACCTCTACCGGGCCATCGCGGCCACGCTGCCAAAGACGACGGTCGTTTCGATCGGCCACCGCACGACGCTCAACGCATTCCACAAACGCCGTATCGCTTTCGAGCCGAGAGATGGAGCGCCCGCCACAGTCTTGGGCGCGGCCGAAACCGTCGGCTCATAGGGACCGGGCAAGACGCATCGAGCCGCGCGGGCCCTTGATCACGAGATCGCCGTTGACGAGGTCCCACGCCGGATTTCCCGTCAGGTTCGAAAGAAACCCGAACTCGATCGCCATGACGTCTTTCGGGCACTGTTTCTTGGTGAGCGCGAACGGCCCGACCAGGAGGTGCTGGTCCTTCACCGGGTAAAGCGTCGCCGACCAGGAATTGCACCCGGTGAAGCCCGAGCCGCGCAAATTGCCGTCGATCATCAGGCTCGCGTCGATGCTGCTGGGCACCGGCTTGCCGTTGAGCTCTCTTAAGGACCAGGTCTGATCGAGTGGGAAGTTCTTTTGCTGCGGCGGAAGGGGCTTCGGCGGGCCCTTGTCCTCCTCCGACTGCGGCCCTCCGCCAGCGAAAGCCGCGCCGATCATGCAGAAAGCCGCGGCGCCCAGGGCCGCAGCCAATAACGGTTTCAACATTGCGATATCGGACCCCTGACAAGGGAGACTCTCCTCCCGAAGACTGCGCTTTATCGAACGGCCAATCGCCGCGCAATTCGACCGATGGCCTCAGAGCGCGCGCTTTTTGTGGCTGTCCGCGCGCCCTTGAAATGCAGCTTCTTCGCCCCAAATCAAGCTTGCGGCGTCAAACGAGGAGCCGCAAGCGGCAGGCGCCGCCAGCATGGGGCGCTACCGCCATATCGCTCATCAGAGAGGATGTGAACATGTTGAACTATGATCTGTCTCCGTTCTACCGGTCGACGGTTGGCTTTGACCGGCTCTTCGCGATGCTCGACAAGGCAGTCGGCTCCGACCAGAACGCGCCGAGCTATCCGCCCTACAACATCGAGCGGACGGGCGAGAACGCTTACCGCATCACGCTCGCGGTCGCAGGCTTCGGAGACAAGGAGCTTTTCGTCGAGATCCGCGAGAACACCCTGACCATCCGCGGGGCCAAGGAGGCGAGCGCCGAGAAGCGCGACGTCCTCTATCAGGGCATCGCGGCGCGCGCCTTCGAGCGCCGGTTCCAGCTCGCCGACCACGTCGTCGTGACGGGCGCTGCGAGCGAGAACGGCCTGCTCCATGTCGATCTCGCGCGCGAGATCCCTGAGGCGCAGAAGCCGCGGACGATCCCGATCGGCTCCGCGAAGCCCGCCGAGAAGACGATCGAGGCTCAGCCCGTCAAGCAGGCCGCGTAAGTTTCGTCAGACCGGCTTTCGGCTAGGGCGCCCCGCGCGGGCGCCCTTTTTCTTTTTACGCGGCTATTCGAGGGTGTTGACCGGAACGTCGTTGGGCTTTGATTTCCCGTCTTGCTTCGCCGCCGGCGCTGCGGCCGCCGCGGCGGGCGAAGTTGGCGGCGGCGCGCTCTTCTGTGACTCCGCCGTCGCAGGGGCGGCGGGGGGCGGCGCCGGAGCGGCCGCCGGAGTCTCCGGCTTGCCCGGCTCTTTCGCCGCCTCCGCCGGCGCCGCGGTCGGCGGACTGGCGGTCGTCGGTTGAGAACGCCCCGGCTCGGCCCGCTTGCTCAGTTCCGTCGTCGCCCTCTGCTTCGTCCTCGAATGCGAATGACGGGAGCGAGGGGACGGGGTCTGTTCTTCCTGTGGCTGGCCATAGGCGTAGCCCGGCTGCGCGAGAAAATCCTGTTTCGGCGGCGGTCCGAGGGGCGGGGGTCCGTCAAACTCGCCGCCCTGCACCACATATCCGCCTCGCGGACGGGCCACAAAGCGCTGCAAAATTTCGCCGCTCCAGGCGTCGATGACGAGCCTCTGGCGTCCGCCGTTTCCGCCCTCGACGTTGGCAAGGTAGACCGTGTCCCGCCGCATGAGTGGGCCAACGAGATAGTAGCCGTTGGCGCGCAGGCGCTCGGCGATCTCCTGCGGCGGCGCCGCTCCCGGCAGCCACTGCGCCTGCGCCGCCGACGCCATGAAGACGGCGGCGAGCGCGGCCAGCGCGATTCGCCGCTGTTGTTTTCGAGTCGAGGCAATCATGTCGCTCACGGCTCCTCGATTCCCAAGGCGCAATCTGGCGCCCCAAATGCGGCGGGCTTACGGCGCTTGCGCGGTCGTGCTGTCGGCCCGCGCGCCGAGTCCGACGAGCGCGTCGATTTCGGCGGGCTCAGTTTCGAAGGAAGTCACAAGCCGGACCAACGTCTCGCCTTTGCGCGCCGCGACGTCGCTTGCGAGCGAGCGGGTGCTCCACTCGTAGATCTTGGCGCCCGACGCGCGCCAGCGGGAGACGGTCGGCTCCGGGACGACGGCGAAGACCTCGTTCGCCTCTGTAGGCCAGGCCATCCTCACGTCGGGGAGTTTCGCGAGCGCGGCGCTTAAGCGCTGCGCTGCGGCGTTGGCGCGCTCGGCGAGGCGAAGCCACAGGCCGCCCTTGAGGTAGGCCTCCATCTGCGCGCCAAGGAACCGCCCCTTGGAGAGGGTGTGCCCCGCGCGCTTGCGCCGGTACTCGAAGTCGGCGGCGCGCGCGGGATCGAAAAAGACCACCGCCTCGCAGGCGAGCGCGCCGTTTTTCGTCGCCCCAAAGGAGAGGGCGTCAACGCCCGCCCGCCAGGTCATCTCGGCGGGCGAAAGCCCAAGCGAGACGAGCGCGTTCGCAAAGCGCGCGCCGTCCATATGGACGCCGACGCCCGCCGCATGCGCGATGTCGCAAAGCTCCGCGATCTCGTCCGGACGATAAACCGTCCCGGCCTCCGTCGCCTGCGACAGCGACAGTGCGCCCGGCTGGCAGGATTTGACGACGCCGCGCGGAAAGCGCGCGAGGGTCTCGCCGAGCGCGGCGGCCGTCAGTTTGCCGCCCTCGCCGGGGAGGCCGACGAGTTTGGCGCCGCCCGAGTAGAATTCGGGCGCGCCGCACTCGTCGTCATGGATGTGCGCCTCCTCGTGGCAGAAAATGGCCTCCCAGGGCTTGGCCAGCGCCGAGAGGGCGAGCGCGTTCGCCGCCGTTCCGGTCGGCACGAGAAAGGCGGCCACTTTCCTCTCGAAGACCTCGCCTAAGAGCGCTTCGGCTCGGCGCGTATACTCGTCCGCCCCGTAGGCGGGCGCGTTGACCCGGGAGGAGGCCGCGATCGCCTCGAGGATCGCGGGGGCGACGCCCGCGCCGTTGTCGCTCGCGAAATTCATTCGATCCGCTCGGCTCTTCAAAAGCGTGAGAAGCTTGCCTTACCGACCGGCGGCCTGGCAATTGCATCAACCTTTGCGTGGACGCTCGCAAAAACCTGCCGGCCCCGCTTGTGTTGCGCATCCATATCTGGCATGGTTGAAAATAGGACAGTTGTGCTGACCATTTTTTGTGCGCCCAAGCCTACGTTATGGGCGAGAAGCGGCTCACTCAGGGGCGAACAGCGTTGTCGTTTCGAACGACGAAACCGGATCGAAAAAAATCCGACGCGTGAAGCCCCTGGCTGCGCGGATCGCAGCCGCCTTGCCCTACAAACGCATTCACAAAATAGCGCATTCACAAAATAGGGAGACAGCGGGCCGGAGGGCCGCACTGTCCCGGGAGCGAAAGATGAGCGCCAGAAACCACCCTGCACCGCTCGCGACCACCCCCGCACCGGCTCGCATTCCCGCAGGCGTCGATCCGCTGCTGCCCTCCGCTCAGGGTCTCTACCAGCCGTCGAAGGAGCGCGATTCCTGCGGCGTTGGCTTCGTGGCCGACATGAAGAACCGCAAGTCGCACGATATCCTCGAGAAGGGCCTGCAGATCCTGGTTAACCTCGACCATCGGGGCGCGGTCGGCGCCGACCCGATGCTCGGCGACGGCTGCGGCGTGCTCACCCAAATCCCACACAAGTTCTTTGCGCCGGTGTGCCGGAAGCTGGGCTTCGAGCTTCCCGAGCCCGGACATTACGCAATCGGCCAGTTCTTGATGCCGCGCGATGAGGCGGCGCGGCTCAAGGTGCGCGCGATCGTCGAGGAAGTCGTCGCCGCGGAAGGGCAGGTAGTGCTCGGCTGGCGCGACGCGCCGGTCGACAATTCCAGGCTCGGCGAGCGCGTCAAGGCGGTCGAGCCGGTGACACAACAGATCTTCATCGGGCGGGCCGCCAATATCGCGACCGAGGACGATTTCGAGCGGCGTCTTTTCATCATCCGCAAGGTCGTCTCGAACCGCGTCTACGAGAGCGGCAGGCCCGATTTCGCCGAATATTACCCGGTCTCGGTGTCGGCGCGGACTATCGTCTACAAAGGCATGGTGCTGGTGCGCCAACTCGCGCCCTATTATCGCGACCTTCTTGATGCCCGCTACGAGACGGCGCTTGCGCTCGTCCATCAACGCTTCGCGACCAACACCTTCCCGTCCTGGCGGCTGGCTCATCCGTACCGGATGATCGCGCATAACGGCGAGATCAACACGCTGCGCGGCAACGTGAACTGGATGGCGGCGCGGCAGGCGAGCGTCGATTCCGAACTCTTCGGCAACGACATTTCCAAGCTCTGGCCGATCTCCTACGAGGGCCAGTCGGACACGGCCTGCTTCGACAACGCGCTCGAATTCCTCATCCAGGGCGGCTACTCGCTCAGTCACGCCATGATGATGCTCATCCCGGAGGCGTGGGCGGGCAATCGCCTCATGGACCAGGAGCGGCGGGACTTCTACGAGTATCACGCGGCGCTCATGGAGCCTTGGGACGGCCCGGCTGCGGTCGCGTTCACCGACGGCCGCCAGATCGGCGCGACCCTCGACCGCAACGGCCTGAGGCCCGCCCGCTATTTCGTGACCGACGACGACCTCGTGGTGCTCGCGTCGGAAATGGGCGTCTTGCCCGTTCCGGAGGAGACGATCATCGCCAAGTGGCGCCTCCAGCCGGGCAAGATGCTGCTCGTCGATCTCAACGAGCATCGCATCGTCTCGGACGCCGAGATCAAGCAGACCCTGTCGCGCGCCCACCCGTACCGCCGGTGGCTCGAGGCCTCGCAGATCGTGCTCGAGGACCTGAACCCGGTCGAGCCGCGCGCGTCGCGTACCGACGTTTCGCTGCTCGATCGCCAGCAGGCGTTCGGCTACACCCAGGAGGACCTCTCCTTCCTGCTCTCGCCGATGGCGACGACGGGCCAGGAGGCGGTCGGCTCGATGGGGACGGACACGCCGATCTCGGCGCTGTCGTCCAAGTCGAAGCTGCTCTACACCTATTTCAAGCAGAACTTCGCGCAGGTGACGAACCCGCCGATCGACCCGATCCGCGAGGAGCTCGTCATGAGCCTCGTCTCGTTCATCGGGCCGCGGCCGAACCTGTTCGACCTCGAGGGCAGCGCGCGCCGCAAGCGGCTTGAAGTGCGCCAGCCGATCCTGACCAACGAGGGCCTCGAGAAGATCCGCTGCATCGGACATTTCGAGGATACGTTCGACACCAAGACGCTCGACATCACCTATGCGGTCGAGAAGGGCGCGTGCGGCATGGACGAAGCCTTGCGCCGCCTCTGCGAGCGCGCGGAGGCCGCCGTGCACGGCCGCTACAACATCATCATCCTTTCCGACCGCATGGTCGGACCGGACCGGATTCCCATTCCGGCGCTGCTCGCGACGGCGGCCGTGCATCACCATCTCATCCGCAAGGGTCTGCGCACTTCGGTCGGGCTTGTCGTGGAGACGGGCGAAGCGCGCGAGATCCACCATTTCTGCTGTCTCGCCGGATACGGCGCCGAGGCGATCAACCCCTATCTCGCCTTCGAGACGCTCACGGCGATGGCCAAGGACCTGCCCGAGCGGATCAGCGACTACGAAGTCGTCAAGCGCTTCATCAAGTCGATCGACAAGGGCATCCTGAAGGTGATGTCCAAGATGGGCATTTCGACCTATCAGTCCTATTGCGGCGCGCAGATTTTCGACGCCGTCGGGCTGTCGCGCGCCTTCGTGGATGAGTTCTTCTTCGGGACCGCAACGACGATCGAAGGGGCGGGATTGGCCCAGATCGCCGAGGAGACGCAGCGCCGCCACGCCGAAGCCTTCGGCGACTCGCCGGTGCTCAAGACCGCGCTCGACGTCGGGGGCGAATACGCTTATCGCATCCGCGGCGAAACGCACAATTGGACGCCGCAGACCGTTTCGCTCCTCCAGCACGCGGTGCGCGGCGCCGCGCGCGACCGCTACGACGCCTTCGCCAACTCGCTCAACGAGCAGAGCGAGCAGTTCCTCACCATTCGCGGCCTCTTCCGCGTCAGGGCGGCCGAGGAGGACGGGCGGGCGCCGGTTCCGCTCGACGAAGTCGAACCGGCGGCTGAAATCGTCAAGCGGTTCTCGACCGGGGCCATGTCCTTCGGCTCGATCTCGCGCGAGGCGCACACGACGCTCGCCATCGCGATGAACCGCATCGGCGGCAAATCGAACACCGGCGAGGGCGGCGAGGAGGCGGACCGCTTCAAGCGGCTGCCGAACGGCGACTCGATGCGCAGCGCGATCAAGCAGGTGGCCTCAGGGCGCTTCGGCGTCACTACCGAGTATCTCGTCAACTCGGACATGATGCAGATCAAGATGGCGCAGGGCGCCAAGCCCGGCGAGGGCGGGCAATTGCCCGGCCACAAGGTCGACGCGGTCATCGCCAAGGTGCGCCACTCGACTCAAGGGGTGGGGCTCATCTCGCCGCCGCCGCACCACGACATCTATTCGATCGAGGATTTGAAGCAGCTTGTCTTCGACCTGAAGAACGTCAACCCTGAGGCGCAGGTGTCGGTGAAGCTTGTGGCCGAGGTCGGCGTGGGCACGGTTGCGGCCGGCGTCGCCAAGTGCAAAGCCGACCACGTCACCATCTCCGGCTTCGAGGGCGGGACGGGCGCCTCTCCGCTCACCTCGATCAAGCACGCCGGCAGCCCGTGGGAGATCGGGCTTGCCGAGACGCACCAGACGCTCGTTATGAACGGGTTGCGCTCGCGCATCTCCGTCCAGGTGGACGGGGGCGTGCGCACAGGGCGCGACGTCGTCATCGGCGCGCTGCTGGGCGCCGACGAGTTCGGCTTCGCGACCGCGCCGCTCATCGCCGCCGGCTGCATCATGATGCGCAAGTGCCACCTCAACACCTGCCCAGTCGGGGTCGCGACGCAGGACCCGGTGTTGCGGAAGCGCTTCGTCGGCAAGCCCGAGCACGTCATCAACTACTTCTTCTTCGTCGCCGAGGAAGTGCGCGAGCTGATGGCGCAGCTTGGCTACCGCAGGTTCGACGAGATGATCGGCCAGCGGCAGATGCTCGACCGGGCGAAGCTCGTCGCGCACGCGAAGGCGCAGGGGCTCGACTTCTCGAAGCTCTTCCACAAGCCGGCGCCGTGGCCGGGCGACACGATCTACCGCAGCGTCGGGCAGGACCACGGGATCGAGCATGTGCTCGACCGCCGCCTCATCGCCGAGGCCAGGGATGCGATCGAATGGGGCAAGCACGTCCGTCTCGACCTTGAGATCCGCAATTCCGATCGCTCGACCGGCGCCATGCTCTCGGGCGAGATCGCTAAGCGCTACGGCCACGCGGGCCTGCGCGACGAGGCGATCCACATCAAGTTCAAGGGGACGGCCGGGCAGAGTTTCGGCGCATTCCTCGCCAAGGGCGTGACGCTCGAACTCGAGGGCGACGCCAACGACTATGCCGGCAAGGGGCTCTCGGGCGGGCGCATCGTCGTCTATCCGCCACGCGAGGCGACGCAGTTGAAGCCGGAAGAGTCGATCATTGTCGGCAATACGGTGCTCTACGGCGCCATTTCGGGCGAATGCTACTTCCGCGGCGTCGCCGGCGAGCGCTTCGCTGTCCGCAACTCGGGCGCGATCGCCGTCATCGAGGGGGTGGGCGACCACGGCTGCGAATACATGACCGGCGGCGTCGTCGTCGTTATCGGCCAGACGGGGCGCAACTTCGCGGCCGGCATGTCGGGCGGCATCGCCTATGTGCTCGACGAGGACGGAACTTTCGCGCAGCGCTGCAACCTCGCGATGGTCGAGCTCGAGCCGGTTGCGGCCGAAGAGGAGATGATGGTGCGCCATCTTCATTCGGGCGGCGACCTCGAGTCGCACGGCCGCGTCGACGTGATGCGCGACATGAGCCGGTTCGACGCCGAGCGCCTGCACCAGCTCGTCATCAATCATGCCCGGGCGACAAGTTCGGCGCGCGCGCGACATCTTTTGGAGAACTGGGACGCCTATCTGCCGAAGTTCCGCAAGGTGATGCCGGTCGAGTACCGGCGCGCCCTCGCGGAGCTTGTGGCGCAGAACAACCGCGCGATGCTGGCGGCGGGGGAGTGACGCCGGACGAGCGACAAGGTGTCGGCTGAGACGATCCTTCAGTCGAGAACGGCAGGATAGGGACGTTTTCTAAAGATGGGCAAGGTGACGGGATTTCTCGAGATCGACCGGATGGACCGGCGCTATGCGCCCGCCTCCGACCGCATCCGCCACTACCGCGAATTCATGATTCCGCTGAGCGACGAGACGACGCGGGGTCAGGCGGCGCGCTGCATGAACTGCGGCATCCCCTATTGTCACAACGGTTGCCCGGTCAACAACCAGATCCCCGATTGGAACGACCTCGTCTATCGCGGCGATTGGGAGGAGGCCGCGCGCAACCTCCACTCGACCAACAACTTTCCTGAGATTACCGGCCGTATCTGCCCCGCTCCCTGCGAGGCTTCTTGCACGCTCAACCTCCAGGAGTCGCCGGTCACGATCAAGACGATCGAATGCGCAATCGTCGACCGCGCCTTCAGCGAAGGCTGGGTCAGGCCGGAGCCGCCGGTGGGCCGGACGGGGAAGAGGATCGCGGTTGTCGGTTCCGGTCCCGCGGGCCTCGCCTGCGCCCAGCAGCTCGCGCGTTCCGGGCATGAGGTTCACGTCTACGAGAAGCACGGCAGGCCCGGCGGGCTTTTGCGCTACGGCATTCCCGACTTCAAGCTCGAGAAGCGTCACGTGGACCGGCGCATCGAGCAGATGACCGACGAGGGCGTGGTCTTCCACGTGAACGCCCATGTCGGCGTCACCCTCGCCGGCCAGAGCCTCGTCGACGCCTACGACGCTGTGGCGCTCGCTGGCGGGGCTGAGGCGTCGCGCGAGCTGCCGGCGCCCGGCCGCGATCTTGCAGGCGTGCATCTCGCCATGGAGTTTTTGCCGCAGCAGAACCGGCGCGTCTCCGGCGAGCCGGTCGGCACCAACGAGCCGATCCTCGCGGGCGGCAAGCATGTCGTCGTCATCGGCGGCGGCGACACCGGCTCCGACTGCATCGGAACTTCGATCCGCCAGGGGGCGCTTAAGGTGACCCAGCTCGAAATCCTGCCCATGCCGCCGAAGCAGGAGGACAAACTTGTCACCTGGCCGAACTGGCCCTTGAAGCTGCGCACGTCCTCGAGCCACGAGGAGGGCGCCGAGCGCGAATTCGCGGTGACGACGATGGCGTTCGAGGGCGAGAACGGCGCCGTGACGGGCCTCAAGTGCGCGCGGGTGGACGAGAAGCTGAAGCCGATCCCTGGGACTGAATTCACGCTGAAGGCCGATCTCGTCCTTCTCGCGATGGGCTTCGTTTCGCCCGTGAAGGAAGGACTTCTCGATGAGCTCGGGGTGAAGCTCGACCCGCGCGGCAACGTCGCGGCCGACACCGTCGCCTACGCCTCATCGCGCGAAAAGGTGTTCGCCTGCGGCGACATGCGACGCGGACAGTCGCTGGTCGTGTGGGCGATCCGGGAGGGGCGACAGTGTGCGGCGGCGATCGACAAGGCGCTTATGGGCGCGACGACGCTGCCGCGATAAGCATCGGACGCGGGGCTTCACACTTTGGCGTTGTAAAGGTACGGCTGGAAGCCGATGAAGGCGTCGCGAATTCTGCCGACCGAGCCGGCCTCTTCGGTCGCGTCGTAGACGCTGCGGTACTTGAGCGCGATCAGCGAGCCGAGCTTCTCGGGATTGAGTTCCTCGTCACCGACACGGACATACTCGCCGAGGACGAAATCAAGAAAGACGGCGAGCTTCTCGTCGTACGACGAGAGTATCTTGTCGCGCCGCGACTCGACTCGCTCGGCGCGCGTGATGGGCGGGCGCGCGTAGGCGATATAGGTGAGCACGTCGAAAAGGTCGCTCTTCTCCGCGTCGATAAGCTGGCGCATGGCGTTGAGGTTCTCGCCGTCGAACCCGCGCTCGGACAGCTTTTCGAGCAGCGCCTTGCGTGTCGCTGGAACGCTCCACAGGCGCCGCAATTCGTCCTCGTCCTTGAACAGACTCGGCAGTTCGCCGAACAGCTTCTCGACGAATTGCGCCGCCGACATCGGTCGCCCGTCCGGGCTCCAGAAGGTCGTCGCCATCATGCTTTGGATCGCCCGTTCCTTGCCGTCCGCGAGCCTGATCTTGATCTTCTTCGGGCGCGCCTCCTCGTCTTCGTCATCCTCAGGCGCTTCGTAAGGCTCCGGCGCTTCGTCGAGCCCGCCCGGCCCATCGGGCGCCCGAGCAGGGCGCTCGGGCGGCTCCAGCGGCTCGCCGTCCCATTCGGGATCGTTGAAGTGCTCGTAGGCCCTCACGAAGTCGAGGATGGTGAAATAGTCCTTGCCGTCGAACAGGCGCGTGCCGCGCCCGATGATCTGCTTGAACTCGATCATCGACTTCACCGTCCGCATCAGCACGATGTTGCGGACGTTGCGCGCGTCCACTCCCGTTGAGAGCTTGTGCGACGTGGTGAGGATCGTCGGAATCGTCTTCTCGTTGTTCTGGAACTGCCGCAGGAAGCCTTCGCCGCGCTCCCCTTCATCCGCCGTGACCCTGACGCAATAGTTCGGGTCCGGATTGCGCTTCATCTGGTTGACGAGATTGCGCACGGCGAGCGCGTGGGCCTGCGTCGCGCAGAAGACGAGCGTTTTCTCGCGCTGGTCTATCGCCTCCATGAACAGCTTGACGCGGTACAGCTTGACGCGGTATCGCTCGCGTCCCTCGATCTCGATGACGCGATTGAAGTCGGCCTCGGTGTAGCGGCGCCCTTCCTCGATCTCGCCTTCGATCAAAGTGTCGTCGGGCGTATAGACGTAGTCGTCGAGCGTGGTCGCGATCTGCTTGACCTTGAACGGCGTGAGATAGCCGTCGTTGATCCCCTGCTTGAGTGAGTAGGTGTAAACCGGCTCGCCGAAATAGGCGTAGGTGTCGACGTTGGCGGTGCGCTTCGGCGTGGCGGTGAGGCCAAGCTGCGCAGCCGGCGAGAAATATTCGAGAATCGCGCGCCGTTGGCTTTCGTCGTTGGCGCCGCCGCGATGGCATTCGTCGATGATGATGAAGTCGAAGAAGTCCTTTTCATATTCGCCAAAGCTGGGCGCCGGAAGGCCGTTCGCGTCGCGGCCGGTCATGAAGGTCTGGAAGATCGTGAAGAAAACGCTGCCGTTCTTGGGGACGCGCTTGCGCTTGGCGATCTCATCGGGGCTGATGCGGATGAGCCCCGCCTCCTCGAACGCCGCGAACGACGCAAAGTCGTTATAGGCCTGATTGGCGAGGATGTTGCGGTCGGCGAGAAAGAGGATGCGCGGGCGGCTCGCCGGCTCGCCGGACAGATTCCATTTCGCCTGAAAGAGTTTCCAGGCGATCTCAAAGGCGATGGTCGTCTTGCCGGTGCCGGTCGCGAGCGTCAGCAGGATGCGCTTGTCCCCCGAGGCCAGCTTGTCGAGCGCGTTCTCGACCGCGTTCGCCTGATAATAGCGGAAGGTCCAGCCGCCGCCTTTCTCGACATAGGGAATGGCCGCGAAGCGGTCACGCCAGACATTCGTGGTCGCAAACACGCGCGACCACATTTCGTCCGGCGACGGGTAGGCGGCCACATAGCCTTCGGCGCCGCTCGCCATGTCGATCTGATAGATGCGCCGGCCGTTGGTCGAAAAGGCGAAGCGGGCTTGCAGGCGCTCGGCGTAGTTCTTCGCCTGTCCCACGCCCTCGGTGTCCTCGGCGTCGCGCTTCTTGGCCTCGATGACGGCGAGCTTGCGGTTGCGGTAAGTGAGCACATAATCGCATTTGAGCGCCTCGGCGCGCCGCCCGACGCCCTGGATGCGCCCCGGCGCGATGAGTTCGCGGCGGATGCGGCTGTCCGGCGCCACGCTCCAACCCGCCGCGGCAAGCGCGGGGTCGATGAGTTCGGCGCGGGTCTCCGCCTCGTTCATGGCTTCGGCCCCGCCCCTTTTCGCATCATGGCCGCGCGCACCTTTTCCCACGTCATGGCCGGGCTTGACCCGGCCATCCACGAACCGCCGGGCGTTGAGCCGTGTCGGCTTCGGTGTCTCGTGTCGCCGTTCGTTGTCGTGGCGAAAGCCAGAGCCAACATCAACGGCGCAGCGTGGATGGCCGGGTCAAGCCCGGCCATGACGACTGAGGGCCGCCCACCTCTCACAACTGCCCCGTGAAGGCTTGGTGGAGGAGGGATTGTTTCAGTTCGTCGAGTGCGGCGAGCTTGTGTTCGTAAACGACGGAAAGTCGTTGGGTCTCGGAGTAAAACTGATCAAGCGCCTCGACTGTAGCGCGTTGCTCCTGAAGAGGAGGGCAAGGCACGCCTAGGCTGGAAAAGAATTCAAGACTTAAGTTAGCTCTTGCATTGTTAACTTCATTGTCATGCATAATTTTCGTGAATATTGGCGAATTTAGCACATAATTTATGTAGTGATTTAGCAAGATATGAGGTTTGCATCGGATCAAACATACGGCCTAGTTAATATTGGCAAGATCGTTTAATTCAAACACCGCAGTTCTGCCGATAGAAGCCCCAACAATATTTGTCAAGACATCTCCGCATTTGAGGATGGACTTTTTATCTTTTACATTAAATTTCACTTCAACATATTTTTTACTTTCTAAATTTAATATGTTCTGGCCGACGTTTTCGCTGGTGATAAACAAAACTCCGGGCCTATCGACATAAGAAACCCCTTGCCACTTTGGCGAAGAGCCCTTCGTTATTCTGTCGCATAGGTCCGCCAATAGACGCACGGGCCATTTTTCGCCATGGTTATTAGTTCTACTGTGTCACAAGCGTTGGTTGAAGGCCGGCCGGGTTGAGACGGCTTGGCAGCATGGGCATCGATAGAGGGATTTTGTCAGGGCGATCGTC
>Ga0209040_10000450_pt1 | contig 31751 bp, 34 predicted proteins | sample BogFormECP12_OM3_FD_188240 | JGI IMG/M metagenome (GOLD analysis project Ga0209040, IMG submission 188240) | Bog forest soil microbial communities from Calvert Island, British Columbia, Canada - ECP12_OM3 (SPAdes) (version 2) | ecosystem: Environmental > Aquatic > Freshwater > Wetlands > Bog ... | reverse complement strand
CGGCGCGGCGCGCTGACGTCACCGCAATCCGGTAACCCGTCAGTGGCGCAGAGTCTGGCTGGGCCATAACACCTGTGTATGCCCGGCAGATTTCCGCCGCGTTACCTCGCAATTGCTGACGCATTGCCCACCACTGAGGTCCCGATCACACCCGCGCGAGCTTGGATTTGGTCTTCGCCGCAGGCATATCAGCGGCCGACACTGGGCGGCGCACATACATCCGCCAGGTCAGCAGTGCGGCGACGACGTAGGAGGCCATGAAGAGCCAGTACGCCGACGTTCCGTTGCCGCCGCGTTGGTAGGACTCGCGCAGCGCCAAGTTGATTCCCGCACCGCCGAGAGCGCCGACGGCAGCGCAGAAGCCGATCAGCGCTGCTGACATAGCCCGAGACCACTCTCGGCGCTCCGCTTCGCCGACATCCAGCGAGCGGCTGCGCGCCTCGAAGATCGACGGGATCAGTTTGAACACCGATCCATTGCCCATCCCGGACAGAATGAACAGGACCATGAAGCCGGCCACGTAGCCAACCATTGTGACCGAACTCGCACCGGTGGCGTGGTCGACGCTGATGCCCACCAGCAGCCCGGCGCCCAATATCATGCCCACGAGAACGCCGAGGGTAACGCGGCTACCGCCGTAGCGATCGGACAGCCGCCCACCGTATATCCGGGCCAGTGACCCCAGTAACGGTCCCACGAACGCGATCTGCGCGGCGTGCAGCGAGGCCTGGCCGACGCTTTCGCCGCGGGCCGACAAGTTGATCTGCATCACCTGCCCGAATGCGAATGCGAATCCGATCCAGGAGCCGAAGGTGCAGACGTAAAGGAACGAGATCACATAGGTGTCGCGGTCGAGCAGGATCGAGCGAATGTGGTCCACCTCGATAGCGTGATCGAGGTTGTCCATGAACAGCGCCGCCGCGACGCCGGCGATGGCCAGCAACACAAGGTAGACGGCGCATACCAAGTACGGTGCCTGGTGGCCCGCGGTGGCCAGCACCAGCAGACCAACCAATTGGATCACCGCGACACCAAGGTTGCCGACGCCGGCGTTGATCGCCAGCGCCCTGCCCTTGAGTCGCTGGGGATAGAACGCGTTGACGTTGGCCAGCGATGCCGCGTAGTTGCCCCCGCCGAGTCCGGTCAGCGCCGCGCACAAAATATATGGCCACAGCGGCAGCCCCGGGTTGGCCAGCAGCACCATCGTGCCGACAGTCGGGATCAGCAGCACCAGCGCCGAAAACGTCGTCCAGTTGCGACCACCGAAGCGAGCGATTCCCAAGGTATAGGGGATGCGCACAGCGCCGCCGACCAGCGTGGCAACAGCGCCCAGCAACAGTTTGTCGCCGGCGGAAAAGCCGTAGACGGACGCCGGCATGAACAGTGCCATCACAGACCACAGCGACCAGATCGAGAAGGCTACGTGGTCGCCCGCCACCGTGCAGGGCAGATTGCGGCGAGCGATTTTGTCGTTGCCGGCTCCCCAGGCCACGGTGTCTTCGGCATTCCAGTTCTTGATGCGATGATTGCGGCCCATGCGGGTTGCAAGACCCCGCAAACTGGCATGCATACAAATCCCCTCGTCGAGTCGTCCCATCACCGCGCTCGGCCACTGTCGGGCTGGGCGCCTCAACATGAAGAGGGCTGCGCTGCCGTCTGTTTCGATCTCACATTAATAGCGTGATGACAGTCAACTCAGTTCAATCCATATCGGCTGAAAGTTGAATCTCAGTTATCTGGCAAGTCGCTGAGCGCCTAACAGACTGAACAAAATCCGCAGGTGGCGAGGCCCTCTAGACGTAAGCCAGGTCGACGGGTGCGGCAGCGTCGAGAGCGATCTGGTCGTCGATCCGAGCGTTCGCCGCAAACGGCCGGCGCACGTATATCGTCCAGGTCAGCACCGAGGCTGCCACGTAGAACAACGCGAACGCCCAGAACGCCGCTGTAGCCGTGCCGCTGTGCAAATAAGACTGCCGCAGAGCAAGATTGACGCCAACGCCACCGAGCGCACCGATCGCCCCGGTGAGGCCGATCAGTGCGCCGGACATGGAGCGTGACCACTGCCGGCGCTCGGTTTCGCTGACTCGTAGCGAGCGGCTCCGTGCCTCGAAGATCGACGGGATCATTTTGTACACCGACCCATTGCCGATGCCGGACAAGATGAACAGAGCGATGAACCCGATCACGTACCCGATCATCGTTGCGGCGGAGGTGGGTCCAGCGGTGTGGTGGTGACCGAAAGTGCTTGTTAAGACTAAGATTCCGGCGGCCAGGATCATCGAACAGAAGACGCCGAGGGTGACCCGGCCGCCGCCGATGCGGTCGGCGAGCCTACCGCCGTATACCCGTGACAGCGACCCCAATAGTGGTCCCAGGAAGGCGATCTGGGCGGCATGTAGCGACGCCTGCGCTGCATTTTGACCGCCGGCGATGAAGTTCATCTGCAGCACCTGGCCGAATGCGAACGAGAACCCGATGAATGATCCGAAGGTGCCGATGTAGAGCAGCGCGATCACCCAGGTGTGCCGCTCGGACAGCACCGCGCGCATCGTGCTCATCTCGATGCGGTAGTGCTGCAGATTGTCCATGTACAGCGCCGCACCGATTGCTGCGATCGCCAGCAGCGCAAGGTATACCGCGCACACCCAGTAGGGCTGCCGGTTGCCGACGGTTGCGATCACCAGCAGGCCGACCAGCTGGACCATCGGTACTCCGAGGTTGCCGCCACCGGCGTTGAGCGCCAGTGCCCAGCCCTTGAGTCGTTGCGGATAAAACGCGTTGATGTTCGTCATGGATGACGCGAAGTTACCGCCGCCGAGACCTGCCAGTGCCGCGCACACCAGGTAGGGCCACAGCGGCAGACCGGGATTGGCCAGTAGCAGCATGGTGCCGATGGTCGGGATCAAGAGCACCAGCGCGGAGAACACCGTCCAGTTACGCCCGCCGAACCTCGCGGTGGCAAACGTGTAGGGGAATCGCAGGCATGCCCCGACCAGCGTCGCGGTGGCGCCCAGCAAGAACTTGTCGCCCGCGGAAAAGCCGTACACCGACGCGGGCATGAACAGCACCATCACCGACCAGATAGACCAGATCGAGAATCCGATGTGCTCGGCGGCCACTGACCAGATCAGGTTGCGACGGGCGATCCGTTTGTTGCCGGCTTCCCACGCCACCTTGTCTTCGGGGTCCCAGTCCGAAAGGACATGCGAACGGCCCAGCGAGATTCCCATGCGACTCCAATCGTCACCGCTGTTGACGATCACGCTAGGAATCCTTTGTTGCCCGGGCGCTGCGGGCAGTGACCCGGGCGTGAATTTCCGCTCACCAATACGGAATTGACCGTGTGAGGGCCCGGGCGCACGCGTCTATCCGTGTGGCGTGCACCACAATCAGGCCCCTACCAAACGTCCCCTGCGCGCCAATCGCACATCAATTCCGCCGAGGTGTCCAGGCTGATCCCCACCGGCAGCACGAACACCGTTCCATCGTCTTGGGGCGTGCGGGTCGGACCCGTGGGGGTTAGCACCGACGTCGGGCCGTGCCACGGCAACCAGCCGCGCGACGCGTACATCCTGCGGGCACGGATCGAGGAACTGAGGGCGCCGACCTGGTAGGCGCCGCGCATCACCTGCTCGACAGCGTCTAGCAGCGCGTGCACCATCCCTTGGCCGCGGCAGTCCTCCCGTACCGCGACACCTTCGACGTAACCGCAGCGCAGCGCGCTGCCACGGTAGACCAGTCGCCGCTGGACCACCGCGGCGTGCGCAATGATCGCGTTGTGACGCCAGATCACCGCGTGCATCCCGCCCAGCGCATGCTCCCAGTCGGTCTCGCTGAAGTCGCCGGCGAACGCTTCGGTGACCATCTGGCACATGCGCTGGCGAGTGTCGCTGTCGAGATCGGCGGTGTGGACCAGGCGGGCGGTATGTACCTGGGTGTGCACCCTTTCTGTTTACACCCCGTGCACCGGGTTTGCTCTATGAGAGCGGGGCCGTGCCCAGTGCAACCGCACGTACTGGCCGGGCCGCACCTGGGCGACCTTGTCGATGTCCTCGTCGATCACCACGCCCACGACCGGGTAGCCGCCGGTGACCGGGTGGTCCGGCCCCAGGATTACCGGTAACCCGTTGGGCGGCACCTGAATCGCGCCGCGGGTGGCGCCCTCGCTGGGCAGCTGCCGGTCCGGGTAGCGGTAGCGCAATGGGCGGCCCTCCAACCGCATTCCGACCCGGTCGCTGCGGTTGGAGGCCATCCAAATCGTGTGCACTAAGGCGTCGGGATCAACGAACCAGTCGTCGCGTGGCCCGGGTACCACCAGCAGTTCCACCAGATGCGTGGAGATCGCCGCCACCGGGGCCTGGTCGAGTTCGGGATAGTCGTTGGTGTGCTCGCCCACCGGCAGCTCGGCTCCGGCCTGTAGCGGCGACGGGCCGATCGCCGACATCACGTCGTAGCTGCGCGAGCCCAGCACCGGCTGCACACAGATGCCGCCGCGCACCGCCAAATATGTGCGCAGTCCGGCGCGCGGGGCACTCAGCGAGATCACTTGACCGTCGCGGACATGGCGAATGCTATTGGTGCCGAACAATTTTCCATTCACCGTTGGGTTGGTGTCGGCGCCCGTCACCGCGATATCGACGTCGCCGCCGCGGACCCGGGCCGAGAAACCACCGAACGTCACCTCCACGGTGGCGCGGTCGTCGGGGTTGGCGACCAGTCTGTTGGCAGCCTGTGCGAGCGGCGGTCGGCGGCTCCGGACCGCCCGACGCCAAGGTGGGCCAGCCCGGCCCGGCCCAGGTCCTGGACGACGGCCAGCGGTCCTGTGCGCAGGATTTCCAGCGTTACCACGGCTTGCTCCTTCACGTCCTTCACACTGCCCGGAACTGAACCCACATGCCCTGCGTCAGCAACGCGGGACTGGGGCGCTCGATATCCCACAGCACCGCTTCGGTGTGGCCGATGAGCTGCCAGCCGCCCGGCGACTGACGGGGATATATCGCGCTGAATTCGCCGGCGAGGGCGACCGAACCGGCCGGCACCGAGGTTCGCGGATCAGACCGGCGCGGCACCCGCAGGCGGGGGTCGCCGTCCACCAGGTACGCGAAACCTGGTGCGAACCCACTGAATCCGACCCGCCACAAGGTTGAGGTGTGCGCGCTGATGACCTCTGCGGTGGTCAGCCCGGTGTGGCCGGCGACCTCGGCGAGGTCCGGGCCGTCGTAGACGACGTCGATCGCCACATCGGCGCTGCGGTCCGCCGGGGCGTCCTCCTCAGCGGCGACGCGCATCTTGCGTAGCCGCTGACGGATGACGCCTTGGTGGCGGGGACCGTCGAGCTTCAGCAGCACGGTGCGGGCGGCCGGGACGATGTCGGCCACACCGGGCAGTGCCGCCGCACGCAACGCGTCCGCCCATGCCAATACCTCTGCGGTGCTGCCACATCGCACCATCAGCGCTTGGTCGCCGTAGTCCAGGACCGTGTTGCCGACCAGGTCCGTCGGCAGGCCCTTGGAAAGGTCGCTGGTGAGGTCCGTCACGCTCATTACTCGACGGTAACCCCGCAATCGTGGTCGGGCGAGCGGATCCCCAGGGATTTTCGAGCACTGCCAGAGGTGCCTTAGCAAACGCTCAAACAGGCGGGATCTAAACGAGGATCTTGCTGATTAGCGGGGGGAGTTGATCGGCGACCAAGGGATAGCTCAGTGGCGACGAGAAAGCGATCGCGGCCGCCTGTTCCTTGGAGGTGAAGATGTGGCGGTTCTGGGCGGTCGCTTGCGAAGCGGCCACGTCGGGGTCGGCCAGCAGCGCCTTTTGGTCATCCGGACTTTCCGTCGTCCAGATCACCACGTCGGCGGAATCAAGCACCGCTTTGATGTGATCGCGTGGGATGACGGCGCGGTGGTCGGCGCCGAAAGGTTTGATGCTGTCGGCGATGACCAGACCCATCTGGTTCAGGAAGTCGGTCCGCCAGCCCGCCAGGGTTGCGACAACAGTGCCTTGCCAGAGTGCGCCCTGCATCAGCAATGCCTTCTTGCCCAGCCACTGCGGATTCTTCTGGGCAACGGCGGCGAATTGCTTGTCGACGGCATCGATCAGTGACTTCATCTGGTCGGCCTGAAACACCGCCTGGCCGACCGCTGTGGCCTGTTCCTTCCACGGCTCGAAGAACGCGTCGCCGTCGGACTGCGGGACGGTCGGGGCAATGGCCGAAAGCTTCTGGTAGGTATCGGCGTCCACGCCGGCATTGATCGCCACGATCAGGTCGGGTTTCAGGCCGGCGATCTGGTCGATGGCGATCCCGTTGTCCAGGTTCAACACCACCGGCTGCGCCCCGCCGAGCTTGGGCTGGGCCCACGGCCACACCGCGAAGGGCTGGTCGCCCCACCAGTTGGTCACCGCGATGGGCACCACGCCCACCGCGAGCAGGTCGTCTTGCTCGGTATAGCCCGCACTGACTACGCGCTTAGGCGGCTCCTTGACCACGGTCTCGCCGAAAAGGTGGCTGATGGTCACCGATCCGGCGCCCGGGCTGCCGGGCGCGGGTTTGGGCGACGAGCAGGCGCCTGAGACCGCGGCGACCGCGGCGACCCCTGTGGCGCCGGCGAGCTGCAAGAATCCGCGCCGATTCCATTCGTCTCGCATCGCGTGAGAGTATCGCGTACCCGACTTAATATCGCGCGAGAGTATCGCGTACCCGACTTAATTCATCATTCAGCCCAGCGGCATACCGGCGTCCACAAAGTCAAGGGCCCGATAGATCGTCTCGGCCGTCTGCGGTGCATTGTCGAAGGCGGCCATCATGGCGCCGGTCAGCGCACCGACGAATACCCTGACTTCGAAATCATTTGCGGGGCGCCCGATTCGGCGGCCGATCAACTCGGCCATGACGTTGACGGTGCGGTAGTACTCGTCGTACATCGCGGCCTTGAGCTCAGGTATCGAGAACATCAGCCGCTGCCGGGTGTTTTCGAACTCCAACTGCTCCGCGGGAAGTCGCGCCATGACGTCCCCGTAGGCCCGGCGGATCGCTTCGGTGGGCGACAGGTCGGGCGGCTGCGCATCGAAGGCGGCCAATATCAAAGGGTCCAGGTCGTCGGCGAGCAACAGCGACTCCTTGGTCGGGAAGTACCGGAAGAAAGTGCTGGGCGACACGTCGGCGGCTTCGGCGATCTGCTCGACGGTGGTGGCGGCGTAGCCGTTCTCGTCGATCAAGCGAAACGCCTCCCGCCTGATGGCCTGGCGGGTCTTGATCTTCTTGCGTTCCCGCAGACCCAGGGGCTGCTCAGTCGCCTGCATGGGGCAATTCTCCCGCAGGCTCGGCGCCGCGCCTGGAAGCCGGCGGCGTGTACCCCTCCCAAGGGCTGTAGTCGGCGATCAGCTCCTCCTGCGGCGGTCGCTGGCCTACCGGGACGTGCTGCAGGTTGATCCGGATGCGGTACCAGATCGAACTGGGCCCGCGCATGCCGTCGACCAGGACATCGGCCGGCTCCAGCCGCCCGGCGGCGGCGGGGTGCCGGCCGCGCCAGGTGTCCAGCGCGGCCATCGCCTCGTCCTTGGTCTTGGTGCGGGCGATTTCGATGAGCGGCTTCGATGAGACGCGTCTGCCGTCGGTGCTCCCTGCTGCGTTTTTCGCGCCTCTCGGCGCGCGCTCCGGGGGGCCCAGTTCTTCGGCCAGCATCAGCAGCCGGTCGAGGTCGCCGACCGCGTCGTTCATACCCGCCCACGGGTCACCCATTTCGGCGAACCGGCCGGGCACGCTGGCAATGGTGAAGGCCTCGGGCGTGCAGTCGGCCACCTCGTCCCAATGCAGCGTCGTGGACACCCGGGCGTCCGCAGTAGCCCGCACCGAATAGGCCGACGCAACCGTGCGGTCTTTGGCGTTCTGGTTGAAGTCGACGAACACCCCCTCGCGTTCTTCCTTCCACCAGCGGCTGGTTGCCGCATCGGGCATCCGCCGCTCGACCTCCCGCGCGACGGTCTGGGCGGCCAGCCGCACCTGCGGGAACCGCCAGTTTGGGGCGATGCGGGCATAGACGTGAAACCCCCGCGACCCGGACGTTTTCGGCCATCCGACCAGGCCGTAGTCCTCCAGCACTTCGCGCGCCACCAGCGCGACGTCGACGATCCGCTGCCACGTGACCCCGGGCATCGGGTCCAAGTCGACCCGCAGCTCGTCGGGGTGATCGAGGTCATCGGCGAGCACCGGATGCGGATTGAGGTCGACGCACCCCAGGTTGATCACCCACGCCAGCCCGGCGGCATCATGGATAACGGCTTCCTCGGCGGAAGTGCCCGACGCGTAGCGCAGTTCGGCTACGTCGACCCAATCCGGCCGTTTCGTGGGAGCTCGCTTCTGGAACACCGCTTCTTGGGAGATGCCCTTGACGAAGCGTTTCAGAATCATTGGTCGGCCGGCCACGCCGCGCAGCGCGCCGTCGGCGACGGCCAAGTAATAACGCACCAGGTCGAGCTTGGTATAAGGGCCGGCGCCACCGCCCTGGCCGGCCGGGCCGGGGAAGACAACCTTGTCCGGATGGGTGATGGTGACCTGGCGTCCGGCGACTTCCAGTGACACCGGGCCGGTCATGGGGTTCATGGTAATTCGGGCAAAGTTTCCGGCCGGATTGCGACGTACGTCACATAGGGTGAAAGTCATGCCTAACCTCCTTGGCCTGCCCGGGCAAACCCTGTCCACGCTTCAGCAATACCTCGAACGCGGCACAGCCGAATTGCACTACCTGCGCAAGATCTTCGAATCGGGGGCGATCGGGCTGGAGCCGCCGCTGAACTACGCGGCCATGGCAGCCGACATCCGCAAGTGGGGCGAGTTCGGCATGCTGCCGTCGCACAATGCCAGACGCGCTCCCGCTAAGGCGGCGCTGATCGACGAAGAGGGCGAGCTCACCTACAAGGATCTCGACGAGGCCGTCCACGCGGTGGCCAATGGCCTCATTGCCAAGGGTGTCCGCGGCGGCGACGGCGTTGCCATCCTGGCGCGAAACCACCGCTGGTTTGTCATCGCCAACTACGGCGCAGCCCGGGTCGGCGCCCGCATCATCTTGCTCAACAGCGAGTTCTCCGGCCCGCAAATCAAAGAAGTGGCGGAGCGCGAAGGCGCCAAGGTGATCATCTACGACGACGAGTACACCAAGGCTGTCAGCACAGCCGAGCCCGCGCTGGGCAAGCTGCGCGCGCTCGGGGTAAACCCGGACACAGACGAGTCGTCGGGCAGCACCGACGAAACGCTGGCCGAGCTGATTGCGCGCAGCAGCAAAGCACCCGCCCCGAAGGCGAGCAAACACGCGACGATCATCATCCTCACCAGCGGCACTACCGGCACCCCGAAGGGGGCAAATCGCAGTACCCCACCGACACTCGCCCCGGTCGGTGGCATCTTGTCGCACGTTCCCTTCAAGGCCGGCGAGGTGACCTCACTGCCGTCGCCGATGTTCCATGCTCTGGGTTACCTGCACGCCACACTGGCGATGTTCCTGGGTTCGACGCTGGTGCTGCGGCGCAAGTTCAAGCCGCCGCTGGTGCTGGAAGACATCGAAAAGCACAAGGCGACAGCCATGGTGGTCGTGCCGGTGATGCTGTCGCGGATCCTCGACGCGGTCGAGAAGATGGACAAGAAGCCCGATCTGTCCAGCCTGCGGATCGTGTTCGTATCCGGCTCGCAACTGGGCGCCGAATTGGCCAGCCGCGCGCTCAACGACCTCGGTCCGGTGATCTACAACATGTACGGCTCGACCGAGATCGCGTTCGCCACCATCGCCGGCCCCAAGGACCTGGAGCGCAATGCGGCGACGGTCGGTCCGGTCGTCAAGGGAGTGAAAGTCAGGATCCTCGACGACAACGGCCACGAGCTGCCGCAGGGCGAAGTCGGGCGGATCTTCGTCGGCAACGCCTTTCCGTTCGAGGGCTACACCGGCGGTGGTGGCAAGCAGATCATCGACGGCCTGTTGTCGTCGGGCGACGTCGGTTACTTCGACGAGCACGGTCTGCTGTACGTCAGTGGTCGTGACGACGAGATGATCGTCTCCGGCGGTGAGAACGTGTTCCCCGCCGAGGTCGAGGACCTGATCAGCGGGCATCCCGACGTGGTGGAGGCCACCGCGATCGGTGTGGACGACAAGGACTGGGGCGCTCGACTGCGCGCGTTCGTGGTCAAAAAGCCTGACGCTGCCGTCGATGAGGACGCCATCAAGGTCTATGTACGCGAGCACCTCGCCCGCTACAAGGTGCCTCGGGAAGTGATCTTCCTCGAGGAGCTGCCGCGCAACCCCACCGGCAAGGTCCTCAAGCGCGAACTCCGCGAGATGGAGGTCGACTAGCGCCTACTGGCCGGGGTTAACGTCGGGACTCGATGGCGCGGGTGATCTGGGCCGAGAGTTTGGGGTCGACCAGTAGCTGGTCGATGAGGGCGGTGAGGACCTCTTGTCCGGTCACCCGCGCGACACCCAGGCGATCGGCGGCTTCGCGTTGCCAGATGTCGAGGGCTCGGTGCGTGCTGGCGGGGAGGTCGACGGTTCGCCGGGTTCGTTGGCTGCGCGCTGACTGCTGATCGCGTGCTCGTGGGTCGACTGCCGGTTGGCTGAGCACACGTTGGGCGGGCGTTTGTCGGAGTTTGTTCAGCCGCTCGGTGGGCGTCGCATCGCCCGGTGGCGTGCTCGCCGACATGTGCGTGCGGAACGATCTGGCGCCGGGTTCGATGTGCCCCGGGTTAATCACCACTGCGGCGACTCTCCTCCCTGGCCTCCCCCGGGGCCGAATCAGTAAGTCAGTACATCAGTATAGGCGTGGAGACGGAATCTCGCAGCGGACGCCACCTGGTGCGGCGTGTCGCGTAGCCGGTGAATCCGGATAAAGGATGATCCCGTGTTCTAGAAGCGGATTTGCAAGGTTGTTCAACGGTAGCTGTGTGTAATAGACCGCGTCGGCAACGGGCAGGCAAAATCCAATAGATATGTTGAACACAGTACGTGCATTAACTTTGTACTGAGTCCTTTGGTCTGAGCTGTTGAACGTGCGAATCCTGAGCTACTGAAACGCGCGACTGCGTATCTCAGCATGTCAGTGGACGTGGTCTGAACTGCCACTTCCGGTCACAACGCGGATACTGATCTCAGTATCACCAGAGGTTTTGAATTACGTAAATACAGATAGCCATAAACAACGGTGAAATGAGAATATGAAATCAGTAGCCGGGAGCGAACATACAACTTATTCACAGCATTTTTGAACCTCATTTTTCTTGTTTGCCAACCATTTTCTTGGGTAATGTTCAATGCGTTAGTACCAAGGTCTTGGAAGGAGCCCTCATGTTGATTTCACTGCGATCGGCCCGCAAGGCGGCCGCCGGTGCAGTGGGTGCCGGCGCGCTGACCGGAGCGATGCTGTTCGGCGGCGCCCCAGCGGCGCAGGCCGCCCCCGCACCCGCTCCAGCCACAACCTTCGCAACTTTTGGGCCCCACGGCGGACCGGCTATTCCCGAACGCCCTGGCGGCGGTGGCGGCGGCGGCCACGGCGGCGGCTGGGGCGGCCACGGCGGCGGCGGCCACGGTGGTGGCTGGGGCCGCGGCGGCGGTGGCCACGGTGGTGGCTGGGGCCGCGGCGGCGGTGGCCACGGTGGTGGCTGGGGCCGCGGCGGCGGTGGCCACGGTGGCTGGGGCCGCGGCGGCGGTGGCCACGGTGGTGGCTGGGGCCGCGGTGGCTGGGGCCACGGTGGCTGGGGCCATCCTGGTTGGGGCAATGGTGGTTGGGGCCCCCCTGGTTTGGGCTTCCGGCCATGGTGGAACTGGTGGAACTGGTGGTGGTGAGCCACCACCACGCGTGGGCGCCGGTCAGCCTTGGGATTACCGGCGATCACTAGGCTGGCCGGTCTCACGCAAGGGGGGAGAACCCATGCCGACCTGACAACCGTCAGGTCGGCATGGTTCTGTTTGAGGGCAAAACCGGATGGTCGTTACGGGTCGCGGGGCAGGCCCAGGAGCCGTTCGGCGATGATGTTGAGTTGCACCTCCGACGTGCCGCCGTAGATGGTGGTGGCCCGGCTGGCCAGCAGGTATTCGCCCCACTTGCCCGCCAATTCGTCGGCGTCGCCGATCGCGGCATCGGTGCCGAAGGAGGACACCGCGAATTCGGCGTAACCCTGGCCCGTGCGCATCGACAACAACTTCGAGATCGCCGCCGACGGCATCGCGTCGCCGCCGGCCAACGTCAACAGCGTGGAGCGCAGGTTCAGCACCTTGGCGGCATGGCCCTCAGCGATTAGTTGGCCGGCGCGGTGTCGCGCGACCTGATCGAACTGCCCGTCGCGAACGAACTCGACGAACTCCGGAAGGCTCGCCAGGAAATTCGGATCGCTGCCACCTATCGATACCCGTTCGGCAGTCAGGGTATTGCGGCTGACCTCCCAGCCCCGGTTCACCTCGCCCAGCACAAACTCATCGGGCACAAACACGTCGTCGATGTAGACGGTGTTGAAAAACTCGGCGCCCGTGAGCTCACGCAGCGGCTTGACCGTGATGCCTTCGCTCTTCATGTCCAGCAGAAAGTAGGTGATGCCGTTATGTTTCGGTGCCGACGGGTCGGTCCTGGCCAGCAGCGCCCCCCATTGCGAGTACTGCGCGGCGGTGGTCCAGATCTTCTGGCCGGTGATGCGCCAGCCGCCGTCGGCGCGGGTTGCCTTGGTGGAAAGGCCCGCCAGGTCCGATCCGGCGCCCGGCTCCGAAAATAGTTGGCACCAGATCATCTCGCCGCGGAGGGTCGGCGGCAGGAACCGTTGCTTCTGCTCGTCGGTGCCGAACGCGACGATCGACGGGATGATCCAGGCCGCGATCCCGACCTGCGGCCGCTTGACCCTCCCGGTGGTGAACTCCTGGGCGATGATGATCTGCTCGACCGGGCTGGCCGCCCGGCCCCACGGCTTGGGCAGATACGGCAACACCCACCCGCCCTCGGCAATCGCGACCTTGCGTGGTTCACGCTCCATCTCCTTGAGCGCGGCCACCTCGGCCCGGATCTCGGCCCGCAGCTTTTCGGTGTCGGGGTCTAAGTCGATGTCCACCGCACGCATACCCGTGCTCGTCGCGGTGTCCACCACCTTTTGCGGGTACTCCGAGCTGCGGCCGAAGCACGCGGCCAGCATCAACGCCCGGCGGTAGTAGACGTTCGTATCGTGCTCCCAGGTGAAGCCGATGCCGCCGTGCACCTGGATGCAGTCCTGCGTGCACCGCTGGGCGGCGGTCGGCGCCAGTGTGGCCGCCACCGCCGCGGCGAACTCGACGTCCGGCGAGGCTTCGTCAATAGCGCGTGCGGCATCCCATACCGCGGCGGTGGCCCGCTCGGTGTCGGCGACCATCTCTGCGCACTTGTGTTTGATGGCCTGGAACTGGCCGATCGGCCTGCCGAACTGCTCACGGATCTTGGCGTAGTGCGACGCAGTGTCGGTCGCCCAGCGCGCTACACCGACGGCCTCTGCGGACAGCAGGATGGACATCAGCGCATACGCGGTTGTCATGCTGAGGCTGCTCAACACCGCGTCGTCGCCGACCTCGATGGCATTAGCCCGCACATGCGCGATGGGACGCAGCGGATCAATGCTTTTGACCGGCAGGATCTCCAGTTGCTCCGCGCGTAGCACCACCCATTCGTCGCCGCTGTCGATCGCCACCGGGAGCACCAGCACGGATGCCTGAGCAGCCGCGGGAACGGCGCGGACTTCGCCGCGGATCACCAGCGCTTGCTCATTGGAGCCCTGCCGGGTCGCGGTCAGCCCGGAATCCAGCGCGTAGGCGGCGATGGCCGCGCCAGAGGCCAGCTCGGCGAGCACTTTGGCCTGCGCGTCATGCGCCGAGATCAGCGCGCTGGCGACCGCCGACGGCACGAACGGTCCGGGCACCGCCCCGTAGCCGAACTCGGCCAGCACGACGGCCAGCTCGAGGATGCCGAAACCTTGTCCGCCGACGGATTCGGCCAGATGCACACCCTGCAGACCCTGTTCCGCCGCCGCCCGCCAGTACGGTGGCGGGTTTTCGATCGGGGTTTCTAAGGCCGCGTGCAGCCCCTCGGACGGCGCTACCCGCGCCACCAGGGATCGCACTGAATCGGCCAGGTCTTGATGCTCAGGAGTGATTGCGATCGGCATTGGTCGCCTTCCCATGCGTTCGGGGTCCGTTTCGGCCAAGCACCTTCCAAGCTAACAACCGGTCGGTTGGTTGACTACGTTGGCCAGCGGCTGCCCGTCGCGCAGCCGGCGGCAGTTGTCAACGGCCTCGGCCAGATAACGCCGCATGCTGTCGGCGCTGTACCCGGCGACGTGCGGCGTAAGCACCACGTTGTCCAGGCCAAGCAGCGGATTGTCGGGCGCTACGGGTTCGACCTCGAAAACGTCCAGCCCCGCGGCGGCCAGCCGCCCCCCGCGCAGCGCATCGACGAGGGCGGCTTCGTCGACGACGGCGCCACGCGATGTGTTCACCAGCACCGCAGTCGGTTTCATTCGGGCCAGCGCGTCCCGGCTGAGCAGATGATGGGTGTCGGGCGTCAACGGCACGTGTAGCGAGACGATGTCGCTGGCGGCCAGCAGTTCGGGCAGCTGCCGCCAGCCGGGGCGCCCGTCGTCGCGGGTGCTGGTGTGCAGCACGGTCGCGCCCATCGTGCCGACGATGTCGCCCACCCGTTTGGCGATGTTGCCGTACCCGACCAGGCCGACGGTGCAGGCGCCGATATCCCGCACCGTTTCGCCCAGCTCCGGATCCGCCGGCCAGCCATGGCCCTGGCGGACCGCAGGGTCCAGCGCCAATAGCCGACGCAATGCGGCCAGCATCAGCAGCACCGTGCCCTCGGCCACCGTCGGTGCGTTGGCGCCGGGCATATTCGCGACGGCGATACCGCACTTCGTCGCGGTCTCCACGTCGATGGTGTTCACCCCGGCGCCGAGCTTGTGCACCAGCCGCAGCCGCGTCCCGCGCCGCAGGTCGTCGCCCGACAACGGCCGAAGTGAGTGCCAAATCACCTCCGCGTCGGGCAATTCCCGGTAGAAGCACGTGTCATGATTGTCGGCGCACCATCTTATATCGAGCCAATCTGCTTCGGGTGCAAGAAAATCGAGCACTTTGCCGCCGGGAACGAAGTGGGCGAGAACTCTCAACGCCACCGCTTGTTGATCCATTTGGCGATGGTATCGGCCTGCTCGCTGCGCGCGCCCGGGGTGGTGAAGTAGTGGTCGGTGTCGATCGAAGCCCGCGTCTTGTCGGTGCCGCCGAACGCGTCATAGATGCGCTGGGCGTCAGACGGAAAGACTCCGGTGTCGGCGTGGGCGTTGATCACCAGAGCCGGGCAGGTGATGCGAGCCAGGTGCGGCTCGGCCCGGGTTTGCGCCACCCGCAGGCTCCACATGCCAAGCCAGTTGCGCAGTGTGCACGCCGCTGCGATGCCGTGGGCGGATCGGTTCGCCTTGGCCGGGATGCCTATGTAGCAGAGATTGGGTTGACGCCTGGTGGGCTCGATGCTGGGATCGACCATGCGTGGGTCGGCCCAGGTTCGCATCACGGTGAACGGCCGATCGGAAAACCCCGCGGCGCGAACACGTTTGAGCTCCGTCTCGGCCCAGTCGGTGATGGCATGGTTGCGCGCCGCTTGCGCCGAGCGGTAGCGGCTGAGAAACTCTGGCGAGTACGGCGGACCGTTGCGCTCGGCCCACAGGTCGAGGTCGGGATCGGTGGCAACCGGGTCGTTTTCGTCGATGACGGCGGCGTCCATCCACGCGGTCAGCACATCCGGGCGGCCTGGATGGGCGGCGGTGGCGACGTAGCCGTCGGCGGCCGGCAAATCTGTCAATCCGGGTGCCGGCCGCATACCCTCCAGCGGAGTCACATTCGGGTCGACCGCCTGCGACTGGTAGGCCGCCATCAACGAACCACCCCCTGAATTGCCCAGCAACACAACGGCTTCTACGCCCTGGACCTCGCGCAGCCAGCGCACCCCGACGCCGATATCGACCAGCGCGTGGTCGAGCTGAAAGCTGCTTTCGAAACCGCGGAACCTGGTGTTCCAGCCCAGGAATCCGATGCCGCGGGTGGCCATGTAGTCAGCGAGATAGTGCTCGGAGAAGTCGACCTGATAGTGCGTGGCGATCATCGCCACCTTCGGCTTGCGCCCCATGCTGCGGTGGTACAGCCCCTGGCAAGGGTGCCCGCCGGCGCCGGCGCGCCCGACGGTGCGCGACGGCAGCCCGACGAACTCGCGGACGACGCCCGGTGCGCAGTTTTCACGAGTCAATTTCAGCGATCCTCCTTGCTGTAGATGGCTCGGTAGTAGATGTTGGCCAGTGTCTGGATGCAGGCGTGGTCGTCGGGTTCGCTCGTGGCCGAACGTGCTCCGCTGAGTTGGATGTAGCAGAACTGGTTGAACATCGCCACGATCGCCTCGGCGACCAGTTGCGGGTCGTCGCCGGGGCAGTAGCCCTCCGCCTGCGCACGTCTGACCGATTCGGCGATAAAGGAGATCGGGATCGCGCACATCGCGGCCCAGTGCTCCGCGAAGTCGTCGTTGACCATCGCCAGCTGCGACACGCTGATCATCTCCGCAAGCCGGTTGCGGTAGGTGTGCCAGTGGGCAGCGGTGGCCTCGTGGGCGCGCTCGCGGTTGGACAGGCCGTGCTGAGTGACCGAGAGCGCTCGCTGGTTGACCTCGTCACGGAAGCGCAGGGCCCACTGACGGACCATCGCCTCTTTGGAGTCGTAGTAGTTGTAAAACGAGGCCGCCGACCGGCCCGCTTCGGTGGCGATATCCGCGATGGTCGTCGCCAGAATGCCTTTGCGCGCGATGACCGTTCGTGCGGCGGCGTCAATCGCGGCGTGTGTCCGGCGACCCCGGTGGGTCGGGAACGCCCGAATCTCCGGGGGATGGCGCGCCGGCTCGGAGGCGGTCGACACCTGGCGCACCTCCCTGGAGCAAATGTGAATCTGATGTTAGATTCAGATTTGGATCTTGGCCAGGGCCTGCGCCCCCGGGTGCGGATGGGAGCCGCACGATGATCAAGCCGCACAACAGCAACACGGAATTCGAGCTCGGTGGGATCAACCATGTCGCCCTGGTGTGTTCGGACATGGCGCGAACGGTGGATTTTTACAGCAACGTCCTCGGTATGCCGCTGGTCAAATCGCTCGATTTGCCTCGCGGTCAGGGGCAGCACTTCTTCTTCGACGCCGGCAACGGCGACTGTGTCGCGTTCTTTTGGTTCGCCGAAGCGCCCGATCGGGTACCGGGTATCTCGTCGCCGGGCGCCATCCCGGGCATCGGTGACATCACCAGCGCGGTGAGCACCATGAACCATTTGGCATTTCATGTGCCGGCCGAGAAGTTCGACGAGTACCGGCGGCGGCTCAAGGGCAAAGGCGTGCGGGTGGGCCCGGTGCTCAACCACGACGAAAGCGAGAGGCAGGTTTCGGCGACGCTGCATCCCGGTGTTTACGTGCGCTCGTTCTACTTCCAGGACCCCGACGGCATCACGCTGGAATTCGCCTGCTGGGTAAAGGAATTCACCGCAAGTGACAACCAAGCAGTACCGAAGACCGCGTCTGACCGGCGACCTACGGTTGAGGTCGTACGCTAAAACGGCAAGACCTGCCCGAGCCGGGAGATGCCCATGATGACCGACGGCATTTTGACCGATGTGCAGATCGCGGCGTTGACGTCGGCGCAGCGGCGGGAGCTGATAATTCGGTTGCAGGCGCCCCTTAGGGACGTGATCGACCCGGTGCTCCTCAATCGGATGCGACGTGCCCGACTGAGTCTGATGATCGCCGGCTCGATCGCAATGATTCCCTGGTTGGTGTATCTGTCCCTGACGCTGCCGGAGAATTACGTCGCCCATAACTGGCTCGCTACCTGGGTGGGCTTCGACATTCTGTTGGTCGCGTTCATGGTGGCAACGGCGGTACTGGGTTACCTGCGCCGCCAGCTGCTGCTGTTTGCGGCGTTCACCTCTGGGGTGTTGTTGATCTGCGACGCGTGGTTCGACCTGATGACCGCCGGACCCAACGACCTCTGGTTGTCGGTAGTCACGGCGTTCGGGATCGAGTTGCCGCTGGCGATCTTCATGATCACCGGCGCGCAGCGCATTATGCGACTCACCATGATGCGCCTGTGGAAGCTGGACCCCGGGATGCGGCTGTGGCAGTTGCCGTTGTTTCCGTAAGTCCGTACAGGCTTGGGTCGGTGAGTTCGTCGACCAGCGAGGCCAGCTGATCGACAAGTTGGTCGGGCTCAAGTCGGACGTCACCGGCCAGCCATGCGCTGATGGTCTGCGCGACACCGCCCACCGCGAAGTGCGCCCCCGCTTTGATGCGGTCGTTTGCCGGCATCCGCAGCGCCGCCCCGGCATGCTGGCCGGACAGCATGGCGAACAGCGTTGTTGATTCGGCGCGCTTCCGCACGATCACCGAGTTGGCCAGCTGCGTGCAGAACAGCAGGCGCCCGATGCGGGCGTCGCTGGCGATGGTTCGCACGATGTTGGCCATCCCCGTGCGGGTCTGCTCGTGTGCCGGCACCGCCGCCACCGCGGCCTGGGTGGTGGCGGTCAGCTCCGCGATCACCCAATCGAAGACGGCGCTAACGAATTCGTCCTTGTCGATGAAGCTTTCGTAGAAGTAGCGGGAAGCCAGGCCGGCCCGGCGGCATACCCCGCGGACGGTCAGCTCGCGGATGTCCCGCTGTTCCGCGCCCAGCAGATCCAGGCCGGCGGCCAGCAGTCGGCCGCGGCGTGCGGCCAGGCGCTGGGCGGCCTCGACGCCGCGGTACGGCCGCGCGCCCGAGGTCTGCGCCATGGTCACCATCTTGACAGCAGCGCAAGACATCGACAACATCAGGAAACAACGGTTCTCACAATTAGCGGGCGGGTGCATGGGGGAGGCGTTGTACGTGGCAAATTCCAAGACGGTCCACGAATCCATCGGGCGGGCGGGTTCCACGTTCGGCGACGGTTTGATGGGCGTGACGCTGCTGGCCGGCCCGGCGAACGTGATCATGCAGTTGGCACGGCCCGGCGTCGGCTACGGCGTGCTGGAGAGCCGCGTCGAGAGCGGCCGGATCGACCTGCATCCGATCAAGCGGGCGCGCACCACCTTCACCTACCTCGCGGTTGCCGTCGCCGGCAACGACGCCCAGAAAGCGGCTTTCCGTCGCGCGGTAAACCATGTGCACGCTCAGGTTTACTGCACGCCCGACAGCCCGGTGCCATACAACGCGTTCGACCCGGAACTGCAGCTGTGGGTGGCGGCGTGTATGTACAAGGGTGGCCTCGACGTCTACCGCACCTTCATCGGCGAGATGGACGACGAGGAAGCCGATCGGCATTACCGCGAGGGCGTGGCGCTAGGCGCCACATTGCAGGTGCCGCCGGAGATCTGGCCGGCCGACCGCGCGGCGTTCGACCGGTACTGGGACGAGTCGCTGGGCAAGGTGCACATCGATGACGCCGTCCGCGACTACTTGTATCCGATCGCGGTGGCGCGCATGCGTGGAATGGCCCTGCCCGGTCGGCTGCGGCGCCTGCCGGAAAGTGTTGCCTTGCTGATCACCACCGGATTCCTGCCACAACGGTTTCGCGACGAGATGCGGTTGCCGTGGGATCCCGCGAAGCAACGGCGGTTCGATCGGCTGATGGCTGCGCTGCGTACGGTGAACCGCGTCATGCCGCGGTTCGTCCGGCAGTTCCCGTTCAACGTGTTGTTGTGGGACGTGGACCGCCGGATCAGGACGGGGCGTCCGTTGGTCTGACGTGGCGGACCGAGCTGAACCGGGCGAAATCCCGGTCCAGCGTGACCACGTCACAGTGATGCTCGACGGCGATGGCCGCGAGCACGGCATCGGGTATCAGGTCGCCTGACGCATCGGCCTCATCGCAAAGTCTCCGCAGCAGCGCGAGGTGTCGTGGGCCCGGACCTGTTGGAAGGTGGTGGGGCTGTGCGGTGATGGCATCGATGAATGCGAACGCGTCCGCTCGCGGCGATGGAACCTTCCAGATGCGTCGATTTGTTGCCAGCCGGAGAAACGACGCCCACACCAGGTTCGGCACGGTGAAGGGGTCGTCGGCGGCAAGCAGCCGATCGAACCACGGGCGGACCGTTCCGTGATTCGGATGGTCACTCCGGTGTGCAGCTAGAAGCACGTTGACGTCGAGAAGCAACATGTCTACTTGAGGTTCATTTCCGGGCGTCCAGGTCCAGGCCCTCGTCGAGAGCCTCAGAGAGCGCCCGGTTCGAGGTCAGGTCGAGCCCCGGCCGCGGACCGGTGCCTCCGTCGAACACCGGGACGGTTGGCCGGCCGCCGCCGTCGGGGACGGTGGCAAGTTCGCGGCGAAGGGCGTCCTCGATCACCGAGCCCAGCGACTGGCCACGCTCGCGGGCGCGACGCTTGGCCGCCGCGAGCAGTTCATCGGAGATCGACACTGTGGTGCGCATGATGACGAAGCTATCGCATCAGCAGCATCACCCCACGAATTCATGGACATGTACAACTACCCGGCCATGCTGGCGCACGCTGCCGACATGTCGGGCTATGCGGGCACTTTGCAGGGGCTGGGTGCGGATATCGCCAGCGAGCAGGCCGCGCTGTCCAACGCCTGGCAAGGCGATACCGGGATGACCTACCAGGCCTGGCAGACCCAGTGGAACCAGGCGGTGGACGACCTGGTGCGCGCCTATAACGCGATGGCCGGCACCCACGAAACCAACACCCTGGCGATGAACGCCCGCGATCAAGCCGAAGCCGCCAAGTGGGGCGGCTAGCGGCCATTGCGGTTGCGCCCCACCGGAAAGGCGCCGTAGCACCTCGGCGTCTTCGACTCGCACTCGCACGTGGTTGATCGCGTAGCACACCGGTTCGGGCTCCATCCAGGGGACGAGCAGCACGACGATGCGCTTGACATCGTCGCGGCGCTGTATCCGTCGCAATAGCACCAGCAAGTCGTTACGGGTTGTGCAGGACACTCCGCCGCTGGCCAGTTCAAGCGCCACTTCACTGGTCGAGACCTCACCGTGGCGTAGCACACTGACCCAGCGCCGCACCACCTGACCGTCGAATTCGTGGCCGACCACCGCCGTGCCCGGTGCGTTCATCAATGTGCGCGCGACGCGATCGGTGTCGCCCTGGCCGCACACCAGCACCACGGGAGTACGCATCACCTCCTTATCGGTAATGATTTTCATTAAGCTCGCGTTTACGGTATGGTCGTGGACGCCCGTTGTCGAAAATGGTTGTCATTAAGAACTGCAGGAGGACCTGTGCCCGCCCACTGTCAGGTCGCCGGCCGGTCGTCGGGTTTCGGCAACCGGGTCTCTCACGCCGGCTTGCTATGGGATCCTGCGTGGTGTCGAGCGGTTTGATAATGATAATCACGTTCAGTAGTAAACTCCCTGCAGCCTGCTGCAACTCGCCAGCGAAGGAGTGTCTGTTATGACGTTGCGCGTCGTGCCCGTAGGACTGGCTGCTGCCAGTGCGGCTGTCGAAGCGTTGACCGCCCGCCTGGCCGCTGCGCATGCGGGTGCGGCCCCATTGATCACGGCGGTGGCGCCGCCGGCACCCGATCCGGTCTCGCTGCAGAGCGCGGTTCAATTCAGCGTGCACGGCGTTGAGCATGAGGCGGTGGCGGCCCAGGGTGTGCAGGAACTTGGTCGCTCCGGGGTCGGCGTTGGCGAGTCGGGCACCAGTTATGCCACCGGTGATGCAGCCGCGGCATCGTCGTATCTCATGGCAGGCGGCTGACGATGACGGCGCCGATCTGGGTCGCCTCGCCACCGGAGGTGCACTCGACGTTGCTCAGCAGCGGCCCGGGGCCGGGTTCCTTGCTGGCGGCGGCAGGGGCGTGGAGTTCGCTAAGCACCGAATACGCCGAGGCGGCGGACGAACTCACCGCGTTGCTGGCCGCAGTGCAGGCCGGGGCGTGGCAGGGGCCCAGCGTCGAGTCGTACGTGGCCGCGCATGGCCCGTATCTGGCCTGGTTGACGCAGGCCAGCGCCAACAGCGCGGGAATGGCGGCCAATCATGAGACTATGGCCGCGGCCTACACCGTCGCGTTGGCGGCCATGCCGACGCTGGCCGAACTCGCCGCCAACCACGTCATGCACGGAGTCTTGGTGGCGACCAACTTCTTTGGGCTCAACACCATCCCGATTGCGCTCAACGAGGCCGACTATGTGCGGATGTGGATTCAGGCCGCCACCACGATGGGCATCTATCAAGCGGTGTCGAGCACGACGGTGGCGTCGACCCCGCAAACCACTCCGGCGCCGCCGATCCTGAAATCCAACGCGGCCCAGTCCTCCTCGATCTCTAACTCGCTGCAGGGGATCCTGCAGCACATCGAGCAGTTCCTGCAAAACCCGCTGGGGCTCCGGCAGCAGATCGAGCAGATCATTCAAGCCCACATCGGCACCGACAACCCGTATGGGCTCCCGCAGGGGCTGGTGAATGCATTGGCAAAATTTGGTATAGGAAATACCCAACTTGCACACGACCCGACGATCGACAATGCGATCGATAACTTTATTGCGAGCGTCCTGCAGCGCTACAGCGGCATCAATTGGAATCCGGGAGGGGGCACGATCAACGGACTGACATACGATCAGTATGCGAACCCCGGCCAGGCGTCGTTTTGGGTCGCTCGAACCCTCGAACTCATTGAGGATTCTCAAAATTTCGGGGTGGACTTGAGGACAAATCCGGTGGAGGCCTTTCAGTGGCTGATTAGCTGGCAACTGTTCGATTTCCCGACCCACATATTAGAAGTCGTTGGGTATGTAGTCGAGAACCCGGTGGCGGCCCTCGCGGCGCTCCCCGCCATCTCACCCATTGCGGCCACGGGCGGCTTGGGGGCGCTGGCCAGCCTGGCTGGCGTGCCTCCGGCCGCCGCCGCGCCGGCGCTGGCACCCGCTGCGGCCGCGCCCGCACTATTGCCGGTCGCCGCGATCGCACCGACTGTCGCGGCGCCGGCCGCGGCCACGGCGACGGCGCAGGCGCCCGCCCCCACGCCTTCTAGCCCCCCCGCGCCTGCGGGTACGGCACCGACCCCCCCGCCCGCGGCCGCGGGCGGAGCCGGTTTTGTGCCCCCCTACGTCATCGCTCCTCCCGGCATCGGATCCCGCTCGGCGATGAGCACCAGCGCCAGCGCCAGTGCCAAAAAGAAGGCGCCGGAACCCGATACCGCCGCCGCGGCGGCCGCGGCGGCTGCGCGGGGGGCGGCACGGGCGCGGCGGCGCCGGCGCGCGAAGCAGCGTGGGTACGGCGACGAGTTCATGGATATGAATGTCGAGGTCGACCCGGACTGGGGCGCGCCGCCCGGTGATGAGCCAGTCGCGTCGACGGTGGCCTCGGATCGGGGCGCCGGAAGCCTGGGGTTCGCCGGTACGGCAGCCAAGGAAACGGCCGCCGAGGCGGCGGGCCTGACCACACTGGCCGGTGACGAATTCGGGGGCGGCCCGCGGATGCCGATGGTGCCGGGCACCTGGGACCCGAACGGGGTCCGCGAGGGAACCGAAGGGGTGCATGACAGCGAGCAACGAAAGGAAACATGATGAGTTTGTTGGATGCCCATATTCCGCAGTTGGTGGCCGCGCAGTCGGCGTTCGGCGCCAAGACGGCGCTGATGCGTCACACCATTGGTCAGGCCGAGCAGGAGGCGATGTCGGCGCAGGCGTTTCACGTTGGGGGGGCCTCGGCAGCGTTTCAAGCGGCCCATGCCCGCTTTGTGGAGGTAGCGGCCAGGGTGAACACCCTGCTGGATATCGCGCAGGCGAATCTGGGTCACGCCGCTGGTACGTATGTGGCTGCCGATGCCGCGGCTGCGTCGACCTACACCGGGTTCTGACCCCACCGCTACCAACTTCGAGAGGACTTGTGATGTCGCAGATTATGTACAACTACCCGGCGATGTTGGGCCACGCCGGGGATATGTCGGGCTATGCCGGCACGTTGCAGGGGCTGGGTGCTGATATCGCCAGCGAGCAGGCCGCGCTGTCCAATGCCTGGCAGGGCGATACCGGGATGACCTATCAGGTCTGGCAGGCCCAGTGGAACCAGGCCATGGAAGACCTGGTGCGGGCCTACCAGTCGATGGCCACCACGCACGAAGCCAACACTTTGGCCATGTTGGCCCGCGACCAGGCCGAAGCCGCTAGATGGGGCGGTTAGTTGCCCCGATGGCTCTAGCGGCGGGCCTGGGGCTGTCAGCGAGGCGGTCCTGCATTGGACCGGGCTGCTCGGTTGCCGTACCGCGCGGTGAGTGGCCACACTGAACTGACCCGAGGCGCCGGCCGTCGGCGTTCCCGGGGGCTGCTGCACCCCAAATGCCGTGCGACTTAAGTTTTTTCGACGGCGTAGGCATACTCCTCGCGCTCGGCGCGGCATAAGGGGGCGCGGCATAAGGGTTTTTGTGGTCGGCGCCGAAAAGATGTCCGGCAAAACGATGTGTCAACCTTCGCGCCGCCTTCGCGGTCAATCCGGTTTTTACTGTGCGGCGTCGGCGTCGGCGTCCCGTTCGAGTGCGGGTGGTTGCCGGCTCCCGTAGCGGCGGTGGAATTTCTCCACCTGCCCGGCGCTGTCGACGATACGGCGTCCTCCGGTCCAGAACGGGTGCGAATCAGACGTGACGTCAACGACAACAAGTGGATAGCTGCGCACCCCGTCCGGCGTCTTCCACTCGATGGTGCGCGTGCTGCGTATGGTCGATCGGGTCAGGAACGTGGCACCGGTAGCGGCATCTTGGAAGACGACCGGGTGGTAGTCGGGGTGAATGCCAGGTTTCATCAGCGGTCTCCGTCCTGAGTGTGGTGGGCAGGTGTCTCGTCGGTGGTTTCCGCCAAAGCGGCACAGGGGTCTTCGTGCCAGTCGCCGAACGGGTCGTTGTAGTGGACCCAGGCCGCGGGAAAGCGGAACTCGTCGTCGGTGAGCAGCGCGCCATTGAGGCCGTCGAGGATCTCGGCGGCATCCGCGCCGCACACGAGCACGGTCATCGCCGTGTGCCGATCACCGTGCTGGTCGTCCCACCCCAGCTCGGCGAAGGCGCGTCGCTCCGCATCGATGCCGGCCAGCTCTGAGCCCGTTAGGGCGGCCAGCCATTTGCCGGCCGAGCTGACCCGCAATCCGCCGCCGGCCGATTCCAACCACATTGCCTGCTCGGGCTGGCTGGCCAGCCACAGCCGTCCCCGGGTCCGGATCACGCCCTCCAGCAGCAGGTCCAGACAAGCGTGCAGGCGCTGCGGATGGAAGGGGCGTCGGGCGTTGAACTCGACCAGGTTGATCGGGCCCCGGGAATCCAGCGGTGGCTGCCCGGCCAGCATCGGACCGTGTGGATCGTCGCTTTCGCCCCGCCGCGCGTCGCGGAACAGATTGTTCAGAGCGTCCTCGATGCCGTCGGCGCCGACGCGAATGCGGGCGCGCGGTGACAGGCGGCGCAGCACGGCGGCCACGTACGGGTCAGCGCGATTGAGCACAACCACGTCGGCGAATTCGGCCTGTCCGACCACCACCTGGGCCTGGGTGCGTCCGTCGTCGAGTTGGGTGTCACCGAGCGCCTGGCTGAGCCACACCGATGTATCGACACAGGTGACCACCGCGGCGATCGACACATCGAGGGCCGCAGGCCCGTCGACGAACCCTGGCGCCACCCGGATTCGGACGTGGTCGATGGCCAAGCAGATCAGTTCGGGCTCCAGCCATGGCGCCAGGTGCACCACGACGCGGTCGATGTCCTCGCGGCGGTGCAGCTGACGCAGCAACACCAGCAGGTCGTTGCGGATGGTGCATGACACGCACCCGTGCGCCAGTTCGAGCCCGGTCTCGGTGGTCGTCAACACGTTATGTTGCAGGGTCACCGTCGTTCGGCGCACCACGTGACCGTCGAAACGGTGCTCGACGACCAGCGTCCCGGGGGTGCGCAGCAGCGCCCCGACGACCGGGTCGGTGTCCTTCTGGCCGGCGACCAGGATGACGGGCGTCCGCATCAGCCTCCTTGTTGGCAATCATTTTCATTAGGGCCACTTGTACGGTACCGTCTCGGGCGAGGCTTGTCGAAAATGATTTTCAATAAGCGGGTTCCAGGTCAAGGAGGGTTCGTAGTGTCCGCCCATTGCCAAGTCACCGGCCGGGCACCGGGTTTCGGTAACGCGGTGTCGCACTCACATCGCCGAACTCGTCGGCGTTGGTCGCCCAATATCCAGCTCAAGACGTACTACCTGCCGTCGGAGGGCCGACGGGTTCGGCTGCGCGTCAGCGCAAAGGGCATCAAAGTCATCGACCGCGACGGCATCGACGCCGTCGTAGCACGGTTGCGCCGCGAGGGGCAGCAGATCTGATGGCGCGCAACGAGATCCGCCCGATCGTCAAACTGCGCTCCACGGCCGGCACCGGCTACACCTACGTCACCCGCAAGAACCGGCGCAACGATCCGGACCGGCTGGTGCTGCGCAAGTACGACCCAGTCATCCGCCGCCACGTGAATTTCCGGGAAGAGCGCTGAGCGTGGCCAAGAAATCGAAGATCGTCAAGAACGAGCGCCGTCGCGAGATTGTGGCGCGCTACGCCCAACGCCGCGCTGAACTCAAAGAGATCATCCGCTCACCGTCGAGCACGGCTGAACGGCGCGCGGCGGCGCAACGCGAGTTGGCACGTCAGCCGCGCGACGTCAGCGCGGTGCGCCTGCGCAACCGCGACGCCATCGACGGTCGTCCGCGCGGACATCTGCGCAAATTCGGGCTGTCGAGGTTGCGGGTCCGCCAGTTGATGCATTACGGGCAGCTACCCGGCGTGCGGAAGGCCAGTTGGTGATGGCCAAGAAGCCTCAACGGACTCGTCGTGCCGCCCGACCGGGCGTCAGGTCCGCGAAGAGGAACCTGCTCGCCGGCCTCGGGCTCAGCGTGGTCGACTACAAGGACACCGCCGCGCTGCGGGTGTTCATCTCTGAACGCGGCAAAATCCGCTCGCGTCACGTCACCGGTCTAACCGTCCAGCAACAGCGGCAGGTCTCGACGGCCATCAAAAACGCGCGCGAGATGGCGCTACTGCCCTACCCCGGACCGATTGCGGGCACGACACGTTGACTTCCTCGCGCCGCGGCACCGACCGCCCGTTCACCGTCATCGTCTGTGCCGCCTGTGCGGCAGACCACAACCTGTCGGTGATCGACGAATTACGTCCCACCATCCGACGCTGTCCACACGCCATGCTGGTCTCCGCCGAATGCATGCTCGGACCACTGACCTGTGCGTCTCGCCCGACGGGTTGCGGCGTCATGGCGGTGGTGCAGCCGTGCACAAATGACCGGGTTGCCTGCGGTCCACCCCATTGGATTGGCCCCATCACCGACAACGGTGAGGCGGCGGTCCTGCGGGAATGGCTCGAGCTCGGTCAATGGGAAAACACACCAGTACCAAGACAACTCAGCCGGCATCAGCTCTGGGCCGGCCGCTGCAGTCGAAACAATTGAGGCGTCATCCCCGCGGCGTAGGGTCGGTTATGTGCGTAGTGAAGGCGATACCTGGGACATCACGACAAGTGTCGGTGCGACCGCGCTATTCGTAGCGACCGCGCGAGCGCTCGAGGCGCAGAAACCCGACCCGCTGGCCGTCGACCCCTATGCGGAGGTGTTTTGCCGTGCCGTCGGCGGTCGTGCGGCGGACGTCCTCGATGGCAAGGTTCCCGACCATGAGCTGAAGACCGCCGACTGGGGCGAGCATTTCGTCAACTTTCAGGGCGCGCGGACCAAGTACTTCGACGACTATTTCCGCCGGGTCGCCGAGGACGGCGTGCGCCAGGTCGTCATCCTGGCGGCGGGACTGGACTCCCGCGCCTACCGGTTGTCGTGGCCCGACGGGACGACGATCTTCGAGTTGGACCGTCCGGAGGTCCTTGACTTCAAGCGTGAGGTGCTCGCCGGCCAGGGTGCCCGGCCGCGCGCCGAGCGCCGTGAGGTCGCGATCGATCTGCGGGAGGACTGGCCACAGGCTTTGCGGAACACCGGGTTTGATGCTGCCACGCCGTCAGCGTGGATTGCTGAGGGCCTGCTGATCTATCTTCCCGCCGCCGCGGAGGAGCAGCTGTTCACCGGCATCGACTCGCTGGCCGGGCCGAGAAGTCATGTCGCCGTGGAGGATGGCACCCCGCTCAGCCAAGGCGAATTCGAGGCCAAGCTCGAGGAAGAACGCGCAACGCCCGACCAGCGTGTGTTCTTTCAGTTGGTCTACAACGAGCGGCACGCGCCGGCCACCGAATGGTTCGGCAATCGAGGCTGGACCGCGGTCGGCACTCCGTTGGCCGATTACTTGCGCGAAGTCGGCCGGCCAGTACCCGCACCTGACATCGAAGCCGGGCCGATGATTGCCCGAAATACCCTGGTCAGCGCCGTTCGGGCGTGAGCGCCCACTAGAAAACTTTCGCGCTGGGGGGAACTTTTCCGCGCTCCCCACCGACTACTAGCTGCGTGTGGTGCCGCCGCCATCAGCCCTGGGCGGTCGCTGAGTTCGCCCAGACAGCTAAGGAGTCTCTGCCGATGACGCTGCGGGTTGGCTGGCTATGACGGCCCCGGTGTGGATGGCTTTGGCGCCGGAGATCCACTCGAGTCTGCTGAGCAGCGGTCCCGGGCCGGGAAGCTTGTTAGCTGCCGCCGGGGCGTGGAATTCGTTGAGTACTTCATATGCCGAGACGGCCGAAGAACTCACCATGATCTTGGCGTCGGTGCGGGCCGGAGCATGGGAGGGGCCAAGCGCCGAGGTGTACGTGTCGGCGCATGCGCCCTACTTGGCGTGGCTGATGCGAGCCAGCGCCAATAGCGCCTCGACGGCCGTTCAGCACGAGACCGCGGCCGCCGCGTACACGGCGGCATTGGCCGCCATGCCCACGTTGGTGGAGCTGGCCGCCAATCACGTGATCCATGGGGTGTTGGTGGCGATGAACTTCTTCGGGCTCAACACCATCCCAATCGCGCTCAACGAGGCCGACTATGTGCGGATGTGGATCCAGGCGGCCACCACGATGGCCACCTATCAGGGGGTCTCCGGCGCGGCGGTGGCATCAGCGCCGCGGGCCGAGCCGGCGCCACAGATTCAGCACGCCGACCACGACGATGACGGTGACGGTGACGGCGGAATCATCGACAATGACGGCGGCAATCCACACGAACTGTCCTGGTGGACAAATCGGGTCCTGGAAATCACCCGAACCCTGGGCAGGGACCTGGAGGAATTTCCGGAGAATCCGTCCCAAGCGATATCGCAGCTGCAGTCAGACATTCCGGCGCTTGTGGCCGACGAGGTCGGCCACGCGCTCGAGGCGTACCAGGCGTTCCCGTTGCAATTTGATGCACTTGCGGTGGTACCGCTCGCCAACGTCGGGTTTCTGGCCGGCTTTGCAGGGCTGACCGGGCTGACCGGCATTCAGCCTGCCGCGGCGCCCACGGCGGCCGCACCGATGCCCGAGGCGCCCAGTCTGCCGGTGGCCAGCAGCTCCCCCGTCGTGAGCACCGCTTCGGCCGCGGCTCCGGCCCCAGCCTCAGCCCCGGCTTCGACTCCGGCGTCCGCTCCCGCCGTCACCGCTGCGGCCACCACCCCGTCCCCGCCGGCCGCTGGCCCGGCGGGCCCGGCCTTCCCTTACCTGGTGGGCGGTCCGACCACGGGGGCCCGGTCGGGGATGAGTACCAGCGCACAGCGCAAGGCGAGGGAGCCGGATGCCGCTGCGGCGGCAGCGGCGGCTGCCGCGTCTGCGCGGGAAGAGGAAAGGGTGCGTCGGCGCCGCCGGGCGGCGATGAATGACCATCATCGCGGCTACCGCCACGAGTTCATGGATATGAATGTCGAGGTCGAACCGGAATGGGACGCCCCGCTGGGCGGGGGGTCAACGCTGGCCTCGGATCGGGGTGCCGGGAACCTGGGCTTTGCCGGAACGGCGCGTAAGGAAGCCGTCGTCGAGGCGTCCGGGCTGACGACGCTGGCCGGTGATGGGTTCGGTGGCGGACCCTCACTGCCGATGGTGCCTGGCACCTGGGAGCTTGATCAGCGTGAGCTCGGCGACGGGGAGAGCACCAGCTGAACAGGTTTGCTTTGATATTGAAAATCATATTCAATAAGCTGCGTTGCTTCGCGAGGCCTGGCGGCGGGCTGTGAACGTGCGCTAGTGACACAAATCGGAAAGGCGGATCAATGATCTCCCTTAGCACGCTTGTGAGCGCCAGCGGAACGGGAGCCGAGGCGTGAATCGGCCCCGCCCGACCGCCTCGACAACTAGATTAGGCAATGCTAACTTCAGGCGGGTTAGGTTAGGGGACACTACGTACGGGAGACGAAGCGGCCGTGGAACGCGGTGACACAGGCATGCTTGCAGCTCAACCTGTCAGTTCTCGGGTGGACGGCAGGGTTGACGGTGACGTCGTCAGCCGGTTTGCCACCTGCTGCCGCGCGCTCGGCTTAGTGGTCTACGACCGCCAGCGTCCGGCCGACCTGGCCGCCGCCCGGTCGGGTTTCACCGCACTCACCCGCATCGCCTATGACCAGTGCGACGCCTGGACCGGGCTGGCCGCCGCCGGCGACGTGTCCGCCCCTGTGCTGGAAGCGGTTTCGCGTACCGCGGACACGGCGGGCGTGTTGCAGCGTCAGGTGGAACTGGCGCCCGGGGCCTTGGGCTTCCTTTACGACGCCGGGCTGTACTTGCGGTTTCGCGCCACCGGACCGGACGATTTCCATATCGCCTATGCAGGGGCCCTGGCCATGGCCGGGGAATATGCCAGGGCCGACCAATTGGTTTTGCCCATCGCCGAGCGCCGCCCCAGCTGGCGCGAAGCCCGCTGGGCCAGGGTGGTTATCAATTATCGCGCCGAGCGCTGGTCGGACGTCGTCAAGCTGCTGATACCGATCGTCAACGACCCCGATCTCGACGAGGCTTTCACCCACGCAGCCAAGATCACGCTCGGGATCGCCTTGGCCCGCCTGGGCATGTTCGCCCCGGCATTGTCCTATCTTGAGGAGCCGGACGGTCCGATCGCCGTCGCCGCGGTCGACGGCGCGCTGGCCAAGGCACTGGTCCTGCGCGCCCACGTCGACGAGGAGTCGGCCAGCGAAGTGCTGCAGGACCTGTATGCGGCCAACCCGGAGAACGAGCAGATCGAGCACGCGCTGACCGATACCAGCTTTGGGATTGTGACCACCACCGCTGCCCGGATCGACGCCCGCACCGACCCGTGGGATCCCGACACCGAGCCCAGTCCCGGAGATTTCGTCGACCCCGAAGGCCAGGAGCGCAAGCGTGTGCTGCTGGCAGAGGCCGAACACGAACTCGATGAGTTCATCGGCTTAGACAAGGTCAAAGACCAGGTGGCCCGGTTGAAGAGCGCGGTGGCCATGGAATTGATACGTAAGCAGCGTGGGCTCGAGGTGGCGCAGCGCACCCACCACCTGGTCTTCACCGGGCCACCGGGAACCGGCAAGACCACCATTGCCCGCGTCGTCGCCAAAATCTATTGCGGCCTGGGCCTATTGAAGCGGGAAAACATCAAAGAGGTGCACCGCGCCGACCTCATCGGCCAGCACATCGGGGAGACCGAGGCCAAAACCAACGCGATCATCGACAGCGCCTTGGACGGGGTGCTGTTCCTCGACGAGGCCTACGCCCTGGTGGCCACCGGCGCCAAGAACGACTTCGGCCTGGTGGCCATCGACACGCTGCTGGCCCGGATGGAGAACGACCGGGATCGGCTGGTGGTGATC
>Ga0209040_10000448_pt1 | contig 31862 bp, 30 predicted proteins | sample BogFormECP12_OM3_FD_188240 | JGI IMG/M metagenome (GOLD analysis project Ga0209040, IMG submission 188240) | Bog forest soil microbial communities from Calvert Island, British Columbia, Canada - ECP12_OM3 (SPAdes) (version 2) | ecosystem: Environmental > Aquatic > Freshwater > Wetlands > Bog ... | reverse complement strand
GAGAACCTGGCGAAAGGTCATCCAGATGGGCGCGGCGAAATTCTGGGCCGTCGCGGACATCCAGAGCGAGAGAATGTTAATTCCGCTATAGGGCTGGCCGTTATGCCGCGGGCGGGTAATCCGACCGGCGGCGTGTTCGGCGTTCCACGGTTTCACCCACGGGCGTACGCCCTTTTCGAGGTCGGCCACGATCTGGGCCGTGATGCGCGTGTAAACGTCCTGACGTTCTGTTCTCTCTGTTTTCTGCATTGTCGTTTCCTCTATTAAAGGTTTTTTCTTTCCGAAATCCCTCGGAATGGAGGCCAGCTTTAAGAGCCGAGCGGACCAGTCACAGGGCGGAGGCACAGCCGGAGTTCATCGCAGACCCTTGACGGGGAGCACGGCTCTGGGAAAAGGCCGGAAACAATCCGAGGGATGGAGGAGAAGAGAAAAAAAGGAAGTTATGGAGGCAGGTGAAAGGACAGAGAGAAGGCCGAGAAAGACGACAGCGAGGAGGATGAGAACGAGGAAGAGGACGATGGTCATGATGACCCCGATGGCGATGGCCATGGCCAAGATGACGACGAACATTATGATGATAGGGAGGAGGGAGTGAGGGGGCAGTGGTGGTGGTCTTGGTGGTGGCGGCGGGAGCGGCGGGTGGAATGGTGGTAGTGGCGAGCGGTGGTGGTGGGCGATGAATGATGGTTGAAGGGCTTTTTGTCCTTCAAGGGGTCGGAAACATGTTTTTCGACTTATTTCATAGATTTGTTGGCGTTTTCGATAGGTGGTAGTTGATTTTCGACGCTTTACATGATATATTGTTTTCGACGATTGGTAGAGATAAGTGGTCATTATCGACAGGCGATAGGTGTATTTCGACGATGCGTATTGAAAACCAAGGTGTAAATGTCTTTCAGGGGCTAATGGTTCCCGAGGAAAATCGCCTCGCGGGCTGGGCGGCGCTGACCCAGGCCCTCGCGGTCAAGGGCCCGGTGCGCAAACCGGCGCGCGTATCGGACAAGCACGTCAGGGGGAGCATCCGCGAGGAAGGAGCCTGGCGCGTTTTCGACAGAAGGTATTGGCCGGGAGAAAGCTTCGGAGATCACCTGAGCTTTGCTCTTCGTAACGAAAATCTCGACATGCTTCTGCTGAAGCGGATTTTCGATGCGGTGGACGCTAAGGTTCTGGAGGCGTTTGTCAAGGCGACGCCGACCGGAATCCCCTCGCGGCGCGCCTGGTTTCTGTATGAGCTGATGACAGGACGCACACTGGATGTGCCGGACGATCCGGGGGTTCCGGCTGTGGATGTCCTTGATCCGGCGGCGTACTTCACAGGCAAGCCGCGTCTTTCGCGACGGCACCGCGTCCGGGACAATCTTCTCGGCAGCGGCGGATTTTGTCCGATCATACGACGGACCCAATTGTTGAGAGAGTTCACGCAGAGCGGACTTGCAGAGAGGGCCGCCGAAACGCTGGGGCGCACGGGCGAGCATCTGGTTTCCCGCGCGGCAAGTTTCCTGCTTCTGGCTGACAGCCTTGCGAGTTTTGAAATCGAGGGCGAACGGCCTCCGCGCAATCGGCTGGAGCGGTGGGGCCGGGCCGTTCTGCAGGCGGGTAAAAACAAGCTTACTCTTGATGAGATCGTTCGGCTTCAAGGGCTTCTGATAGAGGACCAACGGTTTGTGCGCGTCGGCCTGCGCCCGGATGGTGTATTTCTGGGCGAGCGCGATCACAACGGCGACCCGTTGCCGGAGTTTATCGGCGCGAGGCCTTCAGACCTGCAGGATCTGATGGCGGGAATGCTGGAAACGAACGACCGGATGAGCGCAGACGGCGTAGATGCAGTTCTGCAGGCGGCGGCCACGGCGTTCGGATTTGTCTATGTCCATCCTTTTCAGGACGGAAACGGGAGGCTGCATCGCTGCCTGGTTCATCATGTGCTTGCGGAGCGGAAATTCACGCCGGTGGGCATGGTGTTTCCTGTGTCCTCGGTCATGTATGACCGGATCGATGAATACCGAAAGACATTTCAGAGTCATTCGGGACCGTTAATGAGTTTCATCGAGTGGCGAACGACACCGGAGCGGAATGTGGAGGTACTGAACAATACTGCCGATCTGTATCGGTATTTTGACGCCACGGAGGCAGCAGAATTTCTCTATGCTTGCGTCAAGCGGACAGTTGAGCAGGATTTGCCGCGCGAAATCGACTATCTTCGCCGTCATGACGAGGCGCTGCGGCGCATCATGAACACGGTCGAAATGCCCGACAGGCTGGCTGAAAATCTTCTGATGTTCATACGCCAGAACAAAGGGAAGTTGGCTAAGAGGCGGCGGACGGGCGAATTCGAAAAACTGACGGACGCCGAGGTTGCATCTCTTGAAGCGGTTGTGGGCGAAGCATTCGAGGGATTTGGTGATGCCCGCACGGGGGAGGGTGATATTCACACTGGTGAAAAAATCGCTGGCGGGCGCGCACTGGAATTTCCGGCCCCGGAGGAGAGATATGTTTTTGACCGCGAAGTCGTCGTCTTTTGGGGACAGAACGGAGCAGCGCGCGTGCGCTGCGAGATCAGCAGAGAAGCCCTCGACGATCACTTCCATGGGGATAACAAGGACAAACTGGAAGTGTTCAGGGCTAACCGGCGGGCCATCGAAGAGATCGCGCGACGGAAATATCTTGCCGGCGACACGGAAGTGGACGGGTCTCTTCTCATCCGCACGCGCGAGCTGTAGCGTTAGGAATTAGGGAAGGAGCTTGGGAAATGAGGACGCAAAATTTGCAAGAGCAGAAGTTGAGAATCGCCCTCCACATTCAAATCGACAAAGACGTGGTTCGCAGGATTCTCGCCCGTCACTACCGGCCGGGACAGGATTCCGATGGCCCCTCCTGGCTGACATTCCTCGGCCACATGAAAGACAGTCTCTGGAGCATGGATCTATTCAGGTGCGAGTCAGCAACGTTGCGGACCCACTGGGTTCTGGTCGTCATGGATCAATATTCGCGCCGGATTATTGGGTTCGGCGTCCATGCCGGGGCGGTCGATGGTAGCGAAGATGTGGCTCGGCGATCCAAGAGAAACCCGGATAGCGATTTCTCGCTGCCTCGCCGCTGCCCGCGACAGGGGTGCACCCCAAAACATGGAAACATGGGGTACACCTGGGGAACAAGTAGAGGAGACAGCTTGGTAGCTAACCGACGCCAAAACAAGGGCTTATGGTGTTCGGCCGTACAGTTAACAGCCGCATGCTCTACCATTGAGCTACCGGGGAACAGGCAAGTTAGACTCTTAATTTACAATAACTTGCGCGCTATTGCCACTCTCCTCTGTTTTCGGTTGAAATCCAACTGGGGTCCAACATCGTGATTTCCCACAAGATTTGGGGAAAATTCCATTTGTGCTGACTGATTCTCAAAGACTTAGTTTCCGAGTTTTTCGCTGACTGCAAAAAGCATTCGGTGCGAAGATCGAATACTCTTACTATTTCGGTCTATCAAGCTGCATTCGTAAACAAGACCCGTGCAAGCCCCCAAGGCTTTCCTACATAGGCACGAGTTCATCACGCTCGCAAGCTCCTGTGCGAGCGGGTGTCCACGATGAATCCTCCCATTGCTTTCAGATAATTTTTCAAATGGATCCGGAGCGGCGACGGGAATCGAACGCACGTCCGAAACGTGGGAAGATTTGAAGAAGGTGGTCTTACCGAATGGTGGATAGAAGTAACCCACTAAGCTCACTTCCGAAGCTACAGTAAGGGCACCCGCGGCCATACGACTACACCCAGCCCCAAACCGCATCAAAACCCAGCCTTATCTAGTTGAATCTGTACGCTTGTATGTGTAGAATTCTACACACAGGAGAACACAATGCCTACCAATCTCGCGATCGACGACCGTCTGTTGGAAGAGGCCCAGAAGGTGGGCCGACACCGGACGAAGCGGGAAACCGTGACAGTTGCGCTACAGGAGTACATCGAACATCGCAAACAACAAGAAATCCTTTCTCTGTTTGGGAGAATTGATTACGAGCCTGGCTACGACTACAAGCGCGAGCGCAAGGCCAAGCGTATATGAATGTCTTGATAGACACATCGGTTTGGTCCCTTGCACTTCGTCGAAAGAACGAAACTCTCAGCACAAACGAAAGATTCCTAGTGGCCGAGTTGTCCGAACTCATTCGAGAAGGCCGAGCGCGAATGATCGGACTAGTTCGGCAGCAGCTCCTCTCGGGCATAAAGGCAGCGGAACAGTATGAAAAATTGAGGCTCCATCTTCGCTCCTTTCCAGACGAGGTTGTCGACACCTCTGACTACGAAGAAGCGGCGAAGGCCGGCAATCGTTGCAGAGCAAAGGGAGTCGTAGTATCGATTGTGGACATTCTTCTATGTGCGGTCGCGAACAAACGGCTTTGGACGATCTTCACCACTGATCCTGATTTTGCAAACTACGCAAAAGTGCTTCCTCTTCGTATTCACGCGCCCCGAAGATAGTTAGTTTTCTGCTGAACTCGTTTTAGAAACGGGACTTCTCGGGTGCTGCGAACCGACACGAAAAGGTCGGGGCAATTCAGGATCCTGTATGCGAACAGCGGCAGAGTGAGCTCTAGCAAACCGCCCGCCTCTGACGCAAATCACTCAAGGTGGGTCCAAACTGGGGTCCAACTTGCCCGTTCTTTGGAGGCCAATTTCAAGGTTTAACGGTGCAGAATCAACGGTTGGCCTGAAAGTTAACAGCCGAATGCCCTACCATTGCGCTACCGGAGATCCGCGTAGGAAGGACAACTAACGTTACCTGAAAATTCAAGCCAGACCAACGTGCACTGTCAATCAAGCACTCAGGATCTACAATTCTCAAAAAGCCGCCTGTGTGTCCAATTCGAAGCCAGGCTTGCAGAGTGAGCTAGCTTTTGGTACTAGAAGTGGAATACGACAGCGGCTACCGCCTGGAAATTATTTTGGGCGTTGTTGAAAAATGCTGACCGCACCCAATCAGTTTCTCCACGTAAGGACAATCGCGAATTAACTCGATAATCGAGACCGATACCAGCTTGAACGGTCCAGGTGCCTCTGCTGTTACCGGCTGTCTGTGGCTGAAGGTGGGCACCCCCGAACAAAGCATGGCCAAATGGTTCGAAGCGTGCCCGCCTCGAACCAAGCCGGATTCCGCCAGCTCCGCCGAAATACTTCACGTGTTCGTTCTGATAAATTGTCGGGGCAAATCCCGTCACCAGATTGCCTTCCAGGCCAAACCAATCGTTTGTAAAATAAGTGACCGTGGTATTCAGTCCCACTAAACTCGCGTCGATCAGATTCGATTGAAAACGCAGAAACTCAACGCCCAAGCCCAATTGCCAACGGTAATCGTCGCGATCTCCAAAAATGTATTTCGGCTTTGCTGCGGGAGCGGCGGCCGCGGGTGCAGCCGGATCCGCAGGGTCCGCCAGCACGAAATTGGCCGGCTGTGCAGTTTCTACCGGTGCGTCAACTAGGTTGACTCCCGAAACAGAACTCACGTTGAAAGGCACTGCATTTGTCGCAGTCGCCAGCGACGTGTCCGTTTCCACTTTTTCCTGCGCTTGCACATTGGTCGTCCAAACGAATACCAGCGCGAGCAGCAATCCCATACGTGGCTTTTTCATACGCATTCTCTCTGCCTCTCCCAGCCAGCGCCCCCAGGGGTTTCCGGCCTATGTTCGATAGGTTATCCAACTTCAACCCATCTGGCAGACACAACTTCCTGAGTCAGTGCCGGGGCGGATAACTGCCGCAGATTGGGTAGGGATACTATATCTCAAAAATCGTGGAATGGGAGAGAAGGGATTGAAGTTTCACGATGGGAAATTGTCAGTTCCGCAATGGATCAGTCTTTCGATTCATTCCGATTGGATTCATGCATTGGGCTCGGAAGTAGCGAATCCGCATTCTAGCTGATCCATTAGGGTACGAGTCTGTAGTTGTGTATTCCCGCAGCGACGGAAACGCTCGAGCTGGCAGCTTGCGGCACCCACCACACTCGGCGCATCCAGGAGTGTTCGCTCGTCATCATCCGGTGACCGAGATAATCAAGAATGGTTGGAGTCACCTGGGTGGCGAAATACATAGCATCGGAGTGGGCAAACGGACGTAGCACCGGGTCCGCTTCGGCGCCATAGTTTCCGGAAATCGCGCGTCGTGTGGTATAGGCGTCGAAAACTGCGGCAGTGTGGCTAACCGCAACCAAGCTGTACCAGAACTTGCGCTCCCGAGCGGTCTCGTAGCTACCACGCGCCGCTGGCTTCACAGGGGTATTCAACAATGGATCAGCTGCCGCCGTGATGCTCAAGGAGATCGATTCGGAGTTCACTTTGGGGAGCGGAGCATCCGGTAAGGCTGAGGCAGCGGTCCATGTATTGACGGTCTCTTCTGCGTTGGTTCTGGCGGGAGCCGATTGCGCGTCCGTCAAGCCAGGGGAATCTACCGGAAAAGGAGGAGAGAGGAGCAACAGCAGGGTAGCTAGAAACAAGACTCACCTCAGTTTGTCGTAGCTCAGGGGTGGGATCCGGTTCGCCGCGACTTCTGCACAGTACTGTACGCAAGCACAGGTGTCACTGGTCCATCGGTCATAAAACAAGTAGTACTCCCTTGCTCGATGCTTTAGCGCCACGGGAAGTCAATCGGTGCGCAAATGATCTATAACCAACTGAATCTACGATTGTTATTGCCCCTCCGCTCCTTCAAATGCGCAATGGAAAATCGCACGAACTCCTCTGCGAGATAGAGCGCAGGATGGTTCCGCTAGAGCAGAATTCCATTCCATGCAAAATAGTGGATAACTCCTGCTATAATCCCGCCCAACCAGGGAGTTGCCGGACTCCGGGAGGAATAGTGGTTCGAGACTTTTCATCGGCCAAACGCGCGCCAACTCCCAAACGAGAATCCAAACCGCCAAGATTTATCGTCGTCGAAGGACCGCTACGAGTCGGAAAAACTACGCTTGCACGCATCCTGGCCGAACGTCTGCACGCTAGACGAATCTACGATTGCGAAGACAATCCGTTCCTGGCCGACTTTTACTCGGAACGAGCTGGCGCGGCCTTCCGGGCTCAACTCTATTTCCTGATGGAACGGCAAAAACGTTTGCGGGAAGGTATGCCGGACGAACTTCCCGGTGTCGTCATTTCCGATTTCCTAATGGAAAAAGATCGCATATTCGCGAATTTGAATTTGGATGATGAAGAACTAAAGCTTTACGAACGCTACTATGAATTGCTGACAGAGGACTTGCCGCAGCCCGACCTTGTCATTTACCTGCAAGCCAAACCGGAAGTGTTGCGAACCCGAATTGCGAAGAAGAAGGTTGCCGAAGAAAAACAGATTTCCCCGGAATACGTGGAAGAAGTGTCGCGCGCGTACGAACATTTTTTCTTTCGCTACTCGAGTGCGGATTTGCTCGTCATCGATACATCCGAAATCGATTTCGTGGAACGGAGTGAAGATTTGAAGCAACTGTTGAGCCGGTTGCAGGAACCTGTCAAAGGCACCCAGTACTTCTTGCCCCTGGGCGGATCAGACTAGCCACCACAACTTTGCGCTCGTCACTTTTCGTCGACCGAACCAGTCTCAGCCTACCAGCACGCATCGCGATCGTTGCCACCCTTGCCAGTCGAACCCGCGCCTTAGTCTTAGGCGACCAATAGAGACGGCCAATACGGAAGGGCCTCTCTGTGGAAGAATGGCAACCAAGAAACGCAACTCGCCAATTTTGCCGCCCACGATCGAAGGCTCGAACATTGCCGGCATTCCTGACGAAATCGGCCACAAACAATAATTTGCAGCCAGGCATAGTCAGGTATTCTATGGGGTCATGGACCAGGCCAACGTTCTAATTATCGGCGGCGGCGTAGTGGGGTGCGCCGTCGCCGAGGCTGTCTCGCGCGTTTGGCAAGACATATACCTCGTCGAACAATACCCAAAGTTTGGCATGGCCACTAGCACGCGTAATAGCGGCGTGATCCATTCCGGCATTTACTACAACAAGGATTCGCTGAAAGCTCGCCTTTGCGTAGTGGGTAACAGGCTCACGAAAGAATTTTGCAAGAAGCACAATGTTCCGTACAAAACAACTGGAAAATTGGTGGTGGCAAAAGATGCCCAGGAGCAAGACAAGCTCCTGGCCCTGAAGAAAAAGGGTGAGGACAATGGCGTCGAAGGTCTGCGAATCATTGAAGCTGCGGCAATTCGCGAAAAAGAACCGCACGTTCAGGGCTTCTCTGCTCTGGAAGTGCCCTCGACCGGCATCTGCTCGGCCGAAGAACTCGTCCATGCGTTTGTCCGCGTAGCCGAAACTCGCGGCGCCAATCTTGTAAATTACGCCAAGGTTGAATCTTTGGAAGCAAAAAACGATCTTATTCGCGTTGGTTTGCGTATTGGCGACGAAAAGTCGTTCGAAACAGAGACGATCGAGGCTCGTTGCGTAATCAATGCCGCCGGATTGTATGCGGACGAAGTTGCGCAGTTGCTGGGACCGCGACCCTGGAAAATATACCCGGTACGTGGAGAATATTGCGAGATTCGCGGTCAACGCGCGGAATTAGTTCGCGATCTTGTTTATCCCCTGCCTCGTCACGATGGACTGTCACTCGGGCTGCACTTGACCAAGACTTTATGGGGCACAGTGTTGGTTGGGCCTACAGCGACTTATGTCGACGGCAAGGAAAATTACGAACGGGACCGGTTGACAATCGCCGATTTTGCCGAGGATGCAAAGACCCTGCTTCCAGAACTGAGGGCAAGCGATCTACAACTTGCCTATACCGGCTTGCGTCCAAAACTGTTGTCGCCGGGAATGGTTGGCTTTGTTGATTTTGTGATTGAACCAGACCGCGACGTACCACAGGCGATTCAATTGATTGGAATTGAATCTCCGGGATTGACGGCAGCAACTGCCATCGCCCAGCATGTTTTGGGCTTAGTGAAAAATGTGCTTACTTGACCGCGGACAAGTCAGCCGGTTACTCGACCACAATGCGTAAAAACTTCTTCTTCCCGACTCTTAGGTGATAGATCGCCCATTCATCTAAATTCAGCTTGGAGGTTGGGTCCTGAACCGTCTTTCCATCGATTTCAAAACCACCTTGTTTGATTAGCCGTTCCGCTTCTGCACCGGACGGAACGAGTCCCAGTACCGTCAAGATTTTCGACCACTTTTCCAATCCCCCGGGCACTATCTTCATCCGAATTTCTTTCATTTCTTGTGGTGCCTGGCGATCGCGAAAGACCCGTTGGAAGTTTTCCGCCGCCTTCTGCGCAGCATCGGCTCCCTGGAAGCCAGAGACAACCTCTTCCGCAAGGCGCATCTTCGCGTCGATCGGATGCACTCTGCCACTTATGACCTCCTCCTTCAACAGGGCAATCTGCTCTGGCGTGCGATCGGTCACCAGTTCGTAGTAGGACCACATCAGTTCGTCTGGAATCGACATCATTTTGCCGAACATTTCCTGTGGCGCCTCGGTAATCCCTACATAATTACCAAGACTCTTAGACATCTTTCGCTGCCCATCCAGGCCCACGAGAATCGGCATCATCACTGCAACCTGCAACTCCTGGTTGTATTCACGCTGTATCTCTCGTCCGATCAGCAGATTGAATTTTTGCTCGGTCGCACCTAACTCCACATCTGCCTCCAGCACAACGGAGTCATAGGCTACTAACAATGGATAGAGAAATTCGTGAACGGAAATGGGCTGCTGATTGGAAAGCCGGGTGCGAAAATCCTCGCGTTCCAACATGCGCGCCACTCGATATTTGGCACAAAGACGGACGATATCGTAGCTGCTTAATTTTTCCAGCCATTCGCTGTTGTAGCGCACTTCCGTCTTACTGCGATCCAGTATCCGGAACACTTGCTCGAGATACGTTTCCGCGTTCACCTTCACTTGTTCCCTTGTCAGTGGCGGGCGCGTTTCAGACTGTCCCGTCGGATCGCCGACCATGGCCGTAAAATCGCCGATCAAAAAAACCGCCGTGTGGCCCATCTCCTGAAAATGCTTCAGTTTGCGAATCACCACCGTATGACCGAGATGGATGTCGGGCGCGGTGGGATCGACCCCCAGTTTTACCCGCAGAGGTTTCCCGCTCTTCTGGGATTTTTCTAGTTTCGTCCGCAATTCTCCTTCGGGAATAATTTCGGAAACGCCCTTTTTCAGGTAGGCAAGCTGCTCGTCAACGGGCTTGAATTTAGCTTCGCTCATCATTGGGCTTGATTGTTGAACTGTCTCGCCTTTCCATCTGCGTCAAACCAGACTTTCCCATCCGCGATCATGATCCCTTGCGTATTCACGAACATATGGTGAGGAATGCTTTTGGCAATTTGCGCGATAAGTGCAGGCGTGAAAATTTGGTCGTAGACCTTCAAGAATTCTGCGGAGCTGCTGATCTTGATTTCCTTCCCTCTGTCGAAGTAGGTGGCCGGATAAGCCACATATTTTGCCGCGCTCGCTCGGTCTCCGGCGACGACTGCGGCATAAAATGCCTGGGCATTTTTCTCTACATCCGCGTCACTTGTCGCGCCTGCGGCTCCATAACGACTCTGCCCTGGCGGCACGCATTGGTGGTCGAGCTGCAAATATACCGGATAGCTTCCCTTGCCGTCGGTGCTTGTCCACTTGCCCTGCAGCACTTCAGCTTGCAAGGAGTCGGCAGTTTGAAAATGAGGATCGTGTTCGGGGAACTGCAACTCGAACACGCCTCGCGGCTGATTTGCCGAATCGGTTTCAAACAACGAGATGTCGCGCGCAGCCGTATATTTCCCAGCCAAGGGAATGTCCATTAAATTCTTCTTATAAAAATAAGATCCCGCCAATTCCTGATCTTTGGCATACAAACTCATGCCAATCTGAGTGCTCTTCCCCAGTGTGCCGCGGTATTCATTGCAGGTGCCACTCTTTAGTTGCGCATAAATCGGCGGACAGGCCAGCAAGCCTATCGCGCAGGGAAATCGAAGCAACGCCACAATTTTCAGACGTCGAGAGATTCTGGTCATTTTCTGATCACCCGGCGCCCTACAATGCTGTACTTGCCTTCTAAGACGATTTTCACGGCTTCGGTGTAAATACGGTGTTCTTCTTTGAGGATGCGCTCGGAAAGGGCATGCTCATCGTCTTGGTCAAAAACAGGAACTGCCGCTTGCAGGACGATCGGTCCGGCGTCCAGATTCTCATCGACAAAATGAACCGTGCAACCGGCGAATTTCACCCCGTACTCGAGTGCCTGTCTTTGCGACTCGAGGCCCGGAAACGATGGCAGCAAGGAAGGATGAATGTTCAAAATCCGTTGCGGGAATGCGGCGATGAAAAAAGGCGAAAGCAGTCTCATGTAACCTGCTAGGCAGATTAAATCCACGTTCTGTTCCTGGAGTGCCGCAACGACTTTGCGATCGAAGGCTTCTCTTTCTAACCCCTTTGAAGCAATCGCCAAGGAGGGTATGCCCAGCGCACGCGCGCGCTCAAGACCGGCCGCATCGGGCTTATTGCTGATGACAATGACAATTTTCGCATTGGGAATGTGTTGCTTGGACACACTCTGGGCGAGGGCTTCAAAATTCGATCCCCTTCCGCTGAGTAGCACACCAATTCGCTTGTTCATTACGAAAAAAACGTTAGCACACCTCTAGAGGTGAACAAAATGACGCACCGAGCAGATCCGCCAATAATTAGAGGTTCAGCGCGCCGGAATATACCACGCGAGCCTTTCCGGTATCTCCCTTTTCAATCCGGCCAATGCGAAAGAACTTTTCTCGCCGCCGCTTTAGATCCGCTTCCACCTCTTTTACGTAGGCTGCAGGCACGCTGACAATCATTCCTACGCCCATATTGAACGATTGCAGCAGTTCATCCGAGTCCATCTCGCCAATCTTGGCAAGATACTTAAAAATAAGCGGAATCGGCCAAGTATCGAGATCTACCGTCGCTTTAACCCCGCTAGGCAAAACCCGAGGAAGATTCCCGGGAATCCCCCCGCCGGTTATGTGCGCGAGAGCCGACACCCAGCCTTTGGCCAGAATATTCTTTAGCGCCGGCGCGTAGCACACGTGGGGGCGAAGAAGTTCCGCTCCGATTTTGTTACCTACTTCAGCCACGTATGTGTCGGGCTTGTGTTTGGCCACTTCGAAAATCAATTTTCTGGCGAGCGAGTAGCCATTGGTGTGGAGTCCGGCTGAGGGCAATCCCAGAAGCGTGTCGCCGGGCTTCACTGCTTTTCCCGTCAGCAACTTTTTGCGTTCGACGATCCCCACGATGAACCCCGCAAGATCATATTCACCCGGTGGGTAAAATCCGGGCATCTCCGCGGTCTCGCCACCAATTAGCGCGCAGGCAACTTTGCGGCACGAACGGCTCATGCCATCCACAAGTTGTTCGACAACCGCCGGATCCAATTTGCCCATCGCCAGATAATCGAGAAAGAACAGCGGCTCAGCTCCTTGGACCAGAATGTCATTCACGCAATGATTCACCAGATCGCCCCCGACAGTCGAGTGGACTCCCATCGCCATAGCGACCTTTAATTTCGTGCCGACACCATCCGCGCTGGAAACCAACACGGGCTCTTTCCATTTTTTCGAATCGAGAGCGAACAATCCGCCAAATCCTCCAATTCCTCCCAACACCGCGGGCGTGAACGTGCGGCTGGCTAAATGCCGGATGCGCTGTTTGGCATCGTCGGCGACAGCAATGTTGACTCCTGCTTCGGCGTATTTCATGGTTTGCCGCCTTACCGGGCTCAAACGAATTATTACAATTGTGAAAAGCCTGGCTGCTTAGCACTGGAGGAACAGTGAGCAGCAAGCGCGGACGAGCCACCCATCATGACCCACTCTTTGGGACTCTAGGAAGAGTGCACCGGGTAACTCGTGGATCCGGCTAGGTACAGCTTAAAACAAATGGAAGAGACGACGCCAGCGCACAGTGCCGGGGTGAAGCAACGCATTCCCGTATGCTAAAAACCGCGCTCCGATATCTCCGTTCCACGCGTCCCGTGGTGCGTCGAGCGACATATAGATCAGCACAGGTGTGCCGAGGATATCATTGCGCGGCACACATCCCCAATAGCGGCTGTCCAAGGAATTCTCGCGGTTATCCCCCATGACGAAATAGCAGTTTTCGGGCACCTTATACGGCAAGCCGGCGAAATCCCCGATCAATTGGGAACGAGTTGGCGCCTCAGTACGACCAATTGTGTAGTTTTCCTCCAGTTTTTTTCCATCGATCCATACCGCACCGTCGTGCACGTCAACTGTTTCGCCAGGCAATCCAATGACACGCTTCACGTAATCAGGCAACGAACTGTCGTAGGGTGGCTTGAAAATGATGATCTGCTGGCGCTTGGGATTTTTCCACAACGGCACATGGAGATTCGTAAACGGTATGCCGGCATCGTACCCCAGCCGGCTCATGATCAAGTGGTCTCCGATCAGTAGCGTGTTTTCCATGGAAGCCGAAGGAATCACGCGGGCTTGGCCTAGCGTGCCGTTGATCAGCATGAAAGCCAGGATCACCCAAAACCAGGCGATGATCTCGCTCTTCACTTTCACGCTCATGGGGACTTCGGCCGCTCGTTCTGTTTCTTTGTTCTTCTTTTCTTTCGTTGAATCAGATTTCACGCATCACCTAACTTAGATTGGGACCGAAGATCGCTTCTTGCAGCTTGGTCCAAAAAAGAATTAGCGGAAGGTTTCAAACAGTCTCTTCCATCGAATTGTTCCGGGATGGAGGAGAGCGTTTCCGTACGCCCGAAAACGCGAGCGAATATCGCCATTCCAGGCCTCGCCCGGTGCATCTACCGACATGTAGATCGTAACAGGAGTTCCCAGAATTTCGCTCCGTGGCACGCTACCCCAAAAGCGGCTGTCGTAGGAATTGCCGCGATTGTCTCCCATCACAGAGTACTCATTCTCTGGCACGGTAAGCGGTAGCCCCTGGAATCCCGGTAACCGTTCACTAGGAGCAGGAAGTCTTGTAGGACCCGTCGTATAGTTCTCTTCGAGCTTTCTACCATCGATCCACACTCGACCATCGTGGACATCGATCCTCTCACCCGGTAATCCGATGACCCGCTTGATCAAATCCGGCTGACGGTGCCCGTATGGCGGCCGGAAGATCACGATCTGTTGGCGCTGCGGTTTCTTCCAGAGCGGTACATGCCAGTTCGTAAAAGGGATGCCGGCATCGTAGCCAATCCGGCTCATAATCAAGTGATCCCCTACGAGCAGCGTGTTTTCCATCGAGCCCGATGGGATGACCCGAGCCTGCCCAATCGTTCCATTGATCAGCAGAAAAGCCAGGATCACCCAGGCCCAGGCAAGCATTTCTTTGCGCACGCGCGTCGCCAGAGGAACTTGGGGCTCAACGCTTGCTTTCTTCTTGCTTGCAGTTCGTGCCTTAGCCTTCACGTTCCACCGTCACCACTTCGTGGGCTTTCCCGTTTTCGCGGACTTCTAATTGGACAAGATCGGTGGGATACACTCCGGTATAGCAGCTCGTACAGAACCTTCCTTCGCGGTCGCTGACCGCCTGCTTCAATCCGCCAAGTGAGAGATACCCCAGCGAATCCGCGCCAAGGAATTTACGGATGTCTTCCGGCGAATTTGAAGAGGCGATAAGTTCCTCTCGGGTGGGCGTATCCACGCCGTAATAACATGGCGAAATTGTGGGCGGGCAACTGATCCGCATATGTACTTCTTTCGCTCCGGCTTCACGCACCATGCGCACCAGTTTTCGACTGGTCGTACCACGAACAATCGAATCATCGACGAGAACAACACGCTTCCCGTTGATCAAACTGCGCACCGGATTTAGTTTTAGTTTTACTCCAAAATTGCGAATCGCCTGCGAAGGTTCAATAAAGGTGCGTCCAATATAGTGGTTGCGAATCAGGCCCATGCGAAAAGGGATTTTAGATTCCAACGCGAAACCAATCGCAGCGGGAACGCCGGAATCCGGAACCGGAACGATCATGTCCGCTTCCACCGGATGTTCCCGCGCAAGTAAGCGACCTAGCATTTCACGCGATTCATTTACCGACCGGTCAAAAACGATACTGTCCGGCCGCGAAAAATAAACGTGCTCGAAGATGCAGTATTGGTGTTTTTTGGGCGGGCTAAAACGGATCGATTCGAGACCGGCCTTCGAAACGCGGAGCATTTCGCCCGGTTCGACCTCCCTGACGTAGTGCGCATTGAGAAGGTCGAATGCACACGTTTCAGACGCGACTACCCAGGCGTCCCCACCGTCAATGTCCGGTATCTTTCCCAAAACCAAGGGGCGAAATCCGCGCGGATCCCGCACCGCGTACATTTCTTCCGGTGTCAGCACCAAAAGCGAGTACGCACCTTCCACCTGATTGAGTGTGTCGCCAAGCGCGGCTGAAAAGTTCCGCGCTTGCGATCGCGCGATCAAGTGCATGATCACTTCCGTGTCGCTGTTGGTCTGGAAAATCGAGCCGCGGTGCTCGAGCTTGCGTCGCCATTCACCAGCGTTCGTTAGATTGCCGTTGTGCCCGACGGCAATCTTGCCTTTGTTACAATCAATCATGATCGGCTGCGCATTCAGCAAAGCTTTGTCGCCGGCCGTAGAGTACCGGGTGTGACCGATCGCGGCCGTACCGGGCAGTTTTGCGAGAACCCGTGGCTGGAAGATTTCTTCTACTCCGCCCATGGCCTTATGCATGTTCAAATCGTGGCCGTTGCTGGCAACGATCCCGGCCGATTCTTGGCCACGATGCTGCAACGCATACAGCCCTAAGTAGGTAATGTTCGCCGCTTCCGGGTGGCCGAAAACTCCGAACACACCACACTCATCGTGAAAGTGATCGTCCGCGTATGCGATTTTTGCTCTCATGGAAGTTTTAAGGCGCGCTCAACCGAATTTGCCCACCTGTCCTTCAGTCGCTCGACCCGAGCGGAAACGACCGTAAGCCCCTTATATTGGATGCGTACCAGGTTGTCACGTGTAACTTTGCCGATCTCCTGTACTCTGACTTTTTGGGCGTCGGCAAGTTGCTTGATTGCTGCGACTTCCTCGGGAGCAAGAGAGAGAATCGCCCTTGCCCCAGCCTCCCCAAATAGCTGGTACTCTGCCGGAGCCGGGCCCTCTAGCTGAACTTCCGCGCCTAACCCGCGCGCCGCAAAGCACGATTCGGCGACGGCGACCGCCAGGCCGCCGTCACTCAAATCGTGTGTTGAGTGCACTTTGCCGGTCTCCGCCAAGCTCACCAAGAGTTCGATCAACCTTCGCTCGGCATGGAGATTGATCGCAGGAGGTTGCCCAGCCACGATCCCGCCTAACACCTTCGAATATTCCGAGGAAGAAAATTCCTCCTCGAAGCGCCGCTCTAGCATGGCAGTTTCTCCATCGAGCAGCACAATCACATCGCCGGCGTTGCGGAACGCGATTTTCTGCACGTTCTTGGCATCCTCGATGAGGCCAAGCATCCCAATTGTCGGCGTCGGGTAAATCGACTTGCCCAGAGTTTCGTTGTAAAAACTAACGTTTCCACCGGTAATCGGTGTATCGAGCGCAATACAAGCTTCGCCCAGTCCATCAATCGCCTGGGAGAATTGCCACATGACTTCGGGCTTTTCCGGGCTGCCGAAGTTCAAACAATTGGTCGCTGCAATGGGCCGCGCGCCCGAAGCAGCAACGTTGCGCGCCGCTTCCGCAACTGCATGCATTGCGCCCGCTCTCGGATCGAGATAACTCCATCGCCCATTTCCGTCAGTCGCCAAGGCCAAAGCGCGCTTGGTCCCCTTCACGCGCACAACGGCCGCGTCGCTCGCTCCGGGCCCCGCCAACGTGTTGGTCCGTACCATGGTGTCGTACTGCTCGGTAATCCAGCCCTTCGAAGCAATCGTTGGCGACGCCAGCAACTCTAGGAAGTTCGCCGACAGATCAATACCTTCCTTGGCAAATGGAAACCAGTCTTTATCCGTTTCCTGGCGCGGATTCGGTTTCGCAATCGGCCGGTGATAGACCGGTCCGTCTTCGGCCAGCGGATGGGCAGGAATCTCTGCGACAACCTTCCCGTGATCTCTAACGACCAATCGTTCGCCGTCCTTTACTTCACCAACAACAGTAGCGTCGAGCCCCCACTTCTTGAACACGTTCAAAACTTCTTGCTCGCGGCCCTTTTCCGCCACCAGCAACATACGTTCTTGGGATTCACTGAGCATGATTTCGTACGGCGTCATGCCCGTTTCCCGTTGCGGCACTTTTGCCAGATCAATTTCAATGCCAGTGCCACCGCGCGAAGCCATTTCACATGTAGAACAGGTAAGACCCGCTGCACCCATATCCTGAATCGCGATTACCGCGCCCGTCTTCATCGCTTCCAGGCAGGCCTCCAGCAACAATTTCTCAACAAAGGGGTCACCCACCTGCACGTTGGGGCGTTTTTGCTGCGATTGTTCCGTAAATTCAGCGGAGGCCAGCAAAGACGCGCCATGAATTCCATCGCGCCCGGTTTTTGCACCGACGTAAATGACCGGATTGCCGGTCCCTTTTGCTCGGGCGAAAAACAAATCCTCCTTCCGCGCGATCCCCAGAGCCAAGGCATTCACCAGGGGATTTTGCGAATAGCACGGCTCGAATACCACTTCGCCACCAACCGTCGGTACTCCAAAACAATTCCCGTAATGCGCGACTCCTTGAATGACCCCATCGAGAATGCGCCGATTATTCGCCGCTTCTTGTTCCGTTGTTTGCTTGGTCGCCCGAATCTCACCAAAACGAAGGGAATCAAGAATGGCGATCGGCCGCGCGCCCATTGTAAAAATATCGCGAAGAATTCCTCCCACACCTGTGGTGGCGCCCTGGAATGGCTCTACATAACTCGGATGGTTGTGCGATTCAATCTTGAACGCCGCAACTAGGCCGTCGCCAATATCCACGACACCGGCATTCTCCCCCGGTCCCTGCACGACCAATTTTCCGCGTGTCGGTAGTCTCTTTAAATGTACCTTGCTCGATTTGTAGGAGCAGTGCTCGCTCCACATCACGCTGAATATTCCGAGCTCCGTGATGTTCGGATCGCGCCCCAGGATTTTTTGGATGCGCTGGTACTCCTCGGCGGTGACTCCATGCTCGGCTGCAATTTCTTGCGTAACTTTAAGTTCCGTCTGCGCGGTTGCCATTTCCCTGCCTAGACTCTCTGGAGCGCAACTTCGTGCGATCGTTCACAAATCAGGCATGCTACTCTAGCTTTCAAGCTGGCGCCTGACTGACTCCGACAAGCGCTTCGATCATCGAACGAAAAATCACCAAGCCATCCTCAGAATCTAGCACCGCTTCCACGGCGCGTTCCGGATGCGGCATCAGTCCGGCCACGTTGCGTTCCCGGTTGCAAATGCCCGCAATGTTATAAGCCGAACCATTGGGGTTGCCGGCGTTGTCGTCCTTGCCGTCGGCGGAGGTGTAGCGAAACAGGATTTGCTTGTGCCGTTCTAACCCGGCGTGCGTTGCTTCATCGCAATTGTAATTTCCATCGCTGTGCGCGATGGGAATCGTCAGAATCTGCCCCGGCAGGGCTCTATTGGTGAACGGTGAATCTGTCTGCTCTACGCGAATGTGGACCGGCTTGCAGATAAATCGCAGTCCGGAATTCCGCATCATCGCTCCGGGTAGCAAACCGGCTTCGAGCAGAATCTGGAACCCGTTGCAGATGCCCAGGACCAGACCCCCGCTTTTCGCAAATTTTTCAACCGATTTCATCACCGGTGAAAAGCGGGCAATCGCCCCGGTACGCAGATAGTCACCGTAGGAAAAGCCGCCGGGCAAGATAACCGCATCCGAACCACACAAATCCTCCGACTGATGCCAGATAAATTCGACCGGTTTGTGCAGCACGCTTCCAAGAGCGTAAAAAGCGTCATGATCACAGTTCGACCCCGGAAAGACTACGACTCCAAATTTCATCCTCCGCCTCCGGTCCTTGGAAAGGGAAATATAATTTTACCACAGACGGCAAACCGCGACCTGCGACGGGTCAAGAGCAGAATATTTCCGCGCAAGAATTCTAGGGCTGCTCAACCCTTAGTGTTTCTTGTTCGTTGGTTTCTTTCCCTTCTTGTCGGCACTGGCCATTTCTCGGCGCTTCCTTCCCGCCCAACCGGCCTTGTTCACTTGGCGCCCGCGGGCTATCGCCAGCCCATCGGCTGGAACGTTTTCGGTAATGATGGACCCCGCAGCCACGTAGGCGCCGTTGCCAATCGTAACCGGAGCGATCAGCGCCGAATCAGTTCCGATGAAAACTCGATTCCCGATCTTTGTCGGATACTTGTGAAATCCATCGTAGTTGCAGGTAATGGTGCCCGCGCCAATATTGGTCTTTGCGCCAATCTTCGCGTCGCCCAGATAGGTCAAATGCATGGCTTTCGTTCCTTCGCCGACTACACTTTTTTTCAACTCCACGAAATTTCCAATTCGCACACCTTTTTTCAAATGGGTCAGCGGCCGCAGCCGCACGAACGGCCCGACAATCGCCTCTGAATCGATTCGGCTCTGGCTCATCACGCTATAAGGCTCCACTACGACATCGTCTCCGATCAGCATGTCTTCGAGTACGCTGCCGGTCTTTATTCGGCACCGCGCTCCAATTTTCGTTTTCCCTAAGAGCTGGACACCCGCTTCCACAAGAGTGTCCTCACCGACAATCACGTCCGGATCGATCAATACGGTTTCCGGCAGTTGAATGCTCACACCGTCGCGCATCAACGTTTCCCGTTTCCATTCGCGGAAGGTGTGATCGGCCGCTGCCAGATCTGCGCGCGTATTACAACCCAATGCTTCTTGCGAATCTAGCGCGATCTCCGCGAGAACGGTTTCCCCTTTGCCATTTAGGATGGCAATGGCATCGGTCAGGTAAATCTCCCTGTGCTTGTTATTTGGTTTCACTTCCCGAAGCGCAGGCCAAAGCTTTCGAGTCGTGAAACAGTAGATACTCGAATTAATTTCATTCAACTCGCGCTGCTCAGGCGTTAGCTGCGATTCCTCAACAATCGCGGCAACAGCTTCCCCCGATTTCCGCAAAACACGCCCATAGCCCGATGGATCCGCCAGCACCGCAGTTAAAATCGTGGCCACCGCATTTCCGGTCTTGTGCTTCGCCAGCAGCAGGCGCAAGGTTTGCGTGCGGATCAGCGGAGCGTCGCCCGGCAATACGATCACGTACTTGGCGTTGCCGATGGCCCTTTTCGCCACCTGCATCGCGTGGCCTGTACCGTTTTGTTGCTGTTGCAGCACGGTCTCCACACCTAGCGGCTTGCAAACCTCTGCGACTTTTTCTGCTTGATGCCCGATCACCGCAATCGTTTTTTTTGCCCCGAGCGGTCGGCACGCTCGCAGCACATGTTCCAGCAGCGGCCGGCCTCCTACCGGGTGCAGCACCTTCGCAAGACTGGATTTGAGCCTCGTCCCTTTGCCTGCCGCAAGGATGAGAATCGCTAGATCTTTATTTGCCATAGGTCAGCATTGTCCCGTGAGAGCACCGCTTTTGACAATGCCCGCATGAAGGCTTGAATGCAAACCGGATCAGGCAACAGTGTCACCCGATATAAGGAGGAATGGGCGTACGGGAATCAATCAGCTGCAGTCATCAGTTGCGAGAGCGCTGGGGCTTCGGAACGTTGTTCTGTGGTGATTTCCCATGCTGAGGGATTCGCCAGCAGCCGGCTGACAAGCTGCGTGTGCAGGGCATGCCCGGCTTTACGTGCTACCACGCTACCGAGCAGAGGCAGGCCGACAAGGGCCAGGTCGCCTATAAGGTCGAGCGCCTTGTGCCGTCCAAATTCGTCAGAATAGCGCAGCGGCCCGTTCATGATGTCGTCTTTGGTAAGGACGATGGCATTCTCCAGCGAGCCGCCTCGAATCAAACCCATTGATCGCAGCGGCTCGATATCACTTTCAAAGCAGAACGTACGCGCCCGCGAAAGCACATTGCGGAAACTCTCTCGGTTGACCACCATTTCCACTTCTTGCTGGCCCACCTGCGGATGGGGGAAATCCACGTAGCACCGCACACGAAATTCATCGGCCGGAAAAATCGCAATCCTTCTGCCATCTTCCACCACCTCGACCGGCTTGCGTACTTTGAGGTAGCGCCTCTGTCGGCGCAGCTTGCGAATACCGGCGGCATCAATCAGTCGCATGAACGGCTCGGCAGAGCCATCTAGAATAGGCACCTCGATCGCGTCAATATCGACAAAAATATTATCGATGCCGCAGGAGTAAACTGCCGCCAGCAAATGTTCGGTGGTGCTGAGCAGCACGCCTTGCTTCATCAGGCTCGTGGCATAGCTGACGCGCGCGACGTTTGATCCGTGCGCCTCGATGTGAAACTGGTCCAAGTCGACCCGCCGGAACACAATCCCAGTATCGGCGGGAGCGGGTACCAGCCGCAGTGTGCCATGGACTCCCGTGTGGAGACCGATTCCCTCGGTTCCCACAGATTTCTGTATTGTTGTCTGCAACATTCGGGTGCTTCTATTGTAGCAAACTGTCGACCAATCAAAGCCAGAGCATACCTTTATTTATCAACATCTTAGAAGCACAAAAAGCGGGAAAATGTATTCTCGTGTGTCTTTTCTGCAACGACGAGCCTCTTTCCGTGTCCGCTGGGCAACCGGTCCGCTTCGCTTTGGTTCTACTCTTTGCCGCTGGCCCTCCAACTCTTCCGCCCGTTCCATCATCTCAATGCTATACTTTGTGTCGGTTTCTTCTTTGAGGAAGGTGCGGGATGATTCGTTGGGCTCGCGTCGCCATTTTGGCCGCTTCGGTAGTTATCTTTGGTTGGGTGGGCTTGGGTCATGTTCTGGGCCGCACTGCCAACGACAAGGCCTATAAATCCTTGGTCGTCTATGGCGAAGTGTTGCAGAAAATTCAGCAAGATTACGTCGACGAACCCAACATGCACTTGGTCGAAGCGGGCTCCCTGCACGGTCTCCTGGAGTCCTTGGACTCGGAATCAAGCTACCTTACCCCCCGCGAGTACACCGAGTACAAGCAGAAAACTTCTTCACCGGGAACGGGCGAAACTGGACTTAATCTCAGCAAACGCTTTGGCTACATTATCGTCACTTCCGTGCTTCCCGACAGCCCAGGCGAGAAAGCCGGACTTCATAGCGGGGATATCTTTGAGTCCGTCGCCGGCTTCACCACTCGAGAAATGTCCGTCGGCCAAGCGCAGAATCTCCTGGCCGGCTCGGTCGGTACCGGCGTAAAGGTCGGCGTCATTCGACGCGGCAAGACCGATCCCGATGAGGTCGAACTCGTTCGCATGAAACTTGTTCCTGCCAAACTGGTCGTACAAAGAATTGATAATGACACCATCGCCTTCCGCTTTCCCTCGATCGAAGCGGGCAGAACCGATGAACTCCGCGCGCGTTTGCAGGAAGCCAGCAAGCAAGGGGTCACAAAAGTGATTTTGGATCTTCGCGAGTGTGGCCGCGGTTCCGTTCCAGAAGCTATCTCGATTGCTCGGCTCTTCGTGCCCTCTGGTAATCTCACCACCCTCAAGGGACAGACCATCCCCACGCAGGATTTTGCTGCCGAGCCCGCAAAGCTTGTCTGGAAAGGTCCAGTCTCGGTTTTGATGGACGGAACAACCACCGGTGCCGCGGAAGTGCTCGCTGCTTCTCTTGCCAACACCAAGCGCGGTGATTTGGTCGGTGATCGCACCTTCGGCCTCGCTTCTGAGCAAAAGCTGATCACCATGGACGACGGCTCCGCCATCATTCTAACCATCGCTAATTATTACAACGCCGACGGCAAGCCCATCTTGGAAGAGGGCGTTTCTCCCACAGAAGTCGTACACTCGGCAATGAACTCGGCCGATGACGGTGACGACGCGGATGACTCTAACTCTACGCCGAAAGATCAGCCGCTCGTTGCTCGTCCGCTTTCTTCCGATGATCTGGTGTTGCGCAGAGCACTGGAACTGTTAAAGAATCCAACCATAACCAAGAAAGCGGCTTAATTCGCTCGTGAAACGTCGGTCGCCGGCATCTCGGCGAATTCCTATTCTTCTACTTTTTTTGGCTGGCACCGCGCTCGTTTTCCTCTCTATCAACTACAATAAACCCGGGAATTCCCTCCTCTCTCGTTTCATGAAACCTAGGCTAGCGAAACTCCCCGGCCGTCCTCTGCCGAAGCTGGCCATTATTCTCGATGATGTGGGCGGGGATGATTCCGCTGTGAATGAGATCTTCACCCTTCCCAACCAAATCACCCTTGCAATCCTTCCCAATCATGCGCGCTCGCGAGAAATTGCCGAGCAAGCCTACAGTCGCGGCTACGAACTCATGTTGCATTTGCCGATGGAATCGGAAGCAAATGAATCCCCTGAAACAGAAGAACTCCGCACCGGTATGAATACCCGCGAGGTTTCGCGAATCTTGACAGAGATGCTCCTAACGGTTCCGCACGCGGTAGGTGTCAATAATCACCAGGGTTCGCGTGCAACCTCCGATGCCGCGCTGATGCAAGAATTGATGCCGCTCCTCGAGGAACGTCGCTTATATTTTATCGACAGTCGAACCACCCGAGCCACGCTGGCCTACGAGGTCGCCCAGCGTGATGGCGTGCGTTCCGCATTTCGCAATGTTCCTTTTTTGGATGATGTTCACGAGCAGGCCACGATCCAACAGGAACTTGAACGCGCAATCCATGGTGCCAAGGAAAAGGGCCAAGCCATCGTGATCGCTCATCCCCATCCGGAAACTTTGGAAGTTCTGCAGCAGATGCTGCCCGAGTTGCCGGCCCAAGGCCTTGAGCTCGTCCACGCCTCCGCCCTGGTTCACGCTTTAGCTAATTACTAATCGAGCTGCTGTGCCGTTCTCTTTCCTGGTCGGGAAAAGCAGCGCTACCACCAAAAATTGCAGTCCCATCGTCAGAAAGCAAAAAACGCTCCCCTCCGGTCCGATCGTTCCGCCGGTCAGCCACCTCGCTCCGTGCAGAAGAGAGTTCGATAGATGCCCTTCCATGACTAATCCGCTGTTGGGCACGGAAAAGAGATAGGTTTCGCCCCAGTCAAAGCTGGCATGCAGACCAACCGCAAACCAGAGATTCCCGGTTCGCTTCAAGGAGAAGCAGAAGAGCAACGCGACCAGCACAACGCTGGCCGCTCCAACCGGTCCCTCGCCGGCATTTCCCAGATGGACGGCACCAAATCCCACCGAAAGCAGAATAGCCGCAGGCCAAAAACCGATGCCCTGCCCAAGTGTGAACTGCGCATAGCCGCGAAATAGAAATTCCTCAAACAGCCCTACAAACAAAAAAAACAATAAATGAAAAGCGCCCCAACGAAGGATATCGCCGCCGGATAGCGCAAGTCTGCCAAACGAGTATCCGCCGAACAAGCCGATGAGCCCAACCAGAAGACAAATCTCCAGCAGCCCGACAAAAAAACCAATCCAGAATTTGCTGCCGAGAAATTCTTTTGCCGGAAGCCCATACTGACCGGCAGGTCTCTGCTCAATTCTTGACATGATCAGCGCCGCAGCAAAAACCAAAGCAAACGACAGGATTTCTTGCAGAAGCAGTTGCAGCGCCGATGGCGGGCCGGTTGGCGCCCCGTGGCCGAACGCCCGCTCGAGAAAATGGATTCCAGTCGTGATTACCGCGGCGCTGACGACCACAATCAGGATGTATAGCAAAAGGCGCCAGCCGGATCGCAAGCCATCCTGTCCGATCAGCCAATTGGTAGGAGTCGCTGTCGCCAGCGGAACCGTCGGCTCGGAAGGAATCTGCTCTGGCTGCACTGGGTTCAAGGTGTCTCCCTATCGTAGACTAATCCTACGCCCGAGATTGCCAGAAAGTTTCGCTACCGGCCTGCGAGAACCAGATAACCTATCCGGTATAGAATACCGGTTAAGGGGCCGCTTCCCCTTGACGCATGCGCTCCACCCGCTCTTCCACTCTTCCGCCACTTATTGCCGGCCGACTTGCGTTGGATTTCGCCAATACCGCTTCAAGTGCCCACGCTTTGTCATGGGAGGACTTTATCTCTTTCCTGGCAAACGCCCGAGTCGTCACCGAAGATCGCGCCACTCGTTTGCGCTCCTTGGCCCAGAGCGAACCCGCAGCTGTGGCTTCTGTTGTACAGAAAATGCTGCGTTTGCGGGAATCTTTGCTGGCCATCTTCTCTTCCATTGTGCGCAAGAAACCGTTCGTGAAATCCTTGGCTGAACCAATAAACGAGATTCTTCGCATCACCGAAGGCCACGACGAATTGACCGAGCGGGGGGAGACCTGGCGTTTAGAGTACATCGCTCGCGAGGAGGGCCTCGAGTGGCTTCTCGCTGCCGTCGCACGGTCGGGCGCCGAACTCCTGGTCGAGGGTCCCGAAGCCCCGATCCGCCGCTGCGCCAATCCAAAGTGTCGATTGTTTTTCTACGATGATTCCCGCACCCATCGCCGACGTTGGTGCTCGATGGCCGTTTGCGGCAACCGCCACAAGGTGGCCGCATTTTTCCAACGTAAGCCGAAACCGCGAAGCACTTGATTGATTGCCGGGCGATTCGCCGCTCACTTTACAAATTGTGGCGATTGGCCCCGAGTCCACGGATCATAGCTGCACGCAAAACTCAATCGATCACCTATCGGGGGATGGCTATAGAGCCAAAAGGTTATGAATTTAGATGGATTAGGATCGGCTAGATCGACTTCTCCCAAAACTTGGAATGCGTGGGCCGCTACTTTGTTGGAACCGGGAAACAATCCGTGCGTAACTTCCAATCCGTAGACATCCGCCTCGTGTTCCTGAATTCGGCGGAAGCCGTTTTCGAGAGGTGTACCGAGAAATTCCAATACCTGCATAATGAGCAATAGAACGGCCAGTGCCGCCCAATCTTCTTGGCCGCGGACTCCCCAATTCCGCCCCCACCGTGAAACCATCCCTTCGAACAGACGATGCGCAGAATACAAACCAAGGAACATTCCCAGCACGAAGAACAGAAAGCCTTTCCACACGTGCCCTAAAACGTAGTGCCCAAGTTCGTGTCCCACGATATAAAGAACCTCCTCAGGCGGCGCCTTCTCTATCGTGGTGTCCCACACCACAACGCGTTTCGAAGCGCCAAATCCCGTTACGTAGGCGTTGATTTCGTTGGTCTTCGCACTTGCTTCCATCAGGAACATACTCCCCGGCCGAATGGGTACCCCCGCGCGTTCGGTGAGCTTCCCAATCGATTGCACGAGCTCAGGGTGATTTCGCTCGAGAGGCTCAAACGTATTGAACAGCGGGTCAAAAACCCACGGGCTAATAAAGAAAAGGAAAAATGCCACGGGGACAATCGCGATCCAGAAATAGAGCCACCAGGTCCGCGGCTTCCAACCAATCACCCCGAACAAAATCCAGATCACCAGAAATCCCACAGCGATCGTCAGCAACTCTCGTTTCGTCCAATCCCAAATCCACGAACCCCAACCCTGCACCGAAAGTTCATACTGCAGAACCAAGCGCTGTCCGTAGATCGAAATCGGAAGGTGTGCTACGGCCAGAATAAGGATCAGGCACGGAATAAAAATCAATGATTGCAGAACTCTGCTTCGACCGACTCCTTCCGCAAAATCGCGCAACTTCGCCACGATTCCAAGTTGTAACAGCAATAGAATGCTCAATATCCCCCACCCGATCGAAATGAAATACAACCCATTTTCCGCTCGCGCAAAGGCCACCGCTTTCTCATAACGCCCGGGTGGCAATCTGTATTCCAAACAGCTTGAATCTCTGTTGCTGGTGGCCCCGGACGGGGAAGTGGGCGGCGGACTCTGCAGCGCGGCCGCCGCTAAGGGCAGCACTGCCAGGAGCCAAGGCAACAGGAACGAAATGAACAGAAGTCCCCTCTGGCGTAGTTCGATAACCCTGCTTACCAAGTTCCATTTCATTCGGCATACTCTCCAACTTCGAAATGTTTGAGACCTATTGGCCCGGGGGAGCCGAGAACCTTGGTCTAGCCTCGCTTCTTGAAACTACCTGTTCTTGCTGGATTCTTCTACCAGAGACCCGGTCCACGTTAATTGATTGGCAGCGGGCTCGCTCTCCCCTGTTGAGTACCCCGAACCGCGCACGTATGCTCAAAGGGTCCGGCCCAGCACCCATTTAGGAGAGAGCTTCCATGCGGCCCATATCTTTCGCCCCGACATTTGCCCTGGTAATCGCCGGTTTCTTTCTCATTTCCCTGCCACTTGTGGCGCAAACTACCCAGGAACCGTCGATCGCAGAGGCAGCCCGCAGCAACCGCGAACAGAAGAAGACTTCGGTCCAGTCCGGAAAAGTCATCACCAATGATTCGATTAGCCCAGCAACCTCCGCCTCGACACCTCCCAACCCTTCCTCGTCTCCATCGACACAAGCCGAGGCTCCTGCTCGAGATTCCGCTACCGCGCAAACCGCTTCCGGGCAACCGGAACTATCTCCCGCAGAGGCCCAGAAATTGAAAGCGGAAATCGCCAGTTTGAAACAGCAACTTAAGGAAGAACAGAGCGATGTGGAATTGATGAAGCGTCTGGTCAATCTGGATAAGGAGGCCTATTATTCAGAGACCGACTTCGCTCGCGATACACAGGGCAAAGCCAAGTTGGACTCTGAGCAGGATGAGCTGAAGCAGAAAGAAGAGGCATTTGCGAAGCTGAAAGCCAAGCTCGAAAGTATCGCACCGCAAGAGACTCTTGCTCCGGCAGAGACAAAACCTTAATTCAATTCAGAATTCCACTATTTCCACAGCGTTCCTAAAAAATGTGCCTTCAGGCACTCTTTTCTAATTGACTCCTTTTCTTCAGCGCGACAGAATGCCTCGAATTCGTTTTTCATCTGCGAATTTTCCGTGCCGCCAGGGGCGCTCACATCGACAGTGGGCCGGTCGGCAAGCTGGAGAGAGAAAAATGGCATTTATGCCCGGTTCTACCGTTCAGTGCATCAACTCACGGTGTGAAGCGCGAGGCCATTGGCTAAAGGCCGAGCAGATCGGCTCAGATCTCTGCCCACAATGCGGCGAGTCTCTTCGAAATGTGCCGCCGCCTCTCATGCCCCGTCATCATTTTCGCCCTAGACCACTCGCCCCGCGCCCGCCCCTGCGTCCCCGTTAATAGCAAAAGGCCGGAGTCATTGCCTCCGGTCTTTTGCTCGAGTTGTCTCGACAATCTAGCCTTCGACGAGCCCTCTCTCGAGCATCTCGTCATCGCTCAACCACAAGTCCGGAATGTTCGCTGAACCTAGCCTCAGAATGTCTTCCAGTGCTCCACGCACTTCGCGAAGTCGGAAATCCACTCCAATACGCTCGAGCAAATCGATCAGCGCCTGAGCGCCCTCGGCAAGCATGGCCTTCGGCCGCGCTCCGACGCGATCCAGTCGATGATACGTCACAATGTAAAATGCGCTCAGTCCCGCACCGTGTCTCACGATATGGAGAAACCCGCGGGTTCGGGGCTGGTTCGGCGTCTTCTTGGCAACTAGGGCGATTCCGTTCGGGAGTGCGCTCATCGCTGTTTCTCCTCCAGGGTTTCTTTTAGCTGCATCCGCTGGTACTCCCGCAGTTTTCGCACTTGTAGCAGGCCCCGTTCGGTACCATCAACATGCCGCATTCAGAACAAGTCGGTGCGCCTTCGTGCGCGTCTCTCGGCGAATTGCTCGTCGCCTGTATCGGATAGATCGGGTGCGATGTTCCCGGCAATATCTGCGGCGCATGGTTTACGGTAGCCATGGTAGCTACGATTGTGCCTTCTGCGGGTGATCCTCCATTCAGCTTCAGGTAGTCTGAGGAAAGGAACCGTCCACCGAGCCAGCGCGCGATGTAGTCCAGCACGGAGGTGGCAAAGCGAATATTACTGTTGGCCGTGATGCCGCTCGGCTCAAACCGGGTATTGACCAACTTATCTACCAACACTTTCAGCGGTACTCCGTATTGCAATCCGATCGACAAGGTAAGAGCGAGGCCGTCCATCACGCCAGAAAGTGTTGAGCCTTCCTTGGACATCTTGATGAAGATTTCGCCCGGCCGCCCATCGGGATACATGCCAACCGTGATGTACCCTTCGTGACCGCCTACACTGAACTTATGCGTTACCGACAACCGCTCAACCGGCAGCTTTTCCCGCTGGGTGCGCGCAAACAGTTCCCGTTGCTCCGGCTCGGCTACTGCCGCCTTTTTCTCTTCTTTTCTGTTACCGGCGGCGCTCAAGGGCTGCGAACGCTTCGAATTGTCGCGGTAAATCGCCACAGCCTTGAGGCCCAGCTTCCACGATTCGATGTATGCATCCGCGATGTCCTCAATCGTGGATTCTTCCGGCATGTTGATCGTTTTGCTGATCGCGCCAGAAAGGAACGGCTGTGCCGCTGCCATCATCTTTACGTGGCCGCGCCAGGCAATCGAACGTCCGCCCGTGGTTGCCAAAGAGCAATCGAACACCGGCACATGCTCTTTCTTGAGGTACGGCGCTCCATCAATTTTGCCATTCTTGTCGATGTAGCTGACGATTTCGCTGGTCTCCTCTGGTGTGTACCCGAGCTTCATCAGCGCTTGCGGGACAGTGTTGTTGACGATCTTGATTACACCGCCGCCGACAAGCTTCTTGTACTTGATCAGCGCCAGGTCTGGCTCGATTCCGGTTGTATCGCAATCCATCATGAAGCCGATCGTTCCGGTCGGAGCCAGTACGGTAACTTGCGAATTTTTGTAGCCAAATTTCTCCCCGAGCTCCAAAGCCGAATCCCATGCACCCTGTGCTCCCACATATAAGTCGCCCTGGACATGATCCGGCTTGATCCCGCGCATCGCATCGCGATGCATGCGGATCACACTGATCATGGGTTCCCGGTTCGCTCGATAGCCCGCGAAAGCACCCTTCTTCTCTGCAATGCGAGCCGACTGCGCATACGCTTCACCGCACATGAGCGCAGTGATCGCGCCGGCGACATCGCGTCCTTCCTCGGAATCGTAAGGAAGGGCCATGGACATCAGCAGTGCGCCAAGATTTGCGTACCCCAATCCGAGTGGCCGGAAGTTGTGCGAATTCTCTTCAATTTTCGGTGTCGGATAACTGGCGTTGTCCACCAGAATTTCCTGGGCCGTGATTGTCACATCCACCGCGTGCTTGAAGGAATCCACATCAAACTGTCCCTCGGGCCCGAGATACTTCATCAAATTCAACGAAGCCAGGTTGCAAGCCGTGTCATCAAGGAACATATATTCCGAACACGGATTGCTGGCGTTGATTCGCGCCGTGTTCTTGCAAGTGTGCCAACGGTTCACGGTCGTGTCGTATTGCATGCCGGGATCGCCGCAATGCCACGTGGAATTCGCAATTTTCGCGAGCAGTTCCCTTGCGCTCAGCTTCTCGTTCGGCTGGCCATCATTGACGTTCTTCGTCCACCAATCTTTGTTCCCCTCGACTGCGCGCATGAAATCGTCGGTTACGCGCACTGAGTGGTTGGCATTCTGGAAGAAGATCGAGCTGTAAGCCTCGCCGTCGATCGAGGAGTCGTAACCCTGCTCAATCAAAATATGCGCCTTCTTCTCCTCTTTAACCTTGCTCTCGATAAATTCGACAATGTCCGGGTGATCGATATTGAGGATCACCATCTTGGCCGCACGCCGTGTCTTTCCGCCGCTCTTGATCACACCTGCAAACGCGTCGAAGCCCTTCATGAAGCTGACCGGGCCCGAAGCAATTCCACCACCCGACAAGGATTCCCGGCTGCCGCGCAGCGTCGAGAAATTAGTGCCGGTTCCCGAGCCCCACTTAAAGAGCATGCCCTCTGTCTTCGTCAGGCCCATGATCGATTCCATGTTGTCCTGAACGGAATTAATAAAGCACGCCGAGCACTGCGGCTTGGCTTGCACCCCGACGTTGAACCATACAGGGGAGTTAAAGCTCATCTTTTGTTCAACAAGCAAGTGCGTCAGGTCATCGCGGAAGGCGTCTCGCGAGGCGCTATTTAGGAAATAGCCGCCTGCTTCACCCCACTCGACAATCGAGCTCACCACGCGGCCAATCAGTTGACGGGCCGAACCTTCGCGCTCGGCTGAGCCGGGCTTGCCGTGGAAATACTTGCTAGCAACGATGTTGGTGGCGGTTTGCGACCAACTCTTCGGTACTTCGACGTCTTCCTGCTTGAAAATCGTGACACCTTTTTCGTTTCCGATGTGGGCTGTTCGTTTTTCCCATTCGACCACGTCGAACGGTGATCTCTTTCCGTCGGTGAAGTATCGTTCAAATACCAGTCCGCTCGAAACATCCGCGCTTGTCGTCTGATTCATTGTTTCCACCACTTTGCCTTGCAAAACCGACTTCACCGTTGCCATTCTATTCCTCCCCGCAACAGGTCCCGTTTTCGAAAGCGAGGAACCTTCATTTTACTCCCTTGTCGCTCAAGGGTGCTGTGCTGCAGTCCCGCGCTCTGCAAGTAATTTCCGGTTACGTGAAACTTCCCCATCCCCAAACTATCTGAAACAACCAATGCGCTGCCCGTGCCGGTGGACTCTGCCACACAGCCGAACAGCTTGACTCCGCCGACCAACGAACTCCGCGGAGCAAAACACTACGCGTTCGTTTTTTACGGTGATTCCGGGTTAGAGCGTGGGCTGCCGAATCAAGGCAATTCCCCGACTCTTGATCCGTCTGGCGCTTCCACGTCTCCCGAATCTGGATTCGCAGTATCAATCTGCGCGAGGTTGCTGTCAAGAGAAAATCACAAAATCTAGCTAACTTTTTCTTAGATAGTCTATATCTTGTGGTGCGGTTCTTGATCGGAACCGCTCTTTTCTCCCTCCTTTTTTTCTTTTCCGTTCCTCTAAACTCTTTTGACACAATTCACTGTGCGTTTTTCCGCTGCAATTTTTCTTTTGCTTCGCCCTAC
>Ga0209040_10000447_pt1 | contig 31897 bp, 28 predicted proteins | sample BogFormECP12_OM3_FD_188240 | JGI IMG/M metagenome (GOLD analysis project Ga0209040, IMG submission 188240) | Bog forest soil microbial communities from Calvert Island, British Columbia, Canada - ECP12_OM3 (SPAdes) (version 2) | ecosystem: Environmental > Aquatic > Freshwater > Wetlands > Bog ... | reverse complement strand
TGAGCCCCGTGACGGTCGCGAGCGCGGCGCAGCCGGGCGCTGCCGGCCGTCACCGTTGAGCCCCGTGACGGTCGCGAGCGCGGCGCAGCCGGGCGCTGCGGGCCGTCACCCAAGAAGCAAGGGATCAGTCTCAGACGCGTGTGCCAGCATGAGCGAATGCCGGCTGACCCGAACACTGCGGGCCAAATCAGCGCCCGCCGGCGCTGGTCGGTCATGATCATCTCGGTATGGGTAACGGCGAGTTCCTTCCTCTTCATTAATGGCATTGCTTTCTTGATCCCTGCGCTGGCCGCTCGCGGAATGTCGTTGACCGAGGCGAGTCTGTTGTCGTCGATGCCCAGCTGGGGCATGGTCGCCACGCTGGTCCTGTGGGGCTACGTACTCGACCGCGTCGGCGAGCGAATCGTGCTAACCGCCGGCTCGGCACTCACCGCGGCGGCAACCTACGGCGCCGCATCGGTCCATTCGCCGGTATGGACCAGTGTCTATTTGTTCCTTGGTGGCATGGCCGCCGCCAGTTGCAACACCGCCGGTGGCCGGCTGGTGTCCGGCTGGTTCCCGCCGCACCAGCGCGGCCTGGCAATGGGCATCCGCCAGACCGCGCAACCACTTGGGATCGCCGTCGGCGCGCTGGTAATCCCAGAGCTCGCTGAACGCGGCCCGCGCGCGGGGCTGATGTTTCCGGCGGTGGTGTGCGCGGTGGCGGCACTAGCCAGTGCGATCGGAATCACCAACCCGCCGCGGAAGTCCCGGAAGACAGCCACCGAGCAGGAATTGGCCAACCCGTATCGCGGGTCGTACACGTTGTGGCGAATCCACGCGATAGGCGGCCTGCTGATGATGCCGCAGGCGGTGACGGTGACATTCATGCTGGTCTGGCTGATGGACGACCATGGTTGGTCGGTCGCGGCCGCGAGCGGCATGGTGACCATCTCCCAGCTGCTCGGCGCGGCGGGCCGCATCATGGTCGGCCGGTGGTCCGACCGCGTCGGCTCACGAATGCGTCCGGTCCGCATCATCGCCATCACCACCGCTTCGGCCCTGTTCCTGCTCGCGTTCGTCGATAACCACCACGGTTGGTCTTCCGAGGTGCCGCTCATGATCGCTGTGTCCGTATTCGCGGTGCTCGACAATGGATTGGAGGCAACCGCGATCACCGAATTCGCCGGGCCATTCTGGAGCGGGCGCGCGCTGGGTGTCCAGAACACCACACAGCGGCTGATAGCCGCCGCCGCGCCCCCGCTGTTCGGTGCGTTGATCGCTGCGGCCGCCTACCCGCGGGCGTGGGCGCTGTGCGGATTGTTCCCGCTGGCGGCGGTGCCGTTGGTGCCGGTCCGCTTGGTCCCGCCCGGCCTCGAAGCTAAAGAGCGGTCGCGATCCGATCGCCGACTTCGCTGGTAGAACGCCGCTCGCTCCCGCGAGTCGCCAGATACGTCTCGACCGCCCGGTCCACCCGAACGGCGGCATCGTCCTCGCCGAGGTGGGCAAGCAGCAGCGCCACCGACATGACCGCCGCGGTCGGATCGGCGATGCCCTGACCGGCAATATCCGGCGCACTGCCGTGCACCGGCTCGAACATCGAAGGATTGGTCCGGGTGGCATCGATATTTCCGCTGGCGGCCAAGCCAATACCGCCGCACACCGACGCCGCCAAGTCGGTAATGATGTCGCCGAACAGGTTGTCGGTGACAATCACATCGAAGCGACCGGGGTCGGTGACCAGGAAGATGGTCGCAGCGTCGACATGTTGGTAAGCCACCTCGACGTCGGGATATTCTTCGCCGACCTCCGCCACGATCCGCGACCACAGTTTCCCGGCGAAGTTCAGCACGTTGGTCTTGTGCACCAGCGTCAAATGCTTGCGACGCTGCCGGGCCCGCTCGAATGCGTACTTCACCACTCGGCGCACGCCGAACGCGGTGTTCAGGCTGACCTCCGTGGCTATCTCGTTGGGCGTTCCGACGCGGATCGCGCCACCGGTACCGGCGTAAGGACCTTCGGTCCCCTCGCGCACCACCACGAAGTCGACCTCGGGGTTTCCCGCGAGCGGACTGCTGACGCCTGGATACAGCCGCGCCGGTCGCAGGTTGACGTGGTGATCGAGCTCGAAGCGCAGGCGCAACAACAGGCCTCGCTCCAGCACGCCACTGGGGACTGACGGATCACCGACCGCCCCAAGCAGGATGGCGTCATGCTCCCGCAGTTCGGCGAGCACCGAGTCCGGCAGTAGTTCACCGGTCGCGTGGTACCGCCGGGCGCCCAGATCGTACGTCGTCTTCTGCACTCCCGGCTGCACCGCGTCAAGGACTTTGACTGCCTCGGCCACCACCTCAGGGCCGATCCCGTCGCCGCCGACGACCGCCAGCCTCACGACAGATCAACCACTTCGAGCTTGTTGGCACCAACGGCGGTCCCGATCGCCGACCGGACATCGACGGGCACGTCTTGGTCCAACCGCAGCAGAATCGTGGCGCTGGGGCCCTCGGCGTCCTCGGACAGCTGCGCGGCTTGGATGTTCACCCCGGCAGCGCCCAGCAGGGTGCCGATCTTGCCCAGTGCGCCGGGCTGGTCGATGTAGTTGATCACCAAGTTCGTGCCCTGGGCGCGCAGGTCGAAGTTGCGGCCGTTGATCTGCACGATCTTTTCCACCAATTGCGGCCCGGACAGTGTGCCGGCGACGTTGACAACCGAGCCGTCGGCGGCGACCGCCCGAACGTCGACGACGCTGCGATGGTTGGGGCTTTCCGAAGCCGTGGTGATCTCAGCGGAAACACCGCGTTCAGCGGCCAGTGCCGGCGCGTTGACAAACGTCACCTGATCCTCGATCACCGCCGAGAACAGGCCGCGCAGAGCCGAAAGCCGTAGCACCTGCACGTCCTCGGCAGCCAGCTCGCCGCGCACTTGCAACGACAACGACACCGGCAATTCCCCCGAGAGCGCGGCAACCAGCACCCCGAGCTTGCGCACCAGGTCCAACCAGGGCGCGACCTCTTCGTTGACGACGCCGCCGCCGACATTGACCGCGTCTGGAACGAACTCCCCAGCTAGGGCCAGCCGCACGCTCTCCGCGACGTCGGTGCCGGCCCGGTCCTGCGCCTCGGCCGTGGACGCCCCCAAATGCGGTGTGACCACCACCTGTGACAGCTCGAACAGCGGGCTGTCGGTGCACGGTTCGGTGGCGAACACGTCGATACCGGCGCCCCGCACGTGTCCGCTGCTGATCGCCTCGGCCAGCGCCGCCTCGTCCACCAGACCGCCACGTGCGGCGTTGACGATGATGACGCCCGGCTTGGTCTTTGCCAGCGCCTCCTTGTCGATCAGGCCCGCCGTCTCGGGCGTCTTGGGCAGATGCACCGAGATGAAGTCGGCGCGGGTCAACAGTTCGTCGAGGGATAGCAATTCGATGCCCAGCTGCGCGGCCCGGGCCGCCGCCACATACGGGTCATAGGCCACGATGTGGGCACCGAAGGCGGCCAACCGCTGCGCGACCAACTGGCCGATCCGGCCCAGCCCCACCACGCCGACGGTCTTGCCGAAGATCTCAGTGCCCGAGAACGACGACCGCTTCCAGGTGTGCTCACGCAGCGAGGCGTCGGCCGCGGGAATCTGGCGGGATGCGGCCAGCAACAGCGCCAATGCGTGCTCGGCGGCGCTATGAATATTCGATGTCGGGGCATTGACCACGAGTACGCCGCGCTCGGTGGCCGCGTCCACGTCGACGTTGTCGAGCCCGACCCCGGCACGGGCGACGATTTTCAGCTTGGGGGCAGCCGCCAGCACCTCCGCGTCGACGGTGGTGGCCGACCGTACCAGCAAGGCGTCGGCCTCGGGCACCGCGCCCAGCAGCTTCTCCCGGTCGGGACCGTCTACCCAGCGCACCTCGACCTGGTCTCCCAGGGCGGCAACGGTTGATTGGGCGAGTTTGTCGGCGATTAACACAACAGGCAGGTTCACGCGGCCAGCGTAGTCGGATGTAATCGGATGGTGGACGTCACCGTCGTCGGCAGCGGGCCCAACGGGCTCTCTACGGCCGTGATCTGTGCCCGCGCGGGTCTGAAGGTGCAAGTCGTCGAAGCCGAGCCGACCTTTGGTGGCGGCGCCCGCACCGCGGCCGACGTTGATTTCCCCGGCGTGGTGCACGATGTGTGCTCGGCGGTTCACCCGCTGGCGCTGGCATCGCCGTTTTTTGCCGAGTTCGACCTGCCCGCGCGCGGTGTGAAGCTGGCGGTACCCGAGATTGCCTATGCCAACCCCCTGCCGGGCCGGCCCGCGGCCATCGCCTACCGCGATCTCGAGCGCACCTGCGCCGAATTACAGGACGGTGTGTCCTGGCGGCACTTGCTCGGCCCGCTGGTGCACAACTCCGACGCCGTCGTGGGCTTGCTGCTCGGCGATAAGCGTTCGGTACCCAAGTCGCTGGGGACGGCCCTGCATCTCGGGCTGCGGATTCTGGCCCAGGGCACCCCGGCGTGGCGGTCTCTGGCTGGTGAAGATGCCCGTGCGTTGTTCACCGGCGTCGCCGCCCACGTGATTTCGCGGATGCCGTCATTTACGGCCGCCGGTGCCGGGTTGATGTTGGCCACACTCGCCCATTCGGTCGGCTGGCCGATTCCGGTGGGTGGCACCCGGGTGATCACCGATGCGCTGATCGCCGACCTGCGCGCACACGGTGGCGAGCTGACCGCCGGCGTCGAAATCACCTCTCCGCCTGGCCCCCCCGGCTCGGTCGTCGCTTTTGACACCGCGCCGACCGCGCTGCTGCGGATATACGGTGACGCACTCCCTTCTCGGTACATTAAAGCGTTGCGCCGCTATCGATTTGGACCGGGCGTTGCCAAGGTGGACTTTGTGCTCAGCGACGACATTCCGTGGTCCGACGCGCGGCTGAAGCAGGTGCCGACCCTTCATCTCGGCGGCACCCGCGAACAGATGGCACGAGCCGAGGCTGACATTGCGGCCGGGCGTCACGCCGAGTGGCCGATGGTGCTGGCCGCCTCGCCGCACGTCGCCGATTCCGGCCGCATAGACGGTCAGGGACGCCGCCCATTCTGGACCTACGCCCACGTACCGTCGGGGTCCACCCTGGATGCGACCGAGGCCGTGACGGGGGTCGTGGAGCGGTTCGCATCCGGCTTCCGCGACATCGTGGTGGCGGCCCGCGCGGTGCCCGCCGCGCGCATGGCCGACCACAACGCCAACTACGTCGGCGGCGACATCGGGATGGGCGGGAATTCCGCCTGGCGTGCGATCGCCGGCCCCACACCGCGGCTAAACCCGTGGTGCACACCGATTCCCAAGGTATATCTGTGCTCGGCGGCCACGCCGCCCGGCGGCGGGGTGCACGGCATGGCCGGTTACTACGCCGCCCGCACCCTGTTGCGCCGGGAATTCGGGATCACGCGCATGCCTACGATGACGCCATGACGAAACTCGCGATCATCTATTACTCGGCTACTGGCCACGGAACCACCATGGCAAAGCGCGTCGCTGCGGCCGCCGAGGTTGCGGGCGCCGAAGTCCGGGTGCGGCATGTCGCCGAAACCCACGACCCGGAATCGTTCGCCCACAACCCGGCGTGGACGGCGAACTATGAAGCCACAAAGGATCTACCCGCGGCCACCGGTGACGACATCGTCTGGGCCGACGCGGTGATCTTCGGCTCACCGACTCGGTTCGGCTCGCCGGCAGCGCAGTTGCGCACCCTCCTGGACTCGCTGGGCGGGCTGTGGGCCGAAGGCAAGCTGGCCGACAAGGTGTATGCGGCCTTCACGTCGTCCAACACCCTGCACGGCGGTCAGGAAACCACCCTGCTTGCGCTCTACATCACGCTGATGCATTTCGGCGGCATCATCGTGCCGCCGGGATATACCGACCCGTGCAAGTTCGTCGACGGCAATCCGTACGGCGTGAGCCTGGTGGCGACCCACGACAACATCAACGAATTCGACGACGCTACCGACAACGCCCTTGAGCACCTGGCGCGACGTGTGGTGTCGATCGCCGACCGCCTCACGTCGTGAAGCGAACGCTCGCTGTAGCTATCGCGATGACACGCCATCGCGGCTTAGGCCATCACTGAGGCGCCGCGCCCTGTAACAATGGCTTGGGTGATGGATCGATGCGCGGACTGCGGTTTCGCTTACGACCTTGGCCAGTCTGGGACGGTCGAGCGGGATATCCAGGAGCGGGTCGACCAGGTTGTGGCACTCTTGCGCGCCGGAGAAGTTGACCTGCGATCCAGGCGGCGGCCGGGCGTGTGGTCACCCCTGGAGTACGGCTGCCATCTGCGGGACATCCTGCTCGTGCAGCGCGAAAGAGTACTCGCGGCCCGCCGGGTGGATCGGCCGGACTGTCCCCCATCGGGACGTGACGAGCGTGTTGTCCACGATGGGTATGCCGAGCAGGAGCCCGAGGATGTGGCCCGCCAACTCGCGGATGCGGCACAGCTGTTCAGCAATGTCCTCGCCCGGCTGGCCCCCGACGACTAGGATCGCATGCTTATCTACCACTACCCGGAAACTCGCGAACGGTCGTTGCGGTGGGTGGCGATACATACATTGCATGAGGCGCAGCACCACCTCCTCGACATTCGCCGCCAGATCTGAACTCCCGTCGCGCTAGCTGACGCCCGAATACCCGAGAGCCCACATTGGTTCTCAAATGTTGCGGCACGCAGGGTAGTTACACAGGCACTAAATACGTTCCGTGCCCTTCGATGACTAGGTCGCCGCTGAACCGGAGAACTTCACTCACCAGGCCGCCATCTTGGTTGCGGTAGGCGATGACGATGGTGTCGATGCCCTGATAGACGTCCTTCACGATGAACCGCAGGTTCGGAATACGCTGCAACGCCCGGGCCCAGTAGCGGCGCAGTGCCGGCTTCCCTCGGACGACTCCGGCGGTCTCTGGTAAAACCTTGGCGGCTAACGTGACGTGAACACCACATCGTCGCGAAAGTGCTCAAGGACTGCCTCGACATTGTGCGCGTTCCACGCTTTCACCCACTGCGTACTGAAGGCGACCGCATCAAGGTTCACGGGGGCACCAAAACGGCGTCAGTGCCGGCGGCCAACGTATTTTGCGGCGGAGTCAGCGCGGCCACCAGCAAGCCGCGCGCGAGACCTCGAGCTAAGCGGTCTCGGTGATCGGGCGGTCCACCCAGCTCATCAGACCGCGCAGCTCCTTACCGACGACCTCGATGGGGTGCTCGGCGTTTTGCTTGCGCAGCTCCCGCAGCTGCTTGCCGCCGTCCTCGACGTCGGCGACCAGCTTGTTGACGAAGCTGCCGTCCTGGATCTCGCGCAGGATCCCGCGCATCCGCTCCTTGGTGTCGGCGTCGATGACTCGCGGACCCGACAGATAACCGCCGAACTCTGCGGTATCAGACACCGAGTAGTACATCCGCGAGATGCCGCCCTCATACATCAGGTCGACGATCAGCTTGAGCTCGTGCAGCACCTCGAAGTACGCCATCTCCGGCGGATAACCCGCCTCGACCATCACGTCGAAACCGGCCTTCACCAATTCCTCTGTGCCACCGCACAATACAGCCTGCTCGCCGAACAGGTCGGTTTCCGTTTCGTCCTTGAAGGTGGTCTTGATCACGCCGGCCCGGGTGCCGCCGATGGCCTTGGCGTACGACAGCGCCAGCGCCTCGCCCGTGCCGGTCGGGTCTTGGTCGACCGCGATCAGGCAGGGCACGCCCTTACCGTCGACGAACTGGCGCCGCACCAGGTGACCAGGCCCCTTGGGGGCCACCATCGCGACCGTGACATCGGCAGCCGGCTTGATCAAGTCGAAGTGGATGTTGAGTCCGTGACCGAAAAACAAAGCGTCGCCGGGCTTCAGGTTGGGCTCGATGTCGTTCTTGAAGATATCGGCCTGCGCAGTGTCGGGCGCCAGCAGCATGATCACGTCGGCCCACTTGGCGACCTCGGCGGGGGTGTCTACATCCAGGCCTTGCTCCTCGACCTTGGCCCGGGACTTCGAACCCTCCTTGAGCCCGACGCGCACCGGCACGCCAGAGTCGCGCAGGCTCAACGAGTGCGCGTGCCCTTGGCTGCCGTATCCGATTACCCCGACCTTGCGGCCCTGGATGATCGACAGGTCTGCATCGTCGTCGTAGAACATCTCTAACGCCTCTGCTGGCACGTGAATATCTCCTTCTTCTTGGCTATTTCGTCGTGCCGATACCGCGCGGACCGCGGGACAACGACACCACTCCTGATTGGACGATTTCGCGGATACCGAAAGGCTCCAGTACTCGCAGCAGCGCCTCGATCTTGCCGCGATCACCGGTAGCTTCGATGGTTAGCGATTCCGGTGAGACGTCAATTACCTTGGCGCGGAACAGATTTACCGCTTCAATCACCTGGCTGCGGCTACCGGCGTCGGCCCGCACCTTGATCAGCGCCAACTCCCGGGCCACCGAGTTGTCGGCATCTTGCTCGATGATCTTGATGACGTTGATCAGCTTGTTGAGCTGTTTGGTGATCTGCTCGAGCGGAGTCTCCTCGGCGGAGACCACGATGGTCATCCGCGACATGTCCTTCTGCTCGGTGGCACCGACGGCCAGCGACTCGATGTTGAAGCCGCGCCGCGAGAACAGTGCCGCCACCCGCGCGAGCACACCGGGTTTGTCCTCGACCAGCACCGACAACGTATGTGTGGTAGGCGAATCGCTCATCAGGCGTGCCCTTCACTTTCGTCGTCGAACAGCGGACGGATGCCGCGGGCGGCCTGGATCTCGTCGTTGCTGGTCCCGGCGGCCACCATCGGCCACACCTGCGCGTCGGCGCCGACGATGAAGTCGATCACCACCGGCCGGTCGTTGATCGCCCGCGCCTGGTTGATCACGTCGACGACGTCCTCTTCACGCTCGCAACGCAATCCGACGCAACCCAACGCCTCGGCCAGCTTCACGAAATCCGGGATGCGGTGCGAGTGCGTGGCCAGGTCGGTCTGCGAGTAGCGCCCCTTATAGAACAGGCTCTGCCACTGCCGCACCATGCCCAGGTTGCCGTTGTTGATCAGCGCCACCTTGATCGGGGCGCCTTCGATCGCACAGGTGGCCAGCTCCTGGTTGGTCATCTGGAAGCAGCCGTCGCCGTCGATCGCCCAGACCTCGGCCTCCGGGCGGGCGATCTTGGCGCCCATGGCCGCCGGAATGGCGAACCCCATGGTGCCGAGCCCGCCGGAATTGAGCCAGGTGCGCGGCTTCTCGTAGGAAATGAACTGCGCCGCCCACATCTGATGCTGACCGACGCCGGCGACGTACACCGCGTCCGGGCCGGCGATCTCACCCAGCTTCTCGATCACGTATTCGGGGCCCAGGCTGCCGTCGCTCTGCGGCCCGTAGCTCAGCGGGTATGTGGCCCGGATGGATTCGAGGTATGCCCACCAGTCGATCATGTCGATGTTGCCGGGGGTTTCGTAGTGGCGCAGCATCGCGGTCAGCTCGGTGATGACGGCTTTGACGTCGCCGACGATCGGCACGTCGGCGTGCCGGTTCTTGCCGATCTCGGCCGGATCGATGTCCGCGTGGATAACCTTGGCCTCGGGCGCGAACGAGTCGAGCTTTCCGGTCACCCGGTCGTCGAAGCGGGTGCCCAACGCGATCAGCAGGTCGCTGCGCTGCAGCGCCGCGACCGCCGCCACGGTGCCGTGCATGCCGGGCATGCCCAGGTTCTGCTTGTGGCTGTCGGGAAACGCGCCGCGCGCCATCAGCGTGGTGACGACCGGGATCCCGGTCAGTTCGGCCAGTTCCCGCAGCTGCTCGGTCGCGTCACCACGAATCACGCCACCGCCCACGTACAGCACCGGCTTGTGCGCGGCCGCGATCAGCTTGGCGGCCTCCCGAATCTGCCTGCTGTGCGGTTTGGTGTTCGGCTTGTAGCCGGGCAGGTCCATTTTCGGCGGCCAACTGAACGTGCACTGGCCCTGCAGCACGTCCTTGGGGATGTCGACGAGCACCGCGCCCGGGCGCCCGGTAGCCGCGATGTGGAAGGCCTCGGCCAGCACCCGGGGAATGTCGTCGCCGGAGCGGACCAGGAAGTTGTGCTTGGTGATAGGCATCGTGATGCCCGAGATGTCGGCCTCCTGGAAGGCATCGGTCCCGATCAGCCCGCGCCCGACCTGGCCTGTGATGGCGACCACCGGGATGGAGTCCATCTGCGCGTCGGCCAGCGGGGTCACCAGATTGGTGGCACCGGGACCTGACGTCGCCATGCAGACGCCAACCTTGCCGTTGGCGTGCGCGTAGCCACTGGCGGCATGACCGGCGCCCTGCTCGTGACGAACCAGCACGTGGCGCAGCTTCTTCGAGTCGAACAGCGGGTCATAGACGGGCAGCACTGCGCCGCCCGGAATCCCGAAGATCACCTCGACGTCGAGTTCCTCCAGCGACCGGATTACCGACTGGGCACCGGTAAGTTGCTCCGGCGCAACATGCTTCGGCTTAAGCGCAGGGTGCTTTGTGGGCTTCACGGTATCCGGCGCGCCATTGGCAGCCGGCACCGTTGGCTTGGTGGGTGCGCTCACTTTATCCTCTTCGTCCTCGTAGTCCGGCAGTCTCGTCGATGGGCAACAAAAAACCCCCGTCAGCTCCTGCTGTCCGAGGGTTGCGCGTTGGTGCTGGAGGGCTTCAAATGCCGAAGAACTAGTCAGGCACCAACGCGCTGACTAATTACTACGAGCATTCCGGCCGTATCCATAGCGCTCGACGGTAGTCTTCGCACTGCTCAGCAGTCAAATCCGGTGCCGTCGGCGAGGGGTGAAATGATGCTCGGGTGGCTACTGGCTCGCCCGTGGTGATCAAGATTTCGCCGATGGCGCACCTCGCCGTTGGATTCCTGACCCTCGGGTTGTTTATCCCGGTGCTGGCGTGGCCGCCGTCCGCGCCGCTGCTCGTCATCCCGGTGGTGTTGTCGGCGTTGATCATCCGGCTACGCACCGTCGCCGACGGCCAGGGCGTGACCGTGCGGACACTGCTGGGGAGCCGGACGGCGCGCTGGGACGACATCGACGGGCTGCGTTTCAGCCGAGGTTCCTGGGCGCGCGCACGGCTCAAGAGCGGTGCAGATTTGCGATTGCCCGCGGTCACTTTCGCGACCCTGCCACTCTTGACCGAAGCCAGCTCTGGACGGGTTCCCAACCCATACCAATGAGCGAGCGATCCGTTAAACCTGGCTTCAGGTGAGCGGATTCACGCCGTTGAGCACCACCCACACGCCAACGCCGGCGGCGATGCCGCAGAGCAGCGCTACGAACGAACCAATGAAGGGTCGATAGGCCCAGCCTCGCCCGCCGTCAAGGCTGTAGCGGCCGGGACCGGCCAGGATGACGGCGACGGCCATCACGATCAGCGTGATCTGGTATTCGTGCCCGTCCGGCAGGAAGTACGTGAAGGTGTGCTGATGCGGCTGGGCCGAGATGGTGGCGAACAGACCGTTGATCAGGAACGCCAGCGCACCCGCAGCGGCTACCGGAGTAAACAATCCGAGCACCAGCAGCGCGCCGGCGACGATCTCGCCCCCGGCGCTCACATAGGCGAGGATGTCGGCGTGCTGATAACCGACGTCGGACAGTGAATTCCGGAAGCCGGTCAGCCCTTGCCCGCCCCACCAACCGAACAGCTTCTGCAAGCCATGAGCGGCCAGCACCACGCCCAGACCGACCCGCAAAATCAGCAAACCGAGGTGCTGGGTGCCGCGGCGACCGACGGTGCGTTGCCGCTCGTCGTCCTTGTGCGACTCAACCTCGGTGGGCTCGGCAGCTAGGTGCCGTGCCGCCGGCTGCGGCTGCACGTAAGGCAACGGCTCCTGTTGGTCGAGCAGGTTGTATCCCGGGGTGCCGGGAGTCGCCGACTGATTCGGGTCGTGGTACGGGATTACGGCAGTGGTTCCGAATTCGCCCGGATAGCCGACCGGCGTCAGGTCGTCTTCTGGGTCGACTAGGCGTGCCGCGCCCGGGCGTCCCGGACCGTGCTCCGGGGCTTCGCCTGGCCGCTGCCAAGGTGCGTCATTTGATTGACTGGTCACTCGTGTCAGGGTAAGGGCATTTAGGCCTGAATTGGGGATTTGAGCGGCGCTTTTCGCCAGACAATCGGCACTTCGCCCCCCAAATAGGTCCAAATCAGCCTCAGATGACCCAAATCCCTCAAGTGTTGGCCCGAAAATCCCGCCGGCTGCCGCCGGACACCTTCGGGGCAATGTGGCGGCGGTGCCCGCAATGTCCGTAGCCTGTCGGTCATGCGAATACGGTGGTCGGTTCGGCGCGCGCTCGCTGTGCTGTGTGCCGCGACGCTGGTGTCGAGCGGCTGCGCACGGTTCAACGACGCCCAATCGCAGCCCTTCACCACCAACCCGGAACTCAAGCCCCAGCCCAGCTCGACGCCTCCCCCGCCACCGCCGCTGCCTCCGACGCCTTTCCCCAAGGCGTGTCCCGCGCCAGGAGTCATGCAGGGCTGCCTGGAGAGCACCAGCGGCCTGATCATGGGGGTCGACAGCAAAACCGCGCTGGTCGCCGAGCGCACCACCGGTTCCGTTAAGGAGATCTCGGTCAGCGCCGAGCCGAAGGTGAAGATGGTCATCCCCGTCGACCCGTCCGGTGATGGCGGCTTGATGGATATCGTGCTGTCGCCCACCTACAACCAAGACCGGCTGATGTACGCCTACATCAGCACGCCTACCGACAATCGGGTCATCCGCGTGGCCGACGGCGACGTCCCGAAGGACATCTTGAGCGGGATCCCCAAGGGCGCGACCGGGAATACCGGCGCGTTGATTTTCACCAGCCCCACCACGCTGGTGGTGCTGACCGGCGATGCGGGCAACCCGGCGATGGCCGCCGACCCCAAATCGTTGGCCGGCAAGGTGCTGCGCATCGAGCAGCCGACCACCGTCGGTCAGGCGCCGCCGACGACGGCGCTGTCCGGCGTCGGCTCGGGCGGTGGCCTGTGCATTGATCCGGTCGACGGCTCGTTGTACGTCGCCGACCGGACGCCCACCGCGGACCGGTTGCAGCGCATCACCAAGAAATCGGAGGTGTCCACCGTGTGGACCTGGCCGGATAAGCCCGGGGTGGCAGGGTGCGCGGCCATGGACGGGACCGTTCTGGTCAACCTGATCAACCCCAAGCTGACGGTGGCGGTCCGGCTCGCGCCGTCGACCGGCGCGGTCACCGGCGAACCCGATGTTGTGCGCAAGGACACTCACGCGCACGCGTGGGCATTGCGGATGTCGCCAGACGGCAACGTCTGGGGCGCGACCGTCAATAAGACCGCCGGTGACGCGGAGAAGCTCGATGACGTGGTGTTCCCGCTATTCCCGCAGGGTGGCGGCTTCCCGCGCAACAACGACGACAAGACCTAGCCGGGCGACGATGCGGGCCGTGTCGGCCCCCTGTGGGGGTCCCCCAGCCGCGCAGCGGCGAGGGGGCGAGGCCGGCAATCAAGGCTGAGCTTGATTACAGTCCGTCGATTGTGAACCTCAAGCCGTAGCGGCGCGTCACGTCGACGCGGGGTTGACCGCGGAAGAAGGCGGGGTCGGGCTCGCCGCCGGAGTCGTCGTCGATGTCACCGATGTCGTCGATGTCGGAGAGGTACAGCGGATCCTCGTCGGACGATTCGGGAGCCCACGTGGCGACGGGCTCCAACAGGTAGGCCACATGATCCCCGGTATCGATCCAATTCACTGTCCTACCGACGAACCATGCGATCGCATCATCGAGCATCGGCATCCCCTGGGGCCCGGCGCGCCATGAGCAGCGATCGAATTTGTTGATCTGATGGCCCGTTTGGCCGCCGAACAGTTCGGCCAGGGCGCGGTGGCGCCGCGACAGTACGTGCACCGCCAGGTGCTGGGCTCTGCTCGCCACCCCGAAGGTGTGGCTGCTCTTGGCCACGCCGACGAGGAATCTCGGCGGCTCCACGCTGGTTTGGGTGGTGAAGCTGACCAGACAACCCGCTGGTTGACCGGCGGCCTGGGTTGTCACCACCAACGCCGGGTAGTCCAGCATCGCCATCAAGTCCTCAAACGGTTCGTTCACCACCTCAACATCATGAATCCACCCCACCGGTTCTGACACTCGTTTTCCGGCGATCAGTCGGCCAGCTCGCGGGGAACCACGAACACGTCGACGAGCGCGCCGTTGCGCCACACGGTCATCTCGATGCGGCGCGCGATCGCGTCCTCGACCATCAGCTGCTGAATCGCGGTTGCGGTGACGACCCGATGACCGTCGACGCTCACCACGATGTCGCCGCGGCGCAGGCCCGCTTTGGCGGCCGGGCTGCCAGGGACCACGCTGGCGACCTGCAGGCCATGCGCGGTACCCAGCTTCTTGGCAACGCCCGGCGGCACCGGGACGTGCGAACCGGCGATGCCCAGCCAGGCGCGGCGCACGCGGCCGGTGTGCATCAGCGCCGCGATGATCTTGTGGGTCGAGTTGTTGATGGGCACGGCCAGCCCAAGACCGACGCCGGCGACCGCCGTGCTCACCCCGACCATCCGGCCCTTACCGTCGGCCAAGACGCCGCCGCTGTTTCCCGGATTCAGCGCGGCGTCGGTCTGGATCACCTCGTCCACGACCCGGCCGTTGCGCGTGGGCAGCGAGCGCCCCAGGCCGGAGACGATCCCCGCGGTGACGCTGCCGGCCAGCCCCAGCGGGTTGCCGACCGCCACCACTAGTTGTCCCACCCGCAGGTGTTCGGCGCGTCCCATGCTCACGGGCGGGGGGACGCTGCCACGTGCCTTCAGCACGGCCAGATCGGACAGCTCGTCACGACCGGCGACCTCCACGGCCACCGTGGTTCCGTCGGTGAACGTCGCCTCAGCGGAGCGCGCCCCGGCGACGACGTGCGCACTGGTCAGCAGGTAGCCGTCGGGCGTGATGACGCTGGCGCTACCAGCGCCCTCACCACGGCGGCTGCGCACCGCGAGGCTGGCCACACTGGGCAGCACCGCGTTCGCCACCGCGGTGACTACGGCGGAGTACGCGTCCAAGGCTTCACGGTCGTCAGGCATAACCGCCTCAGCGTCGTAGCGGCTTCCGGTATGCCTCAGTTCGCCATCGGCAGAACCGCTAGCCCTGCCCGCAGGCGGCCAGCACGAGTTCGCGCACCCGGGCGGCATCGGCCTGCCCGCGGGTGGCCTTCATCACCGCGCCGACGATCGCGCCCGCCGCGGCCAGCTTGCCGCCGCGAATCTTTTCCGCCACATCGGGATTGGCGGCCAGCGCCTCGTCGACAGCGGCCTGCGTCACCGAGTCGTCGCGCACCAGTGCCAAACCGCGGGCGGTCATCACCTGTTCGGGTTCGCCTTCCCCGGCGAGCACACCCTCTACGACTTGGCGGGCCAGCTTGGTGGACAACTTGCCCTCGTCGACCAACGACACCACCGCAGCGACCTGCGCAGGAGTGATGGCCAGCTCGTCCAGTGTCACGTTCACCTCGTTGGCCTTCTGCACCAAGAAGTTTCCCCACCAGGCGCGTGCCTGTTCGCTGGACGCGCCGTGCTTGATGGTCGCTGCGACCAATTCGACAGCGCCGGCGTTGACGAGATCTCGCATCACCTCGTCGGAAATGCCCCACTCCTGCTGAATCCGTTTGCGGCTCAACCACGGTAGCTCGGGGATTGTCTGCCGCAGTCGCTCGACGAGCTCGCGGCTGGGCGCGACAGGCTCCAGATCCGGCTCGGGGAAGTAGCGATAATCCTGGGCGGTCTCCTTGGCGCGGCCCGGGCTAGTGTACCCCGCCTCGTGAAAGTGTCTGGTTTCCTGGGTGATCCGGCCACCGGACGTCAGAACGGCGCCCTGGCGCTGCATTTCGTAACGCACAGCAACCTCAACGCTTTTCAGCGAGTTGACGTTTTTGGTTTCGGTCCGGGTGCCGAACTCGGCCGCGCCGGCCGGCTTCAGCGATACGTTCGCGTCGCAACGCATCGACCCTTGGTCCATCCGGACATCGGACACGTCTAACGCGCGCAACAGATCTCGCAATGCCGTCACGTAGGCTCGGGCGATCTGCGGTGCCCGGGCTCCGGTTCCCACGATGGGCTTGGTGACAATTTCGATCAGCGGCACGCCGGCACGGTTGTAGTCGATCAGCGAGCCGGTGGCACCTTCGATCCGGCCCGTCTCACTGCCGATGTGGGTGAGCTTGCCGGTATCTTCCTCCATGTGCGCCCGCTCGATCTCCACCCGCCAGGTGGTGCCGTCCTCCAGGGGAGCGTCAAGATAGCCGCTGATGGCGATCGGCTCGTCGTACTGCGAAATCTGGTAGTTCTTTGGCATGTCCGGGTAGAAGTAATTTTTCCGGGCGAAGCGGCACCAGGGCACGATCTCGCAGTTCAGCGCCAGCCCGATCCGGATCGCCGACTCCACCGCGGCCCGGTTGAGCACCGGCAGCGAACCGGGCAGGCCCAGACACACCGGGCACACCTGGGTGTTGGGCTCGGCCCCGAACGCGGTGGCGCAGCCGCAGAACATCTTGGTCACCGTGGACAGCTCAACGTGCACTTCAAGTCCGAGCACCGGATCAAAGCGTGCGACGACCTCGTCGTAGTCCAGCAGGTCAGCCACTGAAGTCATGGCCCGATCTTAATGGCGAGGCCGGCGCAGCGGCGCCCCGGCGGTCAGCGGGATGGCGAGCGCACGCCGACGCCTCTGCCGAGGTCGTGCGCCGTTTCGGGTTGACGGGCCCTGCTGGGGAACATGTCGGCCAGCGCGGCCGCCAGCTCCAGGTAGCGGCGCCTGCTGTCCTTGCTCAATTTATCCAGCCCGATCGCTTTGCCCTCATGGAGATGCCGATCGAATGGCAGTACCACCGTGGCGGCGACGTGAGCGGACAATTGCTCAAGTTCCTTGCCGGCCACCGTTTCCAGCTTGGTCGGCTGGACGCGGTTTATCGCGAGCACGGTCGAGCCAATCAACTTCCGATATCCGTTGTTGGACAACCACTCCAGCGTTGTTCTGGTCTTTCGTATCGCGTCGATGGAGGTGCCGCTGACCACCACCAGGGCCTGTGATTCCGGCAGAACCGCCTCCATCACACTGGAATTAAGTGCCTTGACGCAGTCCACCAGCACCAGCGAATAGTGCTTCCGGAGAATCGAAAACGCTTTCACGACGTCGCCGCGGCCCAGTCGCCAATTGGTATGCGCATACTCCGGAAGACCGAGCACTTCCAGCCCGCAGCTATTCATGTACGTGTGTGCCCGCACATCCATATACCGGGTGACCGCGTTGTCCGAGACGAGGTCGGCCATGCTCAGCGGGCTGCGTCGACCATGCCGATCAACCAAGTCCCCGGCGTCGATGTCGACCGCGATAATCCGGTCGTCGCGCGCCTCGGCGAAGGTCGAGCCCAGCGCCTCGACCACCGCGGTCTTGCCGACACCACCTTTGAGGTTGAGCACGGCGATCGGAAATGCGCCCCCCACCGATGTCCGGATGCGATCCCGCAGGCCGGCTTCGTACGCCGATTCTTTGCTCGGACCAGCATCGATCCCGGTAACGCGATAGATGATGTCTCGCCAGCCGACCCGCGCGATGCTCGCTGCGTCCTGCTGGTCGAAACCGTCGAGTGCCGTCCCACCCGGGTCCGCTCACGGCGAACCGACAGCGGCACCCGTATCGCCGGGGTCGGTACGGACGGCTCATCCGATCCGGACGGTCGGCGGTACCCGGACGCATCTGAGCGGTGGGGCGGCGGCACCATGCTGGGCGGGCGATCCGGCTCAGGGCGCCAACTGGACGAGGACGATGACTGCTTTTCCGGTGGCCGCGGAGGCCCCGCCGATGACGAAGGCTGCTGAATGACTCCGCGTAAAGAACCGCGGTTGCTCATGCGCAACGGTATAGCCGATTTCAGACCCAGGGAAACGGCGGATATCCCTAATTCGGTAAACCGTTCGTGGCGAGTCAGTGAATACGGCGCAAGTTCAAACAGTCGTTAGTTCGGCGCAACCGCTTGTTCGCCGAACCCGCCGGCTTTAACCGAAGAAGGCGGCAGCGTCGTCGTAGCGGCTTTCAGGCACCAGCTTGAGTTGGCGCGTCGCATCCGCGAGCGCCACCCGGCCGATGTCCTGGCCGCGCAGCGACACCATCTGGCCGTACTCGCCCGCGTGCGCGGCGTCGGCGGCGTTGACCCCGAACCGGGTGGCCAGCACCCGGTCGTAGGCCGTCGGAGTACCGCCTCGCTGGACGTGGCCCAGCACGGTCACCCGGACGTCCTTGTTGATCCGCTTCTCCACCTCAACGCCCAGCTGCGCTGCCACCCCGGTGAAGCGTTCATGGCCGAACTCGTCAATCCCGCCTTCGCGCAACGGCATCGAGCCTGCGATCGGCTTGGCGCCCTCGGCGACCACGCAGATGAAGTGCGAGTCCCCGCGCTGGAAGCGCCGCTTGACAAGCCGGCACACCTCCTCGATATCGAATGGCTGTTCGGGGATCAGCGTCATGTGCGCGCCGGAAGCCAGCCCAGAGTTCAGCGCAATCCAGCCGGCGTGCCGGCCCATCACCTCCACCAGCATCACCCGCTGGTGGGATTCAGCGGTGCTGTGCAACCGGTCGATGGCATCGGTGGCCACCATCAGCGCGGTGTCGTGGCCGAAAGTCACGTCGGTGCAGTCGATGTCGTTGTCGATCGTCTTGGGTACGCCGACCACGGGAACGTTCTCCTCCGACAGCCAATGCGCGGCCGTCAGCGTGCCTTCGCCGCCGATCGGGATGAGCACGTCGATGCCGTTGTCATCCAGGGTCTGCTTGATCTGGTGCAGCCCGGCCCGCAGTTTGTCGGGGTGCACGCGGGCGGTGCCCAGCATGGTTCCGCCTTTCGCGAGCAGCCGGTCATTGCGGTCGTCGTTTTTCAGCTGCATGCGCCGGTTCTCCAGCAAACCCCGCCACCCGTCCTGGAATCCGACCACCGACGATCCGTACCGGGCGTCGCAGGTGCGCACCACCGCCCGGATGACGGCGTTGAGCCCGGGGCAGTCGCCGCCTCCGGTGAGAATGCCGATCCGCATGCCCTCATCTTGCCCTGTGGCAGCGGCCCTGGCAGTGGTCGGGGCAGCCGGATCTCAGATGGCCGACGGCAGCGGACCGCGCGCGGCCTCGTAAGCGGCGCCCACCCGGTAAAGACGGTCATCGGCCAGTGCCGGCGCCATGATCTGCAAACCAACCGGCAGTTCATCATCCGGGGACAGTCCGGACGGCACCGACATGCCGCAGTGGCCGGCCAGGTTCAGCGGCAGCGTGCACAGGTCGAACAGGTACATCGCCAGCGGATCGTCGACCTTCTCGCCCAGCGGGAACGCGGTGGTCGGTGTCGCCGGCGACACCAATACGTCGACAGACCCGTAGGCCTGGTCGAGATCGCGGGCGATCAACGTGCGCACCTTCTGGGCCTGGTTGTAGTAGGCGTCGTAGTAGCCCGCCGACAACGCGTACGCGCCAATCATGATGCGCCGCTTGACTTCCGGCCCGAATCCGGCGGCCCGGGTCAGCGCCATCACTTCCTCGGCGCTGTGGGTGCCGTCGTCACCGACCCGTAGCCCGTAGCGCATCGCGTCGAAGCGCGCGAGGTTGCTCGACACCTCCGACGGCAAGATCAGGTAGTAGGCGGCCAGCGCGTAATCGAAGTGCGGGCAGTCGACTTCGCTGACCTCGGCGCCCAGTGCGGTCAACTGCTCGACCGCGGCCTCAAACGACGCCAGCACTCCCCGCTGGTAGCCCTCGCCGCTGTGCAGTTGGCGGACCACCCCGACGCGCACGCCTTTCAGATCACCGGCCGCCCCGGCTTTTGCGGCGCCGACGACGTCTGGCACCTCGGCGTCCAGCGATGTGGAGTCGCGGGCGTCGTGGCCGGCGATCACCCGATGCAGCAGCGCGGTGTCCAGGACGGTGCGTGCGCAGGGGCCACCCTGGTCCAGCGACGACGCGCAGGCCACCAGCCCGTAGCGGGACACCGTGCCGTAGGTGGGTTTGACACCGACGGTCGCCGTCAGCGCGGCCGGCTGACGGATGGAGCCGCCGGTGTCGGATCCGATCGCCAGCGGCGCCTGGAACGCGGCCAGCGCCGCCGCGCTGCCGCCACCGGAGCCACCGGGCACCCGGTCGACGTTCCACGGGTTGCGGGTCGGCCCGTAGGCGGAGTTCTCGGTCGACGAGCCCATCGCGAACTCGTCCATATTGGTCTTGCCCAGGATCGGGATGCCTGCCGCCCGCAACCGCGCGGTAACCGTGGCGTCGTAAGGGGAACGCCAGCCCTCGAGGATTTTTGACCCGCAGGTGGTGGGCATGTCGGTCGTGGTGAACACATCCTTGAGCGCCAGCGGGACACCGGCCAGCGGCGACGGGAGCCGCTCGCCGGCGGCCACCGCCTTGTCGACGGCGGCCGACGCGGACAGTGCCTCGTCGGCGGCCACGTGCAGGAAGGCGCGGTACCGGTCATCGGTTGCCTCGATCTGGTCCAGGCAGGCCCGGGTGATCTCGGTGGACGACAGCTCCTTGGCAGCGATCTTGGCGGCCAGCGTCGCGGCGTCCAATCGAATGATGTCCGTCACTGGCTCTCCCCGAGGATTTGGGGGACGGCGAAGCGACCATCAACGGCTTCGGGAGCCTCGGCGAGGGCCTCCTGCTGGGTGAGGCACGGTGTCGTCTCGTCCGGCCGCGTGACATCGACGTCTTTAAAGACGTCACTGAGCGGGTTGTCGGTCGCTTCGACACCGGTGACATCGACGGCCTGGATCTGGCTGACGTGGGTCAGGATGGCGTCGAGTTGGCCGGCGAAGCTGTCCAGCTCGGTATCGGTTAGCGCCAGCCTGGCCAGCCGGGCCAGGTGCGCCACCCCGTCGCGGGAGATCTGGGACACGAGCGAAAAGCCTAACCGCCCGGCGAGGCGTCCCGCTGGCCAGGCGGTCGGGTGGCGCCCGGCGACGATGCGGCCCGGCACGGGCCGCTGTGGGGGTACCTCCCAGCCGCGATGGGGGAACCGCCCGCTTGCGGGGACGGCGAGGGGGCGAGCCGGGCAATCGTACTCAGTCCGGCGGAAATGCCGTGCGCGCGACGCTGTGCGACAGTGGGCGCGTGCCGTCGTATCTGTTGCGCATCGAGCTACTCGACCGCCCAGGCAGCCTGGGCGCGCTGGCCGTTGCGCTCGGTTCGGTGGGCGGCGACATCTTGTCGCTCGATGTGGTGGAGCGAAGCTCAGGTTATGCGATCGACGACCTGGTCATCGAGCTTCCCCTGGGGGCGATGCCGGACGCCTTGATCACCGCGGCCGAGTCGCTCAATGGGGTCCGGGTGGACAGCGTCCGTCCGCATACCGGCCTACTGGACGCACACCGCGAGCTGGAGCTTCTCGACCGTGTCGCGGCGGCCGGCGACAACGCGTCCAGGCTGCAGGTTCTGGCCGACGAGGCACCCAGGGTGCTGCGCGTGAGCTGGTGCACGGTGTTGCGCAGTTCCGACGCAGAACTGCAGCGCCTTGCGGGCAGCGCTGGTGCGCCGGAGACTCGAGCGGATTCGGCGCCGTGGCTGCCGATCGAGCAAGCCGCGACCCTGGACGGCACCGCCGAATGGGTGCCCCAGGCGTGGCGCGATATGGACATCACCATGGTCGCCGCGCCGCTGGGCGACCCGCACACGGCGGTCGTGCTGGGCCGTCCCGGCCCGGAATTCCGGCCTTCGGAGGTGGCTCGGCTGGGCTATCTGGCCGGAATCGTGGCCACCATGCTGCGCTAGCGCGCTTCCGGAGCCACCACCGGGTCGTCGTCTTCCCACAGCAGCAGTTGGCGAACCGCCGGACGCGGCCCGTAGGGCCGCAGCATCGTGCTGGCCGGACGCGGGCGCACCCGTTGCGGCCACCAGAACCAGCGCCCGAGCAGCGTCGCGACGGACGGTGTCATGAAGGAGCGCACGATCAGCGTGTCGAACAACAGCCCAAGGCCGATGGTGGTCCCGATCTGACCGAGCACCTGGAAACCGCTGAACACGAACGCGCACATCGTGACCGCGAAAACGATGCCGGCCGAGGTGACCACCGAACCGGAGCCGGCCATCGCGCGGATGATGCCTGTCTTCAGTCCGGCATGGATTTCTTCCTTGAACCGGGAGATCAACAGCAGGTTGTAGTCGGATCCGACCGCCAGCAGCAGGATCACGGCCAGCGCAAGCACGACCCAATAAAGCTGAATGCCGAAAAGATACTGCCACACCAGCACGGACAGCCCGAAGGAGGCGCCCAGCGAGAGGGCCACCGTGCCCACGATGACCAGCGCGGCGATCAGGCTTCGCGTGATGATCATCATGATCAACAGGATGAGGCTCAGCGCGGCGAACGCCACGATCATCAGGTCGTACTTGGCTCCGTCTTGGATGTCCTTGTACGTCGCCGCGGTACCGCCCACATAGATCCGGGCGTCGGCCATGGGCGTGCCCTTCAAGGCCTCGTGCGCGGCCTTGATGATCGGGTCGATGTGTGAAATGCCTTCGGGCGTTGCGGGATCGCCCTCATGGGTGACGATCATGCGGGCGGCCTTGCCGTCGGGCGAGACGAACAGTTTCAGCCCACGCTTGAAATCGGGGTTGTCGAAAACCTCGGGAGGCAGGTAGAAGGTGTCGTCATTCTTGGCGGCGTCAAAGGCCCGCCCCAGCGCCGTCGCGTTGTCGATCGCGGCCTGCGTCTGGGCGTAGATACCGGACTGGGTGGCATAACTCGCCAACGTCAGTTCGCGATTGATCTCCTGGCTATCGATCTGGGGTGGTATCAGCGCCACCAGTTTCGGCTGCAGCGCGTCGAGCCTATCCAGGGTAGTCGTGAGGTCTTCAAATTTCTGAGTGAGCAGATCGAGGCTGTCAAGTGCATCGAAGACGGACCGCAGCGCAAAGCAGGCCGGTATGTCGTAGCAATGCCTTTCCCAATAGAAATAGCTGCGAATCGGCCTGAAGAAATCGTCGAAATTCGCGATCTTGTCTCTCAGGTCTTTGAGCATGGCGACCGTGTCGTGAAAGTTCTCGGCCTCGCTGTGAGTGTCCGCGGCGAGCTGCTGCTGCAGCACTTTCTGCTGCTTCAAGATGTTGATCGTCTTCGCCAGTTCACCGGCCTGCCTTTGCAAGTCGTCCGCGCGATCCCGTTGGTACGTCAGGTTTTCCTGCTGGCCGGCGCTCTGATTGCTGACCACAAACGCCAGCGAGCTGTGGACGAGCGGCGTTCCCAATGGCCTGGTGATGGTCTGCACCTGGGCGACGCCGGGCACGTGAAACACCGCCTTGGCCACCCGGTCCAGGACGAGCATGTCCGCCGGGTTGCGCAGGTCGTGATCGGTTTCGACCATCAGCAATTCGGGCTCCAGCCGGGCGCGCGAAAAATGCCGCTCGGCGGCCGTGTAACCGACGTTGGCCGGCGAGCTGGCGGGCATGTAGGGGCGGGCGTCGTAACTCGTCTTGTATCCGGGCAACGCGAGCAGGCCCACGAGGGCCAGCGCGCACGCCGCCACCAGAACGGGACCGGGCCAGCGGACGATGGCCGTGCCGATCCGCCGCCATCCGCGGGTTCTCATCGCGCGCTTGGGTTCGAAGATGCCCACCAAAGCGCCCAGGGTGAGGATGGCCGGGCTCAGGGTCAGCGCGCCGAAAAGCGCGACGAGGATACCTAGTGCGGCAGGGATTCCCAGGCTCTGAAAGTAGGGCAGCCGGGTAAAGCTCAGACAGGCCACCGCGCCCGCAACGGTCAGACCCGAACCCAAGACGATGTGGGCCGTCCCGTGAAACATGGTGTAGAAGGCCTTTTCGCGATCCTCGCCGGCGCCGCGCGCTTCTTGGTAGCGGCCGACGAAAAATATCGCGTAGTCCGTTCCGGCGGCGATCACCAACAGCGTGAGCAGGTTCGTCGCGTATGTCGATAGCCCGATGATGCCGGCGTTGCCGAGAAAGGCGACGATTCCCCGGGCGGCGGACATTTCGATGAGGACCGTCACGAGCACGAGCAGCGTCGTGAGAATGGAGCGGTAAACGAAGAACAACATCACCGCGATCGCCCCAACGGTGATCGCGGTGACCTTCGCGGTCCCCTTGCTGCCCACGTCGAACTGATCCGAGATGAGCGGCGCGGCGCCCGTGACATAGGCCTTCACACCCGGCGGCGGCTGCGTGTGGTCAACGATGTCGCGGACGGCGCCGACGGATTCGTTGGCTACCGCCGAGCCCTGATTGCCCGCAAGAAACACCTGAACATACGCGGCCTTGCCGTCTGAGCTCTGCGACCCCGCCGCGGTCAGGGTGTCCCCCCAGAAGTCCTGAACGTGCTCGACGTGCTTGCGGTCCTGCTCGAGCTTGCGGATCATCTCGTCGTAGAACTTGTGCGCGTCCGCGCCCAGCGGCTTATCGCCCTCCAGGACGACCATGGCCGAGCTGTCGGTGTCGAACTCATGGAAGGCCTGACCGATCCGCTTGATCGCCTTCAGGGACGGCGCATCGGGCGAATTCAGTGCCACGTTGTGTGTTTTTCCCACCACTTCCAGCTGCGGCACCGCAATGTTCGTTATGGCGGCCAGCGCCAGCCAGAACAGCAGGATCGGCACCGAAAGCCGACGGATCGTGTGCGGTATACGGGGCCGCGAGGGCTGATCTTGACTCATTGGGGGTTCATCCGGACTTATCCAAGCAGAAGGTGTAAGCGTCGACTTTGTTGACGGTGCGTTCGTCTTTAACCTCACCGTTGACGATGATGCGGCAGCCGATGGTATCTCCGTTGCCCTGCGCCACCACGTTGCCGACGACCGCGGGCTCCGTCGTGGTGATCGTGAACGACCAAGGCAAAGGGGCGTTTTTGACTTGCTGCGGCTGGGCGTTGACATCCAGGTAGTTAATGGTCGCCGTCGCCCCTGGTGCCCCAAAGACCTCCAGGACCACCTGCTTGGGGTTGAACGGGACTATCTCATTGGCCAGGCCACTGTTCGCCCTGGTGTTGTTGTGCGAGCCGAAGATTCCGTGCAGGCGATAGATGGCAAATCCCGCAACCGCGACTACGACCACCGCGACTAGCACCATCCACCCCCGTTTGGCCAGGGCCGCAATTGAAAACCGTTTCACCCGTTAGCCTTTCGATCAGCGGGCGACACGATCACCTCGATGCTCCAGGCGGATCGATGGGTATGACAGTACGGTACTGGACCGTACTGTACAAGAGACGCGAACGTACACTTTTTATCCGCGGGGTCGGGTCAGGCCGGGAATGATGAAGTTGTCGACGAGAGCTTGCACCGTGCGGCGGGTGGGTGGGCTGCTGGGGATGATGGACCGGAAGATCAGATACCCGGGTAGCAGGTCCCAGAGCTCGTCGGTGAGGGCGGCCTCGGCGATCTCCCCCCGCTCGACGGCCTGGCGCAAGATGTGTTGGATCAAGGCCTTGCGCTGTTCGATGAATTGGTGCTGCAGGGCGTCGTTGAGTTCGGGGTGGCGGGATGCCTCGACGAGCACCGCCCGGATGGTGCTGGCGTGCTGGTGGACCTGTTCGCCGCAGATCTCGCCGACCTGCAGCAGATCGCCACGCAGCGTGCCGGTGTTCGGCGGGACCGCGACCTGGCGGACGCCCTCGTTGAACGCGGCCAACACCAATTCGGCTTTCGAGGGCCACCGTCGGTACACCGTCGCCTTGCTGGCGCGCGCAGCGCTGACCACCGCGTCCACCGTCAACCCGTCATAGCCGTGTTCCTGCAGCAGCCGCAACGTCACCGCGAGCAACTCGGCCTCCCGCGGCGACCACGGCGACAAATCCGCGGACCGATCGGCAGTCTGAGTCATAGCGCAAACGATAGCCCCGACGCTGTGCGAGGCCTCAATTCGCGGCAGCGTCAGGCGGCCCGTCCTCGAGGAGCCGGCGGAATCCGTCTTCGTCGAGAATCGGCACCCCCAGCTCGACGGCCTTGTCGTATTTGGACCCCGGCGAGTCGCCGGCGACGACGTAGGCGGTCTTCTTCGACACCGAACCGGCGGCTTTGCCGCCGCGCACCACGATCGCTTCCTTGGCGTCGTCGCGGGAAAAGCCGGTCAGCGAGCCGGTGACCACGATGGTCAGCCCGGCAAGGGTGCGCGGCACGCCGGCGTCGCGCTCGTCGGCCATCCGCACCCCGGCCGCCCGCCACTTCTCGACAATGTCGCGGTGCCAGTCGACGGTGAACCACTCGGTGACCGCCGCCGCGATGGTCGCGCCCACGCCCTCGACGGCGGCCAGCTGCTCGGTGGACGCGGAAACGATCGCATCGATGTCGCCGAACTCGGTCGCCAGCGCGCGGGCGGCGGTCGGCCCGACGTGCCGGATCGACAACGCGACCAGCACCCGCCACAGCGGTGCGGCCTTGGCCTTGTCGAGGTTGGCCAGCAGCCGTTTGCCGTTGGCGGACAAGTCACCGGCCTTGGTCCGGAAAAGCTCGGTGCGCAACAAGTCATCTTCGGTGAGGCCGAACAGGTCGCCCTCGTCGGCGATTACCCCGGCCTGCAGCAACGCGACGCCCGCCTCGTAGCCCAGCACCTCGATGTCCAGGGCGCTGCGGCTGGCGACGTGAAACACCCGCTCCCGCAATTGCGCCGGACAGCCCTGGGCGTTGGGGCAGCGGATGTCGGCATCGCCTTCCTTCTCGAACGCCAACGTGGTACCGCACTCGGGACATGTTGTGGGCATGACGAATTCGCGTTCCGACCCGTCGCGCAGGTCGACAACCGGCCCCAGCACCTCGGGAATCACGTCGCCGGCCTTGCGGATCACCACGGTGTCGCCGATCAGCACGCCCTTGCGCTTGACCTCCGAGGCGTTGTGCAGCGTGGCCTGCCCCACCGTCGACCCGGCAACCTTCACCGGCGTCATGAACGCGAACGGGGTGACCCGACCGGTGCGGCCGACGTTCACCTTGATGTCGAGCAGCTTGGTCTGCGCCTCCTCGGGCGGGTACTTGTAGGCGATCGCCCAGCGCGGGGCCCGGGAGGTGGAACCCAGCCTGCGCTGCAGCGCCACCTCGTCGATTTTGATCACCACGCCGTCGATTTCGTGCGCCACCTCGTGGCGATGCTCGCCCCAGTAGTCGATGCGCTCCTGCACGCCGGCCAGGTCGCCGACCAGAGTGGTGTGCTCGGAAACCGGCAGCCCCCAGGCCTTTAGCGCCAGGTATGCGTCGTGCTGGGTGGCCGGGCGAAAGCCTTCGGTGTGCCCCAACCCGTGGCAGATCATCCGCAGCTTGCGGCGGGCCGTGACCGCCGGATCCTTCTGCCGCAACGATCCCGCTGCGCTGTTGCGCGGGTTGGCGAACGGATTCTTCCCCGCCTCGACGAGGCTGGCGTTGAGCGCCTGGAAATCCTCCACCCGGAAGAACACCTCGCCGCGCACCTCGAGCACCTCGGGCACCGGGTAATCGTCGCTGACGGTGAGCCGTTCGGGGATGTCATCGATGGTGCGGGCGTTCAGCGTGACGTCCTCGCCGGTGCGCCCGTCGCCCCGGGTGGCTGCCCGGGTCAGCCGTCCGCCCCGGTAGACCAATGACAGCGCGACGCCGTCGATCTTGAGCTCGCACAGGTAATGGGCCTCGTCACCGACCTCTGCGTGGATGCGGGTGGCCCAGGCGCCGAGTTCCTCAGCGGTGAACGCATTGTCGAGGCTCAGCATCCGTTCCAGGTGCTCGGCCGGCTCGAATTCCGTCGCGAAGCCGGCGCCGCCGACCAGCTGGGTTGGTGAGTCGGGCGTGCGCAGCTCGGGATGTTGTTCCTCGAGCGCGGCGAGCTTACGCAAAAGCGCGTCGAACTCCGCGTCGGTGATGATCGGCGCGTCTCGCACGTAGTAGCGGAACTGGTGTTCGCGCACCCCCTCTGCCAGCTCTTGCCATTGCCGCAGCACCTCGGGCGAAGTCACCCTGGCAGGCTATCGGAGGGGGCTGACGCGCCGGGACCGCCCAAAGGGCCTATACAACGCATCTGTCGCGCCTGACACAGGGCTCTCTCAAAGCCGGCGGACGGTTGAGCGCGCGTTGAGTGTGCGCTCATGGCGCCGATTGTGCGGTGAGGGCGCGATTTTCGCCCGGATCGCGCCCTGCACGCACAGTCGAATCCCTACTCGCACACTCGATGGCGAGGCGTGCGCATGGCCTTTGTGAAACAAGTCGCTTCAGTCCTCGACAAACGCCCGCAGCCGGTCGATCGCGGCGTCCCACCGGCGCGACAACTGGGTGAGGTAGTCGCTGGCCCGGGCCAGCGGTTCGGTCTGAACTGTCCAGACCCGTTCGCGCCCGCGCCGGGCGCTGGTGACCAACCCCGCGGATTCCAGCAGCTGCAGGTGCTTGCTGGCCGCCTGCCGGGTCACCGGGATCACCTTGGTGACTTGCGACGTCGAGCTCGGGCCCAGATCGCAGAGCCGGACGATGATGCGCAGCCGATTCGGGTCTCCGAGCGCGTCGAAGACCGGTGCTCCGACAGCGGAATGCGCGCTCACCGCGTGAGGTACTTGCGCACGAGGTCGGCCTGGATGGTCCAGCCTTCGGAGTTGGCCTCGAACGAGGCGTCGTGGCGTGCTTCGGGAATCGCGTCGAAGCCGGATTCGACGATGGTGAGCAGCACGCCGTCGGGAGTCTCGGCCAGGATGAACTCAACCAGCGTGGTCGGCTCCTGGTCGTAGTCGACCCCCGGGTCGATCGCGAACGGATGCCAGCGGTAGGCGAACCGCCGCTGCGGTTCGATCGCGGCGATCTGCCAGGTGCTCTTCACCCCGGTGTGCGGCTCCTGACGCCTGGCGACGTCGTCGTCGACGCTGGTCGGGGCGATGGCCGCGGTGACCGAACTGCCCGCGATAAAGGGTCCGTCGAAGCGGACGCCGAACCAGCGGCCGAACTCCTCGGCGTCGCTGATGGCCCGCCACACCCGGTCCAACGGCGCATGCAACACGACGCGCTTTTCGATCCGATCCATACGCAACCTCCTGGTTGCGTATCAGTCCATCACGCACCGCCCCAAAATGCAACCTTTTAGTTGCGTATCAGATGGCATCCGGGTCGGTGGCGAACGCCTCCGCAGCCTTGCGGACAAGCCCGATCGCGGTGCGCGCCCACTTCGGGGTCGCGCCCGCCAGACCACATGCCGGGGTGACGCCGATGCGATCGCGCAGCGCCGAGCGGCCGAAGCCCAGCCGATCGGTCACCGCGACCACCGCGGCGGCCACCTCTTCCCCCGACGGCCGCCGCTCGGGTGCGATGCCGGGGACCACGCCCAGTACCACGGTGCGGCCCGACTCGACGAACGCGGCGATGCCATCCAAATCCGCGGCCCGCAGTGTGCCGGCGTCTACCGAGATAGCATTAATTGTACTGCGCTGCAAGAGATCCCACGGCAACTCCGGGGCGCAGCTGTGCAGCACCACGTCGGCGCCCGCCGCCGCGACGCAACCGTCCAGCAGTGCGCCGGCCACCGCCTCGTCGAGAGCAGCGACCGGGCTCAGTGCGGTCACCCCGGTCAGCTGTCCGGCCAGTGCCGCGGGCAGTGACGGCTCGTCGAACTGCACCGCCACCGGGGTGTCGAGTCGGCGGGCCAGCGCTGCGCGGTGCGCGGCAACGCCTTCGGCCAGCGACGCCGCTAGGTCACGCACCGCGCTGGAATCGGTGATGGCCCGGTGGCCGTTGGCCAGCTCCAGGCCGGCGGCCAGCGTGATCGGCCCGGGAGCCTGCACCTTGACCACGCGCTCGCCACCACGCAGGCCCGCGGTCTCCCACGCCTCTTCGAGGGCGTCCATGTCCTCGTTGAGCATGCTGACGGCCCTGCGTGTCACCGCGCCGGGCCGCGCGGCGATGCGGTAGCCGCGCGGCACCGTGTCGATGGCCAGATCGATCAGCAACGCGCCGGCCCGCCCGAGCATATCCGCGCCCACTCCCCTGGCGGGCAGCTCGACGATGTGGGCCAGCGCACCCGCCAATTCGCCGACAACAACCTCGGCGGCCTGGCGCGGGGCGGTGCCGGGCCACGATCCGACGCCGCTGGCCTTCGCGAAAACATTTGCGAAAACACTCATCCGGCAACCGTATTCGACCTGACATCGCCGGCCGGGCGCCAGGGGTGTTTACGGGTTACTCTCAGAACACAGAAGGATGGCAGATGGGGAGATTGACGCACTCGCTGCTGCTGGGTGGCGCGGCGTTGCTGGTGGTCGCCTGCACCCGGGTGGTGGGCGGCACAGCCGTGCCGGGATTCACCATGGGTGCCAGGGGTGTGCAGGGCGTCAACGTCGACGAGATCCTGCTGAACCAGTCACGGATGCGGGCGATCACCGGCGGTGGCGACGACCTGACCATCATCCCGTCGATGGACGGCAACCGACCAGTGGACATCGACACCCTCGCCGCTACCACGCCCCAGCCATGCCGGTTCATCTACGCGGAGACCGCGACCTTCGGACCTGATGTCGAAGAGTTTCACAAGACTACCTTCCAGGATCCGCCTAAAGGCGGCCTGATATCTGAGGGCGCAGCGGCCTACCGAGATGTGGCCACGGCTCGGCGCGCCTTCGGAGCCCTGGTGGCTACCGTCGGAGACTGTGCGGCCAGTGAGGCCGGCCAGCAGTATGTCGGCGACTGGAAGGCCGACGCCGACTCGCTGCACATGCAGCCGGGCGGCTGCGGCCGCGACTACCGAATCCTGTCGGTGGCCCTGCTCGAGGTCACCTTCTGCGGCTTCCCGCAGTCTGTGTCCGACATCGTGATGACCAACATCGCTGCGAACGTTCCTAGTTAAGGCCCAGTGCCGGCGATGGTGGCGCTGCCAAGCACCTCGTCTCCGTCGGGGTCTGGGCGATACAACACCAGCGTCTGGCCGCGCGCCACACCGCGCAGCGGAGCACGCAACCGCACGACAAGCTCATCACCGACCAATTCAGCTACCGCACGGGCGATTTCACCGTGCGCACGCACCTGAACCGCGCACTCGATCCGACCCGACGGCGTGACTCCCCCGGCGAAGACCGGCGCCCGCCCAATCAGCGCGTGCACGCCAAGATCGGCCACGTCGCCCACGTGCACGGTCGCGGTGTCGGCATCGATCGCCGTCACGTAGCGCGGGCGGCCCTCCGGCCCTGGACCCGCAATGCCCAGGCCCTTGCGCTGGCCGATGGTGAAACCGTGCACCCCGTCGTGCTCGGCCAGCACCACCCCGTCCGCATTGACCACGTTGCCGCGGCGAACCCCGATCCGCTCACCCAAGAAAGCGCGGGTGTTCCCGGACGGGATGAAGCAGATGTCGTGGCTGTCCGGCTTGTCGGCAACCGAAAGGCCGCGACGAGCGGCCTCCGCGCGAATCTGCGGCTTGGGAGTGTCCCCGATCGGGAATGCAGCGTGGCGCAGCTGCTCGGCGGTCAACACGGCCAGCACGTAGGACTGGTCTTTTGCCCGGTCGACGGCCCGGCGCAGCCGCCCACCCGATAGCCGGGCATAGTGGCCGGTGGCCACCGTGTCGAAGCCCAACGCGACAGCCCTCGCAGAAAGCGCCGAGAACTTGATCCGCTGATTGCACCGCACGCACGGGTTGGGTGTTTCCCCACGGGCATACGACGAGACGAAATCGTCGATCACATCTTCTTTGAACTTCTCTGCGAAATCCCAAACATAGAACGGGATTTCGAGCACATCAGCTACGCGGCGCGCATCTGAAGCGTCTTCTTTCGAGCAGCAGCCCCGTGAGCCGGTGCGCAGCGTGCCGGGCGCGGTTGACAGCGCCAGGTGCACACCGACCACGTCGTGCCCGGCATCGACCATGCGGGCAGCGGCGACCGAGGAGTCGACGCCGCCGCTCATCGCGGCGAGAACCCTCACCCCCCGACTCCCCCAGCCCCCGCGGCGGCCAGGGCGGCCCGGCGCGCGCGGGCCACCGCCCCGGGCAA
>Ga0209040_10000446_pt1 | contig 31917 bp, 31 predicted proteins | sample BogFormECP12_OM3_FD_188240 | JGI IMG/M metagenome (GOLD analysis project Ga0209040, IMG submission 188240) | Bog forest soil microbial communities from Calvert Island, British Columbia, Canada - ECP12_OM3 (SPAdes) (version 2) | ecosystem: Environmental > Aquatic > Freshwater > Wetlands > Bog ... | reverse complement strand
GTCGTGGGTAAACAGGTACAGCGTGCGCCCGTGCCCGTCGACCAGGATCCGGCCATATCGGCTTACGGCCACCTTGACGGTCACCGGTATCGGCGCGGCATGCGCGGTCGGAGAGGGGGCGACCGTCGCTCGCGACGGTCCGGGTAGGTGACGCGCGATGTTGACTGACCGTGCGCTACTGCCACACGAGCTCGCCAGCGCCACGGCGAGCGATCCGCAGGCCAGCCCCAGTATGCGAACGAGTCGCGGCACGATCGTCTCGCTCGCCTCTACCGGGACGCATCCGGCGAGTCGGGTTGGAATGCCAGGGCGGCGGAATTGATGCAGTAGCGCTGTCCTGTCGGCCCGGGGCCGTCGTCGAAGACGTGGCCGAGATGCCCGCCACAGGTGCGGCACACGACCTCGGTCCGTCGCATGAACATGCTGTTGTCCGGGCGCAGCTCAACCGCAACCGCAACCGCGATCGCGGGCTCGGTGAAGCTGGGCCAGCCGGTGCCCGAGTCAAACTTCGCATCCGAGTTGAACAGTGCCGTGTCGCATGCTGCGCAGCGGTAGGTGCCGTCGTCCTTCTTGAACACGTACTCGCCCGTGAACGGGGGCTCGGTGCCGTGGCGGCGCAGGATGTCGTACTGGTGCGGGGTGAGCTCCTGGCGCCACTCGGCGTCGGTCTTGTCGATCACATGTTCGCCGGCGGTGGATGTCTTCGAGCTCTGACTCATGGGTTCTCCCGATCGTTGGTGGTTGGCTCTCTGCGTAGTCCATCCAAGGAGGCGGCGTGTTACGCGAGTCGCCCGTTTGGCGTAACGCCACCGCTTCTCGCGAGACCTAGGCATGTGCGGCATAACGGCCGCTGACCCGACATCCAGGAGGACGCCATGCCAGACAGCGCCACAGCGACAGCCACGAGTGAGGGCATGCGAGGGCTCAACGGAAAGAACGTGCTCGTGACCGGCGGCACCTCGGGAATCGGCCAGGCGATCGCCGTCCGCTTTGCCGAGTACGGCGCGAACGTGGCGATCAACTACTTGCGCCAGCCGGGCGAGGCCTCCGAGACCGCCGAGCAGGTCCATGCATGCGCCGCGCGGGTGCAGCAGGAGGGTGTCCGCGATGTGCTCGTGCAGGGCGACGTCTCCAGCGAGGCTGACGTGGTCAGCATGGTCGAGCAGGCCGCGTCGGAGCTCGACGGTCTTGACGTGCTCATAAACAACGCCGGCATCCAGATCTCGCGGCCGAGCGATGAGCTCTCAAGCGACGACTTCGACAAGGTGCTGGCCGTGAACCTTCGGGGCGCCTTCCTGTGCGCTCGCGAGGCGATCCGCCACTTCCTGGCTGCCGGTAAGCGGGGAGCGATCATCAACGTCTCGAGCGTGCACCAGCTAATCCCGAAGCCGGAATATCTCGGCTACTCGGTCAGCAAGGGAGGCATGCAGAACCTCACCCGGACGCTGGCACTCGAGTACGCGGGGCGTGGCGTGCGAGTCAACGGCATCGGCCCCGGTGCCACTGTCACGCCGATCAACCGGGCATGGATCGACGACCCGGTCAAGCGCGAGCAGGTCGAGACCCACATCCCGATGGCGCGGGCGGGTACCGCCGATGAGATGGGCGGAGTGGCATGCTTCCTGGCAAGCGACGACGCCGCGTACATCACGGGTCAGACCATCTTCGTCGACGGTGGGCTGACGCTGTTTCCGAGCTTCCGCGAGCCATGGTCCTCGGAGTGAGCACCGAGACCGGCATTCAGACGAGCGCCGGAGTCTCTCCTTCGGAGGATCGCTGGTGGCCCTCGCCGTTCGGCGCCGAGGACCAACTGGGGATGCTCAACCACATCGGGGAGGAGAAGCGTCTGCAGGCCATGGCCCTGGTGCGCGAGGGCCGTCTGTACGACCTCGCGTACCCCCTGGACGAGAACATACCCGTCTTTCCCGGCCGCTACTTCCGCCAAACGCTGGTGACCACCGCCCACCACGCCAACTCCGACGGTGGGGTGGGCGAGAACGACGTCAACTGGATCACCGAGCAGGTCTCGGCGACGATGCAGCTTGGCACGCACATCGACGCGCTCAGCCATCTGCAGATGGGTAACCGCGGCTACAACGGCTGGACGGTGTCAGACCTCGCAGGGCCTACTGGCGTCAAGCGGCTGGGCGCCGAGACGATCCCGCAGATCGTCACGCGAGGATGGCTTGTCGATGTGCCGGCGATCCGGGGCGCCGAGCGCTTGGAGCTTGGCGACGTAATCACCGTGGAGGACGTCGAACGGGCGGGGGTTGCTGCGGAGCCCGGAGACGCCGTGTTCTTCCACACGGGCTGGAGTGCGTACTGGGAAGACCCGGAGGTATACGTCGAGGGTGAGCCCGGGCCGGGCTGTGAGGTCGCGCACTGGTTGGTTTCACACGGAGTGGCGCTCACCGGATGTGATACCTGGAGCTACGGCCCGGTTCCTGCGGAGGACCCGCAGCGGCCGTTCGAGGTGCCGCAGATCCTCAACGTCCACCACGGCGTGTTCGTCGTGGAGAACCTCGACACGCGCGAGCTGGCCGCCGACGGTCGCCGGGAGTTCGCACTGATTCTCACCCACCCCAAGCTCTGCGGTGCCACCGGCGCCTGGACTTCACCGATCGCCCTCATCTGACTGGAGGAAGCGAAGTGCCCGAACACTACGACGTGATCATCATCGGCTCCGGCGCGGGCGGGGGCACGTTGGCTCAGAAGCTGGCGCCGAGCGGGAAGCGAATCCTGCTGCTCGAGCGCGGCGGCTATCTGCCACGCGAGCCTGAGAACTGGGACGCAAAGGAGGTGTTCGGCAAGGGCCGCTACACCTCGGGTGAGACCTGGATCGACAAGAACGGCGAACTGTTCTCCCCGCACGCGCAGTACTACGTGGGTGGCAATACGAAGGTCTATGGTGCGATCCTGTTTCGCCTGCGCGAGGGCGACTTCGGCGAGGTGCGTCACTACGGCGGAATCTCACCCGCCTGGCCGCTGGCCTACCCGGATTTCGAGCCCCACTACGCTGAGGCCGAGCGCGTGTACCTCGTCCACGGTGAAGCGGGCGAGGATCACACCGAGCCGCCGCGCTCCGGTCCGTTTCCGCATCCAGCCGTATCGCACGAGCCGCGCATCCAGCAGCTCGCGGACGACTTCGAGCGGGCCGGGCACCATCCGTTCCACCTGCCGATCGGCATCGACCTCGACGAGGCTGACGCCGAGGCGGGGCGCTGCGTGCGCTGCGACCGCTTTGATGGCTTCCCGTGTCTGACCGACGGCAAGTCCGATGCCCATGTCCGCTGCGTGCGTCCGGCACTGAGAAATCACGAGAACCTGACACTCCTCACTCATGCAAGGGTCGAACGGCTAGAGACAGACTCCTCTGGATCGACGATCACCAAGGTCATCATCGACCGGAGCGGTTCGCTTGACGAGTACAGCGCCGACATTGTCGTGTCCTCCTGTGGCGCGATCAACTCGGCGGCGCTCCTGTTGCGCTCCGCCTCAGAACAGCACCCCAACGGGCTGGCCAACTCCTCTGACCAGGTGGGACGCAACTACATGGCACACATCAACTCCGGCGTCGTCGCTGTCTCGCAGACCGCCAACCAGACCAAGTTCCAGAAGACCCTCGGCGTCAACGACTACTACTGGGGGGCGCCCGACTCAGAGCTGCCACTCGGACATATCCAGATGCTCGCCAAGTCCGATCGCGACATCCTGCGATCCGGGGCGCCGTGGTTCGCGCCGCCGTTCGCGCTCGACTACCTCGCCCGGCACGCGATCGACTTCTGGCTCACGACCGAGGACCTGCCCCGGCCAGAGAACCGGATCACGCTGGATCGGGCGGGCAAGATTCACCTCGCGAAGACCTACGCCAACCAGGAGCCCCACAGGCGGTTGCTGGGTAAGCTCAAGGACCTGCTCGGGCCGCTTGGATGCCACACGACCGCGATCCCGCGCTTCTCGGTACTCGATCAGCAGATCCCGCTCGCCGGCATCGCCCACGCCTGTGGGACTGCGCGCTTCGGGACCGACCCGGCCACGTCCGTGCTGGACGTCCACTGCAAGGCCCACGACGTCGACAACCTCTACGTCGTGGACACGAGCTTCTTTCCGTCCTCGAGTGCGGTAAACCCAGCGCTGACGGCGATGGCCAACGCCCTGCGAGTCGGCGAGCACATCTCAGAGCGGCTCAACGCGCGAGGTTCGGTGCAGCCCGCGGCTGAGCCCGGGGGCAATGGAAAGCCCGCGGAGGTGCTCCCATGAGGCTCATCAGAACGCTCGCCAGCAGCATCGGCAAGGGCCTGGTCGCGGGCTTCGCCGGCACAGCCGCAATGACCGTTTCGAGCACCCTTGAGGCGAAGCTGCGGGGCCGTCAGCCGAGCTCCGCGCCCGCGCGAGCGACGGCCAAGGCGCTGGGGATCGCCTCCTTCGAGGACGATGTCGCGGCGGCGCGCTTCAACGACCTGTCTCACTGGGGCTACGGCACGAGCTGGGGCGTGGTGCGGGGCCTGCTCGGAGCCACCGGAATGCCCGCCCGCGCGGCGACGGCAACCCACGGCGCCGCGATCTGGGGCAGCGCCCAGGTGACGCTCCCGGCTCTGGAGGTCGCTCCTCCGATCGTGTTCTGGGCCCCGCAGGAGATCGCGATCGACGCCTTCCACCACACGGTCTACGCGATCGCCACCGGCCTGGCCTACGAGCTACTCGACGGCAATGGGCGCACCGCCAACGGGCATCGCGCCGCCGAGAAGCTTTGACGGCCCGCCCGCCTTGGAGACGCTCGCCCATCGCGACGCGCCGGTTTCGGGCGTGGCCATGGCAGCACCGGCACAAAAGTCGCCGGAGCCAGTTGCGCGCCGGCTCAATTGGTTGATCTGGGCTGCCGAGGGCGCCGGCACGGCCCTGCTGGTGCTCGGGGCACTGTCGGCAATTGCCCTGGTGCTCGGGACCGGCTCACCGCTCGCTGGCTGGTCTGGCTCCGCACGTCTTCTGCTCACCGGCCTGCTGGTCGGCACCTGCGTAGCGCTGCTCGTCGTCTCGCCGCTTGGGCGGCTCTCCGGGGCTCACCTCAACCCGGCGATTACGCTCGCATTCTGGGTGGTCCGGATGGCCTCCGGGCGTGACGTGATCGGCTACGTCGGTGCCCAGCTACTCGGCGCTGTGGCGGGAGGCCTGACGTTTCGGTGGTTGTGGGGAGGGGTCGCCCTCTCGGTGGGTGGTGGCGTCACGCACCCCACCATCCCGATCTGGGAGGCGCTCTGCCTTGAGGCCGGCATGACGGCGCTGCTCGTTGTGATGATCTTCCTCTTCGTCTCGCGTGAGCGTCTCGCCCGCTGGACGCCGCTCATGCTCATCCCCGTCCTCGCCGTCCTAATCTGGAAGGGCTCGCCCTATACCGGCACCAGTCTCAATCCGGCGCGCAGCGAGGGTCCGGCGGTCGCCTTCGCCGATTTCGCCGACCTCTGGCTGTACTTCCTCGGTCCGATCCTCGGCGCGCTGGTCGTGGCCATGGCGTGGCGCCAGCGCGACCATGCGGCCCAGCCGAAGACCGCCAAGCTCTTCCACGACCCCACCTACCCGTGCTCGCTGCGATCCGAGCTCGAGGTGAAGGGCCAGGGACGCATGGAGTAGGCGCATGCTCGAACTGAATCAACCGAGGACGTTGACCGCCCGCGAGACGACGAGCACGAGCGTGACCAGCGCGATGAGCGATTGCGTCGCCATCAGCATCTTGGCCATCGCGGTGAGCGGCAGCGTGTCGGTTGGGCTGAACGCGGCCGCGTTGGTGTAGGAGGTGTACAGATAGTCGACGAAGCGCGGACGCCAGCCGGGCGCCAGCTTCGGCTCGGACATCTCCGGAAACAGAAAGTCCGGGGGCCGTCGCCCATCTCGGCTGCGCCCTCCGGGGCCGCCGCGATCGAGCTCCCAAAACCATATCCCGAAGATGAGGATGTTCGTTACCCAGAGAACGCCTCCGGCGAAGATGAGCGGCTCGCCGCCCGCCTTGCTCCCCTGCAGCAGGAAGTGGACCAGCAGGACGAGCGATACCAGCGTCGTGGCGCTGACCAGCCCCAAGAGCAGGATGACCAGCGTACGCAAATGCGGAGACTGTCCATTGTGACGGGTCGGCGTCGTCACGACCAGAGCGAGAAGCAGGATGCCCTCTACACCCGGCACGAGCCATCGCGGACCCATTATCAGTCGATGAGGAAGTGTCACGTAGAACAGGAGTGCCATCACCGCAGCGAGCTGGGCCGGCCAGAACGGCTCGCCGCAGCGCGTCACCTCCCGCGGCATACTGGATCGAAGGTCGTGCTCGAGCGTAAGCGCGCGGCGCCCGCCGTTGTCGGTGGCGGGCGCAGTGGCGGACGCTCTCAGGTGCGAGCGCCGCCAGTAGGAGCTCGGGCGCACGGAGACCGTCTAGCCGGCGCCGACCGGTACCTTCTCTTGAGAGAGTTCGAACGCCGTTCGCACCTCGGGGATGGTTGGGTCATAGTCCTCCTTGATGCGCGTTGTCAGCTCTTGCAGGTCGGCCCACAGTTGGTGAATCGACGGGCGGCCCCAGAACCAGTAGCCGACGTAGACCTTCTCGATCCTCAGGGCTGGTCCGAGCACGAGCGTATGCGGGACCGTGGCCGGGTGATGCATGTCGGTGTACTCCTTGATGTCCAGGGCTTCCTGAACCTCAAGCTGCTCGTCGCACAGGAACGTCCAGTAGGCCCCCGTGGTGAGCTTGAGCTTGTTGGTCTCGTGGGCGTTGTTGGGCAGGATCGTTACGAGTTGTGTGAACGCCACGGCACACCACTGGTGAAACTGCACGAGCTCGCGATGCTGTTGGCGCTCGCGCGGGCAGTGCTCACCGCGGCCCATCTGCAGGACCATCAAGTCCTCGCCCTGCAGCGTGGACAGGCGATGCAACTTGCCCTCGTCGTCCGGGAGCTCGAAATCGGGGAGCACGGCTCCCACTTCCAGGCCCTTGCTCATGTCGTTTCTCCTTTATTAGGAATTTGACTCGGTCAGTGAGCGACCGAACGTCGGCTGGTTTGGTGAGGTCGCTGGAGATCACAGGGGACGGATCCCCGGGATGCGACAGCGAATGCGGTAAATGCTTGTCAAGGCGGTTATGTAGAGCGTGCGGCCGTCCTCCTCGCCCCAGGCAAGGTTGTGCGGGTTCTCCGGCAGCTTGAGCAGGCCGAGCTGTTGCCCCTGCGGCGAGATGATCCAGACCCCACCCGGGCCACACGCGTAAACGTTGCCCGCCTCGTCCACCTTCAGCCCATCGAGCGCGTCCTCGCCGGGCGCGGGGGTCATGTCGTAGAACACCTCGCCGCCAGACAGCGAGCCGTCCGCCGCGACGTCATAGCGCATGACGACCTTGCTCTCCAGGTCCCAATTGCCGACGTACAGGTGCTTCTCGTCGGGCGAGAACGCCAGGCCGTTGGGGCCCTCCATCTCGTCGGTCTCCATCGAGATCGCGCCATCCACGGAGACGCGGAAGACGCCACTGAACGCCAGCTCCCTCTCGGAGTCCTCAAAGGTGTCGGGTAGCCCGAACGGCGGGTCGGTGAAGTACAGCGTGCCGTCGGATCGATACACGAGGTCGTTGGGCGAGTTCAGGCGCTTGCCTTCGTAGGCCTCGGCGAGCACCGTGACATTGCCGTGGGGCTCCACCCGGAGGATGCGCCGGTTGCCGTGCTGGCACATCGTCAGCCTGCTGTCCAGGGGGTCGAACGTCAGCCCGTTTGAGCCGGGCTGGTGGTAGCGCCCGACGTCGACGCCGCTGTAGCCGCTCTTTGAGCGAAATACCGTGACCTGACCGTCCGGGGACCAGCGATAGATCGCGTTGGTGTTCGGCGAACTGAACAGCAGCGCGCCCTCGGAGCTCCACACGGGACCCTCGGTGAACTCGAAGCCTCCGGCCACGCGCTCGAGGCGAGGCGTGTCGGGCAGCACCGCGTCCAGGTGCGCGTCCGCGCGCTCGATCTCTAGCGGCGCCGGCACGCCCACCCGCGCCCGCTCGGGGACGTAGAAATCGAGCGTGGCCGTGCGCATCCAGATGTAGTTGCGTGGTGAGGTCGAGATCGGCCCGTTGATCCCGAACACCGCGATCTGAAACCGCTCACCGATCTGCGCGTTCTTCGTCAGCACGATTCGGTTGGGTGCGTTGAAGCCGGCGACCATCCGGCCTCCGGTCAGGCCGAGGCCCAGCGGGAGCTCGCCGTTGATCCATACCTCGGCGTAGTCGTCTATTACGACCTCGAACACGACCGTAGACCCGGTGGGGTCGAGATCGCCAACGCGCTCGGGGATCGTGACCTCGAGTCGGTACCAGTTGAAGCACACCCGCCCGTTGGCCAGACGCAGCTGGGTGTCCTCGGGCGAGAGGGTCCGCCAGTCCGAGTCGTCGTAGTGGTGCGCCTCGGCATGGGGGACGACGTCATAGGTCCGGTTCGGAGTGTCTCCCGGACCCAACGGGTCATCCGGTGAGCCGACAGCGACGAAGTCGATCTCCCGCACCTGGGCGTCGCAGTAGCGCCAGCACCCGCCGAGGAGGGCGACGCCCTCGTCGGTCTGCAGGTCGATGATCGCGTCGGGCCGGCCTGGCAGCAGCTCCGGCGGCCCTGGCAGCCGGGCGGCGGAGTCGACGACCTTCTCGGTGAGCAGCCGAGCCTCCATCGCCTATGCCACCGCCTCGGCCGTCGCGCTTGCCCGACCGTTGGATGGGGCGCTCAGCGCGCTCGCGGCCATCGCCGCGAGCTCCTGGTCCTCGTCGGCCGACGAGGCGCCGCTGACCCCGACTGCACCGATGACCTCGCCGTCGTGGAGGATGGGCATGCCGCCCTGAAGCGGGACCGCGCGAGCCAGATGCAGCGCTGAGGGCCGACCCCGCGAGGCCTGGTCCTCGAAGTCCTTGCTCGGCCGGCGATAGATGGCTGCTGTGCGGGCCTTGTCGACCGATACATTCGTGCTTGCGACCTGTGCCGCGTCGGGTCGCAGTAGGTAGATGAGGTCGCCACCCGCGTCGACGACCGCGACGACCGGGGCGACGCCACGCGATGCGGCGATCGCGTCGGCCGCCTCCGCCACGGTTTTCGCCCCCTCATAGGTCAGGGCGCCCGTCTGGATCGTGGAGAAGTTCGCGGCGGCGCCGGCTATCGAGACCGACTCGTCCTCGTCGGGAGTCTCACCGCTCGTGCCGATCGCCCCCACCACCTCGCCGTTCACCGTGAGAGGAATGCCGCCGGTCAGCGCCGAGGCGCCGTGAAGCGCCAAGGCGCCGAGCCGCCCATCGCTCACCTGCTGCTCGATCTCGCGGCTGGGCCGCACGAAGATGGCCGCCGTGCGGGCCTTGTCGACCGCCACGCGCGAGCTCGCGACCTGCGCGCCAACCGTGCGCCGCAGCGCCACGAGCTCGCCGGAGGGGTCGACGACCGCGATTACCACGCGGTGGCCCTGCTTGCTCGCGTGCCGCTCTGCAGCCTGGATGACCGCCTCGGCACCGGCCTCATCGATGATGCGTCGTTTGCGTATCGTCGCCATGTCGGGCTCCCTTCGGTTGGTTGCCGGCCGGGAGTCGGGGCCCGGTCGCGTTTAGGACGGCGGCCCAGATGGCCGTGTCGGTCGTGATGAACAGGACATCTCGGCGCACGCCGCCGAACGTGAAGTTGACTGCCCCTGGGAGCTTGATCTCGCCGATCAGCTCACCCCCGGTGCTGAACACTTGGACTCCGGCGAACGAAGACGCGTAGATGCGTCCCTCGCTGTCGACCTTGATCCCGTCGGGATATCCGGGTGTGGTGACGGCGAGTAGGCGATCCTCGCCGAGTCGCCTGCCGTCGCGAACGTCGAACGCCCGAATGTGGTGCGGTCGGTCGGCGTAGTAGCTGCCGGCCTCCTGGTTGGCGCCACTGTCGCCCACGTACAGAACTCGCTCGTCCGGGGAGAACGCCAGGCCGTTGGGCTTGTCGAAATCGTCGGCGACCACAGACAGGTGGTCGGTGCGAGGGTCGTAGCGATAGACGCTCTCTGCGAGCTGCGGCTCTGGCTTGAACCCGTGGAGGTGGCCGTAGCTTGGATCCGTGAACCACAGCGTGCCGTCGCTCTTGACGACGACGTCGTTGGGCGAGTTCAGCGGCAGGCCCTGACAGCGGTCGACCAGGGTTTCAGGCGCGTGGGTCGAGCGATCGAGCCGGGTGATAGCGGCGGGCTGCGATGCCGTCCCCTGCTCACAGACGATGAGGCGGCCCTCGGGGTCGATGGCCATGCCGTTGGCGGCGTTTGCGTTGGCTCTCAGGACCGACACGCGCTCGCGCTCGAGCGGAAAGCGATCTCCGTCCAGGGCGAGTCGCTTGATCGCCACCTCGGGGAACCCGGGCGCCGCCACGTCTTCGCCCCGTGGCACGGTCGTGAAGTAGAGCGCGTCCTCACAGGCAACGTAGGTGGGGCCCTCGTGGGCGTCGCAGGCGAGCACCTGCACCAGCTGCGGATCAGCGCCGAGCACCTCTGCGAAGGCGCCCTCGTGCGCAACGAACGGGCTGCTGCCCTCGTTCAGGTCGAGCTCTGGGGCGCTCATGGGTCTCACTTGTGTGAGTCCTCTTCCACGGCCGCCCGTTACATGCGCTCGCCAGCCCGAGCAACGTCGACGCGGCGGGATCAGGGGCCGGCTCGTGCCTCCGGTGAGGCGCAGGGCCGGTTTCACCGACGGGAGGCGGCTGAGTCAGCTGCCGCCGCGGCGGATCAGAGGGACGGATCGATCGCGCCGACGCCGGCCTCGGCGGCGCCTGCGTGTCCGCGCGCCTTGTCGACCTCCCAGGCCGACGTGATCAGGCCCACGTGGCTGAAGGCCTGGGGGAAGTTTCCGAGCTGCTCGCCACTGGCGGTGTCGATCTCCTCGGCCAGGAGGCCGAGATCGTTTGCATAGCCGGCGAGCTGGTCGAACAGCGCCTCGGCGCGATCGACCTCGCCGGCGCGCGCGAGCGCTGACACCAGCCAGAACGAGCAGATCACGAACGTTCCCTCCTCGCCGGTGAGGCCGTCCGCATTCAGACCCGCCGCGTTTCGGTAGCGCAGGACCAACCCATCCTCGGTCAGCTCGTCGGCGATCGCATCGATCGTCGAGCGCATCCGCTCATCGGTGCCGGGAAGGAAGCCGACCAGCGGCATCAGTAGCTGAGCGGCATCCAGCTCGTCGGACTCGAACGACTGCGCGTAGGCCTTGCGCTTCTCGCTCCAGCCGCGGCTGAGGATCGCCTCGCGGATCTTCTCGCGCTCGGTCGTCCACTGCTCCACCTTGGCGTAGTCGCCGAGCTGAGGGGCGAGCTTGATCGCGCGATCCAGCGCGGTCCAGCACAGCACCTTGGAGGAGAGGTGATGCCGTGGCTCACCGCGCATCTCCCACATGCCTGCGTCCTGCTCCCCCCAGCGCGCCGCGGCGGCGTCGGCCAGGTCAGCGACGAAGCGCTTGATCTCGGGGTGGAACTCTCCGATCCGCTCGCTGTAGAGGTGCAGCGAGTTCAGCAGCTCACCGTAGACGTCCAGCTGCGTTTGTCCCCACGCGCCGTTTCCGACCCGCACCGGGGAGGACTCGCGCCAGCCCCGCAAGTGCGGCAGCTCTCGCTCGGAGAGGTCGTGCTCGCCGGCAATCCCGTACATGATCTGAAGCGACCCCTCCCGCGCGCTGCCACCGGCGGAGCTCGTCATGAAGGAGAGGAAGTTCTCGGCCTCGTCCGAGCACGCGCCGATGTACAGCGCCTCGAGCGTCAGGCTCGAGTCCCTGATCCAGGCGTAGCGGTAGTCCCAGTTGCGCTCTCCGCCGATTGTCTCCGGGAGCGACGTCGTGGGTGCGGCTACGATCGCGCCGGTCGGCCGGTAGGTCAGACCCTTCAGCACGCGTGAGCTGAGGCGCACGAGCTCGCGGTGGGGGCCGTCGTAGATGTCGTGCTCGCGCTCCCAGGAGCGCCAGCCCTCGACGGTGTCCGCGATGCGCGCGGACACGAGCTCCGGCGCCGTCGGTTCGGGTGCGGTCTGCTCGATCGCGGCCCAGCGCAGTGCGAAGCCAACGTTCTGACCCGCGGTCGCGGTGAACGTAGCTCGCATCGTGCCGCGGTCGATCTGCACCGGCACGCCGGCGCTGACGGCGATCTGGTTCGGCCCGCCGAACGTCCGCCCGCCGCCCTCCACACGACGGAACAGCGGGTTCACGAGGCCGTACTCGGGCCGCGGGGCGAGCTCCATCGCCAGCTCGACGCTGCCCTCGACCCCTTCAACCAGCCGCGCAAGCTCGTGCGGCGCATTGAGGCCGAGGTCGTGGTGGCGCTGGCCGTCGGCGAACAGCATCGCATCCGTGAGGCGCACGCGTCCGGTCTCGGTCGTGAACGTGGTCTCGATCACGAGCGTCCCGGACAGGTAGCGACGCTCGACGTGGTATTCCGCGGTCGGGGTGATCGACCACAGGCCGGCGTCCCGGTCGAGCATCCGCGCGAACACCGCGGGGCTGTCATACCTGGGCATGCACAGCCACTCGATCGACCCGTCGCGTGCCACGAGCGCGGCTGAGTTGCAGTCCGCGAGCAGGCCATAGTCGGCGATCGGCCGGTCCTCGGCCGTGCTCGCGGCGCTGTGCGCGTCGACTCCCGTGACGGCGGTGCTCATGTGTGCTCCTTTCGGCGGGGCCCAGTCTCAGATCCCATGAGGCGAGGCCGGCTTACCGGCCGACATCTCTCTGCTGTCGTCTCGCAAGGGTGCCTCGGCGTTACACGCTCTTGCGCTGGTGCGCGAGACCGGCCGCGACCCGACCGGCGAAGCCGGGAACCAGCGTGCTGGCGGCCAGGCCGAGCAGCAACCAGGCCGCGACGACATAGGGGAACACGTCGAACGGTGACGGCGGCACCGGGATGAGGTTCCGGTAGAGCGTGTATCCGGCCACCAGGATCCCGCCGAGGGGGATCGCAATCTCCCAGCGGGAAATCTGCGCGAGCATGCGGATCGCGCCTACGTTGGTGAGTATGTACATGAACAGCAGGCTGAGCACGCCGATCGTGGCTAGGTAGAAGAACGCGTCGAGGGGCGCGGTCCCGGCGGCACCAAAGCTGATGAGCGCCACGAGGGCGAGCAGCATGATCACCGCGAGCGACCGCGCCGGCTCGGCCGTTCGTGGCGAGAGCTCGCTGAGCTGCGCGGCGGCGAGTCCGTCGCGAGCGAATGAGAACAGCATCCTCGCGCCGACCGCCACGCCGCCGAGCGCAGCTCCGATCGCGCTCAGCATCGCCGCGATGTCGAGCACGTCGGCCATTCCCGAGCCGAGATAGGAGTGGGCGAGGTCGTCGAGCGGAGCCTGGGATCCGCTGAACGCGCGAACGCCCGCCGGGTTCGTGCCGAAGCCCAGTGTCTGGGCGACCATGCAGAAGACGTAGAAGACGGCGCCGAACGCGACCGCGAAGACGATCGAGCGGGGGATCGCTCGCGTCGGGTGCTCGGACTCCTCCCCGAGCGAGCCGGCCGACTCGAAGCCCGCGAAGGAGAGGAAGCCGATCGTGCCCGCGAAGGCTACGGTCGCGAACGTGATGCCATGCGGCAGTCGCACGAAGTCGAGGTTGAGATCGCGGTGATGGGGCGCGTGACCGGCCGCGAGCTTGACGTAGATCACGACGACCAGGATCACGATCGCGAGCACGGAGACGGCCTCGAGACCGAGCAGCGAGCGCATTGCAAGACCGATGTCCCGCGAGGCGAGGATCCAGACCAGGACCCAGGCGCCGAGGGCGATGGGCAACCAATCCGGGTGGGCGGCGATCCCGGCGCTCCTGAGGAAGGCCTGACCGAACACCGCCACGCCGAGCATCGACACGGGGGGAAAGACGATGTAGGTGCCGAGCAGAGCCCACCCCGCCACGAAGCCGGCGCGAGGGCCCAGCGTGTTGCCCACGAAGGCGTACACGGACCCGGCGTGTGCAAAGTGACGCGCGAGCCGCACGAAGCCGTAGGCGACGAACGCGACGCCGACCGCTGCCAGCATGAAGGCGAGCGGCGCGGCTCGGCCCAGCTCGTGCGCGGCCTGCGTTCCGGTCGTCGACATCGCGAGCGTGGGCGCCATCACGCCTACCGACAGCGAGACGGTCCCCCAAATGCCGAGCACACGACGCAACCTGCCCTGTGCCCGCCTTTCAACAGGCGGAGCGGCGGTGGTCATTCCCGGGAGCCTAACCGCCGCGCGCTGCCGGCGCCAACACCGAGTTCTCCGCGGTGGGCTTGCTGTACAACCTCTGTATGACCGAAGGGAGGACCGGCCGCCTGGCCGGGCGACGAGCCCTGGTGACGGGTGCCGGCGCGGGCATTGGACGCGCCGTGGCGATGCGCTTCGCGCACGAGGGCGCCGCGGTGGCGCTGATGGACCGCGACGCCGCCTCGCTCTCGCAGGCCGCGGCCGCTGTTGCCGACTCTGGTCGGGACACGCTCACCATGGTGGCGGACGTGAGCGACGAGGACGCCGTGGCGGCGGCCTTCGGCGAGGTCGATTCCGTGTGGGGTGGGCTCGACGTGCTGGTGCCCAACGCTGCGATACAGCTCACCGACGAGGACGATCGCGCGGACCGGCTGGACTCCGAGGTCTGGCGGCGAACCCTGGACGTCAACCTGACAGGGGTGTTCCTCACGGTGAAGCACGGCATCCGCGCGATGCTGCACGCCGGCGGGGGAGCCGTCGTCTGCACCGCGTCCCCCGCGGGTCTGTACGGAGTGGCGCCGGGCCTGGATGCCTACTCCGCGAGCAAGGGCGGGGTGTACGGGCTCGTGCGAGTGATGGCCCGCGACTACGCGGGAGAGAACATACGCATCAACGGTGTGCTCCCGGGCCTCACCGAAACGCCGATGAACCGGTGGTGGATGGACGATGAGGCCACGCGCGCGGAGCTCGTGCGCGAGATCCCCATCGGACGTCCCGCCGACCCGGATGAGGTGGCCGCCGTGATCGCCTTCCTCGCCTCCGACGACGCCTCCTATGTGACGGGGGCGATGTGGGCTGTGGACGGCGGCCTGACGGCGGTCTAGCGATGGCGATCGACGCACGAACCTCGAGCAGCCCGCCCGGCGTGATCGTCGCAACGAAGCTGCACGTGCCCCAGGCGCCGCGGCGAATAGTGCCGAGGGAAGCGCTGGTGCAGGCGGTCGCCTGCGCGGAGGACGCGCGGCTCACACTGTTCGCGGCTCCGGCCGGCTCGGGAAAGACGACGCTGCTGAGCGCCTGGCATGCCGCGCCGTATGAGCGACGACCGTTCGCGTGGCTCTCGTTGGACGACGAGGACAACGATCCCGTCCACTTCTGGGACTGTGTGATCGCGGCACTGGCGACGATCCAGCCCGGAGTGGGACAGCGCGCGCAGACTGCCCTGCACGCGCCGGGGACGAGCCTGAGGGGAACGGTGATTCCCCTGTTGATCAACGACGTTGCCGAGACGCTCCCATCAGTCGTCCTGGTCCTCGACGACTACCACGTGATCTCCAGCCCTGAGATCCATTCCTCGCTCGCGTATCTGCTCGACTTCCTGCCGGCGCACCTGCACGTGGCGATCGCCAGCCGCAGCGACCCGCCGCTGCCGGTCGGTCAGATCCGCGCTCGTGGGCAGCTGACCGAGATTCGCACCGGTGAGCTGCGCTTCAACAGCCGCGACGCGACCGCCATGCTCAGCGCGCTGGGGCTCGAGCTGGCACCGGCCGAGTTGGAGCAGCTGCTCTCGCGCACGGAGGGCTGGGCGGCGGGACTGCAGCTCGCCGGCCTATCGCTGCGTGGACGCGAGCACCCCGGCACGCTCATCGCGACACTGGCCGGCGATGACCGGCAGATCACGGAGTACCTGGGAGTGGAGGTGCTCGACTCCCTCCCCGAGGAGCTGCTCTCGTTCCTGATGCGCACATCCGTCCTCGAGCGCCTGCACCCGTCGCTGTGCGATGTCATGACGGGGTCCAGCGACGCCCGCGCCCTGCTCGCGGAGGCCGAGCGGCGGAACCTCTTCCTCACGCGGTTGGATTCTGCGCAGGGCTGGTTTTCCTACCACCAGCTCTTCCGCGACCTGCTCCGACACCGCCTGGAGATCGAGCACCCGTCGATGGTGAGCGAGCTGCACCGTCGTGCGGCGGCTTGGTACGCCTCAGCGGGCTACCTCGCGGAGGCGATTGGGCACGCGGTCGCGGGAGGCGACGTGGAGCGCACCGGCGAGCTCGTCGCGGCGCACTGGAACGAGTTCTTCAACCGCGGACGCGTGGCCACGGTGAGCCGTTGGCTGGCGGCTCTGCCTGACGACCTGATCGCCGCCGACTCGGGGCTGTGGCTGGCGACCGTGTGGACGGCGATGGATCGTGGCCGGCTCGATGAGGTACGGCCCTGGCTCGAGCAACCGGCCGCGAAGGCCACAGCGAGTGAGGACGCCCGCGAACGTGAGGCGTGGAGGAGACTGCTGCGAGGGCTGCACAGCTTCAAGACGGGAGACCTTCGGGCGGCGGTCGCGACGAGCGCCGAGCTACGCGATGATGCAGCCGAGAACTCGCCGTTCTGGCGAACTGTGGCGGGTTGCCTACTGGCGATCACGCTCTGGTGGATCGGCGACCCGGGTGCCGCGGAGACGGAGCTGGGACTCGTGATCGGTCTTGCCGAGGCGGACGAGAACAACCTCGCGGCGGTGTATGCGCTCGGCTACCTGGCCTTGATCGCGGCGGACCGAGCCCGAGACTCCGAGGCCGAGGACTACCTCCAGCGCTTCGACGATCTCGCGCGCGAGGAGCCCCAGCTCGACGAGCACTTCACGGCGATGGTTGCTCACGTCGCGCGCGGTCGCCTGCTGCAGAGGGCGGGCGATCCGTGCGCTGCGGTCGAGCTGCAACGCGCCTGCGAGTTGGCCGCCCGCGGCGCCGGGATTCTCGAGCAGGCCTACGCCGAGTTGGCGCTCGCGCGGCTGGAGCTTGCGGGCGAGGAGGCAGAGGGCAAGGACCGCATCGAGCGGGTTCGCCGGCTCCTCGCCGGCTGCGAGGAGCTCGGGGTGCTCGACGGAGCGTTGAGTGCCAAGCGCGAAGCCGCTGCGGTGCTGGGTGATGAGCTGAGCGACCGCGAGCTCGGCGTGCTTCGCCTGCTGCGGACGGAGCTGTCGATGCGCGAGATCAGCTCGGAGCTGTACGTGTCGCTCAACACGACGAAGACTCACGTCAAGCGGATCTACCTCAAGCTGGGCGTGTCCTCGCGCGCAGACGCTGTGCAGAAGGCGCGGGAGCTCGAAATCATCTAGCGACGGGGCGCATTCACTCGGCGGTGAGCCGACCCTCTTCACGCATCGTGACGAACGCCCCGAGCAGGCGTGCGCGCTCGTTCGCATCGAGACCGCCCTCCCGAAGGCCGCCAAGAGCGCCGATCGTCTGGCGGAACTGTTCCAGATAGATCTCGCATCCCGCGCATTCGTCCAGGTGCTTCTCAAGCGCTCGTGTCTGGGCGTCGGAGAGGGCGCCTTCCAGATACGCGGTGACCAGCTCCACGAGCTCCTTGCAGCTCATCTCCGTGCTCGGCGCCGAATTGGTCATGTCTGTGTGTCGGGTCAGGGGCGCTGTCCGTTACAGCGCGCGTCACCCGGGTGATTTCTCCGCGCGGGTGATTACAGGTCACCCCCCTCCCTCAGAGACTAGCGATGCTATGAACGCACAGGCGACATATCCCAACACGGCCTTCGGGCCACACGCAGACGAACGGCACCTCGTGCAGGCTCTCCGGGCTGGCGACGAGGTGGCCTTCGAGGTACTGATCGAGCGCGACCACGCCAGCATGAAGCGGCTCGCGCGAACCTACGTCGACAGCGACGCGGTCGCCGAGGAGGTGACGCAGGAGACCTGGGTGGCCGTGTTGAACGGCATCCATGCCTTCGAGGGCCGCTCGGCGCTGAGGACGTGGATCTTCTCGATCCTGACCAACCGTGCCAAGACATACGGAATCCGCGAGCGCCGCACGCTGCCGTTCTCGGCGGCAACGGAAGAGAACGGGTTTGCCTCCGTCAACCCAGAGGAGTTCCTGGGAGAAGGCGAGGAGTGGCCAGGACACTGGGCGACGCCGCCGCGACCGTGGCAGAGACCCGAGCGCCGACTGCTCTCGCTGGAGATCCGCGAGCATCTGAGGCACGCCCTCTGCGAGCTCCCGGAGCGCCAGCGGCTCGTCGTCACGCTGCGTGACATCGAGGGGTTCACCGCTGAGGAGGTGCGGGGACTGCTCGATCTCAGCGTGGAGAACCAGCGGGTGCTGCTTCACCGCGGCCGAGCCCGGCTGCGCGCGTGCCTCGACGCCGATCTCATCGACTCGGAGGCGTGGTCAGCGTAACGGGCCGCGAAGGCAACAGGACTAACGGCGGTTCCCATACTCGGCCGCGGCTCGCCGGAGGCCCCTAGCACTCAGAGGAGAAGAACATGTCGAACCGCACCTACATCGGACTGACCTCGCTGCTCGTCGCCAGTGGCCTCCTGATCGCGATCGTGACGTTCGCGTTCGCGCAGGACGCCGCGAACTGGATCAACTTCGGTCTGGCGACCGTCGCGCTGGTCGCGTCGGCTGCGACGATCGCCTACCGGCGCAGCGCGCCCTACCGCGCGCTGTCCGGAGCCGTTTCGCTCATCGCGGCGTTCACGATCCTCGTCGCACTGGGGATCTTCTCCGGCTCGGCCCAGTACTGGGTTGACTTCGCAGGGGGCGTGGCCATCTTCCTGGCCGGCGCCACCGCGCGGGACACCCGCATCGCCGAGCTGGTCCGTGCCGGGTCCCCCCGCCCGGTCAGCGATGCCGCCACCGAGCCGCTTCGAGCGGCCGCCTGAGCGAAGCGCGAGCGCAGGGCACCTCCGTCCGGTCAAGGGCGGAGGGCCCTCCTCGAACCCGGGCTCGTAACGAATGCCCGCGCGCGCGAGACAGTGCTTGGTCACACCACACCGTGAAACCGACGAGGAGCCTGATGGCCAGCGAATATGACGTGATCCTGATCGGCGCCGGCCCCGCGGGCGAGCACTGCGCCGGTGCTCTCGCCGAGGGAGGGCTGTCGGTGGCCATCGTGGAGCGCGAGCTGGTCGCCGGCGAGTGCTCCTACTACGCGTGCATCCCGTCAAAGACGCTGCTGCGCCCAGGCGAGGCACTGGCCCGCGCGCTACAGGCACCCGGCGCCCGGGAGGCGGTGCAGCGGCCGATCGATGTCGGACAGGCACTGGCGTGGCGAGACTTCATGGTGTCCGACTACGACGACTCGGCGCAGGCGCGGTGGCTCGCGGACAGCGGCATCGCTCTGGTCCGGGGGTCCGGGCGCATAGCCGGCCCGGGGAGCGTGGACGTCGACGGGCGTCGGCTGACCGCCCGGCACATCGTGATCGCCACCGGCTCGGAGCCATTTGTCCCGCCCGTCCCTGGCCTGCGCGAGGTCGAGGGCTTCTGGACCAACCGCGAGGTCACAGGCGTGCGCGAGGCGCCAGCGAGCATGGTGATCCTCGGCGGCGGCCCTGTCGGCGTGGAGATGGCGCAGGCCTTCTCGCGCTTCGGCACGCGCGTGGAGCTCGTGGAGGGAATGCATCACCTGCTCCCGCGAGAGCCGGCGGCGCTCGGGCAGGCGCTGGGCCAGGCTCTCGCCGATGACGGCGTGGGCGTCCACCTCGGCGCACGGGCCTCAACGGTGCGCCGTGCAGAGAACGACTTCGTCGTCGGCTTTGAGGATGGATCGGAGCTGCGCGGCGAGCGGCTGCTCGTGGCGACCGGCAGGCGTCCGCGGGTGAAGGACGTGGGCCTCGAGGCCGTCGGCGTCGAGCCACACCCGCGCGGCATCCCCGTTGACGACCGCATGAGCGCCGGCGAAGGGCTGTGGGCGATCGGCGACGTAACCGGGATCTGGCCGCTCACCTACGTGGGCAAGTATCAGGGCCGTGTGGCCGCTGCGAACATCCTTGGACACTCGCGAAAGACCAACTACGATGCCGTTCCGCGGGTTGTCTTCACCGATCCCCAGGCGGCATCGGTCGGTGCCGCAGAGGGCGCGCTTAGCGCCACCGTGCCACTCGTCGACGTGCCGAAGACTGCCACCTACATGCGCTCCTACGCCGAGCAGAACGGGTTCCTTACGCTCGTCTCAGACGGCGAGCGCGTGACCGGCGCGTTAGGCCTGGGACCGGAAGCCGGCGAGTGGATGCAGCAGGCGACGCTCGCGATCCGCGCTGGCATCGCGATCGATGTCATGTACGACACGATCCAGCCGTTCCCGACCTTCTCGGAGATCTTCCATTTCGCCCTGGCGAAGCTCACCAGCGAGGTCGCGGCCGCGGTCGCCTGAGCGTCATGCCCCCGCAAGTCGGCGACACCCTCCCGGACTTCGAGCTGCTCGACCACGCTGGCAACCGGCGACGGCTCTCCGGGCTGATCGGTGGAGATCCCACGGTGCTTCAGTTCTTCCGCGGCTGGTGGTGCCCGAAGGAGCAGGCGTTCTTCCGGCGGCTCGTGCGTCTCCAAGCTGAGGCCGAGGTGGCCTACTCGCGGATGATCTCTGTGAGCACCGACCCGCCGCCGGTCAGCGCGGCGTTTCGCGCAGGGCTTGGGGCGCGCTGGACGTTCCTGTCCGACGAGAGCCGCGAGCTCCAAGAGCGGCTGTACCTGCGCGAGACGACCGACACGCTCAACGATCCCTACGTGCCTGCGGTGTTCGTCCTCGACCCCGAGTTGCGGATCCATTCTGCTTACAACGGCTACTGGTTCTGGGGCAGGCCGACCGAGCAGGAGCTGGCCGGCGACCTGCGCGAGCTCACGAGGCGTCTGCGAGCCGATTGGCAGGCACCGACGCCGTGAGCCGCTGCTGGCTGGCACTGGTCGACGGCGAGCCTGTAGGCGCGTTCGCCAGCGCCTCTGTTATGGACGCCGCGGGAAAGCCCCAGGGGACGCTTGCCTGCTGGCGCAGGCGCGCCAAGCCGACGCGCGGCGCTCTGCGCTGCGACGAGCGGATCATCGACCGCGACGGCGCCGAGGCGTCGATCAGCCTCGTACTCGCCCCGCCGGGCATCCGCTTGCCATTCGACGACGGCGCGGTGCAGCACGCGCGCCGCGAGGTCCTCGCCGGGATCCCGTTCGACGCCGTCTCGACGCTGCTGCGAGACGACTCGCATTTCGAGGGCTCGATCACGGTCGCCCGCAGCCCGCGCGCAACCGAGTGGCTCGCGGACGATCCCTTCGCGCGGATCTTCCCCGCGCGACTGCTGCACGTCGGCCCCGGGATGCTCGGCAGCGTGGACCCGCCGACCGGCCCGACGATCGAGCGATATGGCAGCGCGAACCCCTGGCCGTGGGAACACTTTGAGCAGCCGCTCGCCGATGGCCGTGGGCGTAACGCCCGCACGGCTCGGAAGACCGAATAGGCGATGGCCGAATTCACGAACCTGCTCATCGTCGTCGTAGTGGCGTTCCTCGCGCCGCTCACGCTCGGGTTCTTTCCGCGCCTGCGCCTGCCGGCGATCGTGCTCGAGATCCTCCTCGGCATCGTCATCGGCCCCTCGGTGCTGGGCTGGGTCAGCGTCGATGCGCCGGTCTCGATCCTGTCGCTGATCGGACTGGCGTTCCTGCTGTTCCTTGCCGGTCTGGAGATCGATGTCCAGCGGCTGCGGGGCCGCACCCTGCGGCTCACCGCGGCGGGCTTCGCGCTGTCGTTCGTGATCGGCATCGTCGTGGGGCTGCTCCTCCACGCGGGCGGCTTCGTCAAGTCGCCGCTGTTCATCGCGATCGTGCTCGTCTCGACCTCGCTCGGGGTCATCGTGCCCGTGCTGAAGGACTCCGAGAACATCGCCACGGACTTCGGGCAGCTGGTGATTGCCGCCGCCTCGATCGCCGACTTCGGCGCGATCATCCTGCTGTCGCTGTTCTTCTCCGGCAAGGGCTCCACGGACACGGCAGGCAAGCTGATACTGCTCGGCATCTTCGGCCTCGTGGTCGTGCTGACCGGGCTGGCGATCGCCGGCGTCGAGCGAGAGGGGGGCCTCTCGCGGGTGCTGCTGCGGCTGCAGGACACAACCGCGCAGATCCGCGTACGGGGGGCGTTCGTGCTTCTGATCGGCTTCGTCGCCCTGGCGCAGAAGGTGGGCTTTGAGACGATCCTTGGTGCCTTCGCCGCCGGGGCCTTGCTGTCTCTGATCGATCGCGACCAGACGATGACGCACCCTGAGTTTCGGCTGAAGCTCGAGGCGGCCGGATTCGGGATCTTCATCCCGGTCTTCTTTGTCACCACGGGCCTGCACTTCGACGTCAACGCGCTCTTCTCGAGCGTCTCGACCGTCGTGCGCATTCCGCTGTTCCTGCTCGCGCTGTTGCTTGTCCGCGGGCTTCCCGCTTTGCTGTACGTCCGCCTGATCGGCCGCAGCAAGGCCATGGTGGCCGGCATCCTGCAGGCGACAACGCTGCCGTTCATCGTCGCGGCGACGCAGATCGGAGTCCAGATCGGGGTCGTAACGGCGGCCAGCGCCGCAGCGTTGATCGCGGCAGGCCTGCTCTCGGTGATCATCTTCCCGGCGCTCGGGCTCTCGCTGCTGCGCCGGGAAGAGCGTGCGGCGGGAGTCGTGATGGCGCCTGCGGCAATTCCGACGCCGGCGATGCCTGTACTGACAGCCGAACAGAGCGCGGCATGCCGGTTGCCGACCGTGACAGCCGGGGGCAGGGCCTGATGGGGGCTTGCGCGAGACGCGACGCCTGAAGGGTGCGGCGTGAGGGCTATGGCGGACCGTCTTGACACGGCGACACCCGCTCAGCCGGTCACGACCTAGAAGCCACCTCGGTCCGCGGGCAGGGAGCGTCTTTCTGCTCGCCGCCGCGAGCGCTGACGGCGTAACAAAAACGCGGCCGGCAAGACTGTTCATCAGTCGATCCGAGCGACCCGACCAAGCCAACCGAAGAGGACGACGATGCGTATCTTCCACCGAGCAACCGACCCGAGCAGCTCCACCCAGTCGACCGCGACCAGCCCCGCTCTGCCGTTTGCGGGCGATGGCCCACCTGGCAGCGAGCGTGCCACCTTCGCCGCCGGCTGCTTCTGGGGCATCGAGGCACTGTTTCGCGAGATCGAGGGCGTCACCCAGACGGCGGTGGGGTACACCGGCGGGAGCACGCCGGCCCCCACCTATGAGCAGGTTTGCGCCCACACGACGGGACACGCCGAGGCCGTCGAGGTGTGGTTCGATCCGGACCGGGTGTCCTACGAGCAGCTGCTCGAACGCTTTTGGACCGCTCACAACCCCACGACGCGCAATCGCCAGGGGCTTGACATCGGCAGCCAGTACCGTTCGGCGATCTTCACCCACTCGCCGGGGCAGGAGGCGGTCGCGAAGGCCTCGCTCGAGCGCGAGCAGACCCACCGGCGCAAACAGATCGTCACCGAAATCGTCCCCGCCTCGGCCTTCTATCGCGCTGAGGAGTACCACCAGCGCTACTTCGAGAAGACCGGTCGCGCGAGCTGCGCGCTCAGCTTGAACTGAGCGGCGACGATGACAGCCGCCCAAGCGCGAAGGAGTGAACCATGAACACGAAGTTTGCTGCCGACAGATTGGTTGCCTGCGTTCGATGGCTGGCAGCAGCGGTCTTCCTCGCGTTTGGCGTCGGCAAGTTCGCCAATCACGCCTCGGAGCTCGCCTCCTTCCGCCACTACGCGCTCCTCGCGCCCGGCGCGTTCGTCTACGCCATCGGCGTCATTGAGATAGTCGGCGGCGCGCTGCTCGCGCTCGGCCTGCTCGTCAGACCTGCAGCTTTGGTGCTCGCGGGCGACATGGTGGGCGCGATCGTGGTCTCCGGTATCGGACGGGGGGAGAGTGTCAGCCTCACGCTCGCGCCCGCGCTGCTGGTGGCGATGATCCTTCTTATCTGGCGTGGAGCGGGCAGTTGGTCCTTCGATCGACGCCTAGCCGTGAATGCCGCGGTGCGACGGGCGCCTTCGTGAGCGGCTAGGCGTCGTGTTAGCGACAGCCGTGCTTCTCGGGGTGGCCGGCCTGGGGCTTGTCGCCGCGTGCTGGCGGCGAGCTAGCGCATTGGCGCTGTCTTGCGGCGTGGTCGGGGTCGCCGCCGCGGTTTCCGCGGGCGTGTCCGTGACGGCCGCGCGGGACGCCACCGACGAGCTAGTGGGCTCGCTTGCTGCCACGATGATTGGGACGGCCCTCCTGGTCATTGGCCAGGTGGTGCAGCGGCTGCTCGACGCGGAACCGGACGACGGCCCTTAGGGATGCCGTGACAGGCGCGCGAAGTTCTGCTAAGCCGGCGACCCCCTGCCCGCCAGGGCGCGTCAGGCCTCGAGCTCGAGCTTCAGCTCACACATGTCCACCGAGCCGTGGGCGCCCGGGTCTCGAGGCATCCATCGCGCTGAACGCTTGGGCGCCTGTGCTCATGTCCTCCGCGGTCGCAAAGTGCTCGAGCACCACTTACTCGGCGGAATTCGCGGGCCGGGACTGAGGGCGAGATCGCTCGGTTGGGGTGAGCGATTCGCGAACATCGACGGCATGTCATAGACGACCGAGCGCGGGGAGCAGGCGTCCGGCTCCCTGCGCAGTTCTGGCAGCAGGCTCGGCGTCCGGTTCATGGTCCAGTCGCCGGCGTGGATGCGGTCGCGGCTTGTGAACAGGATCCGCTCCCTCCCCGGATGGGTGCCCTCGCGCGGGCCCTCGTCGTCAAGGCCGTACCAGGCGCTGAGCACCTGGTCGGCCGTCTCGACCAGGCGGCGGAGCGGTCGCTCACGCGAGGTGAGAAAGACGACCGTCGGTGGAGAGGCGTGGGTGGCGAAATGCGTTTCGCGCCAGCCTTCCAGCAGCCACCAGTCGTAGCGGCGCAGCCTGTCGATCTGCTTATGCGGGCGGTCGGTGCGGTCGTACTCGATCAGCACCGCGAAGCGGTCCTCGCCCGAACCTCCGATCAGAGTGGCGTCTGGCTCGAGGTAGCCGCTTCGGCTCTCGCACCGATAAAGGCGCGTACCCAGCGGCAACTGTGCCGCCGCCGAGCGCTCGACGTTCTTGTGTCCATCTCGGCCGAGCTCGTCGTTCGAGTCCCGGTCGAGCTCGTCGTGCGCACCCAGGTCGAAGTCGTCGCGCCAATCCCGATCGCTGCGTCTGCCGCCTGGCCCCTGCCAGGCGATGCGCCCGCTGCGAGCTCCCTGCCAGGTGAACGGCATCGTGTTGATCAGTCCCTGGGTGCAGGAGCCGCCGGCAGCGAGGGCGATGCGCAGGATCAGCGTTGAGAGCTGGAGGTCATGCGCGGTGTAGCTGATGCTCGTGAACGCCGTCGGCTTGAAGCGAGCGTTGCCGTCCACGAGGTCCTGTGAGGCGAGGGCTTTCCACCCTCGGGCGCTGAGGCGGTAGATCCACTCAGCGCTGCCGATTCTGCGAACCGGGCGAAAGCGATCCAGATAACCGCTGTCGTGCAGAACCTTCAGCCGTTTCTGTGCCGCCCTGGTGCTGGAAGATCCCCAGCCGAGCAGCACGAGCTGGCTGGTCAACAGATAGTTGACGTCGAGCAGCAGGGCCATGAGGCGAAGGTCCCGGTCGGTGAGACACATCATCGGAGGCGTCCCCTTGCGCTTTCCAAACTGCACTGAGATGAGGCCGAGGTCCTGGCCGGAGAGAGCGGCCCTCTCTGCGAGGGAGGAGCGAGCGGACATGCTCACGCCGCTCCTTCGCTCCCCGAGCTCGCCGCATTGCTCGAGACGCTCACGAGCGTCGACAGCCGACTTGTGAGTTGCACAAGGCCCACACCCAGGAAGCCGGGCAAGGTGCTCAGCGCGCAAGCCGATTGCACGCAGCGGTGGTTGGCAGCGCGCCCGCCGGCGCCTGGCGGGAGCGACGCTCTCCTCCACGGAGTGGATCGCCAAAACGAGCGACCCAACCGCCATGAAGGACACGCCACCGCCGCTCTCCTCGATGCGGCTGTAGACGTTTCGTCTGACATTCCGGCACGCGGACGTCGCCCTGCGCGCCCGATCATCCGACGACCGCCGCGTCCGCTCGCCTCGTCGTCCTCACGCCTCCGGGCAATCCTCTGCCTTGCACCCCGGCCGCGACTCGATGGTCCAATCGCTGCTCTCTTGGTTGCTGCTTTCCACTCCTGCTCACTGCTGCCCGCTCGCTCCCGCTAACCACTCTGCATCTGGCCTCGCCATAAACATCTGTGATGCGTTGGTCGAGGAAGGGGGTCCCCGCGTCGAAGCGAAGCGGAGGGGCGGGGACCCCCTTCCTCGGGCCAGCTGCAGAGCCAAACTTCGGGAGCGAGCGGGCAGCCGGGTACTCGCTGGGGTGCCTCGCCGAGAGAGCGGCGGACAGCCGGGCACCCGAAAGCGGCATCTCCGGCCGACATGGGCCAACAGGTTGTCGCGCAGACGGTCAGGCGGCGAGCGCGTCGTCGGGCGGCTGCTTCGCCAGGGCGACGAGGTCGAGCTCGTCCTCGACTGTGAAGAAGGGCGCACGGCCATCGAACACTCTGAGTTCTCTGACTTCCAGGGGGTCAGACGGCGCCCGCAGCATGCGGAAGTCGCCGGCGAGGATGCGCTCGCGCGTCGTGAAGAGGACGCGCTCACGCCCCACGTACGCCTGCCCCCGACCTTCGATATCTGGCCAGGCGCGGGCGGCATCGAGGGTCGCGTCAGCGGCCTTGACGAGCGCCAGCAGCGAGCTCTCGTGCAGTGTTACGAACACCAGGACCGGCGCGATCTGGTGAAAGGCGAAGCGCCCGCGCGTCCATCCCTCGGTCAGAAACCAGTCATAGCGGCGCAGGCGCCCGAGCTGCTTGTGCGGCCGGGCGGTGCGGTCGTACTCGAGCAGCACCGCCTGGTGGGGCTCCTGGCCCCCGAAGATCAGCGTCGCGTCGGGCTTGATCACGCCTTCGCGCGAGCGCCCGTGGAAGAAGCGCGGGAGCAGCTGCGCACGCGGCTCGCCGTCCTCTGGCCGCTGGTCCTCGCGCGGATCGATCTCCCCCCGGCGCGGTCCGTGCCAGACAAACGGCATCGCGTCGAGCAGCGGGCCCTCGCCGAGCCGCGCCCTGTACGCGATATCGAGCACGAGCGCGTTGACCTGCAGGTCGTGCTCGACGTAGGCGATGCTGTGGATCTCCGCTGGTTTGTACTGCTTGTCCTCCGCGTGCATCCCGTGCTCGGCGATCAGCTGCCAGCCTTCCACCGTCAGGCGATAGTTCCACTCATAGCTGCCCGCTGCGCGTGCCGGGCGGAACTTGTCGATCAGCCCACGGTCGTGCAGAAGGCGCAGCCTCCGTCGCGCGCATGTCGAGTCTCCGCCCCACCCGAGCAGCGCCATCTGGCTTGAGGACAGGTAGTTGACGTCATGCAAGAGCGCAAGCAGGCGGCGGTCGCGCTCGGTGACCGCGAGCGGCTTTGCAGCCGCTGCACGCCTGCCCCAGTGGATGCTCGCCGCGGAAAGACCGGAGCCTGCCCTCGCCGCCCGCTCAGCAGCAGAGCTCGCCACGGCTCGCTCCCCTTCGGTGTTCCTGCATGCACTCGCCACGATGCTCCTTCGGCTCGGTCTGCGCGGCGATCATGGGCCGCTACGCGTTAAGCCGAGCAGAGCCGATTAGACACAAGCCATGCGGCCATCGGGCGTGAGGCCCAACCGAGTCGCGCCACGATCGGCCAGATCGAGAGTCATCGCTCCAGCACCGGCGGTCCAGCATTCGAGCCGGACAAGGCCCTGAGGGGTGCGGGGACGGTGTTCAGCCCCAGCCCCGCTGGCCGGCTTGTGAGGCAATCGCCTATCGGCGTGGTCCGGCGCCGGCGCCAGGCGCTACTGAGTTGGGGCTCTCCGGCGCCGAGACGCCCGCTCCTGCCCGGAAAGCACGAGCACGATTCGGGGCACGCGAGAGTGTTGCTCCTCGTCCCGAGCGACAGCGCGACGCGGACACTCGCGCGCGCTTGCTTTCGAGTGGTAGGCGGGCGTCTGGCGCGCGAAGCCGTGCGACTATCCGCCGCGCAGCCAGTCGTGCAGGCGCGGCCGGCGCGCCAGGAGAACCCCAGCTGCCGTCACGGCGACGATGGTGACGAGCGCAACCGGCCACATCGGACGGTGGCCGCTCACCCAGATTGGGATGACGAATGCCAAGACGACGACGCCGAGAATGAGCCTGTAGATGATGCTGTGCAACGTGAATCTGTCGCGCATGGAAAGAGCCTACCGCGGTCGCTCCATCTGATCCACCGGCTCGTCCGTGTCAACAGTGCGAAAGCCGGCTGCGTGCGCTCAGTCGAAGAAGCGGTCGGCGACCTGTGCGACCTCGGGAGCCTGGAAAATGTCGTAGTGCGTCCGGCCTGGCAACACGGCCAAGCGTGCCGGTGAGCGGAGCGATCCGTCCCAATGCGCGTCGCGCGCTCCGCCGCCGAGCAGCTCGTAGAACTCAGCGATATGGGAGGTGGGCACGCTGTCGGCGTCGGCGTAGATGAGCAGGGTCTGGGCGCGGAGGTCCGCAAGATCCTCGCTCCAGTCGTAGTGGCGCCGCTGGAGGGCTCCCGTCTTGTCCATCAGGGCCGAGAACCCAGCCGGATCCGGGGCGACCTCGGCGTAGGCAGCGTAGAGGGGGGTGTGCTTCATGTGCTCAAAGCCGGCGCTGCTCATCTGGTCCATCGTGGCGAGGACCTCGGGGAACCATCCCTCGCGCCGGAATGGGATAGAGACGACCGCCAGCTTCCGAACCCGGGTGGGGTACTGGATGGCGGCGCGCAACGCCGCACCGGCGCCTAGGGAGTAGCCCATGACATCTGCTTGGTTGAGTTCGAGCTGGTCAAGCGCAGCCACGATGTCATCGCCGAAGGCCTCGTAGCTAAATGGGCGGTCGATCTCGGCCGTGTGGCCGTGTCCTTGTAGCTCCAAGCCGATGACGCGCCGGTTGGCAGCAAGCGGTCCAATTACGGCGCCCGACATGCCGCCGACTTGAGGGTTGCGGCCCAGCGCGACCAGGCCGAAGCCGCCGTGCACAACGACCAGCGGAGTCCCTCCTTGACCATGGCTCTCCCAGTACATATCCATGGGGCCGATCTGGACGCGTCCCGTCGCCGTCTCTGCAGGCATCTCAGTCTCCTTGTTCGTTTCGTCGTGCGGCGGCGTTAGTTGCGCGCAGCCGCGATGACACTATCTGGCGGCGAGTAATACGCGCTCGCGTTCTCGGCGGACCGTCGAGAACGGTGGGGTCCGGTTGCGATTGCTTCCGGAAAAGTCTGGATCCCTTGATCAGCGGCGCGGCAATAGACGTTGCCCGGTGTCGCGCCTGGGGCACGCACTCACGCTCGCCTTTGAGCGTTAGGAGGCGTCTCAATCAGCTCTTGCCAGGTGCTCGCTCCGGACGAAACACAGCAGCGCCGGGCCATTGGTCACTGATCGCTGCTTTTCTGAGATTGCGAGCGCGTGCTGGTCACCGCGGACGGCGCTGCCGGCGGCTCGGACGGTGACGCTTCGGTCGCCGAAGGGAATCGAAGGCGCCGCACCGCGCCGCGAAGCTGGTGGGCGTTCACGCGCGTGTAGCGCTGCGTGGAGTCCAAGTGCTTGTGCCCGAGCAGCTCCTGGATTTGGCGCAGGTTCGCGCCCGCGCTCAGGAGCTCGGTGGCGAAGACGTGGCGCAGCGTGTGGGGCGTGATTTTCTTGCGCATGTCGACACCCGCTGCGGCGGCGTAATGGCGGAACGCCAGCGCCATGATGGTCGGCGAGAGACGCCGGCCGAGCACGCCCAGAAACAGCGCCGGTTCGGGACCCTCGGGGCGGACGCGCGCATACTCCAGGAACAGCGGCACGAGGCCGGGGTGGATCGGCACGACGCGCTGGCGCCCGCCCTTGGCGTTGCGGACACGGATCAGGCGCCGGTCGAGGTCGACGTCGTCGCAGTCCAGGCCGAGCAGCTCCGAGCGACGCAGACCGCCGTAGGCGAACAGGGCGAGCAGCAGGCGGTCGCGCTCAACCTTGCCGGCGTGAACGCGGGTCCAGACGCCCTCGCGACTCGGCACGTCCAAGAGGCGCATGAGCTCTGAGCGGTCGAGCACGTCGGGTAGCGCTTCGCGCTTCTTCGGTGTGCGCAGCACGTGTGCGGGGTCGCGCTCAAGATAGTCGCTCTCGACGCAGAAGCGGAAGAAGCACCTGAGCGCCGCGACCGTGCGCGCCTGGCTCGACGGCGCCGGCCGATGCGTTGCCTCCTCTGCGAGAAACCGGCGCAGGTCACTCGTGCGAATCTCGACTAGGGCAGAGATGCCCTGGGAACGAAGGAACTCGATACACGTTCGCACGTCGCGCTCGTATGCCTTGCACGTGAGCTCCGAGAGACGGCGCTCGATGCGGCAGTAAATGATGAAGTCAGACAGGGCATTGAACATCGGGGCCTCCGCTTTCGGGCAGGCCCCGCTCCCGACTGCATGCCCCCATGAGGAGTCTCCGGCTTATCGGCCTGCTAAGGGAAAGCCCCGCTCCGGCGGGGCTTTCCTATGGGCCGAGTCGCAGGGTTCTCGTTACGTTTGGGCTGCAGCCAGGTTGTTGCGGGGCGATCTCTATGGAATCGCTCGGCGCAGACGTTCGGAGCTTGCCTCCGACAACGATCCACACCGCGGGAGCATTTCCAGCAGGTGCAGCGGATGCTCGCAAAGGGGTCACTCCCAGAGCACGCGACTGCCGGAGGCGTTACGCGGGGGTAACCTCCAGGTAAACCGTCCCGGTCCCGAGCGCTCCTCCGGCTCCTTCATAGAGCTTGCGCCCGAGCCCGTAGTTCGCCCGCAGCGCGGCCTCCGCCTCCTTCTCGTCGCTGGCTTGGTCGAGCACCCGGGCCCGACCCTCCGCAGGGGGTCCGAGTGGCTTGCCGCGCCCGGTGCACGGAGCGACGCGCACCTGCGGATCGTTGCGGATGCGCTTGACCTTGGCGACGTCTGCCTCGCTGCGAACGTAGAGCTTCCCGTCGCCGAGCCCGAACCACACGGGGGTCGGCACCGCATCCCCGCTGCGCTTGTAGGTCACGAGGAGGCAGTACTTGTGACCTCGCAAGTGTTCGAATCCCGAAACGGTCTGCTCCTCGTTTGCAAGCGAGCGAGCCGAAGGGTGCCGGATCCAGTGGTAGAAGCGATTCGGGAGTGAGGTCATCCTGGCGAGACTAGAACGTCGTCACTCCCGCCCGGCGCGGAGGCGGAGGCTCTTGCAGTAGGCCCGACCCGTGGAGTGGACGCGCTTTCGCGGACCGAACCGCCCCGGCATTCTTGGAGGCCTTGTCCGTCGAAGCGCGTCCACTCCAGTCCAAGGCCCAGTGTCGGTGGGGACGCACAGCGGGCGGTCCGCGACGCCTTCGCCATTCCGAGCCGTTGCGACGTCCGAAGTCGCCTCGCTAGACTCAAGCCCGGTGGCTCTAGATGAACGGCTCCACCGTCGAGGTGAGGGATCTGCGGCGCAGCGAGATCGACGCTGCGGTTGCGCTGCTCGCGAGGGGGATGCGCGACAACCCGCTCCACGTTGCCGCCTACGGCGTCGACCCGGAGCGGCGGCAGCGCTCGATTGAGCGAACGTTCAGCATGCTGTTCCGCGTCTTCGTCGCTCAGCAGCCGATCTGCGCTCTGGACGAAGGCACGCTCGTCGCGGTGACCGGGGTCGCACCGGCCGGGACCTGCCAGCCGACGGCGATCCAGACCCAACGACTGAGGTCCCTTGCGAACATCATCGCGATCGGGCCCAGTGCGGCCGCACGGGTCGGCAAATGGCTCGCTGCCTGGAGCGAGCGCGACCCCGATCAATCTCACTCCCATCTTGGTCCCTTCGCGGTTGACACCCATCTCCAGGGTCGCGGAATTGGCAGCAAGATCATGCGCGAGTGCTGCCTCCGGCTCGACGCCCGCGGGGAGACCGGGTATCTCGAGACCGACAAGTGGGAGAACGTTCACTTCTATGAGCGGCATGGGTACACGG
>Ga0209040_10000444_pt1 | contig 31958 bp, 34 predicted proteins | sample BogFormECP12_OM3_FD_188240 | JGI IMG/M metagenome (GOLD analysis project Ga0209040, IMG submission 188240) | Bog forest soil microbial communities from Calvert Island, British Columbia, Canada - ECP12_OM3 (SPAdes) (version 2) | ecosystem: Environmental > Aquatic > Freshwater > Wetlands > Bog ... | reverse complement strand
GCGCCGTGCTTGATCTGGTACCGCACCGCCTTGCGCACCTCGTCGACGCCGTTGGCGATGCCTTCCTCCACGGTCAGCTCCAGCACGCCCGGCGCGAACGCCGCGAACATCGTCGGGTCGAGGTGCCCGCCGGTGGGGGTGATGGCGTGCCCGGCCGGCACCACCCGGGGGCCCTCGATCCATCCGGCGTCGATCGCCTTGCCCAGCGCCACGTCGAGCAGGTAGCCACCCGTCTTGACGAACAACCCGAGGTTGCGCACGGTGGTGAAGCCGGCACGCAGCGTCCGGCGGGCGTTGCCGACGGCGCGCAGCACCCGGGTGGGCGGGTCGTCCTGCACCTGGGAAAGCGCGGGGGTTTCGCCGCGCCCGCCCATCAGGAGGTTGACCTCCATGTCCATCAGGCCGGGAAGCAGGATCTGTTGGCCGAGGTCGACGATCTCGCCCTCGGGTGTGCCGCCGATGCCGGCGATCCGATCGCCTTCGATGCGCAACACGCCCGGCCGGACGATCTCGCCCGCGTCGACGTCGAGCAGCCCGGCCGCCAGCAGCGTGAGCACGCTCAGACCACCGGCTCCTGGATGCAGTTCAGGTACGCGGCCCCGCTGTCGGGGACCCGCGGCTGCTTCCACACCTCGACCGGGAACGACACCACGACCAGCGACTGCATCAGGTGCATCAGCGCGCGGGCGTCGTCGGGCAGGTCGTCCAACGGGAACCTGTCGAGGTAGGTGATCGCGTCTCCCAGCCGCGGGAACGCGGTGTCGTAGAGGTCGCCCATCTCCGCCATCGAAGAGGCCAGCCGCTTGGCGTAGCGCTCCGGCTCGGTCGGCAGGATCCAGTCGGAAAACCGCTCCAGGTCGGCGAATTCAGATGGCAGCGCCATTGCGGGACTCCTTCGTGCCATTGCCGTGCGCCTTGACGAAATCTCCGGCCACCTTGTGCAGGTGGCGGAGCAGGATCTCCTGATCGCAGAGCGGGAAGTCGCGCACCACCTTGGTGCCGATCATGGTCTGGGTTGCCTCCAGGGTGTTGGAGTCCTGCAGTGCGTACTCCTTGAACGTGACCGCGGCCAGTTCCTGGCCCAGGCGTTCTCGTGCGTTCCTCGGGGGGACGAAGTACATGGTGCCCTCGAAGATGTGCTTGTCCACCGCGGTGGGCCAGTAGTGGTAGGTGAGGTACCAGCCGGGCCCCCAGATCAGCAGCATCCAGTTCGGGAAGAAATGGAACGAATCCATGCCCCACTGCTTGGCCTTGGCGGGGTTGACCCCGGGCGGCAGCGCGTCGAGGCCCTCGATGTCGGGCCGGTCCCACGGGCCGAAGAGGCCGCTGCGCAAGACCCGCTCGATGGGTTTGACCATGCTTTCGTCCTTGGGCGGCGACATCCCGCCCCAGGACGAGATCATCGAGTGGGGGCTCTGCAGGTCGTAGTGCAGTGCCTCGTAGCCGAAGCCCGTCAGCTTGTCGGCCTCCTCCTTGACCGCCTGCTTCTGGTGCAGCACCGGGGCGTGGTAGAACTCGGCGAACGCGTCGATGAACAGCTTCCAGTTGCTGCCGACCTCGGCCCGGTAGCTGTAGACCTCGGTCATCTCGTGGAACGGATAACCCTCCAGGCCCTTGGCCAGCGGGCCGAGATACTCGGCCAACGGCTGCGCGTTCCGGTCCAGGTTCACGAAGATGAACCCCTCCCACACCTCGCAGCGCACCGGCTTCAGGCCGAACTGGCCCTTGTCGAGGTCGAAGAACTCGTCTTCTTGCTGAACGAAGGTCAGGTCACCGTCGAGGCTGTAGCGCCAGGCGTGGTACTTGCAGGTGAACTGCCGGCACGTCCCCGAGGTCTCCTCATGGGGGTAGTCGTTCCACACCAGCTTGTTGCCGCGGTGGCGGCACATGTTGTGGAACGCCTTGATCGACCCGTCCTTGGTCTTCACCACGATCACCGAGAAGCCCGGGCCGGCGGAGGGCAGCTCCTTGGTGAAATAGCTGCCCACCCGGGGGAGCCGCTCCACCCGCCCGACGTTGAGCCAGGTCCGCTTGAAGATGGCCTCGCGTTCGGCCTCGAAGACTGCCGGGTCGACCGAATCGGTGTAGTCGACCGGGGCGGTGCCCAGCTCGGGATAGTTCTCCGTCCAGCTCCCGGCGGCCGGCTTGGTGAAATGCGCCATGTGTTTACCTTTCGTGTTCCGGTTCTACGCCGAAAGTGTTGAAGGCCATGGCCAGCAGGCCATAGCAGCCGACGGTGAAGACGAGGTCCATGCGCTGACGTTCGTCGAGCCGCTCGGAAAGCGCCGCCCAGGTCGCATCCGACAACTGCGACGTCTCGTCGAGCTCGTCGACCGCGCTGAGCACGGCGCGGTCGAATTCGTCGGCCCCCTCGCCCCGCCGGACGGCGGCGATCTCGTCGTCGGTCACGCCCGCGCGCTTGGCGAGTTCGACGTGGTGGACCCATTCGTACCGGCAGCCGCGGCGGTGCGCCATGCGCAGAATGGCCAGCTCGCGCAGCCGGGGCGGCAACGTCGAGCCGTACAACAGGTGGCTGTTGAAACGCAGGAACGCGCGCGTCAGCTTCGGATGCCGCACCAGGGTGGCGAGCGCGTTGCCCGCGCCGGCGGGGTTGCGCCGCTCCGGCGGCAGCGTTTGGGCGAGCGCGTGGTCGACGGCGTCATCCCACTCTCCGGCCGGCAGCGGGGCCAGGCGCATCAGGCCTCCTCGTTCGTCGGCTCTTCGCGCAAGCGCTCATCGCCGTTCCTTTGGCTCTTCGCGCAAGCGCTCATCGCACTGACGAGAATCAGGTTCTCATTTCTGACTAACAGGTTTCCATGTTTTGGCGTGTTGGTCAACGGCGGCACCCCGGGCGACGGTGTCCGCGCTGCTGCGAACTGCCCTGATCAGGAGCTTTCTGACGAGGTCAGAGCCGTAGGGGGTATGCTACGCATGTTGATTCTCTCAACCTGAGAAGATAGTTTCCTATCGGAGAGAACATCGTTAGAGGCGCCCCCCGGCGGGGGACCGCGGCACTACCGAGGATCGCCGGTGACGCCGCGTCGATGAAAGGAACGGGCCTTGAACAAAGACGACATGATCCTGATCAGCGTCGACGACCACATCGTCGAGCCGCCCGACATGTTCAAGAACCATCTGCCGACGCGCTACCTCGACGAGGCGCCGCGGTTGGTGCACAACCCCGACGGCTCGGACACCTGGCAGTTCCGCGACGTCGTGATCCCCAATGTGGCGCTGAACGCGGTGGCCGGCCGGCCCAAGGAGGAGTACGGACTCGAGCCGCAGGGTCTCGACGAGATCCGGCCGGGCTGCTACCAGGTCGACGAGCGCGTCAAGGACATGAACGCGGGCGGCATCCTGGGCTCGGTCTGCTTCCCCTCCTTCCCCGGCTTCGCCGGCCGGTTGTTCGCCACCGATGATCCCGAGTTCTCGCTGGCGCTGCTGCAGGCCTACAACGACTGGCACATCGAGGACTGGTGCGGGGCATACCCGGCCCGGTTCATCCCGATGGCGTTGCCGGTGATCTGGGACGCCCAGGCCTGTGCCGATGAGGTGCGCCGGGTGTCCAAGAAGGGTGTGCACGCGCTGACGTTCACCGAGAACCCGGCCGCGATGGGGTATCCCAGTTTCCACGACGAGTATTGGAATCCGTTGTGGCAGGCGCTGTGTGACACCAACACCGTGATGAATGTGCATATCGGGTCCTCGGGGCGGTTGGCGATCACCTCGCCCGACGCGCCGATGGACGTGATGATCACGCTGCAGCCGATGAACATCGTGCAGGCCGCCGCGGATCTGCTGTGGTCCAAGCCGATCAAGCAGTACCCCGATCTCAAGGTCGCGTTGTCCGAGGGGGGCACCGGGTGGATCCCGTACTTCCTTGAGCGTGCGGACCGCACCTATGAGATGCATTCGACGTGGACGGGCCAGGACTTCGGCGGCAAGCTGCCCTCTGAGGTATTCCGGGAGCACTTCCTGACGTGCTTCATCTCTGATCCGGTCGGGGTCAAGCTGCGCAACCAGATCGGCATCGACAACATCTGCTGGGAGGCCGACTACCCGCACAGCGACTCGATGTGGCCGGGCGCGCCCGAGCAGCTGCACGAGGTGCTCACCGAGAACGACGTGCCCGACGACGAGATCAACAAGATGACCTACCAGAACGCCATGCGCTGGTACTCGTTTGACCCGTTCAGCCACATCCCCAGAGAACAGGCCACCGTCGGCGCGCTGCGCAAAGCCGCCGAAGGCCACGACGTCTCCATCCAGGCCCTCAGCCACCGCGAGAAGTCCGGCGCCACCTTCGCCGAATTCGCGGCGAATGCCAAGACGTTGACGGGTAACCAGGACTGAGGTCGAGTCACAGACCAGTGCGCCCGTGCGTGAACGGTCCCGTCCGCACCGGCGCACCGTGACTCTGTTCCCGACTGTTAGCCGGCAAGTCGCCCTGGCGAGAGGATCAAGAGGAGATGTGGTTGTGCCCGGCGGGATGAGTTTCGAGCTGACCGACGATCAGGAACTGATCCGTAAGTCCGTCGCCGAGCTCGCGCGCAGGTTCGACGACCACTACTGGATGCAGAAGGACCAGGCGCACGAATTCCCGCAGGAGTTCTACGACGCCATCGCCAACGGCGGCTGGCTCGGCATGACGATCCCGGAGCAGTACGGTGGCCACGGTCTGGGCATCACCGAGGCCACCATCCTGCTGGAGGAGATCGCCCGGTCCGGCGGCGCGATGAACGCCGCCAGCGCCATCCACCTCTCGATCTTCGGAATGCAGCCCGTGGTCAAGCACGGCTCCGACGAACTCAAGGCCCGTACGCTGCCCCGGATCGTCAACGGCGACCTGCACGTGTGCTTCGGTGTCACCGAACCCGGTGCCGGGCTGGACACCTCCCGGATCACCACGTTCGCCAGGCGCGACGGCGACGAGTACGTCGTGAACGGCCGCAAGGTCTGGATCTCCAAGGCGCAGGAGTCCGAGAAGATCCTCCTGCTGACCCGGACCACGCCGTACGACGAGGTCACCAAGAAGACGGACGGCATGACGCTGTTCCTCACCGATCTCGATCCCGGGCATGTCGACATCCGGCCGATCAGCAAGATGGGCCGAAACGCGGTCAGCTCCAACGAGGTGTTCATTGACGGCCTGCGGGTGCCGGTGGCCGACCGCGTCGGCGAGGAGGGCAGGGGTTTTCAGTACATCCTCGACGGCCTCAACCCGGAACGGATGCTCATCGCCGCCGAGGCGCTGGGCATCGGCAGGGTCGCGCTCGACAAGGCGGTCAAGTACGGCAACGAGCGGCACGTGTTCAACCGGCCGATCGGCATGAACCAGGGCCTGCAGTTCCCGCTCGCGGATTCGCTGGCGCGCCTCGACGCGGCCGAGCTGGTACTGCGCAAGGCAACGTGGCTCTATGACAACGGCAAACCCTGTGGGCGCGAGGCGAACACGGCGAAATACCTGTGCGCCGACGCCGGTTTCGCCGCCGCCGACCGTGCGCTGCAGACACACGGCGGGATGGGCTACGCCGAGGAATACAACGTGTCGCGGTACTTCCGCGAGTCGCGGCTGATGAAGATCGCTCCGATCAGCCAGGAGATGATCCTGAACTACCTGGGGTCACACGTCCTGGGCTTGCCGAGGAGTTACTGATGACCGACAACAACCCGCTGTTCGACCTCACCGGGCGCTCGGCGCTGGTCACCGGCGCCGCCGGCGGTATCGGCTCCGCGGTCGCGCAGGCGCTGGCCGACGCCGGCGCGGCCGTGCTGGTGACCGACATCGACAAGGACGCCGCCGCGGCGGCGGCGGATCGGATCAGCGCCGGCGGGGGCCGGGCCGACAGTGCCGCGCTCGATGTGGCCGACCGCGCGTCCGCGGATGCCGCCGTGGCGCAGGCGGCCGCGCTCACCGACGGCGTCCTCAACATTCTGGTCAACAACGCCGGTGTGACGGCGCCGGCCATGTTCGCCGACATCTCCGAGGAGAACTTCCGTCGGCTGATCGATGTGCACCTGATGGGAGCGTTCCATTGCTCGCAGGCCGCGCTGCGGTTCATGCCGACGGACGGCACCGGCCGGATCATCAACGTCACGTCGTCGGCGGGCATCACCGGCACGCTCGGCCAGGTCAACTACTCGGCCGCCAAGGCCGCCATCATCGGCTTCACCAAGTCGCTGGCGCGTGAGCTGGCCCGCAAGAACATCCTCGTCAATGCGCTCGCGCCGCTGGCGGCCACCCCCATGACCGAGACGATCCGCACCAACGAGAAGTTCGCCGCCACGATGCTGGCGCGAATCCCGCTGCGGCGGTGGGCGCAACCGGAGGAGATCGCCGGCGCGTTCGTCTTCCTCGCCTGCGACGCGTCTTCCTACATCACGGGCCAGGTGCTGCCGGTGGACGGCGGCATGGTGATGTGATGCCCGCGACCGCGGCATCGCAGGGACCGCTGGCCGGAGTCACGGTGGTGGCCCTGGAGCAGGCCGTGTCGGCGCCGATGTGCACCCGCACGCTGGCGGACTTCGGCGCGCGGGTCATCAAGGTGGAGAACCCGGACGGTGGGGACTTCGCACGCCACTACGACGATGTCGTCAACGGCCTTGCGGCGCACTTTGTTTGGGTCAACCGGGGTAAGGAGTCCGTGACGCTCGACCTGAAGTCGCCCGCCGGCATCGACGTCCTGCACCGGTTGCTCGACCGTGCCGACGTGTTGGTCTCCAATCTCGCACCCGGCTCCACCGCCCGGCTCGGGGTGTCGCCCGCGGACGTGGCGGTGCGGCATCCCGGCGTCATCGCGGCCGAGATCGACGGGTACGGCGCGGGCGGCCCGCTGTCCCACAAACGCGCCTACGACCTTCTCGTGCAGGCCGAATCGGGGACGTGCGCCGTCACCGGCAATCCCGGCGCGCCGGCCAAGCCGGGGCCGCCGGTGGCCGACGTCAGCTCCGGGCTCTACGCCGCTGTGTCCATCCTCGCGCTGCTGTGCGCGAAGGATCGCGCTGCGGCTCCCGCGGTTACCGTGAGCCTGTTCGACACGATGACCGAAGTGATGGGCTACCAACTCAACTACACCCGGCACTCCGGGATCGACCAGCAGCCGCTGGGCATGAGCTCGCCGGCCGTGGCCCCGTATGGTGCCTATCCCACCGCCGACGGGCAGACCGTGGTACTGGGCACCACCAACGACCGCGAATGGCAGCGACTGGCCCGAGACATCCTGCAGCGCACCGACTTGGCCGACGACGAGCGGTTCCGGACCAACCCAGGACGGGTCGCGCACCGCGACATCCTCGACGAGGCGATCGCGACCTGGTGCGCACAGCACGACCTGGCGCATGTCCAGAAGACCGCGGATGCCGCCGGTATCGGCAACGCGCGCTACAACACGCCGAGCGAAGTGCTGGTGCACCCTCAGCTGTCCGCGCGCGACCGGTGGCGACAGATCGATACGCCCAACGGCCCGATCCCCGCGCTGCTGCCACCGCCGGTCATCTCCGGATACGAACCCCCGATGGGCGCCGTTCCCGGCCTGGGGCAGCACACCGACTCGGTCCTCGCCGATTTGGGCTTCGGCGACGACGAGATTGCCGCGCTGCGCGAGCGGGGCACGATAGGACCTGCCTACTCCAGCGCGCGGCCTGACAGGACAGGAGAAACCCGAGATGCGTGAAACCGTGATCGTCGAGGCGGTCCGCACCGCCGTGGGCAAGCGCAACGGTGGATTGTCCGGCATGCACGCGGCCGACCTGTCCGCCGTCGTGCTCAATGAGCTGCTGGAGCGGGCCGGCCTCGAGCCCGAGGTCGTCGACGACGTGGTGTGGGGGTGCGTCTCCCAGGTCGGGGACCAGTCCTCCAACATCGGCCGCTACTCGGTGCTGGCCGCGGGATGGCCCGAGAGCATCCCCGCGACGACGGTCAACCGCGCGTGCGGATCGAGCCAGCAGGCGCTGGACTTCGCCGTGCAGGGGGTGATGTCCGGCCAGCAGGACATTGTGGTGGCGGGCGGTGTCGAGGTGATGAGCCGGGTGCCGCTGGGCGCCGCGCGGGCCACCGGCATGCCGTACGGGCCGAAAGTCCTCGAGCGCTATGACGATTTCTCGTTCAACCAGGGCATCTCGGCTGAGCTGATCGCTCAGAAGTGGGGTTTCTCGCGCACCCGCCTCGACGAGTATTCCGCGACATCGCACGAGCGTGCCGCCGCGGCCCAGGACGCAGGCGCCTTCGATGCCCAGATCGTGCCGGTGTTCACCGGCGACGGAGCGGTGGTGACGGCGGACGAGGGGGTGCGGCGCGGGACCACGGTCGAAAAACTCGCCGGGCTCAAGCCCGCGTTCACCGACGACGGCGTGATCCACGCAGGCAATTCGTCGCAGCTCTCCGACGGCGCGGCCGCGCTGTTGGTGATGACCGCCGAGAACGCGCTCCAGCTGGGGTTGACGCCGATCGTGCGCTACCGCGCCGGCGCGGTCACCGGGGCGAATCCGGTCCTGATGCTCACCGGCCCGATACCGGCCACCGAGAAGGTTCTTCACAAGGCCGGCGTCGGCTTGGACGAGGTCGGGGTTTTCGAGGTCAACGAGGCGTTCGCGCCGGTGCCGCTGGCCTGGCTTGCCGATACCGGCGCCGACGAGAAGAAGCTCAATCCGCTCGGTGGTGCGATCGCGCTCGGTCATCCACTCGGCGCTTCGGGGGCGGTCCTGATGACTCGCATGGTTCATCACATGCGGGACAACGGGATTCGCTACGGACTGCAGACCATGTGCGAGGGCGGAGGGACGGCCAACGCCACGCTGGTCGAGCTCGTCTCGTAAGACCGGCACGATCGGGGAGACCCGGTGCGCCGAGACCGGCTGTACACGGATGCCCGGGTGGCCCGGATCTACGCGGGCACCAGCGAGGTGATGAAGGTGATCATCGCCAAGTCGCTCGGCTTGTGACCTCCGCGCCGGGGGACCGCCCGCTCGGGGAGAGCCGAGCGACCCGGTCGAGAAATTTTCTCACTGAGACCCTTGTCACAGCCGCCCCAACCAACCTACTGTGTGTTCACTAGGTTGGTTGAACGGAGGAGTTCGGTGTCCGCCCCACGGCCCTACGCCACACTTCTTGCCAAGGGCGAGGACCGCAGGCAACGGATTCTGGCGGTCGCGGAGCGCCTGCTCGCACGCAACGGATGGCGCAACACCTCACTGGCCCAGATCGCCAAAGAGGCCGGGGTGACCCCGGCCGGGCTGCTGCATCATTTCGAGTCCAAGGAGCAGCTTCTCAACGCCGTGCTCGACGCCCGTGACGCCGACGACGACGCCCACGCGGACACCTCCGGCGACCTGGTTACCGAGATCAGGCGGGTGGCCGAGAGGTTCGAGAGGGCACCCGAACTGGTGGGGACGTTCACCGTGCTGCTGGTGGAGAACATCCTGCCCGACGCTCCGCTGCACGACCGTCTCCTCACGAGGTATCGCGGCGCGGTGGACATCGTGGCCGAACTCCTCCGCAGGGGTCGGCACGCCGGAAAATACCGCGCGGACTTGGATGCGGCCGAAAAAGCCGTGGAGATCATCGCCTTTGTAACCGGAATGGAGACCACATGGTTGCTCGATCCATCGATACCGCTGGCCGAGGTGTTCAAGGGGTACACCGAATCCCTGGCTCGCGACCTCGAGCCCCCGAGCAGGATATGAGGTATCGGCTCGACGTCGTCGCCCCGAGCGTGCCGGAGGCTGTCGTGTTCGCCGGCGGTTGGCTTTTCGACCGGGTGATGGCCGGGTGGGATGTCACGGTTCTCGTCGCCGACGGCTCCGACGATCGGCCGCTGCAGATCCTCGGGGTCGAGACGCTCGACCTCGAGCACGCGCTGGCGTCGTGGGGACGTCGCCCCCGGCCGCAGAGCCTGGCGGTCGCGACTGATCTCTTCGATCGTGACTCGCGGGTCCGGTTCGGTGTGCGCAGGGCCCTCGACCACGGCGCCACGGAAGTGACGCTCTGGGGGAAGAGGTGGCCGGCGGAGCTGACCAAGAGCATCGACTCGGTGCAGCACCGGCTGAGCGCGGCCGCGCGGGCGTTCAAGGCGCAGGCGCTGGCCGCGGCCGCCGTGCGTGACCTGGCGGTCGAACCCACTGAGACGTTCCGCAGCGGGTCGATGAGGCGTTCATCGGTGGCTGCCGATCTGACCCCCGCCGGCTAGCTCCGCCCTCGAAGAAGCGCCGGCGACGTCGACCAGAACCTTTCCGATGGCCTTACCGTCGGCGACGTGGCGTAGCGCGCGTGCGGTTTCGGCCAGTGGGAACGTCGCGCCGATGTGCGGCGCGACGCGGCCCGTGGCGAGAAGCTCCCGAAGCTCCGCCTCGTTGCGTGTGAATTCCGCCGGTGCGACGTCCTGGAAACCGAAGCCCAGAACCTGCACGCCCTTGACGAGCACGAGGTTGAGCGGGATGCGGGGGATCACGCCCGAGGCGTAGCCGACCGTGACGAAGCGGCCGCCGCGACGCAGCGCTCGCAGCGCCGGCTCGGACAGGTCCCCGCCGACCGGGTCGATGACGGCGTCGGCTCCGCCGGGAATCGTGCGGCGAAGCGCGGCCCGGATATCGCCCGACCGATGGTTGACGAGGTGACGCGCGCCGTAAGAGTGTGCGACGGCGAGTTTTTCGTCTGATGAGGCGACCGCGGTGACGGCGGCGCCCAGCTGCACGGCGAGCTGCACGGCGGCCAGGCCGACCCCGCCGCCGGCGCCGAGCACGACCAGTTCGTCGCCCGCCTGCACTCGCGCCACCGATCGCAGGGTGTGGTACGCGGTGCGGTAGGCGACACCGAAAGCGGCAGCGGTGCGCAGGTCGATGCCGGTGGGTATGCGGCTGAGGCTGTCGGCGGGCACCACCACCTCTTCGGCGAAGGCACCGTACAGGCCGGTACCGGTGACGCGGTCACCGACACCGAAATCGGTTCCGGCTTCGCTGATTTCGTCGATGACACCCGCGAATTCACTGCCGGGGATGAACGGCGGCGGCACGCTGATCTGGTATTTGTCGGCGATCAGCAGCACGTCGGGATAGTTCACGGCGGCCGTGTCGACGCGGACCCGGACCTGGCCGGAAGCCGGTGTCGGCACCGGGCATTCTTGGACGCGGACAACCTCCGGGGGCCCGTAGGACGGGCAGACTGCGGCGCGCACGTCTCAGGCGCGGTAGTCGCTGGTTTCGGCAAGCTCGGCAGCCGAGGCCATCAGCTCCCCGACGATCGGCCCGAACGCCAGCAGCTTCTCGTCGTCGCCGGCGCGCTGGAATCCGCGTTCGAGAACGATCGCCAGCTTCCATTTGGCCAGGACCAGGTAGTAGTCGAGGTCGTCGACCTGCCGACCCGAAACCTTCCCGTAGTGCTCGACCAGCTGCGAGCGGGATGGCATCCCTTGTAGATCAACGTAACTCGCGGTGGCGGCCTCCGGCGCGTCGGTGTCCTCCGGCCAGCCCTGAACCATCCAGCCCAGGTCGAGCTTGGGGTCGCCGACGGTGCCCATCTCCCAGTCGACGATGGCGGCGAGGCGAGCGGGCGCCCCGTCGCGGTACATCACGTTGGCGAACTGGTAGTCGCCGTGCATCAGGCCGGGGATGAAATCGATCGGGCGATGCGTACGCAGCCACTTCGTGGCGGTTTCCATGCCCTCCAGTTCCCGGCCTTTGATCCCGTCGAAAAAGCTTGTCCAGCGGTCGACTTGGCGCTCGTGGAATCCCTCGGGGCGGCCCAGGTCGGCCAGGCCCTTGGCCTGCCAGTCCACCTTCGACAACAGTGCGATGCCCTCGGCCAGCTGATAGGCGAGCCCGGCGCGGGCGTCGAGGTCGGTGTCGAAGGGGGCGGGCCAGCCCTTTCGGCCCATCGGGGACCAGCCGTCGACAAACCCCATCAGATAGAAGGTGCGGCCGAGCACCGACGAGTCCGCGCACACGGCCACCGCCGGGGTATGCGGCACTTCGGTGCCGTCGAGCGCCTCGATGATCCGCCATTCGCGCAAGATCCCCGCGTCCCGGTCCGGCGGGGCGGTGGCCGGCGGGATGCGGATCACGCAACGTTGCTCGCCGCGCCGTATCTCGTAGATCTCGTTCTGGCTGCCTCCGGAGAGAAACCGAACCTCGATGGGTGCGCCCGTGCCGGGCAGGCCGGCGGCGTCCATCCAGTCGCCCAGTCGGGCGGTGTCGATCACAGGTTCCCCACTTCGTGGTCGAGGTATTCGGCGAACTTCGCCCTGGCCGCCTCTTGTTTTCTCGGGATCCACTCGCTGGGCCACGTGTCGTCGCTGGGCTTGTAGTCGCGCAGCACCTGCCGGGCCACCGTGGTCTTGTGTACCTCGGTCGGGCCGTCGGCGAGTCCCAGGGCCGCGGCGCCGTGAATCATCCCCATGAACGGCATCTCGTTGCTGACCCCGAGCGCGCCGTGCACTTGCATTGCCCGCCAGGCGATGTCGTGCAGGACGGTGGGCAGCACCACTTTGACCGCCGCGATGTCCTTGCGGACCTTCTTGTAGTCGTTGTACTTGTCGATCTCCCAGGCGGTGTAGAGCACGAACAACCGGAACTGGGCCAGTTGCGCGTACGAGTCGGCGATGTAGCCCTGCACGAACTGCTTGTCCGAGAGGCGGCCACCGGCGGTCTGGCGGGAGAGCGCACGCTCGCACATCATGTCCAGGGCCTTGGCGGCGAGACCGATCGTGCGCATCGCGTGGTGGATGCGCCCGCCACCCAGGCGGGTCTGGGCGATCACGAAGGCCTGCCCTTCGCCACCGAGGAGCGCCTCGGCCGGCACCCGGACGTTGTCGTAGTGAATGAGCGCGTGCGAGCCCTCGTTGAGGCGCTCGCCGGCGAGGCCGACGTTGCGGACGATCTCGACGCCGGGCGTGCCGGTGGGCACGAGGAACATCGACATCCCTTGATAGGGACTCACATCGGGGTTGGTCACCACCATCACGATGAGAAACGAGGCCGTCCTCGCGTTGGACGAGAAGTACTTCCAGCCGTTGATGACCCAGTCGTGGCCGTCGCGCACCGCCAGGGTCGAGAATCGGGTCGGATCGGCGCCGCCCTGCGGTTCGGTCATCGAATAACTCGAGAACATCTCGCCGTCCAGCAACGGGCGCAGATAGCGCTCCTTCTGTTCGGGCGTTCCGTAGTGGGCGATGATCTCGGCGTTGCCGGTGTCGGGCGCCTGGCAGCCGAACACGATCGGCGCCCACTGCGACCGCCCGAGGATCTCGTTGAGCAGCGCCAGCTTGAGCTGCCCGAAGCCCTGCCCACCCAGCTCCGGGCCCAGATGGGTGGCCCACAATCCCTTGCGCCGCACCTGTTCCTTGAGCGGGTCGATCGCCTTGCGCCGCGTCTCGTTCAACGGCACGAACTGCTCGTGCGGCCAGGCCAGATCCAGCGGCTCCACCTCCTCGCGCACAAACCCATCCGCCCACTCCAACAGCGAGTGGTACTGCGGGTCGGTTTCGAAGTCCCATGCCATTAGGCCTCCTTTTGGGTGTAACCGGCGACGACGGCGGCGATGTCGTCCCCCACGACGTCGGCGAACGAGCGGTCCCCGAACGAACCGGCTGCCCAGTGTCGGGCCCCCTCGCTGACGAGCGTTCCGGCCACGTAGGCCAGGTGCTCCACGTCGATGTGGGCTGCCAACTTGCCGTCTCGCTGCGCTCTTGCGAAGAGCTCGGTGAACATTGCCACGTCCTCATCGGCCGACTCTTCTCCGGCGAGTATCCGGTGTTCGTGGCGGTATCCCTCGAGGATCGTTTGGATGATCAGCTCGGGCGGGTTGCGTGCCATCGAACGCTCGAGGCTCGCCAACGCGGCGGCGATCACCGACGCCACGTCGTACTGCTTGTCCAGCAGCGCACGCGCGGTGCGTTGCGCCGAAAGGGTCGACAGCACGCCGACTTCGAACAGCACGTCCTCTTTGCGGGGAAAGTAGAAGTAGAACAGCGCCTTGGAGACGCCCGCGGCCGTGCAGATGTCGGCGACCGTCGTGTTCGCATATCCGTTTGTGCGCCACAGCGCCATTGCCGCCTGTACGAGGATGCGCTTGGTCTCGCGCGATCGCGCCTGCTGGTAAGACGCTCGACGCTGACTGCGGTCAGCAGTTGTCGTCCTACCGTTGTTCGGCATAGCCGCACTATAGCAACCATATTTACCGCATAGAAGAGTTGACCATGGTCTAAATAATCGATACTGTCGCGCCATGCCGCCGTTTCCCGGCCCGGTCCGCCAGATCGGCTATGTCGTCGAGGACTTCGACCGGTGGGTGGCGTCGTGGCTCGCGGCGGGCGTCGGCCCTTTCTACGTCATGCGGGGTCTGACCCAACGGGTGCTCTACCGCGGCCGCCCGTGCCAGGTGACGCTGTCGCTCGGCCTGGCCAACACCGGCGATATGCAGGTGGAAGTGATTCAGCAGGAGGACTCCGCACCCTCCGTCTACTCCGAGTTCTTGGCCTCCGGGCGCGAGGGCTTTCACCAGCTTGCCTGGTGGGGCTCCGATTTCGACTCCGCGTTGCGTAACGCCGAGGCTGCCGGATGGCCGGTCGTGTGGTTGGGAGGTCAGGCGGAGGGGGTGCGCTACGCATACGTCGAGCCGTCGGGTGGGGCGGCGACGATCTACGAGATCATGGAACTCACCGACATCTCGTCGGCCTTCAACAAGCTCATTCGGGACGCCGCCGAGGGCTGGGACGGCACCGACCCGATCCGTACCGTCGGATGACGGACGAGGACATCGACTTCGTCGTCGACACCAACCTCAAAGCCACCATCTACACCGGCGCGCCCACGCCGCGCAATCGAGCGAGTTCGGCCCTGAGCCGGCCGATTTGGTGATCTTGCGCGGCGATCGTCTGGCACGCGGTGCCGAGTCGGCGTTCACGATCGGCGAGCTGGATTTCGGCCCCTTGGCGGCGCTGCTCAGACTCGCGTAATGCGCGGCGCAGTTCATCGATTTGTGCGCCGGGCGTGAGTGCCATCATGGCGCCATCACCTCCTTGACCTTGAGCATTACTTGCTCCTACTGCCGTAATGCATCGCGGCCATGGGCCGAACCTATGCGCCGGCCCTGAAGTTGCTATGAGACGTGCAGCTGCTCGCTGCCCCCTGCTCAACTCGACGACACGACAGTTGTGACCGCAGCGAAGCCGGGGGTCATGATGCCGGCACCGGCATCCCATTCCAGTTGGCAAGGGTCCAGCCATCGCTTGGGTTTCCCGTCACCACGACACGCGCCGTGTTGGGCAGCGGATCGTTCGCCAGCGACATATCGGGATTTTTCACGTTCATTAGGACCCAGAACATGATGGCTTCTCCGTGGGAGAACGCGACGGGGTTCGTCTCACCGCTGTCGTAGATGGCTTTGACCGCGTCATCGAAACGCGACTCGAATTCGTCGCCGGTGACTGATCCCGGGATGCGCGCGGCTCGGTCGCCGCGCAGCCACGCCCGCGGTGCCGGGTACTGCGGCGCATTCGCCTCGGGTAGTCCTTCGTTCTGGCCCGCTTCGATTTCCCGCAGACCGGGCAATACCGCGACGGGCTCGCCGAGTGCTTGCGAAAGCGGCGCAGCCGTCTCTTGTGTGCGGACCATCGTCGATGCGTAAATCCCGTCATACCGGTTGGTGCTCAACTGACTGGCCACAGCAAGAGCCTGTCCATAACCCGCGGCGGTGATGTCGGGGCCCGGCACGGAGGTGTCGATGACCCCCGCCGCGTTGGCGCCGGACTGCGCATGGCGGACGAAGGTCAAGACGATGGTGTGATGGTCGGCGGCGTGCGCGGCGGGGGAGGCGTCTAGCGGCGCGACGACGAACGTGACAGCCGCCAGCACCGCGCCAACTAACCGCGCGCGCCTTCCCATCAGATCACCAATCTACCCGGGCTGCGGCCCGCAACAAGCGTTTCCAACAAGGTCGCCCGCGTCCGCATCCGCACTGTCATGACCGCCGAAACGGCCATTGATAGCGCAGAGGCTGACTGTTGTTGCCACCGCGCATCACGGCATGCGCGCTGCGCTTGCCCGCCGGACACGCCTGCGCGGCGAGACCGATCGGGATCAATGTGGTTCGTCCTGCCGAAACGCGGCTTCGGTGCCAGGTTGGTCAGACCACCCGGCACGGAATTGTGCTACACTGTAGCACATAGAATCGATCGGCGTGCGGGAACTTCGACAAAATGCGAGCCACTACTTGTCGCGAGTGGCAGCGGGGGAACTGATCGAGATCACCGATCGCGGTCGCCCCGTCGCACGGTTGGTGCCGATCACGGATGATCCGTGGCTGGACTTGATCCACGCCGGCGAAGTGGTCCCGGCCACCGGACAAGCCAACCCACGCCAGTTCAAACCGCGCGACTACGGCTTCAGCGGTTCCGCCGCGCTCGCGCGCCTGCGCTCCGATGAGCGCTGACACGATGCGGCTCTACCTTGATACCTCCGCGCTGGTGAAACTTGTAGTTGCGGAAGCTGAATCGGCCGCCTTGAGTGCCTATCTGCAGCGTTTCGCCCAAGACCTTCTGTTTACGGCGGCGCTGGCCAGGACGGAGCTTGTGCGGGCGGTTGCAGAGGGCGGCCAACCCGCGCTGATTGAGGCTCGCGCCCTGCTGGACAGCATCGACACGGTGACGTTGAGCCGCGGCCTGCTCGATGACGCCGGCATGCTCGCGCCGCCGCAGCTTCGCACCCTCGACGCGATCCACCTCGCAGCCGCGCAGCGCGCCGGGCGCTCCCTGCGCGCGGTCATCACCTATGACGCCCGCATGGCCCAGGCGGCAACCGACCTGGGGATGACAACTGGCAGTCCGGCATAACCATCATCAGCAATCGCAGAACCACGGCGCTCATACGACGTGCAGTCCGTAGAGACGGACGTATGTTTCCGCGGCGGCGATCCCGGCGAGCCAGATGACAAGACCGGCCACGACATGACTCAGGCTGCGCGCGGCCGGCCCCAAAGCCGGTCCCAACACCGCGGGCAGGTCGTGCCAGAGGAAGGCGCGAGGCGCTCCATAGATCGGATCGGCCAGATAGAACAGCCCATACGGCAACGCGAGATGAGCCAGCCAGCCTAATGTCCGGCGCAGGTCGGCGCGCTGGCGCCAGCGACGCACCAAGGGCTCGTAGGACACCGGAAAAACGACCGACACCAGGTTTCCCACTCCCAGCCACGACAGGATCGGCAACGCGACATCGGGGATGGTCACCCACAACCGAGCGGCCGGCTCGGTGGCGAGAGTCAGCACCACGGCCGCGATCAGCGTGGGCAGCCCCACGATCACCAGCAGCGCGGTGTTCTTGGCGAGCAATATGCGCCACAACGGTGCGCCGTCACGCAGGGCCTTCACAACGCGGACGTTGTCCACACCGAGGACATTGGTCGTGGTGACGTCGGCCAGGATGAATGACGAAAAGTAGGTGCCGACCAAAACCACCCAGTCGCGGTGCCTCTCGGCGTGCAGCGGTTGCACCAGGAGCCACGCCAAAGACAGGGCCAGGTTCACCGCCACTCCGGAAAGCCACGCCCGCGGAGGGGTGAACGCCCACCGGATTTCGGCGCCCACTGCCGCCCATACGCCGCGCTGGCGCAACTCCTCCGCAGCGCTGACCGCCGCCGATGGACGTGGCAGCGACGAGCGCACGACCCGTCTCAGCGCGGCTCGCGCGGTGACCGACGGACGGAAATGCATTGACAACACCCGCTACCCGGCTCCGCATGGCAGATGCACATGGATGCCCACCTGGGTACCCCACCCAGCCAACTTCCAACCGCCGTTTGAGCGACCATTGCGGGGCCACCGGCCCGTGTGGGTGTGATCATCTAACTTGGCCCCGTTTCGCGTAAGGATCGCGCCGATATGAAATCAGCACCGGCTGACCCCAGAGGGGTCTAGCGTTGATGCCGCTGTGAGCAAAGGGAGCTGGCGATGACCGTTACCGAAGACAAACTCAACGCATTTCTCGGCAAGGCGGTCGGGGACCTCGGCGCCTCGGTGAGCGCGGTGCTGATGTTGATCGGCGACGAGCTCGGTCTGTATACGGCGCTCGCCGGGCACCGCTTGTCAGCCGAGGAGCTGGCGCAGAAAACCGGCACGAACGCCCGCTACATTCGCGAGTGGCTGGCGAACCAGGCCGCCGGCGGTTACGTCGAATACGACGAAACCAGCGACATGTATTACTTGAACGGGGAACAGGCGCTGTGCCTCGCCGACCCGAACGGTCCTGTCGATCTGCCCGGCGCCTACCAGATCGTCCAAGACCTGTTCTACGTACGCGAGGATGCGGTCAAAAATTTCCGCAGCGGCGACGGCATGGAATGGGGCGAGCATCATCGGTGCCTGTTCTACGGCACCGAGCGATTCTTCAGGGCCGGCTACAACGCGAATCTGGTGTCGTCGTGGCTGCCCGCACTCGACGGCGCCATCGATAAGCTCGCCGCCGGCGGCCGGGCGGCCGATGTCGGCTGTGGGCACGGCGCGAGCACAATCCTTATGGCGCAGGCATTTCCGAATTCGCAGTTCGTCGGCATCGACTACCACGGCCCGTCGATCGAAACCGCACGCGAGCGCGCGGCGAAAGCGGGTGTCGACAACGCGAGCTTCGAGCTGGCCGACGCTACGTCCTACCGCGGCGATGACTATGACCTCATCGCGTTCTTCGACTGCTTGCATGATATGGCCGACCCCTCCGGCGCGGCTCGCCACGCAAGACAGGCACTGAAACCCGATGGCCACTGCCTGCTCGTCGAGCCGTTCGCGCGCGACAGCATCACGGAGAACTTGAATCCGGTGGGCCGGCTGTATTACGGCGCGTCATCGCTGATTTGTGTTCCGGTGTCGCTGGCGCGGCACGGACCGGCGCTGGGCGCGCAAGCCGGGGAGCGGCGGTTGAGGAAAGTGATGGTCGACGATGGTGGGTTCACGCGGTTCCGGTGCGCGACGCAGACACCGTTCAACCTGATTTTTGAGGCGCGGCCCTGACAGCTATCAGTAAAGTGCGTTGCGCAGGTTCTCCTCACGAGTAACGCTCCTCCAGTTCGGCCGAGCTGAAGCCGCGTCGTAGGGGTATGTGCCGCTTTGACCTCGTGCGCGATCTCCTCACGCGAGCGCATCGGCCCGTTCGGGTCGATCCATGTGAAGCTCATGTGACCTGACCCCGTTCCGGTCGCCAGCAAAGGATCGGCCAGCATCGCTGAGAGCTCATGGGGGCGCGGTTGCGGCTGGTGGTGATGGTGCTGGCGGCGCGGTGCTTTGCGATGATCCAAGGCTGGCCGTCCGCGACTGGATCGAGCAGGTCCACCAACGGCGCTGGCGGCCACACGGCCATCGGTATGATCGGCCGGTCGAGTTGGAAGACCCATTCACTCAGACGGCACAAGCCGCCTGACCCTGTGTCCACCAAACGGGGTCAAGCCCAGTCGGGATCACCCCCGACGCGGTCGACGCTGATCAACCACATCCAAAGCAGACGCGTGGCTCCCGGTTTCGACCGTCAGCGGCCTCGCTCACTTGGCAATTCGATCCCTGGCGAGGTCGTGGAGCTGCTGTCCACCCGCCGTTGGGTCACGATCGCCCAACTGGTTTCCCTCAGCCCCCGCGAGGGAAACTCCGAAGTTGTCCGCCCAGACCTGGAGGGCTTCGCGGCGCCGATCGTCGTCGAGGTCGTCGCGAAGGCCGTGAAATCTTGTCCTGACCCGGGCGTAGACGGTGAAGACGAGGTCCTCGGCGCTCGCCGTGGCCCGGACAAGCTTGACTCGGCCGTCCTCGGGAGAGGGCAGGCGGCGGACGTGGCCGAGTCGTTCCAGATCCCCAAGCAACCGGGACACAAGCCCGGCCGGAACGTCCAGCCGAGTCGCGAGTTCGCCGACAGTCCTGCTCCTCGTGGGCGCGCCCATGAGCTGCACGAGAGCTTGAAAGGCCAGTGGATCCAGCCCGATTCGGCGGGCCTCGTTGTCGATTATCCGGAATGCACGGCGCATCAGGTACCGTGCGTCGGCGACCGCGCCGAGTTGGGCGTCGGTGAACTCAGGTGCCACGCTTATGCCCCCCGACGCGGCGGAACGGCCATTGCTCGGGTGGTCGGGCGATGAGCTCGGGGGGCTGGGTTGTTTTGTGCGCCATGGCGTTCTCCTTCCTCAGATGTCCGATCGGCGGGCGGTCGTCAGTCGATACGACAGTCGAACAGGAAACACCCGCCGCCATATTTACTTCACTTAAGTACGGGACCTGAATGATATAAATATGGCCAGCGCGAGCGAGGCCCCGCCGTATCCCGGCATCCCGGTCGCCGCCGTGCTCATGGCCGCCAACGTCCAAGAGCGAATTATGGGTCTCGGTTACCGATCTGCGGGTTGGCTGTCGGGCCGGTCACTTCCGTGAGCGCGAGAGTGAGATTCACGCCACACGCGTCGACGGAACCGCTACTGGCCGGTAACCTACGCTTACGTAGGTTACCGAACGGTAGCCTTGGCCGGGAGGATTGACGTGGGCGAACTCCAGTATCTCGATCTGCACGGCGACCGCGTTGCCTACCGAGAGAGGGGCCAGGGCCCCGCACTGCTGTTGATCCACGGGATGGCCGCCAGCTCGCACACCTGGCGAGCGGTGCTGCCCCAGCTGTCGACACGCCACCGCGTAATCGCGCCGGACCTTCTCGGCCACGGTCAATCAGCCAAGCCGCGCGGCGACTACTCCCTCGGCGCCATCGCGGTGTGGCTGCGTGACCTGCTTGATGAACTGGGCGTCAGCCGGGTGACGCTGGTCGGCCATTCCCTCGGCGGCGGGATTGGCATGCAGTTCGCGCATCAGCACCCCGACTACTGTGAGCGACTTGTCCTCATCGGCAGCGGCGGTCTCGGACCCGAAGTGGGCTGGACCCTGCGACTCCTGTCCGCACCCGGCGCCGAATTCGTGCTCCCCGTCATCGCGCCACCGCCTGCCGTCGCCCTGGGCAACAGGTTGCAAATGTGGCTGGCGGCGGTGGGAATTCACAGTGCGGTGGCCGGCGAGACGTGGTCCGCCTACGCGTCGCTGTCGGATCGCCAAACCCGCGATGCGTTCCTGCGCACCCTGCGTTCAGTGGTTGATCATCGGGGCCAGGCGGTCAGCGCCTTCAACCGGCTGCATTTCGCGTCCGGCCTGCCCATTTTGCTCATCTGGGGAGACGAGGACCCGATCATTCCGGTCAGCCATGCACGGGCCGCTCACGAGGCGTTGCCAGACAGTCGATTGGTGATACTGCCCGGCGTCGGGCACTACCCGCACCTCGAGGCTGCGGCGACCGTGACCGACAACCTCGACGACTTCATCACAGCAACGCCACCATGGCTGTGGCGGCGGAAGCCATCGGTTACCAGAGACCAGCTTCGGTGCTGAGGCACTGGGACAGCGCAAAGAGTCGCCGGGTGGTGCGAAGCCTCACCGCTGGCGAACACCAAATACCGTGGAATCACGCTTTGCAACACAGGATGTAAGACAACGGTGCGGCCTCGGCCCCTGGGCTCGTCCCGGGCGCGCTCATCGTGCTGCTTGTTGCGCCGGTGACTCGACCTGCGGCGACTCCGTGGCTTGTTCCCCGCTTTGGTGCAGCCACACGAAGTCGTGGATTCCGGCTAGTTGCAGCAGGATCCGGTCCCGTATCGGCCATGCCCTCATCGCGTCGGGCCCGGAGATGACCTCGGGCCGCTCCAGGTGGTAGGTGCGTCCTTTCCAGGCGAGCGTGCATGTCCCGGCGGCCATCACGTTTCGGTACCAGTCGGTCTGGGTGCCATAACCCAACGGCAACAGCAAACCGTCACCGTAGGTATGCGTGCCTAACGACGTCTGGTAGGTGCGCCCGCTGCGGCGACCCACGTGGGTCAGAAGCCCCCATGATGACCGCTGAGTTCCCGAGATGTTGCGGGTCATGTCGTTGTACCTCTTCAAAAACCTCTTGAACGGGCCACGCCTGAGCAGCAGGTCCCGGTTTCGCCTGAAGATCCTCGGTAACAACACCAGCCATGTCAGGACCACGCCGCCAAGAGCGAGCACGGCGACAAGAATGATGTTGGCCCGCTTAGCCCGCCGTTGCCCGCCAAATCGCTTATCGATCCCCATGAGTACCTCCTTCACCTCTAGCTCATACCGGGCACCCAGTGGTGCACCAGGGACGAAAGTCATCGCTGCCGCGGGCATCTGGCAGTGAAACCTGCTTACGTCCCAGAGGTTTCAGGCTTGCCCACAGTGCGCGGTAGGTGGCGATCAGAGCGCCGCCGGCAACGCGGTGGGCGAAGTCGGCCAACGCCGTGTTCACCGTTTCGACGAGCGTGTCCCGATCCGCGTGGATTGTCGGTGACGATCCACGGTGACCTTTAGGCTAAGCTTGGACAGGGTCGAGGCGGAACACCGCGGAGCGTCACGCAAGCGCCTCGAACTCCTCGGGGCGGCGTCCTTGACGAGACCGAACCTCTTCATGAAGGTGACGCCGGTCGGCACTTCCGTCGGGAACGCGCGCAGCACCGGTCGGGCGTCCTCGCTCGAAAGCTCCACCATCCGCACCCGCTCGGTATGACGCCCGTGTTGCAGGGTGGCCTCACCGGCGGCCCGAGCATTGCGCACCCAGTCCGCGCCGGGGAAGCCGCAATGTCAACGTGAAGTGGCCGCGGGCTGACGGCGCGAATTGGCCCCCTGCGGTCGTCGTATGAGCCGTCAGGGCGCGCGCCGGGTTGGGTGGGTGCGCGCGGTCGCTCATTCCGTTGGCGGATGCGTCGGCGGCACCGACAGTTTCGGTGTCCCTGGTGGTGTCGGGGTGCGCGTGCCGCCCCCCGCGTCGCATGGTTTCATTTCGACCTGTGCCTGAGATAAATCGTCGCAGCCTGATGTTGATGATGGGGTTCGGCGTGGCGGCAGCCGCAATCCCCGTCCCGGAGGCCCGGGCCTACCCGTCTTTGCGGGAAGCGTCGGCGGATCGGCTGTCACCCCCGAGTGCACCACCGCCTAATGCCCAGAACCCGGCCTTCCTCTTCCACGACGAGTTCGACGGCCCGGCCGGCTCACCCCCCGATCCGTCGAAGTGGACGGTGGCGAAAGCCCGGGAGCTGATCAAGAACCCAGTCTTCTGGGACAGGCCCGAGAACCTGGGACAGTACCGCGACGATCGCCAACACGTATTCCTCGACGGCAATTCCAATCTCGTCATTCGCGCGACCAGAGATAATGGCAAGTACGTCAGCGGCAAAGTTCAGGGCACCTGGTGGGGAGGCATCGGTACGACCTGGGAAGCCCGAATCAAGTTCAATTGCCTGACCGCCGGTTGCTGGCCCGCCTGGTGGTTGTCGAATGATGATCCTGTTGTCGGTGGCGAGATCGACCTGGTCGAGTGGTACGGCAACGGAGACTGGCCCTCGGGTACCACCGTCCACGCGCGATCGGACGGCACCTCATTCGCGACTCAACCCACCGGGGTGGACAGCGGGTGGCACACATGGCGTGTCACCTGGAATGACTCCGGTATGTACTTTTGGGAGGACTACGTCGCCGGCGCGCAACCATACTTCACGGTTCCGGCGAACTCCCTGGATGACTGGCCGTTCAACTTCCCCGACTACCGGGTGTTTCCGGTGTTGAACCTTGCGGTCGCGGGCTCGGGCGGCGGCGATCCCGCGAGGGGTACCTATCCGGCGGACATGCTCGTCGACTGGGTGCGGGTCTGGTGACAACACCGGGCAGGAAGAAGAAGGCGAGCTAGCAGCAGCAGCGGCGTCGCGACGACCGCCGCCGGCATGGACCCTCCTCGCCTTGGAGTCCGTGCAGCAAAGTAACGGCGACCCGAGCCCGATCCCAAGCTGGCCTGACCCCACCACCAGGCCCCTGCCGCGCCTTTCCTCCTCAGCACTCTGAGCGGCGGTCAGGGTGTTTGTGAGCCGGTGCGGTTTGGATGGTCAAATACAGTGGCGGGCGCCATCGACAAAACCTCCACGCCACGGCCATGCTTCTGGGTGGGTCCACTCACGGCGTGCCGGGCCCCGATCTGCACACTGAGAACCGCCCATGAAAAGCGAGGAAAACCACCAATGGCGGATACCAAGACTCCCGTCATGTTCGTGCACGGCATGTGGTTGCACCCCACCAGCTGGCAGGCCTGGGCCGATCGCTTCGAGGCCGCCCGGCCCGAACTATGACACAGCCCGTCACGGCAGCGGCCGACCATAATGTAACCGAGCTTCGTCCTGGCCGGCCGACCCCGATGGGATCGACCCCGGATGCCGCAGGGACGAACTTCGCGGTCTACTCCGCGTCGGCGAGCGAAGGTGCTGTCAGCCTGTGCCTGTTCGCTGAGGACGGCACCGAGACCCGGGTGCCGGTGACTGCCCGCGACGGCGACGTGTGGCACGTCTATGTGCCGGGCGTCCGGGCGGGGCAGCGCTACGGCTACCGGGTCAACGGGCCGTGGAACCCGCAGGCGGGCAGGTGGGCCAACCCGGCCAAGCTGCTGCTGGATCCGTGGTCGAAGGCCATCGATGGCGGCTATGACGGAGACCCCTCCGCCTGCAGCCACGCGCCGGGTGACCGCACCACTCCAGACGCCCGCGACTCCGCCCCGCACGTGCCCCGGTCGGTGGTCGTCGACCCGGCCTTTGACTGGGGCGGCGACGCACCGCCGGGCATCGCCATGGCCGATTCGGTCATCTACGAAACCCACGTGCGGGGCCTCACCAAACAACACCCTCAGGTGCCCGACCCGCTGAAGGGCACCTACGCCGGGCTGGGCAGCGACCCGGTCATCACGTACCTGACCTCGTTGGGGATCACCGCGGTCGAGTTGATGCCGGTGCACCAGTTCCTGCCCGCGGCAACGCCGGTGCCGGCGGGACTGACCGACTATTGGGGTTACATGAGTTTCGGCTTCTTCGCCCCGCACGGCGCCTACAGTTCGTCGGGCACCCGCGGCCAACAGGTGACCGAGTTCAAGTCGATGGTCAAAGCCCTGCACCGGGCCGGCATCGAGGTGATCCTCGACGTGGTCTACAACCATTCGGGGGAAGGCAATCCCGACGGCCCCACCGTGGCGTTCCGCGGATTTGACAACCCCACCTACTACTGGCTCGACCCGGCCGATCCCAGTAACTACTACGACTACAGCGGCACCGGAAACACGCTTGATGCCGGCGAGCCCGAGGTGCTGCGGTTGATCCTGTCCAGCCTGCGTTACTGGGCGAGCGAGATGCACGTGGACGGCTTCCGCTTCGACCTGGCGGCCGTGCTGGCGCGCCAGGACGGCAATATCGACAAGTTCGCGGCGTTTCTGGACCTGGTGTATCAGGATCCGGTGATCTCTCAGGTGAAGCTGATCGGCGAACCGTGGGACGCCGATGGGGGATACGTGCTGGGCCAGTTCCCGCCGCCGTGGGGCCAGTGGAACGACCACTACCGCGGCACGGTGCGCGACTTCTGGCGCGCTCAGGCCGGGATCGGCGCACTGGCGACCCGGCTGGCGGGTTCGTCTGACGTGTTCGCCGCCGCGGATCAGTCGCCGGAGTCGTCGGTCAACCTCGTCACCTGCCACGACGGCTTCACGTTGACCGACGTGGTGTCCTACGACGGCAAGCACAATCTGGCCAACGGCCAGAACAACAGCGACGGCAGCAACGACAATCGGTCCTGGAACTGCGGCGCCGAAGGGCCGACCGCCGACGCAGGCATTGTGGCGCTGCGCGGCCGGCAGCGGCGAAACTTCCTGGCTACCTTGCTGGTTTCGCAGGGCGTGCCGCTGATCCTCGGCGGCGACGAGATCGGCCGCACCCAACGGGGCAACAACAACGCCTACTGCCAGGACAACCCCATCAGCTGGTACGACTGGGGTCTGGACCAAGAGCGCAGCGATCTGCTCGCGTTCACCTCCCGCGCGATCGGACTCCGCAGGGAGCACCCCGTTTTTCGGCGCCGCAGCTTTCTCACCGGCCGGCAGCCCCGGCCCGGTGCCGGCGACGATGTGGTGTGGCTGTGGACCGACGGCACCCCCATGACAGCCGACGACTGGAATTCCGGGTCGCTGGCATTCGCCATGTGGCTCAACGGCGCAGCCCTCACCGACACCAACGCGGACGGCACACCGCTCACCGACGACACGTTCCTGATCTTGTTCAACGCGTCCTGGAACCCGCAGGTCTTCACCCTTCCGCCGGCCAGCCTCGCCAACGCCTGGGTGCCGGTACTCGACACCACCCAGTCGACCGGATCCCCGGCGCCGTCGTCAACCGCGCTGCCCGCCGATTCGGCTTACACGTTGAGCCCGCGCAGCCTGCTGGTGCTGCGCAGAACACAATGACCATTCGCCTCCGTCGGCCGTCCTCGAAGGGGGCGTCCAGGCGGCCTGGGCAGCTCGGTGCCTGACGGGCCCGGCGTTGACGGCGACGAGCCCCTGTGGAAATGTAATACTCAAATTGGAGAGTATCATTCTCGCGAGCAGAGACCGTCGATCGGAGCAGGCACATGTCGGACGACCTCACCGCGATGGATTTCTTCCGGGACGACCGGCTGATCGGCGATCCGTACCCGTACTTCGAGGCACTTCGCTCGAGGTGCCCCGTGACCCGCGAAGACCACCACGGCGTGACGATGGTGACGGGCTGGGACGAGGCCGTTGCGGTCTACAACGACGCCGACACGTTCTCCTCCTGCATCGCGGTGACCGGTCCGTTCCCCGGCTTTCCGGTTCCGCTCGAGGGTGATGACGTCACGGAGCTGATCGAGAAGCACCGCGACGAGTTGCCGTTCAGCGACCAGCTGCCGACGCTCGACCCGCCCACGCACACCAACCACCGTTCGTTGCTGATGCGGTTGATCACCCCCAAGCGCCTCAAGGAGAACGAGGACGCGATGTGGCGGCTCGCCGATGAGGTCCTCGACACGTTCCTCCCACCCGGGGAGGGCGAGTTCATCAAGGGCTTCGCCGGACCGTTCACGCTGCTGGTCATCGCCGATCTGCTCGGCGTGCCGGATGAGGACCGAAACGAATTCGTCGACAACATCCGCCGCCACGCCGGCGGCGGCGTGGGCAGCACGGGTGAAGCGCTCGCGCACAGTCCGCTGGAGTTCCTCTACGGGCGATTCGCTTCCTACATCGAGGACCGCCGCCGCGCACCGCGAGACGACGTGCTGACGGGCCTGGCCTCCGCCGCGTTCCCCGACGGCTCCACACCCGACGTTGCCGACGTCGCGCGCGTTGCCACCAACGTCTTCTCAGCCGGTCAGGAAACCACGGTGCGCCTGCTGGGGACCGCGCTCAAGGTGCTCGGCGAGCGCCCCGACATTCAGCAGCTGCTGCGTGAGGACCGCAGCCGCATCCCGAACTTCATCGAGGAGGCGTTGCGGATCGAGAGCCCGGTCAAGGGGGATTTCCGGCTGTCCCGGGTCCCGACCACCGTCGGCCGGACCGACCTCGCGGCGGGCACCACGCTGATGGTGTGCAACGGCGCCGCCAACCGCGACCCGCGCCGCTTCGAGGATCCCGACACGTTCGATCCGGCGCGCAAGAACGCCCGCCAGCACCTGGCCTTCGGCCGTGGCATCCACACCTGCCCCGGCGCACCGCTGGCCCGGGCGGAGACGCGGGTGGGCATCGAGCGCCTCCTGGATCGGACGACCGACATCAAGATCTCCGAGAGCAAGCACGGCGCCGCGGGTAACCGTCGCTACCGGTACGTTCCGACGTACATCCTGCGCGGCCTTACCGAATTGCATCTGGAGTTCACACCCGCGCAGGACAAGAGCCGATGAAGGTGAGCGTCGACGACCAGCGTTGTCGGGGGCACGGCGTGTGTGTGACGCTCTGCCCCGAGGTGTTCACGCTGACCGACGACGGCTACGCGGTGGTGGAAGATCCCGACGTTCCGAAAGATTTGGAGGCCGCCGCCCGGGAGGCGATCGAGTCCTGCCCCGAGCAGGCGATCAGCGAGACCACACCGGCAACGGGAGACTGAATGCCGAAGGGATATGTCATCCTCACCGAGGCCATCAAGGATCCCGCGGGGATGGCCGCCTACGCGAAGGCCGCGGCAGCGGCGATGACGAAGGGCGTCACGGTCCTGTCGGTCGATCAGCAGCCCCGGGTGCTCGAAGGCGATTGGCACGGCGACCAAACCGTCGTGCTGGAGTTCGAGTCGGTGGACGCCGCCCGCGCCTGGTATGAGTCCGAGGAGTACCAGAAGGCCGCCAAGTTGCGTCAGGCCGCGGCCGACTGCAACGCGGTGATCGTTGCCGGGCTGCCGTAACCTCCGCGCGGCGCCGGGCTGCCGTAACCTCCGCGCGGCGCCGGATCAGCGTAATCTCCGCGCGGCGCCCGATCAGTAGGGGTCGAGCGGGCCGACCGGTGTGGTCGTGGTGGCGCGCACGAGCAACTCGGCGAGTTCGCGCGGGCGGCTCATGAACGGCGAGTGGGACGTGTCGATCGTCAGTTGCTCGACGCCGAGCCGGCGCGCCACGGTGTCGGCCAGCCAGCGAGGCATGGACCGGTCCTGCAGGCAGAGGATGAAGCTGCGTGGCAGGTCCGCGGCCCAGAATCGGGGAATCGACACCGGCGTGATCGTGGTGTCGCCGAACCGCTCCGGTCCGAGACGCTCGTAGGCCCAGCGCGCGGTCGCCTCGTCGCAATCGTGGTAGAAGTACTTCCACGCGCCTTCGAAGTCGGCGAACGTCATCGCGCCGTCGTCACTGAAGTGCAGGTACCCCAACATTTCTCCGACGTCCGCCTCGAACTCGCCGTCCTCGGCGTCACGCATCGCCATCGCCTCGGGATAACTGCGCCCCTCACGGGGCAGTGCCGCGGCCAGGTAGACGATGTGGCTCACGAGATCCGTTGCGGCATCGGCTGCAAGCGTCGCGTCGAAGCCGCCGCCCGAGTGACCCACCAGGACGTCGCCGGCGCGCACCACCGAGACGATCGCCTCCCGCCGGTTGGCCAGCGTCGACTCCTCGTCTACCCGGGCGCCGTGGCCGGGCAGGTCGACGGCAACGCCTTCGTGGCCGAGCCGTTCCAGTTCGGTAATTGTCCGGCTCCAGCACCATGCGGCGTGAAAGCCGCCGTGCACGAACACGAATCGCATTGTGTGAGACCCTCCGGGGTCAGTCCTCGACGATGGAGATGGCCTGCCGCGGGCATTGGCGGACCGCTTCGCGGATGTCGTGCTCGTTTTCCGGTGTCACTTCGTCGTCGAGAATGTTGAGGTAGTCCTGCTCGTCGAGCTGGAACACCTCGGGGATGATTCCCATGCAGACCCCGTTGCTCTCACACAGCCCGAAGTCGACTTGCACCTTCACCGCAACACCTTGACCGGGACGTTGGAGTAGCCGGCGACGTTCTGCATGTGGACGCGTTCCAGCCCGTCCCAGTTGACTTCGTAGCGCGGCATGAAGTCCAGCAGCTTCTCCAGTGCGATCGCGCTCTCCATCCGGGCCAGGGCCGCGCCGAGGCAGCTGTGAATTCCGTACCCGAGGCCGAGGTTCTGCGCCTCGCTGCGGTCGCGGTCGATGTCGAACTTTTCGGCATCGGTGAACGCCTCCGGATCGCGGTTCGCCGCGGCGCCGATCAGGAACACCGGCTTGCCCGCCGGGATCGTGCCATCGCGCAGGCGGGCCTCCCCGAGGGTGTAGCGAACGTTGTACTGGACGGGTCCTTCGTAGCGCAGCAGCTCTTCCACTGCGGCGGGAATCTTGCTGCGGTCCTCGAGCAGTTTCTGCCACTGGTCGGGATTCTTCGCGAAGACCACCGCCGCGGTCCCCACCAGCTTGGTCACCGTCTCCGCGCCGGCTCCACCGAGTAGCGTTGCGAAACCGGTGATCTCGATGTCGTCGAGCTTGCCCGTGTGGCCGTCCTCGCGCGGGATCTCCGCCGCGATCAGCCGGCTGATCATGTCGTCCTGCGGGTTCGCGCGCCGCTCCTGGATGAGGTTGTAGTAGAACATTGCGCTGTCGATGGTGGCCTTCATGCCGGCCTCGCCCATCTCGGTCTGCCCGGGTTCGCGGTGCAGGCTGGTGTCGATCCAGTGCCGGACCTGCTGGCGCCACTCCTCCGGGATCCCCGCCATCCGGGTGATGACCTCCACCGGGAACGGGCCGGAGAAGTCCTGGACGACATCGAACTGATCGGGATCGGCCGCGCTGAGATAGTGGTCGATGAGTTCGATGACCGTTTCCCGCTGCGACTGGATCGCGCGGGGAGTGAACGCCTTGTTGAGCAGGCCGCGCATGTGGCGGTGGTCGGGCGGATCCATGAAGATGATCGACTTCTGGGGGACCTCGCCGCTTCTCACCATGGCCAGATCGCATCCGCGGGCCGACGAATACGTCCCGAAATCCTTGAACGCCGCTGCCACGTCCTCGTGGCGGGTCAGCGCATAGAAATCTTCTTCCTCGTCGTAGTACACCGGCGCTTCCTCACGCATGCGCCGGTAGATCTCGAACGGGTTGTTGAAGAACTCTTCCGAGAACGGGTCGAAAACCAGCTTTGCCTTGGTCATTGCATCCTCCTCAGCTGCGCGGTGAAACCTCAGACGGCGGTCGAGACGTTGATGACGTCGTCGAGGACGCCCAGATCGGTGCCGAGTTCGGCAACGGTCCTTCTGACCACGGCGACGTCTTTGCCGATGAATTCGCCCACGGCGTGGGTGAACGTCGAAACCGATCCGGCGGCGGCGATGCTGCCGAGGGCGCGACTGGAGGCGCTGCCGTGCGGCAGTGCCTCCAGAAGTGTCGCCTCGGCGATCCCGAGCCGCGCTGCCAGACGGACGGCTTGGGCGGCGAGCCCGATCTGGGCGGCGAAAAGCGCGTTGTTGATCAGCTTGACGCGTTGTCCGGCGCCCGTCGGCCCGACGTGAAGTATCGGGTCGCCGTAGCACGCGAGAACCGGACGGGTTCGGGCCACGGCGTCGTCGGAGCCGCCGACGAACAACGTCACACGTCCCGCCGCCACGTCGTGCGGCCCCCCGCTGACCGGGGCGTCGATGACGTCGATCCGCGGCGCGGCGGCCGCGATCGTCTCGACGGTACGGGGACTCCCGGTGGTGTGAACCACCAGCGCGGATTGCCCGGGCATGCGGGCGAGCAGCTCACCCTGCATGCAGATCTCGTTGACTTGTTCGTCGGTGAAGACACACACAATGACGACATCGGCGACCTCGGCCACCTCGGCCAGGGTGGTGACGGGTTCTGCACCAAGCTCTTTGAGATCGGCGCGTCTGTCGGCCGACCGGCCCAGCGCGCGCACCCGGTGGCCCGCGCCGGCGAGCCGGGCGACCATGGGGCCTCCCATGCGCCCGGTTCCGACGAAGCCGACGCGCGTCACCGTGGGTGATCCATCAACTTCAGGGCGGCGTCGGCGGCGTCGAGCACCGCGCCCGGCGATGCGTGCGCTTTCTCGGCGAGGTCGGCCACCAGCCGGACGTCCTTCTGCAGCAATGCCCCGGCGACCTGGGTGAGGGTGTCCAGCCTGCCGCCGAGCGCTGCGATGCTGTTCAGAGCCGCGCTGGTCCCCGAGCCGCGCGTGATCACTTCGGTAAGGCTGGCGGTGGAGACCCCGAGCGCTTCGCCGAGCGCCAGCGCGGTCTTGGCCGTCGCCAGGTTGGCGGTGAAGAGCAGATTGTTCAGCAGCTTGGTCACCTGTCCGGATCCCAGACCGCCGAGGTGGACGATGGGGTTGGCGTAGGTCTCGAACACCGGTCGGCAGCGCTCCACCACGTCCGCATCGCCGCCGACCATCACCAGCAGCCGCCGTTCGGCCACCGCCGGGGCGCCGCCGCTGACCGGCGCGTCGATCACCGAGACACGCTTCGCCGCAGCGGTCTCGGCGAGCTTGCGACACGTATCGGGGTGGACCGTGCTGTGCACGGCGACCACGCCCCCTTCCGTCATCCCGGCGAGTACGCCGGTGTCGCCGCCGAGAACTTCCTCGACGTCGGCGTCGCCGACCACGCAGATGCA
>Ga0209040_10000443_pt1 | contig 31974 bp, 30 predicted proteins | sample BogFormECP12_OM3_FD_188240 | JGI IMG/M metagenome (GOLD analysis project Ga0209040, IMG submission 188240) | Bog forest soil microbial communities from Calvert Island, British Columbia, Canada - ECP12_OM3 (SPAdes) (version 2) | ecosystem: Environmental > Aquatic > Freshwater > Wetlands > Bog ... | reverse complement strand
CAGAGCTCAACTGGGAAAGCGCGCCCCAGGCGCCGGATGGCGTGCCGCCCGCGCTGCAGGCCGGCTGGGTCTCGCGCGCGCTGCACCGCCTGTGGATCGCGGGCGTCGACTTCGTCGACTGGGAGTTCCTGGTCGATCCGCTGCACGGCGTTCTCGCCACGACCCCCACGGGCGGGACGTTCGAATACCAGCGTCCGGCCGGCCTCTACTACGCCCCCTCGGACGGCGATCCCGCCAGCGCCCTGCCGAAGCCCTTCCTGCAGGGCTTCGCCTTCCCGTTCGACCCCCTGCGGGTCGACCCGCGCCACGTGCGCGCGTGGGCCCTGGCGAGAGGTCCGGACGGGCCCCTCGTGCTCGAACGCGCCGTCGGCGCACGCGGCTGGCGAGATGTGGCGCGCCTGCGCGCCGGCCCCGCGGGCGTGCTCAACGCGCTCGTGGCGCTGCGCGGCGCCGTGCGCCTGCGCCTCGCCAGCGGCTCGCTGCGCAGCGCGGAAGCGGGCGTCCCCGCATCCGGCAGCGGGCTCTGAGCGGCTAGGCCGCCACCGGCTCTGAGGAGGTCTCGTCCGAGGGCGCGCCGGCCGCGGGCACGTGGCTCATGGCGTGCTCGGCCAGCGCGGTGATCGTCAGCGACGGGTTCACGCCCACGTTTGCCGGGACCGCAGAGCCGTCGCACACGAGCAGGTTCTCGTAGCCGAACACGCGTTGGCGGGCATCGACCACGCCGTGCTCGCGGTCGGCTGCGATCACGGCGCCGCCGAGGATGTGCGCCGTGGTGGGGATGTTGAACAGCGCCTCGGTGAGCGCGCTCTGCGCGATGCCGCCGGTGCGCTCGGCGAACCATTCGGCGGCCTTGTTGGCGGTCGGGATGAACGTCGGGATGGGGCGCTCGGGGTCCTGTTCGGTCTGCAGCCAGAACGAGCCGAGCGGGCCTTTGCGCGGACGCAGCGCGATCGCGTTGTCGAGCGTCTGCATCACGAGGATGATGATCGTGCGCCGCGACCAGTGCCTGGGGAACAGCACCTTCGCCACCCGGCGAGGATGGAGCAGGCTCTGCCCGATCAGCTTCAGCGGTCGCGTCACGCGCGTGCCGTCGCCCACCAGGATCGTGTTGAGGAGGTGCATCGAGTCGCCGTCGGCGCCGTAGGTCACGGTCTCGATGTGCGTGTGCGGGTCGGGGTAGATCGAGGAGGTGATCGCCACGCGCTTGATCAGGTCGTCGGGGTAGTCCTCGGGCACGGTCACTGCGAGGATCGACTCCGAGTTGGTGCGCACCTGCTCGCCGAGGTTCGCGCTGATGCGTGGCAGCGAGCCCCCCACGAGACAGCGCTGCAGCAGCTTGTTCGTCCCCAGCGGGCCGGCCGCCACGACCACGCCGCGCGCGCGCTGCACCTTGCGTTCCTTGCGCAGCCATGCGCCGGAGCGCACGCTTTCGACCTCATAGCCCTCGCTGCCGTCGGCGCCGCCGATCGGGCGGATGTCCAGGACCGTGCGTTCCGGCATCACCCGCGCGCCGCGCTTCTCGGCGAAGTAGAGGTAGTTCTTGACGAGCGTGTTCTTCGCGCCGTGCACGCAGCCGACCATGCAGCGCCCGCACAGGTGGCAGCCGGTGCGGTCGGGCCCCTCGCCGCCGAAGTAGGGGTCGCTCACCGTCTCGCCGGACTCGCCGAAGAAGATGCCGACGGGAGTCCGTTTGTAGGTCTCGCCCACGCCGAGCTCCTCGCCGAGCTCGCGCAGCAGCTGGTCCGCTGGGTCCTCGTGTGGGTTCTGGGTCACGCCGAGCATTCGCTGCGCTTCGGCATAGTGGGGCGCGAGCGCAGCCTCCCAGTCCTGCATGCCCGACCAGTGGCCGTCCTCGAAGAACTTCTTCGGCGGCACGTACAGGGTGCACGCGTAGCCGAGGCTGCCGCCGCCCACGCCGCAGCCGGACACGACCGAGACGTCCTTGAACGTGGTCAGCCGGAAGATGCCCTTCATTCCCAGCCGCGGGTTCCACCAGTAACGCTTGAAATCCGCGGTGGAGCTGGGGAACTCGTGGTCGGCAAAGCGCCGCCCGCACTCGAGCACGCCCACCGAGTACCCCTTCTCGGACAGCCGCAGCGCCGAGACGCTGCCACCGAAGCCCGACCCGATCACCAGCCAGTCGAAGTCGTAGCGATCCTCTGATGCACCCATTTCGCGCTGCCTCTCCTCGGATTCGCAGCGAATCCTAGTCGTTGGCTGGTCGGCTGGCCAAGCCCCCGACGAAGCTCCAGCGCGCGAGGGCGGCGGGGTCTCGCGCGACGCTCCGGCGAGCGTCGCTATATTTGCTGAAGTAATGGCGGTGGAGAGGTTAAGAAACCGGCCGTGCGGGGGGCGCTACGGCGACATCGTCCAGTCGATCGGCAACACGCCGCTGGTCGAGCTCCCACGCCTCTCGCCAAAGGCCGGCGTGCACATCTGGGCAAAGCTCGAGTCGCGCAACCCGACCGGCTCCGTCAAGGACCGGGTCGCGCGTGCGCTGATCGAGGACGCCGAGTCCAAGGGCGCGATCGCGCCGGGGCAGACGATCCTCGAACCGACGTCCGGCAACACCGGGATCTCACTCGCCATGATCTGCTCGCGCAAGGGCTACCGGCTGAAGGTCGTGATGCCCGAGAACGTCACGCCCGAGCGCACCCAGCTGCTGCGCATGTACGGCGCGGAGATCGTCTACTCGCCGGGGGACCAGGGCTCCAACGGCGCCGTGGCGATGGCGCTGGAGATGGCCGCGGCGGATCCCTCGTGCTACATGCCCTATCAGTACGGCAACGAGGCCAACCCCGGCGCGCACTACAACGGCACCGCCGTGGAGATCCTCGAAGAGCTCGACGAGGTCGCGGCCTTCGTCGCCGGGCTCGGCACCGGGGGCACGCTGATGGGCAACGGCAGGCGCCTGAAGGAGACGTTCGGCGACGCCGTCAAGATCGTCGCGGCAGAGCCGATGCAGGGCGAGCCCGTGCAGGGCCTGCGGTCGCTCGACGACGGCTTCATCCCGCCGATCATCGACCTCAGCCTGCTGGACCGCAAGATCTTCGTGACGAATCGTGACGCGATCGTGTGGACGCGCAAGCTGCTCGACGAGGAGTCTCTGTTCGCGGGCGTCTCAACGGGCGCGATCGCGAGCATCGCGGTCCGCATCGCGGGTGAGCTCGACGAGGGCAACGTCGTATTCGTGGTCGCCGACGACGGCTGGAAGTACCTCTCGAGCGGCATCTACACGCTCCCCGTCGACGAGATCGAGAACCTCGAGTCAACTGTTTGGTGGTAGACGCCGTCCTCGGTCCGGAGCCGGCGTGAGCGCGTGAGGATCTCTCAGGCCCTCCTCGATGAGCTCGTCGCGCACGTGCTCGAGGATCCCAGGAACGAGATCTGCGGCGTCGTGGCCGTCGAGCCCGGCGGCGCCCGCGGAGCGGCGGTCGCGGTGGCCGTCCATCGCGCGGCCAACCTCCACGCCAGCCCGCTGCGGTTCGAGATCGAGCCGATGGAGCTCTACCGGCTAAACGGCTCGATCGAAGAGCGCGGGCAGCAGATCGGCGGCATCTACCACTCGCACGTGCGCAGCGAACCCTACCCCTCGCAGACCGACATCAACTATGCGAGAGGCTGGCCGGGGGTAGAGTGGATCATCGTGGGGCTCGCGGGCGAGGCGCCGCAGGTGCGCTCCTACCTGATCGAGGACGGCTCGGTCACCGAGGTTGCGCTGGAGGTGGAGTGAGCGAGCCCGAGCAGCTCGTGTGTCCTGCGTGCGGTCTTCCCCACGCGGGCGATCAGCGCTTCTGCAGGGAGTGCGGGATGCCGCTCGTGCACGCCCACGGCGACACCGCCCAGGCCAGCGACCGGCAGCGGCGCGCGCGCAAGATCAAGCCGCAGTACACCGAAGGTCGGCCCGTGCGTGTCGCCCGCGCCGGGAGCGAGGCGGAGGCCGAGCTGATCGCGGGTCTGCTGCTCGAGGAGGGGATTCCCTGCATGCTGCAGCGCTCCCGCGGCTTCGACGTGGCCGAATTCATGGCCGCGGGCCCGCGCGATGTGCTGGTGCCGCAATCGGCCGCCGAGGCCGCACGCGAAGCGCTCGAGTTCAACCCTCCGTCGCGGACCGAGGGCTGAGCCGAGCCGCTAGACGAGGACCGCGCCCCGCTCGAGCACCGGCTGCGCGGCTTCGCTCGTAATCGCGCGGATCTCCTCGGAGGCGCGCCCGAACTCGGCGTCGGAGAGCACCGGCGTGCCCTCGAACGGGAGTTCGCGCTGGAGCTCGAGCCATGCGCCGGGGCCCATGTACTCGTCCTTGACCTTCACGGTCACCGGCCGGGGGATGCGATAGGTGCGCAGCAGCAGCACGTGCAGCGGCTGGCGTCCGCGCCAGCCGAGGCGCTTTTCGGCGTAGTCGGGCGTCCATACGTAGAACGGCGAGAGCGCATCCACGCAGCGCGGGTCCACGATCGTGAAGTGGTCGGTCACTTCAGCCCACGCGCGGATGCGCACGCGATCGGGCTGCTGCAGAGGCGCGCCCGAGACGAAGGTGTGCAGCGGGGGCTCGCCGTCGCTCCAGACGCCCTCCTCGAGGGCGCGGCGCAGCTCCGGCTGGTGGGACTCGCGCACGAGATCGCCGGGCTGGTGGTCGAAGGTGGGGTACAGGAAGAAGCGCTCGTGCGCGAGCTTCAGCGGCTTGCTGGCCTGCGAGAGAACGCCCTTGCGCAGCGTCAGGAGCTGCTCACCTTCCGCCAGCGCGCGGACGGTGACAGCCCATTCTTTGAAAGCAACTGGCATCAAAAACGGAGGGACGACATTGAGCGAAAACGACCGATCTTCAGCGCGCACCATCCGACGGATGGCGCTACAGACCTGTTAAAGATACGAAACCTGGGCGAAAATCCCAAATCGCCTGCAAATCGAGCCGTTTTCGACGATCAGATAACTGGCTGAAGAGCCAGTTGGGCTGATTTCGCCCTACAGACGCCGATCGGCGAGCCCCTCGACCGCCTCGATCAACGCGGCGTAGTCGTCCTCGCCGTGGCCGCGCCCCATCGTCGCCGTGAGCAGGTCGCGCGCGTGGGCGGCGGCGGGGAAGGGGGTCCCCGCGGCCTGGGCCTCCTCCAGGCACAGGCGCACGTCCTTGAGCATGTGCGCGGCCTTGAACAGCGTCGTGTAGTCGTGCGCGCGCATCGCGGCGGCCTTGGCCTGTAGCTGCACCGAGCCGCCCGAGCCGGCTTGGAGCACCGTTTCGAAGACGTCCAGGTCGATGCCCGTGGCGCCCGCCAGCAGCAGCGCCTCCGCGAGCGCCGACGCGTTGGCCGCGCCGACGGCGTTGTTGATCAGCTTGAGCATCTGACCCTGGCCGAGCTCGCCCACGCGCACGATCAGGCTGCCCATCACTTCAAGCAGCGCGAGCGCCCGCTCGTATTCCCGCTCGGGCCCGCCCACCATGATCGTCAGCGTGCCCTCCTCCGCGCGCGGGGAGGAGCCGGTCACCGGCGCATCGAGCATCTGCACGCCGCGGCTGCTCAGCGCGGCGCCGACGCGGCGGGCGTCGGAGGGACCGATCGTCGACATGTCGATCGCGAGCAGGCCCTCGCGCGCGGCCTCGATCACGCCGCCCTCGCCCAGCATCACGGAGGCCACCTGCTCCCCGTCGACGACCATGCTCACGAGGATGTCGCTGCTCCTCGCCACCTCGGCAGGCGTCGCGGCGGCGCTGACGTCGTGCTCCTGCGCCCAGCGCTCGGCCTTGCCCGGCGTGTGCGTCCAGACGGTCAGGCTAAAGCCGGCGCGCGCAATGTTGGCCGCCATCCGCGAGCCCATGATTCCCAGCCCGAGGAAGCCGACGCGCTCGCGTGCGATCTGCTCAGCCATGGCCGTATCCTCCCCCACCGGGCGTTTCGATGCGCAGCCGCTGACCGGCTGCCAGCACGCCGGTCGCCTTGCCGGGCAGCGGACGCCCGTCGAGCAGGTCGCGGCCGCTGAGGCCGCACTCGCCGCCCTCGGCTCCCTTCGGCCGGTGCCGGCGCCGCTCGGCGATCAGCGAGAAGCTCATCTCGCGCAGGGCCTCGAGCTCTCGCACCACGCCGTCGCCGCCCCGCCTGCGCCCGCCGCCGCCGGACCCGCGACGCAGCGAGTACTCGAGCACCCGCAGCGGGAAGTCCCGCTCGAGCGCCTCGATCGGCGTGTTCAGCGTGTTGCTCATCGCCACGTGCACGCCGCTGGGGCCGTCCGCGTCGGGGCACGCCCCCTGGCCGCCGCCGAGCGTCTCGTAGTAGGAGAAGCGCTCGTCGCCGAGCGTGAGGTTGTTCATCGTGCCCTGCCCCTGGGCGCGGCCGAACGCGCTGAGGACGAGATCGGCGATGCGCGAGGAGGTCTCGACGTTGCCCGCCGCGACAGCGGCGCCGGGGCGGGCGTTGAGCAGCGATCCCTCCGGGACCCGCACCTCCAGCGGCCGGTAGGCGCCGGCGGAGGCCGGGATGTCCGGGTCGGTGAGGACGCGCACCGCGAACAGGCAGGCCGAGACCGTCACCGACAGCGGACAGTTGAGGTTGCCGGAATGCTGCGCCGCGCTGCCGGCGAAGTCGAGCAGGAGCGTCTCTCCGCGGACGCGCGCGCTCAGCCGCAGCACGAGGTCTCCGTCGGGTGCCTCGAGCACGTCCTCGGCGTGGCGCTCGCCGTCCGGCAGCGCGGCCAGGCAGGCGCGCGTGCGCCGCTCGGAGTAGTCGAGCACCGCGGCCGTCGCCTCGCGCAGGCGCGCGCGCCCAAGCCTGCCCGCCAGCTCTCCCAGGCGCTGCGCTCCGGCCCGGTTGGCGGCCAGCTGCGCGCGCAGATCCGCCCGCCGCTCGCGTGGTTGGCGCATCTGCGAGGTCAGCTCCACGAGCGCGCGCTCGTCCAGGCGCTGGGGCGGGATCACGACGCCCTCTTCCCGCAGCGAGGTGCTGTCGGCGGGCATCGAGCCCGGGAGGACCCCGCCGACGTCGGCGTGGTGCGCGCGGCTGGCGGCGAAGCCGAGCAGCTCGCCGTCCTCATCGAACACCGGCGTGATCACCGTGATGTCCGGCAGGTGCGTGCCGCCCGCGAAGGGATCGTTGAGGATCCACGAGACCCCCGGCGAGTGATCCTCGCTACGCACCGCGGCGACCGCGGCCGGCATCGCGCCGAGGTGCACCGGGATGTGCTCGGCCTGCATGACCATCTCCCCATAGGGGTCGAACAGCGCCGTCGAGGCGTCGCGGCGCTCCTTGATGTTCGACGAGTGCGCCGATCGGATCAGCACCACGCCCATCTCCTGACAGGCAGCGCGCAGCGCGCCGGCGATCACCTGCAGTTCGATCGCGTCGATCATCCCGTGGCCGCCAGCTCAACCCCGCGGCTGCGCCGCAGGTGGATCGTTCCGTGCTCGTCGACGGTCCCGCTCCAGTCCGGCGGGATCAGGAGCGTCGCCTCCGGCAGCGCCCACAGCGCCGGCCCGACGAGCTCGCTCCCCGCCGCTGGCTCGCCGCGGTGAACCAGCGCCTTGACCGTGCGCCCACCGAACACGATCGAAGCGCGCTCGGCGGAGCCCGCCCGTGCGCCCGCCTGCGGTCGCAGCTCGGGAGCGGGGCCCCAGGTCGAGACGCGCAGGGTCACGAGCTCGACGTCGGCCTGCCCGTCGCGGTAGCCGTAGCGTCGTTCGTGCGCGGCGTCGAACGCGGCTCGCAGCTGCGCCGACGCCATCGAGCCCTCGGCGCCGCGCCTGTGCGCCTCGCCGGCTATCTCCTCGTCGATCGCCAGCTCGAAGGACTGCCCGCGGTAGCGCAGCTCGTAGCGGACCCGCAGCCGCTCGGGGCTCGCGCCGAGCGCGCCGCGCGCCTCGGCGAGCAGCGCCGCGCGCTCCTCGGCCAGGCGCCCGCTGGAGAGCGCCTCGCCGCTGATCATGACCGTGCGCGCGACGTCGCGGCGAGGGGCGGCGGCGGCCAGCCCGAGCGCGCACAGGACACCCGAAGCGCGCGGGCACAGCACCCTCGAGATCCCGAGTTGCTCGGCGAGCGCCGCCGCATGCAGCGGCCCCGCGCCGCCGAAGGGCATGAGCGCAAAGCCGCGCGGGTCGAGACCCCGCTCGACGCTCATCACGCGCAGCGCCGCGAGCATCTCGGCCTCGGCGACGCGCACGATGCCCTCAGCGCAGACCAGTGGCTCGAGCCCGAGCTCGGCGGCGAGCGCGCCGACGGCGCGCTCGGCCGAGCGACGATCGAGCTCCACCTCGCCGGCCAGGGGAGAGTCGGCGAGCAGACGGCCGAGCAGCAGGTTGGCGTCGGTCACGGTCGGACGCTCGCCACCGCGTCCGTAGCACGCCGGCCCGGGCACAGCTCCCGCGGACTCCGGCCCGACGCGCATCGCGCCGCCCGAATCGCGCCACGCGATCGAGCCCCCGCCCGCGCCGACGGTGTGGATATCGAGCGCCGGCAGCGACAGCGGCCGCCCAGCGATCGTCCGCTCGGCGGTCTCGGCCACCCGCGACTCCTCGATCACGCACACGTCGCAGGAAGTCCCGCCCATGTCGAAGCAGAGAACGCGCGGCTCGCGCGCCAGCTCGGCCAGCAGCAGCGCCCCGCCGACGCCGCCCGCGGGCCCCGAGAGTACCGTCAGCGCCGCGTGCGAGCCGGCCCGCGCCGCGTCGGTTAGGCCGCCGGAGGACTGCATGATCAGGGGCTCCGCCAGCCCCAGCGAGCTGCACTCGGCCGAGAGGGTCTGCAGGTATCCGGCGAGGGCGGGGGAGAGCGCCGCGTCGAGCACCGTCGTGGCGGTGCGTTCGTACTCGCGGAACGTACCCACGAGCTCGCTCGAGAGCGACACGTGCATTTCCGGCAGGACCTCGGCCAGCAGCTTGCCGAGAAGCAGCTCGTGGGAGCGATCGGCGTAGGAGTGAAGCAGCGCGATGGCGACCGCGCGCGGACGCGCCCGCGCGAGTTCGTCTACGAGCTCGCCCGCGTGCTCGCGCGCCAACGGCTCGATCACCCCGACCGGACCCATCCGCTCCTCCGCCGCGAAGCGCAGCTCGGCGGGCACGAGCGGCGGCGGGAGCGCATCGCAGAGACGGTAGAGGTGGGCGCGGTTCTGGCGGGCGAGCTCGAGCACGTCGGTGAAGCCGCCTGTCGCGATCAGCGCGGTGCGTGCCGTGCGTCCCTCCAGCAGGGCGTTCGTGGCCACCGTCATGCCGTGCGCGAAGCGCTCCACGTGTTGCGGGGTCGTGCCGGCCCGCGCCAGCACCTGGCGCACCGCCTCGAGCACGCCGCTGGCCTGCTCGGACGGCGTCGAGGGCACCTTGGCGGTATGCACGGTCCCGTCCTCCCCCACCAGGACCGCGTCGGTGAAGGTCCCGCCCACGTCGACCCCCAGAAGCACCCGCTCAGCCTACGCAAGGCTCCCGTGGCGCGTGGGTTGCGCCGGCTGAGAGGCCGGCGCAGCCGTTGCGCCGGACCTCTTACGGGCTGATTCTCTCGGGATGCCGCGCTCAGGCGGCCGCCAGCTCGCGATTCTCGGTGTCGGCGAGATGCTGGTGCGAGGGGCAGTAGCCGTTGTGCGGCAGCGGCGTGCGCTGGCAGGCCGAGCCTTTGCGCGTGGTCGCGCGGCACTGCGGCGGCGCGCCGCTCACCGACGTGTAGCCCTCGTGCGGGTGTTCGACCAGAAACTGCTGCGCGAAGCCCATATAGCGCGTGATCACACGGTGGACCTGCGCCTGCGCGGACATCGGGAAGTAGTTGCGGATCTGGGAGAACAGCGCGCGCTCGGGTCGCGCGAAGTTATGACGGTCGATCGCCAGCCGCGTGACGACCTCCTCGCACGCCTTCAGTATGGCGGCGTGGTTGCTCGACACCGGGGCTCCCGGCGGCGGTGGCAGAACGTGCGGGGCTAGCTTGCGATAAATGGCCCTACTGAACTGGTACATGGGGAATGTTTCCTGGCCCTCTCTTTGCTCAGAACTCCTGGTCTGTCGCATTCCCGCCCTACCCAAGAGACTCCGATCGCCTCCAAGGCCTTCCGACATCTACAACACTGGCGGACCAAGGAAAGAGCGAGATAAAGAAGTCGGGCCGAAGTTCTTATCTAGCCCTACGGCTATTACCCGCCGCGTCTCGCGCGACACCTCGGCGAGAGCGCGTCCGTGCGCGTGTCGTGAGACCCCGCGTCCGGCGCCCCGCGCGGCGCCGGTCAGCTCCAGCGCTGCCAGTCGATCGCGTCGTCGGCCCCGACGACCACGTGGCGGTAGTCGAGCGCCGGGTCGCGCTCGGGGTAGTCGCCGCGCAGGTGCGCCCCGCGACTCTCCTCGCGCTCGAGCGCGCAGCGCGCGATCATGCGCACGAGCGGGTGGGGGGAATCGAGGAGGGTGCTCAGGTCGTGCCCGTTGCGCACCACGCCGGCACGCTCCCAGAGCGCCTCGCGGGTCTCGCGCTGCGCCCGCTGGGGAGCCGGCAGATCGCGCAGCGCGGCCTGCTGGCTGTCGCTCGCCACCGCCTGCGGGGCGCCCTCGCGCGAGAGCGCGTCCTCGACCGCGCGGCGCGCGAACACGAAGCACTCGCTCAGCGAGTTCGACGCGAGCCTGTTGGCGCCGTGAAGTCCGCTGCACGAGGCCTCACCCACCGCATAGAGCGCCTCGAGCGTCGAGCGCGCGTTGAGGTCCGTGACGATTCCCCCCATCATGTAGTGGGCCGCCGGCGCCACCGGCACGAGCTCCCGCGCCGGGTCCAGGCCGGCCTCTCGCAGCGCCATGACCACGTTCGGGAACTTCGCCGGATCGATCGCGCGCATGTCCAGCCCGACCGAGCGCGCGCCGGTGGAGCTGAGCAGTTCGTGAATCGCGCGCGAGACCTCATCGCGGGGCGCGAGCTCGTCGACGAAGCGATCGCCCGAGGCGTCGTGGAGCGTCGCGCCCTCGCCGCGGATCGCCTCGGTCACGAGGAAGCCCTCGCGTCCCCGCACGCCGATCACCGCGGTCGGATGGAACTGCAGCAGCTCCAGGTCGGCGAGCGCTGCGCCGGCCGAGTGGGCGAGCTGCAGGCCGACCCCCTGCGAGCCGGGAGGGTTGGTGGTCCGCGCCCACATCGCCGCCGCGCCGCCGGTCGCGATCACGACCGCGCGGGCCGCGATGATCCTGCCGTCGTCGCACACGAGGCCGGCGCAGCGTGCGTCCCTGCGCCACAGGGCCTGGGCGCGCGCGCCCTCGAGCACCGCGATCCTCGGCTCGGCGGCCGCGAGCGCAGAGAGCTGGCGCACGAGGCGCCGCCCGGTCGCGCTGCCGCCCGCGTGCACCACCCTGCGGACCGAGTGCCCGCCCTCGAGGCCTAGCGCGAGCTGGCCGAAGCGGTCGGCGTCGAAGCGCACCCCGAGCGTCTGCAGGTCGCGGACCGCGTCGGGCGCCTCGCGCACGAGCGCCAGAGCGGCCGAGCGGCGCACGAGCGAGCGTCCGGCGTGTTCGGTGTCGCGCAGATGCAGCTCGAAGCTGTCGTCGGGCGCGAGCGCCGCGGCGAGGCCGCCCTGGGCCCAGTAGCTGGCCGTCTGGGCGAGTGGCGTGGCCGACACGAGCGCCACACGCGCTCCGGCGCGGGCCGCGCACAGCGCCGCGTAGAGACCCGCCGCACCCGCGCCCACAACCGCGATATCGGCTTCCCGCGAAGCCGCCGTCGGTAGGCCGGACATCGCCCTAACCGTATCCGGCGAGCATCGCGCCCGCGCCCACTCAGCCGTTACGGCGCAACCATGCGGCGCGGCTACCCGGCGCTGCGCGAGGTCGGCGAGACGGCCGCTCCACCCGCGGCAACTCCGCCCGTCGCCGAGGATCCGCGCGTCGTGGTGTTGGGCGTCGTGGGGACGGTCGCCGACGGGCTCGTGGTTGTAGTTGCGGGAGGCGCCGCCGCGGCGGGCGCGCTCGTCGCCGGGACGGTCACGGTCTTCGTGATCGCCGCCGGCGCGGGGCCGGAGTCGCCGGCGAGCTTCACCAGCGAAGCCGCGATCGCGCCCAGCGAGAGCGCGGCGACGATCGCAAGCGCTGCGACCGGTCCCTTCCAGTTGGGCGAGGCCGCCAGGCGCGTGCGCGCGGCCGCGCCGCAGTTCAGGCACCACTCCTGGCTCGGCGCGAGCGGCGTGCTGCACAGCGGACACGTTTCCGCAGGCGTGGGCGCAGCGGTCGCCGACGCGGGCGCCGCCGTAGTCGAACCGGATGGGTGGGCGAGCGCGTTCACGATCCCGGCGCGGGGGGATGGATGATCTCCGTGATCCCCTCGTCGCCGCCGGCGTCCTGCGCCCCCTCGGAAGCGGATGGCGCGGGCGGGCTCGGCGCGCGTCCCCGCGTCGGCTGCTTCTCCGGAGGATCGGCGGGCTTGGCGGCAACGGGGGCAGGGCCCGCGTGCGCGGCTCGGCGCACCGCTGTCTGCGCCTCCTGGAGAGGCTCCGCCGCCGAGGTCCCCTCGCCAGGGGGCCGGAGCGGCGCGGAGGTCGCCACCTGCTGGAAGGCTTGCGTGACGGGCGCCTGCTGGAAGGTCTGCGTCGCGGGCGCCTGCTGAAATGCTTGCGTGGCCGGAGCGGGCTGGAGGGGCGCCGAGTGAGCGCCCGGCGTGGCCCGTCGAGCGGCTGTGGCCGCCGTGGGGGCGGGTTCAGGCGCTGCCACGGCGGCCGCCGGCGGCGCAGCCTGCGTGGCCTGGGCGGGAGGCGACTGAGAGCCTGACGCGGGCGTACCCGCGACGGCGATCGGGAGGTCGGGGTGGCGCCCGAGCGAGAGGCCGCAGTTGGGGCAGAAACGGTTCTCGCTGCCGTGGATCGCGGCGCAGCGTGGACAGGCCGTGATGCCGGCTTCGCGCAGAACCGTGATCGGCTGGCGCTCCGCCAACGAGGACTCGAGTCGACGCAGCTCGTTATCGATCTGGGCGAGCATGTTGAGCTTGGTCAGCACGAGCGGGTCGTTGCGCTGCCCGAAGCGATGCAGGTCGAAGACGAGGCCGCCGAGGTCGCGATAGGCCAGCTCGCGTGCCTTGCGCAGAAAGCCCGCGCGCCTGCGCATTCGGCCGCGCGAGGCGAAGCCCCCCTGCTCGACCGGCGTGGCGCCCGCGGGCAGCGAGTCCGCTACGCCGTCGATCGTATCGGCGTTTGACGGCTGCGAGGCGGCCGGCTGGCCGTTATCTGCCAGAGGCTCGCCCTGGCCTGCGTCGGGCTGACCGTTGCCGGCGGGGGATGAGCCTCGGCCCACGTCCGGCTGGCCTCCCTCGTGCGTCTGAGCGGTCCCATCGCCGGGAGTCATGCTTGATAACTGATCCACGACCGATCCATGCTACCCCGCCGCTACCCGGATCGCTGCACTGCTGCCCGCCATGCGGCCAGCACGCACTGGGCCATTCGCACGGTCGAGAACGCCTGCGCGCGGTCGCGGCCTGCCACGCGCGGGTCGTGTGATCGCAGATGCGGCGCGAGCGCCTCGGCCCACGTCGCGAGGTCAAATGGCGCGCACAACGTGCCCTGCACGCCCGCCAGGGCCTCCGGGTGGATCCCGACCGGCGTGGCGAGCACGGGCACGTCGCAGGCGAGCGCCTCGAGCACGGCGAGGCCGAACCCCTCGCGCTCCGACGGGATGATCACCGCGTTCGCGGCGTTGACCCACAGCGGGACCGCGCGCGGGTCGACGCCGCCGAGGCTCAGCAGCCGCGCGCCGGTGACACGCTCCAGCTCGAGCGCGCGATCGTGGCGCTTGAGCGGGCGCGCCGGGTCAGCGGGAAAGAGCAGATACGGCGCCTCCGGCAGCCCCAGCTCGGCGCGGGCGCGGGCGCGGTCGATGGGCACGAAGCGCTCCGTGTCGACGCCGCAGGGCAGCGTCACCGCGCGGCGCCGGAGCCTGGCCGAGGGCAGTTCTGCCGCGAGCGAGTCCGAGACGACGCCGACGAGGTCCATCAGCGGCAACGCCGCCACGCTCGCGATTCGCGTGCGCGGGTGGCGCACGTCGGTGCCATGGAGGGTCACAGCACGGACCCGCGCCGGCACCGCTAGCGCCGGCCAGGCCGTGAGCCCGAAGTGCGCATGCACGACATCCAGCCGGACGGCGCCCCGGCGCGCGCCGGCGAAGCGCCGTCGCAGCTCGGCCGCGGCGCGGCCCAGCGACCGCGCGCCGGGCGGGAACTCGTACGTCTCCAGCTCCACGTCTGCGAGCGTGCGCAGCGCTGCGACCTGGTCGCGCACGAAGCTTCCGCGCTCGGGGTGCGCGGCGTCGGGCAGCATGTTGGATACGACCAGCGCGCGCACGATTCCCCGACCGTAGCGCTCTGAAATGATGCCGCCGATGAGCGAGCGCAGCTACTCGCGCGCGGCTGGCGATCTGCGTCCCACGACGATCGAGCCCGGCTTCGTGCGCACCGCGACCGGCTCGGCCCTGATCTCCGTGGGCGAGACGCGCGTTATCTGCACCGCCTCCGCGCAGGAGAGCGTCCCGCGCTGGATGGCGGGTTCCGGACGCGGATGGGTGACCGCCGAGTACGGAATGCTTCCTGCCTCGACGGGCGAGCGCAAGCAGCGCGACGCCACGCGCGGGCGCCAGGACGGCCGCACCGTCGAGATCCAGCGCCTGATCGGCCGCTCGCTGCGAGGGGTGGTCGACTTCGCCGCGCTCGGCGAACGGACCGTCTACCTCGACTGCGACGTCCTGCAGGCCGACGGCGGCACCCGCTGCGCCTCGATCACCGGCGCCTACGTCGCGCTCTCGCTCGCCTGCGCTCGCCTGCGTCGCGAGCAGTTGCTGGAGCGCTCGCCCCTGACGGGCTCGGTCGCAGCGGTCTCCTGCGGGATCGTCGACGGCGTCGCCCTGCTCGACCTCGACTACTCCGAGGACTCATCCGCCGAGGTCGACGCGAACGTCGTCATGACCGGCGAGGGAGGCCTCGTGGAGGTGCAGGCCACGGCGGAGCGCACGCCGCTCTCTCGCGCCCACCTCGACTCGCTGCTGGCCCTCGCGGCCGACGGCATCGAGCAGCTGCGAGGCGTTCAGGAGCAGGCGCTCGCCAGCGCCGCCGCGAGCTCCGACTCGCCGAGCACGCCCAACGGCGCCGGAGCGCCCTAGCGTGGCCGGCTCCGCCCGCTCGCTCCTGCTCGCGACCCACAACGACCACAAGCGACGCGAGTTCGAGCGCCTGCTCGGCGGCGGCCCCGGCCGCTGGCGGGTTCGCGCGCTCCCCGATGCCGTGCAGCTTCCCCCCGAGGACGGGGACACGTTCGCCGCCAACGCACTGCTCAAGGCCCGCTCGGCCGCCGCCGCGTGCGCGGAGCCGGCGTTCGCCGACGACTCCGGCATCGCCGCAGCCGCCCTCGGCGGCGCCCCCGGCGTGCGTTCTGCGCGCTATGCCGGCGAGCACGCCAGCGATCGCGAGAACCTCGAGAAGCTCCTTCGCGAGGCGCCCACGGGAAGCGCGCTGGAATACGTCTGCGTGATCGCCTATGTCGATCCACGCGGCGGAGTCGAGCAGCTCTTCGAGGGGCGCTGCAGCGGACGTCTCGCGGGCGAGCCCCGCGGCGAACGGGGGTTCGGATACGACCCCGCGTTCCTGCCCGACGACGGCCCGCCGGGGCTTACGATGGCGGAGCTCAGCGACGCTCAGAAGGACGAGATCAGCCACCGCGGCAGAGCGGCGCGCGCGTTTCTGGCGCGCCTGCGGGAGCAGGGCGCGTGACCCTGCCGCGCTCTGCGTCGCAGGTCGCTCAGACGAGGTTGATCGCGGCGGACGCGGCGACGGCGAGACCGAGTCCGGCGTAGCCTGTATAGCCGGAAAGGAGCAGCAGCAGCGCCGTGAGCAGCGCGACGAGAACCGTGGTGAGCCAGGCGAACCGCGCGATGGCCATCGGTCATTCTTGCGCACGCCCTCGACGCCGTCGGTCCCGCTTCCCCCGTCCGCTGCCGGTGTTAGCGTCGATCAACCGATTTCACGAATGAGGAGGGCGAAGTGACGAAGTCCGAGCTGGTCGAGCAAGTCGCGGATCGGGCGGACCTGACCAAGCAGGACGCCGGGCGTGCCGTCGACGCCGTGGTCGCCACGGTCGAGGACGCGTTGCGCCGCGGGAGCGAGGTCACGATCTCCGGATTCGGCAAGTTCCACGTCAGCGATCGGGGTGCGCGTGCCGGCGTGAACCCGCGCACCGGCGAGCGAATCCAGATCGCGGCTTCCCGCGTGCCCCGCTTCACCGCCGGCAGCGCGCTGAAGAGCGCGGTGAAGGGCCGCTGACGGGGAGCGGCTCCTTCGGCGACCTTCTCGCCGGTCGAGTGGCCGAGCGCGAGTCCCAGATCGTGCTCGGCCTCGACCCCGACCTGCTCTCGCTCTGGCCGGGCAGCGGCGAGGCGCTCGGCTCGCAGCACGACATCGAGCCGTTCCAGGGCGGCGCGGTTCCTGTGGAGACAGGGCCCGAGGAGCGCACCGCCGTCGCGGTCGCGTCGCACTGCCGCGCGCTCATCGACGCCACGGCGGAGGCCTGCGTCGCGGTCAAGCTGCAGCTCGCTCGCTTCGAGGTGCTCGGACGCCACGGCCTGGCCGTCGCGCGCGGCCTCGCCGCCTACGCCCGCGCCGCCGGCCTGCTCGTGATCGCCGACGGCAAGCGGGGCGACATCGACGTCAGCGCCGCCGCCTACGCCGCGGCGCTGACGGACGGCATCGAGGGCCCGTTCGGGCCCGTGCCGGGTCTCGGCGCCGATCTTCTCACCGTCAACCCGCTCATGGGCCGCGACGCGCTCGAGCCGTTCCTTGCGGCCGCGCGCCGCAGCGGCGGCGGCGTGCTCGTGCTCGTGCGCACCTCCAACCCCGGCGCCGCCGACGTCGAGGACCTCGAGCTTGCCGCGGGCGGCAGCGTGTGGGAGCGGATCGCCCGGCTCGCGGACGAGCTGGGCGAGCGCGGCGTCGGGGAGAGCGGGCTCAGCGACGTCGGCGCCGTGCTCGGGGCCACGCGTCCCGAGCATCTCGCGCGGGCGAGGGAGCTTATGCCTGCGGCCCCGCTCCTGCTCCCGGGGGTGGGCGCACAGGGAGGCCGCGTCCAGGAGCTCGGAGCCGCGTTCGCCGCGGGGCGCGCCGGCGGGCTGATCAGCGCCTCGCGCAGCATCTCCGAGGCCCATCGCAGCAGCGGCGAGGCTCCTGCGCGCGCCGCGCGCGCCGAGGCCGAGCGTCTGCGCGAGAGCGCCTGGGCGCTGTCGAGCGAGGTCTGCGCGACGTCTTGACGGGCACGCGGGCGGTCGCGGACCTGCGCGCGCGGAGTGCTTGCCGAGGCGATTGGGCAGAGCCGGCGGTGCGATCGCGCAGCGGACCCGTTCGCTAGCCTTCAGGGACCGTGTTGGTCACCACACGTACCTCCGTCGGGCCGCATCGCGGGGCCGCCGGGACACCAGCATGATCATCACGGTCACCCTCAACGCGGCGATCGACAAGTCGTTGGCGGTGCCCAACTTCCGACTCGGGCGCCGCCATCGCACGGTTGACCAGCGTACGATGGCCGGAGGCAAGGGCGTCAACATCGCCCGCACGCTCAAGGCGCTCGGACAGCCCGTGATCGCGACGGGCTTCGCCGGCGGCCCGACCGGCACGCACATCGTCGAAGAGCTCACCGAGGAGTCGATCCTCAACGACTTCGTTCGCATCCGCGAGGAGTCGCGCACGAATACGTCCGTTCTCGACCCGACGACCGGCGAGCAGACCGAGATCAACGAACGCGGTCCCCTCGTCACCGAGCGCGAGGTCGAGCTGTTCCGCGACAAGCTCATCTACCTCGCCCGCGGCGCCGCGATCGTGGTCTTCGCGGGCTCGCTGCCGCGAGGTGTCGAGCCGGAGCTGTACGCCTCGCTGATACGGGACCTCGAGCGCTCCGACGTGATCACCGTGGCCGACACGGACGGGGAGCCGCTGCGCCAGGCGGTGCGCGCGGAACCCGACCTCGTCTCACCCAACGTGCTCGAGGCCGAGGAGCTCGTCGGCCACGAGTTCGCCAGTGAGGGTGAACGCTCGCTGGCCGTCTGCGAGATCGCAGCGCTGGGCCCGCGCGAAGCGATCATGACCCTGCCCGACGGCTGTTTCGCGCAGATGGTCGTCGACGGCCAGCGGGTGCTCAAGCGCGCCCGCATCGAGCCGCGTGAGCCGATCGCAAAGCGCGGCTCCGGCGACGCCTTCCTCGCGGGATTCCTCGCGGCGCGCTATGAAGGTCGCACACCCGACCAGTGCCTACGCTTCGGCGTCGCCTGCGGCGCGGAGTCCACGGGGCGCCTCGGCGCCGGCACGATCGATCCCCGCGAGGCGCGGCGGCTGATGGGCGACGTGGAGCTGACGGTGCTCGAGCTGCCGGCCGAGGTCAGCTGAGGCCGGCGCCGCTAGCCGCCGGCCACATCGCGGCGCAAGAAGACGAGGTAGCCCGCGAACAGGCACGGCACCGCGTAGAGCGCGCAGACCCATGCAGAGTGCCAGATCGGGGCCCAGTCGGTAGGCGTGCGCAGCAGGCCCTGCCAGGCGAAGTACTGCGTCGTCAGCAGGTACGGGTGCACCCCTTCAAGGCCCGGGATCTGCTGGACGATGGCGAGGATCAGCGTGACGCCCAAAGTACCCACGATGGCGGCGGCGCTGTTGCGCGTGATCGTCGACAGCAGCACGCCGATGCAGGCGACGGTCAGCAGCGGGATCAGGAAGAACGTGTTGGCGGCGAACACCAGCAGCAGCGCCTTCGGGGCTGACACGACCGTGTCCGAGAAGGTTCTGACGCTGTGGAAGCCCCAGGCGGAGGTGCCGGCGACGGTCCCGACGGCCGCCGACAGGAACACTGCGATCGTGCCATAGGTGAGCGCCGCCAGCGCCTTGGCGGCGAACACCTGGCCCCGGTCGACCGACCGCGTCAGGATCGTCTTCAGCGTGCCGTTGTTGTCCTCGGCGGCGACGATGTCGCCGGCGACGAGCGAGGCGATCAGCGGCAGAAAGAACGGGGCGAGGAACGTCAGCATCAGCACCGGCGTGGCCAGGCCCGACTGGAAGATCTCCGAGGCGAAGATGCTGTCGGCGCCGCGCGGCGGATGGCCGCGGATCAGCTGGCTGATGACGAAGATGAGCGGCAGCAGCACCGCCAGGCCGAGGCCGAGGTAGGTGCGCTTCTGGGAGACGAGCTTGCGCAGCTCCCAGCGGTAGACCGTGCGCACCGGTGGCCGGCGGGCGCGCGGGCGCGCCGCCGAGAGCGCGGAGGGGGGCGCGGCGGCGGCGCTGCTCACGGCGCCTGCACCAGTTCCGCGGGCTTCTCGGTCGGCGGAGTCGAGCCCCCACCGTCGGAGGCGCCCGCAACCGCGCCGTCCTCGGTCAGGCGGAAGAACAGGTCCTCCAGCGTCGCGAGCTCGGGCGTCAGGCTGAGGATGCCGACGCCGGCGCGGCCGAGCGCCACCGTCAGGGCGGCGACCTGCTGCTCGTCGGCCTGGAAGCCGATGCCGTGCTCGTCGGCGAGCACGCTGGTGACGCCCGCCTGCTCGCCGGCCACGCGCGCGGCGCGCGTGTCCTCGGTGGTGCGCAGGCGGTAGCCGGCGCCGCCCTGGCGGCGCAGGTCGGCGAGCGCTCCCTCGTACACCACTCGGCCGGAGTCGACGATCGCGACGCGGTCGCACAGTTCCTGTACCTCGGGCAGTTGGTGGCTGGAGAGCAGCACGGTGATTCCGTCCCCGGCGAGGCGCCTGATCAGCAGGCGCATGTCGCGCATCCCCGCGGGGTCGAGACCGGTGGCCGGCTCATCGAGGATCAACAGCCGCGGGCGGCGCAGCAGCGCGGCGGCGATGCCGAGCCGCTGGCGCATCCCGTGCGAGTAGCCGCCGACCCGGTGCTCGGCGCGCGGGCTCAGCTCGACGATCTCGAGCACCTCGGGAATGCGTTCGCGGGCGTCGCCGCCGTCGAGCGCGGCGAGCAGTTCGAGGTTCTTGCGTGCCGTGAGGTACGGGTAGAAGCGCGGCGCCTCGACGAATCCGGCGACGCCCTCGAGAGCGCGCGCCCCCTCGCGCAGCGGGTCGCGACCGAACAGCTCGACCGTTCCCTCGGTCGGCACGATCAGCCCCAGCGCCATGCGCAGCGTGGTCGTCTTGCCGGCGCCGTTGGGCCCGAGGAACCCGTACACGTCGCCGGCGCCCACGTTGAGGTCGATGTGGTCGACGGCGAGCACCTCCTTGTAACGCTTGACCAGGCCACGCGCCCTCACGGGCTGCGGCTCCGCGCCTGCGAGGGTGTCCCCCTGCCCTACCGCGGCTGCGTGCGCCGGCGCGCCGTCCGCCGGCGGCGGGGCGCTCTCTTCCACGCTACAGGCCCTTCGCGAAGGCCTCGATGGTGCCGGAGTCGAGGGCGCCGGCGACGACGTATCGCACGCCGGAGCGCTCGAAGGTGAGGATCGTGCCGAGCGCGGTGCGCAGCTCGCTGGCGGTTGCGCCGTTGATGTCGACCTGGGGCAGCCCTTCCGGTGGCGAGCTCTTGGAGCCAGGCTTGACCTGGCTTTCGAGCACCGCGATGCCGGTAACGCCGCTGCCGTGCGTCGTGAGCTTGGGCTGTGAGCCGCCTTCGGGGCCCGCGGGCTTGGAGGGCCCTTCACCCGATTCGCCGAGTTCGTCGATCTTCGCGTTCGCCGGCGGCGTCAGTTCGAACACCGAGCTTTCGACCGGCCCGTAGCTGACTTCGGTGGCGGCCAGTTCGATCACCGGCGAGGAGCTCGTCGAGGAGTAGATGGCGGTGCGAAGGGGCATGCCGTGCACGGCGTCGAACGACAGCTCGGCGCCGCCGATCAGGCTGCCCGCTTCCTTCGGCGAGACGCGCACCGTGTAGGCCGGCTGTCCCGCGACGTCGGTGGGAGTTGCTTCGGAGACGTCGACGTGCTTCCTGAGGTCCGCGATCGCTTCTTCGATCTTCGCCAGCGACGGCGCTTCGTGGGAGGAGGTCCCGTTGGCCTGTGAGCCGCCTTCCTTGGGCGTGTAACGGTAGATGGTGTTCGTCGCGGCGTCGTAGATCGAGATCGTGTGGCCGTCGTAGACCACCTCGGTGTCGCCCTTTTCGGACTGCAGCTCGAGACGCACGCGGTCCTTCGTCGCCCACAGGCGACCGGACGCGCCCGACAGCAGTGGGCTCGAGGCGAGTTCGCCGACCTGGCCGCCGCCGCCGCCGGTTCCCCCGCTGGCTAGATTCGCGCCTTCGAGTAGGTGGTTTGTGTAGGTGATGCTGGCGCTGACGCCCTGGACGGCTTCGGCGCCGAGCGCATCGTGGACGGCCTGGGCGAGAGGCTTCTGCGCGGGCGTCGGTCCGCTCCCGACGGCCGACGCGATGGCGGTGGCGGACACGCCGATCGCGACGACGAGCCCACAAAGGAGCAGCACGCGGGACAGCGGTAGCCGACGGAGGATGTTCATCGCGGTTTCGTGCCTTGCTCGCTCATAAACCCTGACCAAATCCAGGTTAGCGCGGCACCTTCGGCCGCCCTAAACATGGGAGCCCTCTAATCCGCCGCCCGCCGGTGGGCCTTTCCGCGACGCCAACCGATATCTTCACGCCCGCATGATCATCGCGGTCGTCCTCATCTGGGTCCTTCTCGGCGTCAGCGTGTTCTTCATCGCCATGCGCGGTGGTCCCAAAGGCGCGCGCCAGGCCCTGCACACGCGGTCCAAGGGCGGTCAGATCTTCGTCACGCTCGGAATCGTCGTGCTGATCGCGTTCGGCCTCGCCGTGCCCGCGGTCGTGATCGCCGCCAACGGCTCGAGCAAGGCCAGCGTCGGGGTCGGCGGCGTGCACCTCAACGCCGAAGAGCAGACCGGCCGCGACCTGTTCGCGCACGCCTGCGCGGTCTGTCACACGCTCGAAGCGACGAAGTCCGTCGGACGCACCGGGCCCAACCTCGACGTGCGTGTGGGCGACGACATCGCCACGTCCGCCGGGCGCAAGGCGCTCGTGCTGAACGCGATCGAGGAAGGCCGCGCGCGCGGGCTGGGCCAGATGCCCGCGATGCTCTACCAGGGCAAGGAAGCCGAAGACGTAGCGAAGTTCGTCGCCGCCGTCGCCGGCCACTGAGCGGCGCGTTTGGCCAGCCGTCGATGGCGGCGCGATGAGGGCCTGTGTATGGTCCGCCGCGATGGGACCGGACCGACCGAAGACCGCGGATGACGTCAAGGCGCTCGTCGATGAGCGCAACATCCGCTTCATCCGCTTCTGGTTCACGGACATCCTCGGCCAGCTGAAGTCCTTCTCGATCAACGCGGCCGAGCTCGACGATGCGTTCGAGGCGGGCATGGGCTTCGACGGGTCCTCGATCACGGGCTTCAACGCGATCGAGGAGTCCGACATGATCGCGATGCCCGACCCCGGAACGTTCGCGGTGCTGCCCTGGCGACCCGAGGAGCAGGGCGTCGGGCGCATGTTCTGCGACGTGATCACGCCCGAGAAAACCCCCTATGAGGGCGACCCCAGGCACGTCCTGCGTCGCGCGATCGAGCGCGCCGGCGCGATGGGCTTCGACACGTTCAACGTCGGACCCGAGCTCGAGTACTTCCTGTTCCGCGACTCGCGCTCGACCGAGGTGCTCGACGAAGGCGGCTACTTCGACCTCACAACGCTCGACGCGGGCTCCGACGTGCGGCGCGAGACCGTGCTCGCGCTCGAGCAGCTCGGCATCCACGTCGAGTACACCCACCACGAGGTCGGGCCCTCCCAGCACGAGATCGACATGCGCTACGCCGACGCTCTGAAGATGGCCGACGACTGCATGACCTATCGCATCACCGTCAAGGAGTTCGCGATGAAGTACGGCTGGCATGCGACGTTCATGCCCAAGCCCCTGTTCGGCGAGAACGGCTCGGGGATGCACACGCACCAGTCGCTGTTCGCGGACGGCAAGAACGCCTTCTTCGACGCCGAGGACCAGTACTTCCTGTCGGACGTCGGCAAGGCGTTCATCGCCGGTCAGCTCAAGCACGCGCGCGAGATCTGCTCGATCTTCGCCCAGTGGGTGAACTCCTACAAGCGCCTCGTGCCCGGCTTCGAGGCGCCCACGTACGTCGCCTGGTCGCGGCGCAACCGCTCGGCGCTCGTGCGCGTTCCGCTCTACCACCCGGGTCGCGAGAAGGCGACACGCATGGAGCTGCGCTGCCCGGACCCCGCGTGCAACCCCTATCTCACCTTCGCCGCCCTGCTGCAGGCCGGCCTGGAGGGGATCGAGAAGGGCTACGAGCTGCCCGAGCCGATGGAGAAGAACCTCTACCACCTCTCCGGAGAGGACCGCCGGCGCCTCGGCGTCGAGCAGCTGCCGGAGAGCCTCGGCGAGGCGATCGAGATCACGGCCGAGTCCGAGCTCGTGCTGCGCACGCTCGGCGAGCACATGTTCAACCGCTACGTCGAGATCAAGCGCCAGGAGTGGGACGACTATCGCGTGCAGGTCACGCGCTGGGAGCTCGATCGCTACCTGGCGATCCTCTGAGCGCCGCGGGCACCTCGCACGCGATCGGCCGCGCGGGCGCGAGGTACCAGTGCAGCGCCTGCAGCAGGTGGCCGAACGCCGCCGGGTAGCGCGGCGCGATCTCATACAGGAGCCTGAGGACGCCGACGGCCTGGCGCTCGTAGTCCGCCTCGCCGGTGAGCTGTGAGAGCCGCAGCAGGCCGAGCGCCGCGCTCGATGGGCCCGACGGGATCGGCGAGTCCTCGAGATCCTTGCGCCGCGCGATCAGCGGCTCGGCGTCGGCGGCGGTCGAGAAGAAGCCGCCCCGCTGCGGATCGCCGAAGCGCGCGATCATCTCGTCGGCGAGCGCGATCGCGCTCGCCAGCCAGCGATCCTCGCAGCTCGCTTCGAACAGCGCGATGTAGGCCTCGAGCAGGAACGCATGGTCCTCGAGATAGGCCTCGATCCGTGCCTGCCCGTCGCGGTAGCTCCGCAGCAGGCGTCCGCGCCCGCCTGCCGGGCCGGAGGCGTGGTCGCGCAGCTCGCTCTCGATGAATGCCGCGCAGGCCTCGGCGGCCTGCAGGTAGCGCGGCTCCGCCAGTGCCGCGCCGGCGTCCGCGAGCGCGCTGATCATGAGGGCGTTCCAGCTCGTCAGCCGCTTGTCGTCGAGCGCCGGCCGAGTGCGCTGCGCGCGGGCCTGCAGCAGACGCGAGCGGATCCGCTCGCGCTGTGCCCCGTCTCCCGGAGGCTCGCGATCCTGAAGCACGTTCAGCCCCGGCTGGGAGCTTCGATCACCCCCCGACTCGTCGTTGAAGTTCCCCCGCTCGCTGGCGGCGAACCATGCGATCGCGGCGTCGGCGTCGGCGCCGAGCAGCTCGCGCAGCTGCGCCAGCGTCCATACGTAGTAGCGGCCCTCCACCCCCTCGGAGTCGGCGTCGATAGCCGAGTAGAAGCCGCCCTCGGGGCCGCGCATCTCGCGCAGGGCCCAGTCGAGCGTGTCGCGGCAGACATCCCGCAGGCGCTCCTCTCCCGAGGCGAGCCATCCGTTCAGGTAGGCGCGGGCGAGCAGGGCGTTGTCGTAGAGCATCTTCTCGAAGTGGGGGACGGCCCACGCCGCGTCGACGGCGTAGCGCGAGAAGCCGCCGCCGAGCACGTCGTGGATGCCGCCGTCGGCGATCGCGTGCAGCGTGCCCAGCGCCATCGGCCGCTCGCCGCGCGCGAGCAGCAGCTCGATGACCGACGCGCTCGGGAACTTGGGTGCGCCTCCGAAGCCCCCGTGGCGCGCGTCGTAGGTCTCGGCCAGGCCGGCCACGGCGACCTCGAGCGCACGCTCCTGCAGGGGCTGCTGCGAGGGCTCGAGCAGGGCGCCTCCGGACAGGCGCTCGCGCACGCGCTCGCCGCCGGCGGCGATCTCGGCACCGTTCTGCTCCCAGGACTCCGCGATCGCGCGCAGCACCTGCGTCCAGGAGGGCATCCCGTGGCGCGGCTCGGGGGGGAAGTAGGTGCCGCCGTAGAACGGCGTCTGATCGGGCGTCAGGAACACGTTCAGCGGCCAGCCGCCGCGACCGGTCATGCCCTGCACGGCCTCCATGTAGAGCGCGTCGATGTCCGGGCGCTCCTCGCGGTCGACCTTCACGCATACGAACAGCTCGTTCATCAGCGCCGCGGTGCGCTCATCCTCGAAGGACTCGCGCTCCATCACGTGGCACCAGTGGCAGGAGGAGTAGCCGATGGAGACCAGCAGCGGCCTGTTCTCGCTGCGCGCGCGCTGCAGCGCGCGCTCCCCCCAGGGAAGCCAGTCGACCGGGTTCTCGGCGTGCTGGCGCAGGTAGGGCGAGGTCTCCTGCGCCAGCGAGTTGGGCACCTGCTCAGCGTAGCCCGGGTGCCGCTTCGGGGCGGCCCAGCAGGTGGCCCAGATCGCTCGGCGCGGGCCAGCTCGCCGCGCCTGCCCGCGAGAGCTTGACGTGCGCGAGCGGCAGCGAGAAGCTTCTGCCGCCGAGCGTGCCGGTGATGCGCTTGAAGGGAGCCACGAGCCGCAGCGTGCCCGCCGCCGCCTGGGAGCCCGAAACGTGCAGGAGGCCGATCTGCAGCTTTCCGCCGCTCACCCTGAACGTCCCGCTGAGCGCCACGCCGGGCACGAACGAGAAGCGCGCCAGCGTAACCGAGGAGCCGCTCAGCCGTGCGTAGCCGCCGCGCAGCCCGCCGAAGCTCGAGCCGCTCGGCAGGTTCTGGTTGGCCTGGATCGTCGCGCCGACGATCTGGCGGTCGAGATCGACGATCGTGTCCAGGGCGGCCACCAGCGTCTGCCCGGGTCGCCCGCGCAGGTCCGACGGCGGGCGGATCGAGCTCAGGCTCGTGGGCGTGACGGGCGTGGGCGCGAAGTAGTCGGTGCTGGACGTGCACGGCGCCACGGGGGCGGCGGCGAAGAACTCCGCGAGCGCGTGTTCGGCGCAGTGGCTGAGATCGCTGCCGAGGACCGAGTGCCCCGTGAAGGGCACCACCTCGAGCTGTGCGTCGGGGATCAGCGCGGCCACGCGCTGCGCCTGCGCGGTCGGCGTGCGGAGATCCTGCGCGCCCGAGAGGATCAGCGTCGGCACGTTCGGCAACGGGCCGGCGGACGGCGGCGCCGGCGAGGCGTCGGGCCAGTTCGAGCACGCTGGGACGAGGCTCGCCGCGTAGGCCGTGGCGGTGTCGAAGGGGTAGAAGGCGAGCGGTGCCTGGGCGTGCAGGAAGGCGAGCGCTTCGGCGATCCGCGTGTTCGCCGCCGCGCCGCGCTGCCAGGGGAACGGCGTCTCCTCGCAGATCGTCGTCACGAACAGCGCTTCGTCGATGTCGCCGCCGCTGGCCGTCGCCTGGGCGCGCGGCACGGACGGGATCAGGCCCTGCGAGAGCCGGCTCAGCCGCAGCAGCGGGTCCGGGTCGCCGTGCAGCGCCGACTGCACCGCCGCCGGAAGCAGGGCCCTCAGCGCGGGGTTCAGGTCGCCGGCGCTGAGGATGTCGTAGAGCCCTACCTCGTTGAGCGATCCCGCGTGGCGATGGCCGGCGCCGTCATAGACGCTGCCGCGCAGCTGGTGCCCGTGCAGGGCGGCGGCGAGGCGGGCGATGTCGGCGGTCGGATCGGAGGTGATGCCCGCGCACGCCCCCGCCGAGCAGAGCTCTTCCAGCGCCGGCGTGATCGCCTGGTATGAGGCGGTGTGGAACGGTTCCTCGCCGCTGACCGGCACAACCGAGTCGAGCACGAGCGCTTCGACGTGCTGGGGATAGCGTTCGGCGTACTCGAGCGCCGCCTTGGTTCCGTAGCTGGTTCCGTAGAGCACGAGCTTTTCGTAGCCGGCGGCTTCGCGCAGGGCCTCGATGTCGTTCACGGTTTCGAGGGTCGTGAAGTCGCCTCGCGCCGATCCGATGTCGCGCGCGCAGCGTTCGAGCGTGAGCGCTTCGCTGTGCGTCGGTTCTTCCAGCGCGGGGCAGCTGAGCGGGTCCGAGGCCCCGGTTCCGCGCTCGTCGAACAGCAGCAGGTCACGCGAGCCGATCGCCGGCGCGATCGCCTTGGCGATGAATTCGTCGAGCGGCAGCGTCGCCTGCCCGGGGCCTCCCACGAGCGCGACAACCGCCGAGCGGCTCGGCTGTGCGCCGCTCTGCTTGCGCTGGATGCTCAGCGAGATCGTGCCGGGGAGCGCCCCGCTGCGGTCCAGCGGCACCGGCAGCGTCGCGCAGGAGAACGCCTGCGAGTCGGCGCAGCCGACGAAGCTAAGACCCGGCGAGGCCTGGGAAGACGCCGGCCAGAGAGCCGCTGCGACGCCGAGCAGCGAGGCCAGCAGCGCCGTGAGAGAGGCTCGCCTGCTCATTCGTTTTGACAATAGCCGTCGAGGCCACCGAGCTCGCCGGCAGGTCCACGCGCCGTCCTTCGAGCACGCCCGAGAGGCCTCCGTTGCTCGCCACAACGAGCGAGCCGCGCGCGGCCGCGGCGCCGCCGATGCGCAGGCGCCCGCCGGCGGAGAAGGTGCCCGTCACGGTCACCGCGGGGACGTAGGCGTAGCCGCCGAACGTCAGCCTGCCGCCCGAGAAGTGCGCCCACCCGGAGCGCAGCCCGCCGATGCGCACGTCCGCGAGCGCCGGGAGGCTTTCCGAGCCGCCGATCGCGAGCAGCAGCTGGCGGCCGAAGTCGGACAGCGTCAGCGCGATCGCACGCAGGGTTCGCCCCGCTCGCCCGGGGGTGCCGCGCTCGGGCGGGACGGCCTGCAGGTCCGGCGGCGGCAGCGGGGGAGGCGCGACGCCGGGCGGCGCCGGCGCAGCCGGGCAGGCGCTCGCGATCGGCTTGCTCGGGGGTGCGCCGGGGTCGCCGCCGAAGAGCGCGCGCAGCGCTTCGCGGGCGCAGGCCGTGGGCTCGTTGCCCAGCACCGAATGCCCCGTGTAGGGCACCACGAGCAGGTGCGCGCCGGGGATCTGCGCGGCGAGCTCGCGGGCGTCGGAGGTCGGGGTGCGCAGATCCGCTTCGCCGCTGAGAATCAGCGTGGGCACGCCCGGCAGCAGCGTGGTGTCGGCGGGCGCGAGCGGGCCGGCGAACGGCCAGCCAGCGCAGGCGCGAACGTCGCTCGCGTCCAGCGCCGTGGTGGCGTTGAACGGCGCGAACGTGCTCGCGGGCAGCGCCGCCACCGCGGCCCCAGCTTCGGCAAGGCGCTGGTGCGGGCTCGCGGCCCGCCTCCAGGGGAAGGCCTGCTCTTCGCAGGTCGTCGCGTAGTAGAGGGGGTCATCGAAGTCTTCGTGTTCCGCGCCCGGGCCTGCGTTCGCGCTCGCCAGCAGGCGCGCCAGGGGGGCGTCGTCTCCGTGCGCAGCGGCGCTCACGTCTGTCACGAATTCCCCGCGCAACTGGGGCGTGAAGTCGCCCGCGAGCAGCAGCTCGAAGAGGACGTCGGGGTCGATCTGGACGCCGTGCGGCTGGCCGTTCCCGTCGAGCGCGCTCGCGCTCAGTCGCGAGCGCCTCGAGCGGGTGAGCACGCGCGCGAGGTCGGCGACGGGGTTCGGCGTGATGTCCGCGCAGGCGTGCCCCGCGCACAGCTGGCGCAGGATGCGCCCGACGGCGGCGAAGGTCGGGCGGCTCAGCGTGTCCGGGCCGTTCGGCGTGACGACCGAGTCGAGCACCAGCCCTTCGACGTGTTCGGGGTGCTCCTGTGCATAGAGCTCGGCCAGCTTCGTGCCGTAGCTCGTCCCGTAGAGCAGGAGCTTTTCGTAGCCCCCGGCCTGGCGGATCGCCTCGATGTCGGCCACGCTGTCGGCCGTCGTGAAGAACTCGCGCGAGGGTCCGAGCTGCGCCGCGCAGGCGGCGACCGCGGCACCGAGCGATCTGAACAGGTCGGCCCGTTCGAAGGCGTGGCAGCCGAGCGGGTGCGAGAGGCCGACGCCGCGCTGGTCGTAGACGAGCACGTCGCGGGCGGCCGCTACGGGGCCGAGCAGTTCGACGAACTGTTCCGCGAGCGGCAGGGCGGGCTGTCCCGGCCCGCCGGCGAGCGCCACGATCGCGCTGCGAGCTTCGCCCAGCGGCGCGCGGTGGCGCCGGATCGCGAGCGTGATCGTTCCCGGCGTGGCACCGCTCGGGTCCAGCGGCACGACGAGGTGGCCGCAGGCGAAGTCGTTGCTGTTGCCGCACGGCTTGAACGCGATCTGTGCGCCGGCCACCGGAGCGAGGCCCGCAAGCGCGACGCACGCGCCGGTTAGCGTGAGGGCTGCGAGCCTGGCGGCCGGGTGCATGGCTGGAACCTACCCTGCCGCCGAGATGTAGGGTCCCGGTATGGCGCTCGAGCGCGAGGCCGTCAACGCCGAGGGTGCTCCCGCGGCGGTCGGGCCCTACAGCCACGCGGTGCGCGCGGGCGAGCTGCTGTTCTGCTCGGGGCAGATCCCGCTCGACCCCGACAGCGGCGAGATCGTCGGAGACGGTCCCGCGGCGCAGGCCGAACGCTGCCTGGAGAACCTCGAGATCGTCTGCGAGGCCGCTGGCACCGGGCTCGCACGCGCCGTGCGCATGACCGTCTACATGACCGACCTCGCGGCGTTCGCGGAGGTCAACGACGTCTACGCGCGCTTCTTCTCACAGGACCCGCCGGCTCGCGTGGCGATTGGCGTCGCCGCTCTGCCGCGCGGCGCCTACGTGGAGATCGACGCGGTCGTGGCGCTGTAGGGAGCCTCCTCCTCGACGGGCTCCATGCTCAGCAGGGCCCGCGAGAGCAGCTGCCGCAGCGTGTCGCGCTCCTCCGGCGCCAACGCCTGCAGCACCTCGTCCTCGATCTTGCCCTGCGCCTGCTCGCTGCGCGCCAGCGCAGTGCGGCCCGCGCTCGTCAGCTCGACCACGTGCCTGCGGCGGTCGTGCGGGTCGCGTAGGCGCGTGGCATAGCCCAACTCCTCGAGCTCGTTGAGCAGCAGCACGACGTTGTTGGCGTCCATGCAGAATGCGTCGGCGAGGTCCTGTTGGGGGCAACCGTCGTGGTCGCGCACGTAAGCGAGCGCGACGAGGTGGCGCAGCTGCATGCCGAGCAGGTCCTCGTCGCTGCGCCGGTAGAACTGCTTCGCCAGGCGCGAGCACAGCACCATCGATCCCGGTCTGCAGCCGCTTGCCTGTCCCATGTCGCCGAGTGTAGCTCTCATTGCATCATCTGTCATCAGGCTAACACCGATTATAAATTTTTCAACGATCATCCCTGTATCAGGGATGGTCCATGATATGGTGCTCCTAACGCGCAACGGAAGGAGCCATATGAGCAACACGATCACCTCCCGCAGCCCCAGTCCAGCACGCCGTATCGCCCGCCTGAAAGGGCGCGCATCCGGGCCCTCGCTCGGTTTCGAGCGGGCGCATCTCGCTGAGCAGGCCTACGCGGCGGAGCTCGCCCACGCCGAGCGCGCACAAGGCGCGGCGGAGCGGCCCGCGCTGCAGGCGCCCGCGGCGCAGTCGCTCGCCCCGCAGGCACCCGCGCTGCAGGCGCCCGCGGCCGAGCAGCTCGCGGCGCAGCCACCGGCAGCAGAGGCGCACGGGGCGCAGGCGTCCGCCCGCGGCGCCCGCAGCGCCGAGGAGCGCAGCGAGCGTCGCCGCTGGATCGCGCTCGCGGTGCTGTGCCTGGGGCAGCTGATGATGGTCCTCGACGCGACGATCGTGAACGTCGCGCTGCCGTCGATCCAGCACGACCTGCACTTCACCCAGAGCAACCTCACGTGGGTGATCGACGGCTACCTGATCACGTTCGGCGGCTTCCTGCTGCTGGCGGGCCGGATGGGTGACCTGATCGGCCGAAAGCGCGTCTTCCTGGCCGGCCTCGTCCTGTTCACGGCGGCCTCGGTCCTCTGCGGGATCGCAACCAGCCAGGGGATGTTGATCGGTGCTCGCCTGCTGCAGGGCGTCGGCGGCGCCGTCGCCTCGAGCGTGATCCTGGCGATCATCGTCACCGAGTTCCCGCAGGCCAAGGAGCAGGCCAAGGCGATGGGCATGTACGCGTTCGTATCGGCCGGCGGCGGCTCGATCGGCCTGCTCGCCGGCGGCGTGCTCACCCAGTCGCTGAACTGGCACTGGATCTTCTTTGTCAACGTCCCGATCGGCGTGTTCGCGTTCGTGATGGGCTCGGCGCTGATCAGGGAGAACGAGGGCATCGGTCTCGCCGGCGGCGTCGACGTGCTGGGGTCGATCCTGATCACGCTCGCGACGATGCTCGGCGCGTTCGCGATCGTCAAGTCGACCGAATACGGCCTCGTCTCGGCGCGGACGCTCGGTGCCGGCGGCGCTTCGCTGGCGCTGCTGGGCGCGTTCCTCGCGCTCGAGGCGCGCCTGCAGAACCCGATCATGCCGCTGCGCATCCTGCGCCTGCGGATGCTGATCGGCTCGAGCCTCGTGCGTGGCCTGCTCGTGACCGGCATGTTCTCCGCGTTCTTCCTCGGCGCGCTCTACCTCGAGCGAGTGCTCGGCTACGACGCGATCGACACTGGCCTCGCGTTCCTGCCGCTGACCGGCTCGATCGCGCTCATGTCGCTGGGAGTGTCAGCCAGGGCCGTCGGGCGTTTCGGCGCGGTCAGGACGCTCGCGACGGGGCTCCTGGGGATCATCGCCGGACTCCTGCTGCTCGCCAGCGCGGGCCTGAACGCGAGCTACTTCCCGGGCCTGTTCGGCGCCTTCCTGCTGCTGGGACTGGGCGCCGGCGCATCGTTCCTGCCGCTCCTGACCCTCGGCATGTCCGACGCGCCCAGGCGTGACGCGGGGCTTGCCTCGGGCATCATCAACGTCTCCGTGCAGCTGTTCGGCGCGATCGGCCTGGCCGTGCTGGGCACGATCGCGACCGACCACACGAAAGCGCTGGCGGCCAGCGGGCACAGCCTGGAGAGCGCGCTGACCGGCGGCTACCACCTGGCGTACATCGTCGCGGCGGCCTTCGTAGCGGTCGGCGTGCTCGCCGCCTTCGTCCTCCTGCGCCCGCCGCCGAGCACCGCGGCGCAGGAGGTCGAGGAGCTCGACTCGGACCTCGGGCGCGTTCTCGGCAGCGCCGAGGTCGCCGAGCAGCTCGCTTGAGGCCACGGGCGGCGGCCGCGGGTAGCTCGACCGCG
>Ga0209040_10000442_pt1 | contig 32016 bp, 20 predicted proteins | sample BogFormECP12_OM3_FD_188240 | JGI IMG/M metagenome (GOLD analysis project Ga0209040, IMG submission 188240) | Bog forest soil microbial communities from Calvert Island, British Columbia, Canada - ECP12_OM3 (SPAdes) (version 2) | ecosystem: Environmental > Aquatic > Freshwater > Wetlands > Bog ... | reverse complement strand
TGGCGCGGCGACGAACGCCGCCAGGCTTATCGAGGCGTGGCGCGCCGAGGAGCTTCCGATCGTTCATGTTCGAGCCGGGCCGGATGAGGCTGGCCGTGCTGTCAAGCCCCACGGCGCGCCCGAGGGCGAGTCGGTTATTGAAACCGCTTGCGCCGACGCCTTCGCGACGCGGGAGCTTGAGATCCTCCTCGAAGAGATCGGCGCGACAACGCTCACGCTTTGCGGCGAGGCGCATGGCGTCGAGGCGACGGCGCGCGAGGCCGCCGATCTTGGCTTTCACGCCTTTGTGGTCAAAGACGCCTGCCTCGACGCAGACGGGCGAGCGCCTGCGTTCGCGAGCCTCGCCAAGGAATCCGCAACCGTCGTCGATTTGAGCGAAGCGCTTCGCGCCGCGGCCGCCGCCAAGCTCCGCCAGCGGCGCCAAGCACAAAGGTCGACGTGAGCGCCTATTCGGCCGCCTTCGCGTTCTCGTTAGCCCAGGCCGGCTCGCGCGCCGGTTTTTTCGGTTCGACTCCGAGCGGCAGCTCCGGCTGCCGCGGCTCCGGCTTCGGCTTTGGCTTCTTCTTGCCCGAATCCCCTGAGAGCCAGTGCGACACGCGGTCGAGGTAAAGATAGATGATCGGCGTCGTGAATAAGGTGAGGGCCTGGCTGACAAGCAAGCCGCCGAACATGGTGAAGCCGAGCGGTTGGCGAAACTCCGATCCCGATCCGTGGCTCAGCATGAGCGGCACCGAGCCGAGCAGCGCGGCCATCGTCGTCATCATGATCGGACGAAAGCGCAGCAGCGCCGCCTGCCGGATCGCCTCGACCGTTCCCAGGCCCTGATCCCGCTCGGCCACGATCGCGAAGTCCACCATCATGATGCCGTTCTTCTTGACGATGCCGATGAGAAGAATGGCGCCGATGAGCGCGACGAGGCTGAATTCGTAGCCGAACAACATCAGCGTCGCGAGCGCGCCCAAGCCCGCCGACGGCAGGGTGGAGAGAATCGTCAGCGGGTGGATGAAGCTTTCGTAGAGCACGCCGAGGATGATGTAGACGCAGATGAGCGCCGCCAGGATGAGCAGCGGGACCGTGGTCAGCGAATCCTGGAAGGCCTGCGCGTTTCCTTGGAACGTCGTCGTCAGTCCGCGCGGCAATTGCAGCTCGTTGATGACCTTCTGGACCGCCTGAGTGGCGGTCCCGAGCGCCACGCCCCGCGTCAGGTTGAAACTGATGGTGATCGCAGGGAATTGCCCCTGGTGGCTGATCGACAGCGGCTCGACTGGCGCGGTCGTCCATTTCGCAAACGCGCTCAACGGCACCATCTGGTTGGTGGCCGGCGAGCGGATGTAGATCTTGTCCAGAGTCGCCGGATCGCGCTGCAGCTCAGGCAGCACCTCCTCGATCACCTCGTAGGTGTTCACCTGGGTGAAATACTGCGTAACCTGCCGCTGGCCGAACGCGTCGTAGAGCGTGTCGTCGATGAGCTGCGGCTGGATGCCGAAACGGGACGCCATGTCGCGGTCGATCTTGATAGTGAGCGTCGTGCCCGCGTTTTGCTGATCGGTCGCGACGTCCTTGAGCTCCGCAAGCGTCTTGAGCTTGTCGAGGATCTTCGCCGCCCAGGCGTTGAGTTCGTCAAGATCGGCGTCCTGGAGCGTGTATTGAAACTGCGTCTTGGCGAAACGCGCGCCCACCGTCACGTCTTGAGCGGCCTGTAGATAGACGCGCAGTCCCGGGATCTGCGCGAGCTTCGGCCTGAGCCGCACGATCACGTCGAACGCGCTCGCCTGGCGCTCCTCCTCGGGCTTTAGGGTGATGAACATCCGGCCCTGGTTCTGCGCCGAATTGCCGACGCCGGCGCCAAGCCCCATCGCCATCGTTTCGACCGCCGGGTCGGCCATGACGATCGCGCCCGCCTCTTGCTGCAGCTTGTACATCTGGTGGAACGAGACGTCCTGCCCCGCCTCGGTCGTTCCGAATAGGATGCCGGTGTCCTGCTGCGGAAAGAAGCCTTTGGGGATGACGACGAAGAGATAGCCGGTGGCGACGACGGTTGCGATGAACGTCAAGAGCGTCGCGAGGCGGTGACGAAGCACGAAGTCAATTCCGCGCTCGTAACCGCGCGCCATCGCGGTGAAACCGCGTTCGCTTAAATTATAGAGGCGTCCGTGTCGCTCCTCATCGTGGGGCCGCAGAAAGCGCGACGCCATCATCGGGGTCAAGGTCAGCGCGACAAGCGCCGAAACGGCGATGGTCACGGCGATCGTCACCGAGAACTCCCGGAACAGGCGACCGATAATGCCGGTCATCATCAAAAGCGGGATGAGCACGGCGACCAGCGAAATCGAGATCGATACGATGGTGAACCCGATCTCCGCCGAACCTTTCAGCGCCGCCTCGAACGGCCGCTCGCCTTCCTCGATGTGCCGGGTGATGTTCTCGAGCATCACGATCGCGTCGTCGACGACGAAGCCGACGGCGATGGTGAAAGCCATCAGCGACAGGTTGTCGAGACTGTATCCAACGAACCACATGACGGCGCAGGCGCCGAGCAGCGCGAACGGCACGGTGACGCTTGGAATGATCGTCGCCCAAAGACTGCGCAGGAAAATGAAGATCACCCCCACGACGAGCGCGATGGTCAAAAGCAGCGTCATTTCGACGTCGCGCACCGAAGCGCGGATCGTCCGCGTTCGGTCGGAGAGAACGCCGACGTGGATGTTCGGCGGAATGGACGCCTGAAGCGCGCCGAGCGTCTTCTTGATCGCCTCTACGATCGTGATGACGTTGGCGCCCGGCTGCTTGAACACGACGAGAAAGACGCTGCGCTTTCCGTTGCTCCAGGCCGCCTGCGTGGTGTCCGCCGGGCCCCGGACGGCCTGGCCGACGTCGCGGATGCGCACCGGCGCGCCGTTGCGGTAGGCGATGATGACGTCGTTCCAAGGCTTCGCGGTCGTCAGCTGATCGTTGTCGTAGAGAGTGAAGGTCTGGTTCGACCCGATGATCGCGCCCTTCGGGCTGTCGACTGTCGCAATCCCAATAGCCGCGCGAACGTCTTCCAGGTGCAGGTTTTTCTCGACCAGCTTCGCCGGATCGATCTGGATCCGGATGGCCGGCTGCTGCTGGCCGCCGATGCGCACGAGCGAGACGCCCGAGATCTGGCTGATGCGCTGGGCGAGGATGTTCTCAGCCGTATCGTCCACGTCGACGATCGGCGCGACTTCGGATTGGACCGAAAGAATGAGGATCGGCGTGTCGGACGGATTGACCTTGCGATAGGTCGGCGGGCTCGGAAGATTCTTCGGCAACTGGCCGGCGGCCGCGTTGATCGCCGCCTGGATGTCGTTGGCGGCCGCGTCGATGTTTCGATCGAGATCGAACTGGACGGTGATCCCGGTCACCCCGAGCGAGCTCGTCGAGGTCATTTGCGTGACGCCGGGAATCTGGGAAATCTGGCGCTCGAGCGGCTGCGCGACCGAGGAGGCCATCGTCTCCGGAGACGCGCCGGGCAGAGACGCCGCCACCGAAATCGTCGGAAAGTCCACCTGCGGCAAGGGCGCGACGGGCAACGAGGGAAACGCGACGAGGCCGACCAGAAGGATGGCGACCATCATGAGCGTGGTCGCGACCGGCCTGCGTATGAAGGGCGCCGAAATGCCGCTGAACATCGGCGGTCAGCTCCCGCTGGCCGAGTCGACGGCGACCTCGGTCCCCGGCTGCAGGAGGAACTGCCCGGACGTCACGATCCTCTCGTTTTCAGCCAAACCTGTCGTCACCACCGCCTCGGAGACGTTCTGCGGTCCAATCTTGACGGGCTTCGGCGTTGCTCGGTTCTGATCATCCACGACGTAAACGAACTGCCCGTTTTGCGCGTGCTGCACAGCATTGGCGGGGACGATCAGGACATCCCGCTCGACCCCGAGGCGCAACTCCGTCGTCACCGCGAGCCCGGGCCAGAGCGCGCGATCCTGGTTCTCGAACTCGGCCTTGAGCCGAATCGTCCCGGTCGCGACATCGACCTGGTTGTCGCTGACGGCAAGCTTCCCGGCGGCGAGCTTCTTGCCTTCCGCGTTCGTCACGGTCACCGGCAGGGGCCCCTGCGCAAGCTCCTCATTGATCCGGTCCACATATTCCTGGGGCGCGGTGAACACGACCGAGATGGGCCGCAGCTGAGCGATCGACACAATTCCCGTCTGCTGATTGGCGTTGACGAGATTGCCTTCATCGATGAGGCGGAACCCGACGCGACCCGAGATCGGCGCCCGGATCGTGGTGTAGCCGAGCTGAACTTGCGCCGCTTCAACCGACGCCGTGTCCGCAGCGATGGCGGCGGTCAGTTGATGAACGAGCGAATTCTGGGTGTCGAGCTGCTGCTGGGTTGCGAAGTTCTGCTTGGCGAGCGTCGAGTACCGCGCAAGATCGAGCTTGGCGTTGGCGAGCGTGGCCTCGTCCTGGGTCTTTTTGGCCACGGCTGCGTCGAGCGTCGCCTGGAACGGGCGCAGGTCAATCTGCGCGAGCAGATCGCCTTGATTCACCATCTCGCCTTCCTTGAAGCCGATCTTGGTGATCTCGCCGTCGACTCTCGCGCGCACGAGCACGGCGTTGTAGGCCTGAACCTGGCCAAGCCCCGTCAATACGATGGGGAAGTCCCCGCGCTTGACCGTGGCGACGGTCACCGAAACAGGCGGCGGCCCGCTCGCAACGCTGCTCGGGGAGGCGGCGGGCTGGGCGGGCGACGTCCAGATCTTGTCATGCATCCGGTGCGCAATCGCGCCGGTCGGGGGCGCGAAGCGGTCAGCCAGGTTCGGCGAGTAGACCGCCGCGCCGGCCGCCACGGCCAGCGCGAATAGCGCTATCGCCGCCGATCGCGTCAAGGGCATTACGCGCGCCTTCTAACATTCCACAGCGGGAAATCCATCGGCCCGGCCCGGCCGACTAATCCATCTCCCAAGCAGCAATTACCATCAATCTCGCTCGGAGGGTCAAAGATCAACGAAAATTGACCGGGGCCCGGCCGTCGCGCCGCCGATTCGGGTCGCAGCTTAAAGAAGATTCCGCATCGGCGGCGGGCGGCCCGGAGCCATCTGCCATTTTTCGCCGGCTAGAACGAGACATTCCCTGGAATAAAAGCCCGAATGTCGCGGATTGGCACGAAGTACTTCGCGATGTCTTTCAACCGAACGGAATCCCCGATGTGTCCTCCCTGCACGCGAGCCGTTAGCTTTCGGCTGATGACGCCCAACAAGAATTTTTGCCAGGCGTCGAACACCCCCGAGCCCGAATTGCCGGTCGTCGCGACGTCGCCGATCAGGGTGTCAAAGCTTCCCCGGATCTCGCGCGGCGCCAGGGACGGCGGCAAAACCGTCGATCTCGCCGTCCCCTCCGGAATTGCGACGATGACTTTTTCGCCCGGATAAGGATCCCTCTTGCACAACGGCAATCGCCGCATCTGCAGCCGGACTGGCAATTGTGACGGATTGACCGATAGCAACGTGAGGTCGACGCCTTCGAGCGATCCCTGGCGCACGAGCGCTGCAGGCAGATCCTGTCCGCCAATGAGGACATGCGGTTTCGTGGCGGCGAAATTTCCAGGGACATGAAAGGCGGTCAGCACAAGGCCGTTGCCAAGGTAAATTCCATAGCCGGGCCAGGTCTGGGGAGGGGTCCGATTGATATGGACGGCGTAGATCTGGAGCTCCGCGCCCTCGGATAGGGACTCTCCCGGCGCGGGCGTCGCTCCGAGGGACGCCAGCAGGCCCAACGCCGAAAGCCAGACGCGAATTGGCGCCGACGCCAATGTCTCTCGTCCTTTCCGCGCCCTCGCCGCGTCGCTCAAAACTGGGCCTGCGCCTGTTGAAGTATATCGTCAATGGGGCCGGAAAGCGTCTCCCAACCCCGCCCCATCAAGGAGGTGAAAAGACGTATGAGGCACAAAAGCTCAATTAACGCGGCAAACAGCGCGTTGAGGTAGAGATGTCGTCCTGAGGTCTCCACGCCGACTTCGTCACGAAGGATCTTATCATACGGCGTGTCCTTTACGTAGGACGTAGTGCGGCCGAAGAACGAAAAAATGGTTAATCCGAAGTACTGAAGGCGCCGCGAGATCATAAAAATGAATGAATACAGCAATCCAATGATCGACACAACGATTTCTGTATTCCGATCATGAATTCTATCGAGCACGAACCAAACCGCAAATAACATTACAAGGCCAGCGACAAACCTGACCAGGAAGACAATAGCGCTAACCATTACTCGCCCCTTTTTGTGCCTGCTCTGTTCATCTAGCATGCGGCGAGGATCGACTTCAATCCAAGACACCGCGAATTAACACAGAATTTGTTTTTTAAAGGCGGGCAAACCTCACCGCAAATGACGATGCGGGAGAATTGCTCAAATAGACCTAGTTGACAATGCGGACTGGGAAGCGCCGATTTTCTGGGGCGCGCGGCCAATCGGCGTACGCCGCAATCGGCCTTTTTTTCGTGCCGTCTTTCGCGTAGATTGCGAAACAGTGTTCACTAGCCCGAAGTCGGCGGTTTACAGATTCCCGAAGCCATTTTGCCGTCGCTTTCGCCATAGTAAGGCAACGGTCGCCGAGACGGGCGTATGTCGAAAGAGTAACGGATGGGGTCCGATAGCCGCGCGGCGCCTGATGCCGCGACCATTCTCCCGGGCGCGCCAAGCGTCCGTCCTCTGACAGGGCCGCGCTGGCGGCTGCCGGTCACCTACGGCGCAATTCCGGCCGTGGCGCTGGCGATCGATCTCCTCCTTATTCTGGCGAGCGCCATAGGCGCGGAAAGCCTTTATCATGAGGTGCCGTCGCATTTGGAGGGGGAATTCTCGCATACTCTGGCTGCGGCCATGTTTGTGGCGGTCCTTTTCGTCGCGGCGATGCGCGTTCAAAAGCTTTACAGCCCTTCCCGCCTGATGGCGATCGATGATCAGGCGAGAAGCGTGCTCAGCGCCTGGTGCGGCGCCTTTCTCATCCTCGCCTCCGGCGTCTTCACCTGGGGGGTGAGCCGCGACTTGTCACGAGGCGACGTTATCCTCTTCTGGGGCGTCGGCGCACTGGCGCTCCTCGCGCACCGGACCATGTGGCGCATCGCGTTGCCGGCGGCGCTGGAGGCCGGCGCGCTCCGCGGCAGGACAGCCGTGATTCTGAGCTGCGAAATTTCGGTTCCACAGCGTTTGATCGACAATCTCACCCGGCACGGTTATCACATAGTTTCGCATTTCCACACGCCTGCAGACGAGGCCTTCGCCGGCGAGGTGATCGACAAAGTCGTCTCGATGTGCCGGACGTCGGACGTCGAGGAAGTCGTTCTGTTCGTCGATCCGGAGCGCATGGCCCATTTGCGGCCGATTGCGCGCCGCCTGCGCGTGCTGCCGGTGCCGGTGACGTTCATTCCCTTCGGCCCGTTTGCTCAGCTCTTCCAGCGCGCCCACCACGATATCGGCGACACGGTCGCAATCGAGTTGCAGCGCGCGGCTCTCTCCCCAGTGGAGCAGGCCGTCAAGCGCGCAATGGATATCATAATCTCGATTTTGGCCTTGGCGATCCTGACCCCGCTCATGATCGCAGTCGCCATTGCGATCAAGCTCGATTCGCGCGGTCCGGTTCTGTTCCGCCAGACGAGGCACGGCTTCAACGGCCGGCCTTTCGGCATCTATAAGTTCAGATCCATGACCGTAATGGAGGACGGGGACATTGTGCCGCAGGCCAAGAAAAAGGACGCGCGAGTCACGCGCGTCGGCTATTGGATCCGACGGCTCAGCATAGACGAGCTTCCGCAATTGCTGAATGTTTTGAAGGGCGACATGTCGATTGTGGGACCAAGGCCGCATGCGTCGGCGCACGATCGCTATTTCACCTCGGCGATCGAAAAGTACGCCTTTCGCCACCACGTCAAATCCGGGATCACCGGCTGGGCTCAGGTATGTGGCGCTAGAGGAGAAACCGACACCCTTGAGAAAATGCAGCGGCGGGTCGAACTCGACATCTGGTACATCAACAATTGGAGCGTTTGGCTCGATTTCAGCGTAATGCTAAGGACAGCGTTCGTCGTTTTTTCCGGCGACAACGCCCATTAGAAGGAGACCGGGGGGCCGCTCGGCTTCTCGAGTAAGGTTGGGCGGCGTTCGGGTGGGCGCCGGACTGGGTTGGGGCGGGTGCGGGATGTCGATTCAGTCCATGAAATCGGAGCGGCTGGCCAGTTCGGCCGGCGTGAGCCGCGCCGAGACGAGCGCAGCGGCGGAACGCGGGAGCCGCTTCTATTTTGCCGCGGTTGCCGCCTCGTTCATTCTCGCCTATGCGCCGACCTATGTGACGCTTGCCAAGGGGCCGTGGCAGACGGAGCAGGAAGGGCACGGGCCTCTCATCATGCTCGCCGCGGCCTGGCTTGCCTGGCGACAGCGGGGCAAGCTGGCCTCGACGCCGCTCAAGCCGGCGCTCGTCTCCGGCTGGACGATTCTGCTGGTCTCGCTCCTCGCGATGGCCGTCACGCGGTCTCAGAACATCCTGATGATCGAGGTCGCGACGCAGATTCCCGTGCTGCTTGGCTGCCTGCTGTTAGTCGGCGGCTGGCCGCTTGCGCGACTGTTTGCGTTTCCATTGGCGTTCCTTGTGTTTGCGGTGCCTCCGCCCGGGTGGCTTCTCGACTCTTTCACCGTCCCGCTAAAGGCGTGGATTTCCGACATTGTGACGAACTTTCTCTACGCGCTGGACTATCCGGTTGCGCAGAACGGCGTCATGATCATGATCGGGCCGTACCAGTTGATGGTCAAGGACGCCTGCTCGGGCATGAATTCGATTTTTGCGCTGTCCGCGATCGGAATTTTCTACGTTCATGAGTTTGTTCGAGACAATTGGATTCGCGGGGCCTTGCTTGTTCTCTCGATCATTCCGATCACGATCCTCGCGAACTTCTTTCGGGTGCTGGCGCTGGTGCTGGCCGCCTACTTCTTCGGCGTGGACAACATCGAGGGGTTGTTCCACGACATGACCGGCATCGCTTTGTTCGTATTCGCGCTCGTCCTGTTCTTTGTCTTGGACGGCGCCCTGATCAGCCTTGCCTTTTTCGCGAGAAAGGGCTGGGCGCTCACCCGTCGGCCGACTCAAGCGGCGTAGTTCAGGCCTCGTGGAGGGAGCGCGTTGGGCGGAGGCGCCAGCTCGAGGAGTTTGACCGGGAATTGGTTCGGCGGGCGGATGGTTACAGTCTACGACATTGTCACCGTGACATGTTTTGCGTGCGTCGTGCTGACGTACTTCATGTTCACGGACGGCGGCATGAAGACGCTCGCGCATTTCATGCTGCCCGCGGCGGCCTTCGCGTTCGCCAACCAGCTTGGAAACGCCGGGATGAACGTGCTGGCGATCGTCCTGATCGTCGCGGGGATCGGCTACACCTACATCATTGTCCGACACTGAGGGATGTCAGGTCTCGAAGCCTGCACCTTCGCCGAGCCATTCGTCGCCTCGCCAAAATGGCCGCGACTTCCTGCTCCGCGTCCGGCCATGTTCCGTCTTCGCCCAATAATGCGGACGCGCCGCCAAGTCGAGGATGGCGGCCCAGGCCGCAGCTGAAACGAGGAGGTAGTAGGCCGGCATCAGCGCGATCGTCGCCGCTGTTAGCTTCAATCGGCGCGGCCTTGCGGCCGCGACAGCCGGAATTACAATGGCCCACACACCAGCGATGGCCAGAAGGTAAACGAACACATCGGTCGCCTCCCGCCACGCCAGCGACTCTCCCGACGGCGCATTGTAAATCCGCCACAACGTGTCGAGCACGAAGAACGGCCAGAAGAGGGCGCTGAGCACCGATCCGAACACCAGCACGGTCGCGGAGAGAGCGCGAAGCGGCCCGAGGTCCTCGAGCAAGCGCACAGGCTCGCGGGAATGGACGATGCACGTCTGCATCCATCCCTTCTGCCAGCGCATGCGTTGCCTGAACCAGTTCCAAAACTCTCCCGGCGCCTCCTCCTGAGTATCGGAGTCGAGGCTTTCGACAACGTAGCCGAGACGAGCGAGCCGGACGCCAAGGTCGGCGTCCTCGGCGACGTTCCATTCGTCCCAGCACCCCGCGTCAAAAAGGGAGCGCGTGCGAAAATGATTCGAGGTGCCGCCGAGCGCGATCGGCAGTTCGAGCGCGCAGAGCCCTGGATTGACGAGGTCGAAAAGCACGGCGTATTCGGTCGCAAAGAGCTTCGATAGCCATGAGTCCTCGCTATTGCGGATCGTCAGCCGCGCCTGCAGGCAGTCGAGCCGCGCGTCGGCGGCGAAGCGCGAGGCGGCCAGGCGCAGCTGGTCAGGAGCCGGGACGTCCTCCGCATCGAAGACAACTGCGTGCTCCCCCCGCGCGGTCAACATGGCGATATTGAGCGCGCGCGGCTTCGTCGACGGCGCGCCAGGCGGCGCGACGACAATCTCGTAGCGCGCGGGCAGTTGCAGCCTGAAGAGGCGGTCCCGGGTCTCGTAATCTCTTTCCTCGACTACGAGTTTGATATCCAGCTTGGTCTTTGGGTAGTCGAGCGCGTCGAGCGCGGCCACGAAGTCCTCGACGACCTCGACCTCGCGATAGAGGGGCGCGACGATTGTGTAGACGGGGCAATCCTCATCCGAGAGGGGTCGTGGGCTAAGGGTCGCGTTATCCGCGGCCGCGGCCAGCGATCTGAAGGCGATCGACGCAAGGAAGACGGTCCAAAGAGCCATCGACGCCGCAGTCAGCAACGCATGAGTATTCGCCATGCCGGTTATGACGGCGGCGGCCGCGGCTAACGCTGAAGACGCGATTTGCCCCAGGCTCATTCCGTCTTTGGCGGCAAGACGTGCGGGGAGGCGGCCGAGCGCCTCGGTGAGGATCGGTTGGCCATGCCGGCTTCGCAGGAGCGTGGCGAACCCTTGCGGCGAAATGACAGCGTAGGAACTCGGATTGAGTCGGCCCAGGCGCGTCAGTTCGATGAGGCGCGCGACAGATTCGAGGCGTGGCGCGATGACGGCCCGCGGGCCCCCTCCGCTCCCGTCGACGGGAGCAACGCCGCTTTGCAGAGCCCTCATGACGTCGAGGGAGTCGGCGATCCAGGGTTCGCCGGAGTAGTATTCGCATCCCAGATGTCGCGCCAGCGCGCGGTAATAGCTTTCCTCGCGTATGACGCCCTCGGCGAGCAGCGCATGCAATGTCGCGGCGCCGCCGCCAATGGCCGCGAAGACACGGCTCACCGCTTCTGGGGGCAGTCCTTGCTGCGCGAGAAAGGCGAGTTCCGGCGGCAGGGTGCGGCCGAAAGCGTCCCCGTGCGGGTCGGCCCGCTGCGGGCGGTCCGGGGTCCGATGCGGAATCGACGCCGGCGTCGCCGGTCGCGACCAATTTTCTTGCCAGAGGCCCGCCATACCGATACGCCGTCCCCCTGGACTCGTGGATGCGACAAGGAGGGACGTTCTATAGTTTACAGGAATAAACACGAATTTGGCAAGCTTGCCGTAGGCAGAAATATTGCAAGTTCGATTCTCTTTTTAGCAACTACGGTTGCGCTTGGCGCAATCCCTGCGGACCCGCTCGCCGAGCGTTCCGGAGCGCCAAGCTTCTGGGATCCGGACCTGCGCCCCGAGCGGCCCGACCTGTCCGGCGTGCGGGCCGTCCGCTTCCTAACCGCCGATGACTATCCTCCGCTCAATTTCGCTTTGGTGGACGGGACCTTGACCGGGTTCAACGTCGAGATTGCGCGCGCGGTTTGCGAGCAAATGGAAATCGCCTGCACGATCCAGTCGCGCCGCTGGGACACGCTCATCGACTCGCTGACGACGGGGAAGGGCGACGCGGTCATCGCGTCCATAGCCGCCACCCCCAGCGCCCGCGCCCGCGTCGACTTCACCCAGCCGTACTATCAGACCCCCGCGCGGTTCATCATGCGCAAGAGCGCGCCGCTTCCGGATGCGAGTGTGGCGGGGTTGGCCGGAAAGACGGTCGGCGTCGTCGCCGGCTCCTCGCACGAGGCGTATCTCAAGGCCTTTTTCTCCAAGACCAAAACGAAATCATACGAGAACGCGACCGCCCTCGAGTCCGGGCTGCGCTCGGGGGAGGTCGACGCGGCGTTCGGGGACGGGCTCACCTTCGCGGTCTGGCTGAACGGGGAGTCCTCGTCGGACTGTTGCGCCTTTTTGGGCGGCCCCTATTGCGAAAGCCGATTCTTCGGCGAGGGAATCGGCATCGCTGTGCGCACCGACGACACAGCGCTCCGGAAGGTCCTCAATTGGGCGCTGTGGCGCATCGACCGGAACGGGACCTACGCCGAAATCTACTACAAGTATTTTCCAATCGGGTTTTATTGAAGCCAGAAGCGACGCCTGTGCTCCCATGAGCTCAGGGGCGATCGATATAATCCATTGCATGAAGCAAATCGGCTGTCCCCGTCTCGCAGGTTTGACCAACGAAGCCGAACAAGCACAACGCAATGAGGTTGAGCTGCGGGTTGCGACGACTATGAAGCGATAACGGCGTGGGGATCAGCGCATCTCGGCTTTCTGCGCCGATATTTGCCCTATCATCACGGCGTTCCGGGCATCGGCGGATCAACGGCCTGCGGGTCCTTCACGGACGACTTTTCAACTCAGGGCCCGCTCATGCGGCGGCGTTCATCTTATCCCGCGCTTGCTATTTTTCAACGCTCTCGAGCCGCGCGAGCGGAAGGGTGAAACAGAACCGCGCGCCGCCGCCGGGATTGGCTTCCGCCCAGATCGTTCCGTAGTGCGCCTCGATGATCGACCGGGAGATCGATAGGCCCACACCGAGGCCGTTCGACTTGTTCGAGGTGAACGGCACAAAAAGCTCCGCGTTGGCGGAAGGCGTGAGGCCAGGCCCCGTGTCGGCGAACTCGGCCCGGATCATTCCGTTCTCAAGCGAAGTTGAAATGACGAGCCTCCGGTTGCTCGAATGGCTCATCACCTCGATCGCGTTGCGGATGATGTTGACCATCGCCTGTTCGACCTGAACGAGGTCCGCGAGCACCATGTCCTCGCCGGCGTTGAGCGTGAGGTCGATTTCGACATTGGCCGCCTTCGCCGACGGCGCGACGAGCTCGATCGTCCGCTGGATGAGCGCATGCAGGCTCTGCTCGACTTTGTCCGGCTCGCCGCGCGCCATGAACTCGCGCAGGTGTGAAATGATCTGCCCGGCCCGCACCATTTGCGCCGCCGCCTTGTCCAGCGCCTCGTCTGCCGCGTCGTTCGCCGGTTGCCGCGCGCTCAAGATGTTGCGGGCGGCGGACATGTAATTGGCGGCCGCGGCAAGCGGCTGGTTGATTTCGTGTGCAAGCGCCGCCGCCAGCTTAGCCATGGAATCAAGCCGGTTGCTGTGCAGCCGATTGAGCTGGGCCTCGAACCTTCGCCTTTCGCTCAGGTCGCGCACCAAGGCGATGAAGAGCCGTTCGTCGCCGTGGCGGATTTCCGACACCGTGAGCTCGGTCGGGAAGCTGGAGCCGTCCGTGCGCCTCCCCTCGACCTCGCGGCTGACGGCGGCGAGGCTCCCTTCCGCATTGCGCAAATAGCGCTCGATGGCGCGCTGGCCCTCCTGGTGAGTAGGCTCGGGCACGATCTCGCCCAGTTTGCGCCCAATGAGCTCTTTCTCGCTATACCCGAACAGTGCGGTTGTCGCGGCGTTCACGGCCTGGATGGTTCCGCGCTCGTCGGTGGTAATGATCGCGTCGGCGACGCCGTTGATGACCGCGCGCAGCTGCGATTGGGTGAATTGCAACTCCTGCTGAAGCTGCTGGATCTTGCCGTTTGGCGCTCGTTGCGCAATGTCGATCGAGGCCGTCGACATCTCGCCAAGCGCTTGTGCATCGCCGCCGATGAGTCGACCGGAGAGCGAATTCTCGCGCGTGCGGACGAGTTCCGACAATCGCGCTGCGATCTCCCGGACCGGAAGGATGAAGTCGGCAAGCCCGGTCGCGACGGCGGCGCGCGGCATCGAGCCGTATTCCGCCTCCTCGGGATCCTGCAGGAGAATGACGCCGCCTGCCTCCTTCACCGCCGTGATGCCGACTGAGCCGTCCGAACCTGCGCCCGAGAGGATGATCGCGAAGTCGTCGCTGCTCCGAGCGGCAAGGGAGCGGAAGAAGAGGTCGATTGGCGCCCGCCGCCAGCTCGGCTCTTCGAACTCCGCGATCGAGAGGTGCTGGTCGCTGACCAGTAGCTGACGGTTCGGCGGGATGACGTAGACGTGGCTGGGTTCGAGGCGGACGCGGCCCACGACCTGGGTCACCGGCATCCGGGTTCGAGCCGCGAGAATGTTCGATAGTTCGCTCTGATGGGCTGGGTCGAGATGGACGACCACGACAAAGGCGGCGGCCACATCGTCCGGCAGCGTTTCAAAGAATGCCCGCAGCGCCTGGACGCCGCCCTCCGAAGTGCCGATTCCCACGGTCGGAAAGCGCTTTGGCGCGACGCCCTCAGCAGCCGACGAAGCTGGTTCGTCGCCGGTCATGGCCTGGTCTCCAACGCGCGGCCCCCCGTGAATTTCTGGACTTCGGGCGGCGCTGGCGTCAAGAAAAAGCAGTCATTCCGGAGGCTGCGATGAAAAAATTAACCCAGAGCGTCGCCGCCACCAAAAACGTCGGCTCACAAAGAGCCGCCCATCCATTTTTTCCTCATCGCGTCGGCTCAAGGATCTATTGGTCAGGCCTGCCTCGGGGAGACCGAGATTCTGCGCCCCGGCGACGCCAGCCGGGATCAATTGGCAGCCGATCACGGCGCTCTCTGAGATCGGCGGGACACGACGACCGTGTGGCAGGCGTGAGGCCAGCCGTAAGAGTCGCCGACAAGCCTCTTCGCCCAAGTCCCCGGGCGTTCGCGCCGGTCGACGGGTCGTGTAGGTTCCAAGCTTGGTGACGCCGTTGCCGAGAAGCAAGAGGCGCTCGGACCGATGGTCAGGTCGCGGACGCAGGCCAGACAACCGAAAGTGATCGAGCGCGGTATAGACGCCGGATCCGGCTCGAGCCGACCGACCCGCACCTTCCCATCACCTCGCTGATCTCGTGCGCGAGCGCGCCGATGGCGTCGAACTCGCCAGACCTCACAGGGGTTATGCGAGCGTGCGACCGAGGGAGAGCGTGCTCGACAGGCGGACGTATCATCGACGTTTCGCGTCTCCGTGCTCGCGATGGGCGGCATGGACGCCCACGCGCGCAAATCGCCCTTTGAGCGTCTCGTTCGCGAACCCCTCGCGCCAAGCGCAGTCTCCCGGGCGTCTTCCGCCAAGTTCCCCGGCAGGTCCTTGACCGACACGCGTTTGCACTCCTCGTCGCGCCGCAAGTGCAGCAGCGGGCGCAGGCCCCTGCGGCCAAACGCTCGCGATCGACGTCACCCCCATCGCGTAGGCGATCGCCCTCAGCGCCTCGCGAAACGCGGTGTCGACTCCATAAGCGGCGCGCGCTAAGACAACGCCTGGCGGGGCTTTGTCCGCTATCGGCACAAAATGCTCGCCTTGCCGTGGGCTGCAATTGACGGAGGTGTTTGTTCAAAACGGTGAAATGCGGTCGTCTCCGAACAACATGCGCCGCTGCCAAGCAGCTCTTGCCTTGGCGTTCGCGCTCGACAAGACTGATGGAGGAGCGGCCCACCCTTAAGCGCAAGTAGATCAAGTATATTTCTCCTCGAAGGAGCTTACGCGCGGATGACCTCTTCCCAGTTTGGTCACCTCGCCGGCGAAGTCCGCGTTATTCAGGTCGCCGCAGCGGCGGCCCTCGCGGCGCTGCTCGCGGCCTGCAACGCCTCCAAGAACGCCTACGTCCCGCCGCCGCCGGCGAAAGTCGTGGTGGCGCAGCCCCTCCAGCAACCGGTGACGCTCTATTTCGAGCTGACCGGCAACACGCAGGCGATCAACTCCGTCGATCTCGTCGCGCGCGTCCAGGGATATCTGGAATCGATCGATTACAAGGACGGCTCGTTCGTAACCAAGGGGACGCCGCTGTTCGGCATCGAGCGCGACACCTATCAGCAGCAGCTCGACCAGGCGAATGCGACGCTCGCCGCTAACCAGGCGACGCTGGAATACAACAAGGCGGAATATCAGCGGCAGTCAACGCTCGGCCGGCAGGATTTCGCGAGCCAGGCCACGGTGCAGCAATGGAGGGCCAATCAGGACTCGGCGGCGGCGCAGCTCTTGAACGCCAAGGCCCAGATCGAACTCGCCAAGATCAACCTCGGCTACACGAACGTGCTCGCGCCCTTCGACGGCGTCGTGAGCAACCATCTCGTCGATGTCGGCGCGCTGGTCGGAACCGGAAGCGCGACCAAGCTCGCGACCATCGTCCAGATGGACCCCATGTACGTCTATTTCACTTTGAGCGAGGGTCAGGTCCTGACGATCAAGGAGAACAACGCCAAGGCGGGTCTCCCCTTCAGGACCACGGACCTCGGCGGCATTCCGGTCGAGATCGACCTGCAGGGCGAGGAAGGCTATCCGCACAAAGGACACATGGATTACGCCTCGCCGCAGGTCGACCCGTCGAGCGGCACGCTCACCGTGCGCGCCGTGTTCGACAACAAGGACGGCGCGCTCCTGCCCGGCTTGTTCGTGCGCGTACGGACGCCGGTCGGCCATCTCGACAAGGCGATGCTGACGCGAAACGACGCGATCGGGACGAGCCAGGAAGGCCCATACGTGCTGGTGGTCGGCCCGGACAATGTCGTTCAGCGCAAGGTCGTGAAAACCGGCGATCGACAGGGTCAGCTGCGGATCATCGAATCCGGACTCGAGCCCGGCGACTGGGTCGTGACGGAAGGCGTTCAGCGGGCCTTTCCGGGCGCCAAGGTCGAGCCGCAACGAACCGAGCCGACGGCAAACGCGGCCAAATCTTCCGGCGCCGGCGAGGCGGCCGCTCAGGATCCGGCGGCCAAATGACGCCGCGCGAGAAGGATCCGCCCGGAGGGGCGCCAAAAGAGCCTGCCGGACGCGCGGGCGCGATCTCGCGCTTCTTCATCAATAGGCCGGTACTCTCCAATGTCATCGCGTTGGTCGTCGTGCTCATCGGCCTCGTCGCGCTGATGAATCTGCCGAGTGCGCAATATCCCAACGTCGTCCCGCCGACCATCCAGGTGACGACGCGCTACCCCGGCGCCAGCGCCCGGACCCTCGTCGACTCTGTCGCCCTGCCGATCGAGCAGAACGTCAACGGCGTCGAGGACATGATCTACATGCAGTCGACGAGCGCCGACGACGGCACTTACACTTTGGCCGTGACCTTCGCCATCGGCACCGACGCCGACAAGGCGCAGATCCTGGTCCAGAACCAGGTGTCCGCTGCCATTGCGTCGCTGCCTCAGGAAGTGCAGCTCCAGGGCGTGACGACGAAGAAGCAGTCGACCTCGATTCTCGAATTCGTCGTGCTGGTTTCGCCCGACAGCCGCTTCGACAGTCTGTTCCTGTCGAACTACGCCATCATCAACGTGCAGGACGAACTGCGTCGCCTCCCCGGCATCGGCGACGTGACGGTGCTCGGGGCCGGGCAATACGCCATGCGCATCTGGCTCGATCCGAACCTGCTTCAGGCGCGGGGGCTGACTCCCCAGGACGTCATCAACGTCATCCAGCAGCAGAGCCAGGAAGTCGCCGCCGGTCAAGTCGGCGCTCCGCCCGCGCCGACAGGCCAGGATTTTCAGTACACGTTGAACCTCAAGGGCCGGCTGGACGATCCCGCCGAGTTCGAGAACATCATCGTCAAGGTCGATCCGGCGAACGGCGGACAGATCACCCGAGTCCGCGACGTCGGCCACGCCGAACTCGGCGCCCAGACCTACAGCAAGACGTTCAAGCTCGACGGCCAGCCGGCCGCCGGCATCGCCATCTCGCTTCTGCCGGAGGCCAACGCAATCGCCGTCTCCAACGAGGTGAAGGCGAAAATGGACGAGCTCGCCAAGAGCTTCCCGCAGGGCCTCGCCTACGTCATCCCCTACGACACCACGAAATTCGTGCGGGCCGCGATTAGCGAAGTCTACAAGACGCTGTTCGAGGCCCTCATTCTGGTGCTCATCGTCATTCTGGTGTTCCTGCAGGATTGGCGCGCCATGCTGGTGCCGGCGACCACGGTGCCGGTCACGCTCATCGGCGCGTTCGCCGCGATGGCCGCGCTGGGTTTTTCGATCAATCTCCCCACGCTGTTCGCGCTCATACTTGCGATCGGGATCGTGGTCGACGACGCGATCGTCATCGTCGAGGGTGTCGCGCGCTATATCGAGCAAGGGATCCCCGGTCGCGAGGCGGCGGGGCGGGCAATGGACGACTTGACAGGTCCGGTCCTCGGCATCACGCTGGTTTTGATGGCGGTGTTCATTCCCGCCGCTTTCGTGCCGGGCTTTACGGGGCAACTCTACCGGCAATTCGCGTTGGTCATCGCGGCCACCGCCTTCATCAGCGCCATCAACGCCTTGACCTTGAAGCCGACGCAATGCGCGTTATGGCTGAGGCCGCCGAAGCCGCCCGAGCAGCGGAACCTGTTCACGCGTGGCTTCGAAAGGGTCTATGGCGCCGTCGAGCGCGGATACGCCGGGCTCGTCGGCGCGATGACCCGCCGCGCCGGCGCCATGGTCGTCCTCGCGCTCGCGCTGGTCGGGGTCGCAGTCTACGGACTCGCGAGGGTGCCGACCGCGTTCCTGCCCACCGAGGACCAGGGCTACCTGATCGTTCCCGCGCAACTGCCCGACGGCGCTTCGAAAGAGCGCACGGACGCGGTGATGCAACAGATCCAAGGGATCGCCAGCAAGATCCCCGGGGTCGAGCACGTGGTCACCGTCAGCGGCCTCTCCATCCTCGACAACCGGGCGAGCCTCGCCAACGCTGGCGTCGCCTTCGTCGTTTTGAAGGATTGGGACGTACGCCTCAAAGAGCAGGGACAGGACCTGCGCGCGATCGCTATGCGCCTGAATGGCGCCCTGCAGGACGTGCCGGAAGCCTTCGCGTTCGCGCTCCCCCCGCCGGCCATACAAGGCATCGGCAACGTCGGCGGCTTCACCATGCAGGTCGAGCTCAAGAACGGCAATTTCGACTACGCGCTGTTGCAGAGCCTCACCAACGCCATCGTGGCGAGCGGCAACGCGCAATCGGCTCTTCAGCGGCTCGCCACGACATTCCGGGCGGGCGCGCCGCAGTTCTTCGTGAAGGTCGATCGGATCAAAGCCGAAACGCTCAAGATCACTGTGGGGCAAGTCTTCGCCGCGCTCGCGGGCTATGTCGGATCGAACTATGTGGCCGAGTTCAACAAGTTCGGACACGTCTTCCAGATCTATACGCAGGCGCTGCCGCGCTACCGCGCGACCGCCGACGACATCCGCAACCTCAAGGTGAAGGCCGGCGACGGGACGATGACGCCGATCGGCACCGTGGCCGATGTCACTGAGGTCCAGGGTCCCTCGCTTATCAGCCTCTATAATCTCTACCCGTCGTCCACCGTCGTCGGCGGCGCGGCGCCCGGCTTCAGTTCCGGCCAGTCGCTCGACATCATGGACCAGATCGGCAAAAACATTCTGCCGACCGGAACGGGCTACGAATGGACGGCCTTATCGTACCAGGAAAAGCAGGTCGGCAACCAGATCTATTACGTCTTCGGCCTCGCGCTGCTGCTCGTCTATTTCGTTCTGGCTGGCCAGTACGAGAGCTGGATTCTGCCGCTCGCCGTCATCCTCGGCGTGCCGCTGGCCCTGCTCGGGACGGTCGCCATGCTGACCTACTTGGGCGCCACCAACGTTGCCGCCAGCCAGGCCGGCGTCGCCGCCACCAATCTCTACACCCAGATCGGCCTCATCCTCCTGATCGCGCTCGGCGCCAAGAACGCGATCCTCATCGTCGAATACGCGCGCCAGAGGCGGGCGGAAGGCATGGACATCGTCAAGGCCGCGGTCGAGGGCGCGCGGCTCAGGTTCCGGCCGATCATCATGACCTCCTTCGCATTCATCCTCGGCGTGCTGCCGCTCGTCACCGCCACCGGAGCGGGCGCCTCGGCGCGCACGTCGATCGGGATCGCGGTCTTCTACGGCATGATTTCCTCGACCTGCCTCGTCGTCGTGTTCGTCCCCTCGTTCTATGTTGTGATGCAGCGGTTCGAGGAGTGGAGATTGAGCCGTAAGGCCAGGGTCGCCCCGCCGGCGCCGGAGAAAGCCGGCGCTTGACGCGATACAGAATCAGGTTCGGCCGAATAGGCGTGAGCCTTTTGCGGGGACGCGCGTTCAACATCGCGCATGGACTGGAAGGCGCTCGCGTACGGCAAGAGCCTTGCTGCTGACACGCGCGCTGGACGCGGCTATACCCCGCGCGCGGTGGGTCGAATATTCGGCCCTTGAGGGGCGTTCCCATGTCCGGCTCGAGCTTAAGCAGCGCCGCCCTCGACGAGCGGCGGCGACGGATCCTGTTCCGCGCCTGGCGCCGGGGTATGCGTGAGATGGATCTGGTCATCGGCCGCTTCGCCGACGCTCATTTAGCGGCGATGGGCGCAAGCGAGCTTGACGAGTTCGAGCGCCTGCTCGACCTGCCTGACGCGAAGGTGCTTGCGTGGCTTACCGGAAGGGCCCAAATACCGAGCGAGTTCGACACGCCCCTCCTCGCCAAGCTGCGCGACGCTCCGGCGGAGGCGCTGAAGACATCCCAGGACATGAAGTGAACGACATCGCAGAAGCGGCTCCTCGCGTCCCGGGCGCCGACGTCGTCAAGCTCATTGCGCCTGCCGCGCGCCGCCTCATCGAAGGCGGCGCCGTCACGCTCGCCCGCGCCCCGGAAGGCTACGACGCCTTCGTCGTCGCGGAGCTCACGCGCGCGCTCGCGAGCGCCGGTGAAAAGCGGGCGGTGACGCTTGTCTTCGTCGCGCGCGACTCCTTGCGCGCGCAGAGTTTCATCGACGCGCTCTCCTTTGCCGCCCCGGAGATTGAGTCGCTCTATCTCCCTTCATGGGACTGCCAGCCGTACGATCGCGTCTCGCCGAACGCCGGCGTCTCGGCGGAGCGCATGACGGCGCTCGCGCGGCTCGCGCGCTCGCGCGGCGCGCTCGCGCGGCCGCGGGTGCTCGTGGGTTCGGTGAGCGCGCTGACCCAGCGCGTTCCGCCGCTCGCCTACCTTTCTTCGGCCGCCTTTTCCGCCGCCCCGGGCAACACAGTAAGGATGGACGAGCTGGCGCTGTGGCTCGAATCCAACGGCTATTCCCGCGCCAGCACCGTGCGCGACGTCGGCGACTACGCGACGCGCGGCGGCATCCTCGACCTCTATCCGCCCGGCGCGCCCTCGCCGATCCGCCTCGATTTTTTCGGCGACGCTTTGGAATCGATCCGAACGTTCGACTCGGAGACGCAGCGCAGCACCGGGCAGATGCGCGCGCTCGACCTTGTGCCGATGAGCGAGGCGCAGCTCACGACCGAATCCATCCGCCGCTTCCGCCAGGTCTATGCGGCGGAGTTCGGCGCCCCGACGTCGGATGACGAGCTCTATTCGGCCGTCAGCCAAGGCCGCCGTGCGATCGGCCTCGAACATTGGCTGCCGCTTCTCTACGACAAGCTCGACACGCTGTTCGGCTATGTCGGCGACGCGCCCTTCGTGCTCGACGCGCGCGCCGAGGACGCGGCGAGCCAGCGCATCGAGCTGATCGCCGACGCCTACGCCGCTCGCCGGGCCGCCTACGCCCAGGACCCCGCCAAGGCCGACTACAAGCCGCTCACGCCGGATCGGCTCTACCTCACTGAAGAGGAGTGGAAAGAGCGGCTCGAGGCGGCGCCGCCGGCTCGGCTCATTCCCTTCGAAGGCAGTCCCGGCGCGGGCCACGTGGTCGACTGCGGCGGGTGGGTCGGCCGCAATTTCGCGCCCGAGCGTCAGGACGAGAACGCCAACGTGTTCGACGCCGCGATTGCGCACGTCCGGGCGCTCCGCGAACGCGGCCTTGCCGTCATCGTCGCCGGCTGGACCGACGGCTCGCGCGAGCGGTTAAGTCACGTGCTTGCCGAGCACAGTCTCAAGTTGCAGGAGCTCGTCTCATCGTTCCATCAAGTGAAGACGGCCCGACCCGGCGCGCTGCCGCTCGCCGTGATCCCGCTCGAACAGGGCTTCGAGGCGCCGGGATTTGCGATCGTCGGCGAGCAGGACATCCTCGGCGACCGCCTCGTGCGCCACGCGAAGAGGCGCCGTCGCGCTCAGGACGTTATCGCCGAGGCGAGCGCGCTCTCGGCCGGCGACCTCGTCGTCCATATCGACCACGGCGTCGGCCGCTTCGTCGGGCTTCAGACGATCGAGGCGGCGGGCGCGCCGCACGACTGCCTGGAAATTCACTACGCGGGCGGCGACCGCCTCTTCCTGCCAGTCGAGAACCTCGAACTCCTGTCGCGCTACGGCTCGGAGACCGGCGAGCTCGACAAGCTCGGCGGCGCTGGGTGGCAATCGCGCAAAGCGCGCCTCAAGAAACGCGTGCGCGAGATGGCGGCGGAGCTCATCCGCGTCGCCGCGCAGCGCATGACCCATTCCGCGCCACGGCTCGTCCCACCGGAAGGGCTTTACGACGAGTTTTGCGCCCGTTTCCCATACGAAGAGACGCCCGACCAGATGGCGGCGATCGAGGCGACGCTGGACGATCTCGTCGCTGGACGGCCGATGGATCGGCTCGTCTGCGGCGACGTCGGCTTCGGCAAGACGGAGGTGGCGCTGCGCGCCGCGTTCTGCGCCGCGATTAACGGCAAGCAGACGGCGATCGTCGTGCCGACGACGCTGCTTGCGCGCCAGCACGCGCGCGTCTTCCGCGAGCGGTTCGCGGGGCTTCCGGTGCGCATCGGCCACCTCTCGCGCATCGTCGCCGCCGCCCAGCAGCGCGAGGCGAAGAAGGGCGTCGAGGACGGCGGCGTCGACATCGTCGTCGGCACGCACGCCGTGCTCGGCAAAACCATGAAGTTCCGCGATCTCGGCCTCGTGGTCATCGACGAGGAGCAGCATTTCGGCGTCGCCCACAAGGAGCGCCTGAAGGACCTGCGCACCGAAGTGCACATGCTGACGCTGTCGGCGACGCCGATCCCGCGCACGCTGCAACTCGCCATGACTGGCGTGCGCGACCTTTCGATCATCGCGACGCCCCCGATCGACCGCCTCGCGGTAAGGACCTTCGTCTCGCCTTTCGACGCGCTCATCGTGCGCGAGGCGCTGTTACGCGAGCGTTACCGGGCCGGCCAGTCGTTCTATGTCTGCCCGCGCATCGAGGACCTCGACGATGCGGCCGCGTTCCTCCGGCAAAACGCGCCCGAGTGCAAATTCGTCGTGGCGCATGGGCAAATGGCGGCGCGCGAGCTTGAAGACAAGATCGGCGCCTTCTACGACGGCAAGTACGACGTGCTCGTCTCGACGGCGATCGTCGAATCGGGCCTCGACATTCCGCGCGCCAACACGCTCATCGTCCATCGCGCCGACCTTTTTGGCCTCGCGCAGCTTTATCAGCTGCGGGGCAGGGTGGGGCGATCGAAGGTGCGCGCCTACGCGATCTTCACGACGCCGCCGAAGGCCAAGATCACGCCGCAGGCGGAGAAGCGTCTCGCCGTGCTGCAGTCGCTCGACACGCTCGGCGCCGGCTTTCAGCTCGCGAGCCACGACCTCGATCTGCGCGGGGCCGGCAACCTTCTCGGCGAGGAACAGTCCGGCCACATCAAGGAGGTCGGCTACGAGCTCTATCAGCAGATGGTGCGCGAGGCGGTTGAGCGCATCAAGTCGGGCGAGGACGCGCCGGCCGAAGACATGTGGTCCCCGACCATCCAGCTCGGCGCGCCGGTGACGATCCCCGAGACTTACATCCCGGACCTTGCGACGCGGCTTGCGCTCTATCGTCGCCTCTCGTCGCTCGAAAACGAAGCCGAGATCGAGGCGATGGGAGCGGAGATCGTGGATCGCTTCGGCCCGCCGCCGCCGGAAGTGGGCCTCCTCATGACGCTCGTCTCGGTCAAGGCGCTCTGCCGCAAGGCCAACGTCGAGAAGCTGGACGCCGGCCCGAAGGGCCTGACCCTCGCCTTCCGTAGCAACGCCTTCGCCAATCCGGCGGGGCTCGTGAAGTGGGTGGCCGCGCAGGGGCCGGCGGCCAAAGTCCGCCCCGACATGCGCCTCGTCGTCGCGGGCGACTTCGAGAGGCTTGAGGACCGCCTGAAGGGCACGCTGAGAATCATGCGCGAGATCGCGAAGATCGCGGGAAGGAGGGGGTAGGGCGAGCGCCGTCATTGCGAGAAGTGCAGCGACTAAGCAGGCCAAGGGGCCGGAGCGCGCCTTAGTCCATCGCTTCCTTCAATCCGTGGATATGCGAGGGATTCCGGAGAGAGAGGGAGACGCTTATAGCCTTGTTCGGTGATTTGCTGAGCAAGGCGGTTGGATCATGGCGGCGCCGCGGCGGTGATTGCGGTCGCGCTTTCGGAGGAGGAGGCGGCGGAATTGGGTCGGAGCCTATAATTTCAGGGGCCGGCGAGCCTCTCCATTGTCGCCCTGAATCTCGTTGCGATCCGATCTCCCGCGGTGTGCCGGCCGCCCACGACAACTTTGCGGCCGGCGCTCCAGAGGCAATCCACGGCGCCGTTTCCGGCGCTGAAGATCCATGCGTCGAGGATATCGTCGCCGGTCTTGCCGAACATTGCCGGATGGTCGGCGCTGAGCGTGAGAACGTCCGCGACTGCGCCCGCTTCAAGCCGCCCGCACTGCCGGGCCAGCGCTTGCGCGCCGCCGCGCAAGGCCGCGTCGAGCATCGCCCGCCCTGTCGAGGCGCCTGGCGGCGCCAGCACGTTGCGCGCCTTAAGCGCCAGGCGCTGCGAATATTCGAGCTGGCGCAATTCGTCGGCTGCTCCCACGCTGACGTTCGAGTCCGTGCCGACGCCGTAGCGCCCGCCGGCCCCAATGAAAGCCGACGCGCCGAACACGCCGTCGCCGAGATTGGCCTCGGTCACCGGGCAGAGGCCGACGATCGCGCCGCTCCTCGCCGCGGCGCGCGTCTCGTCCGCGTCCATGTGCGTTGCGTGCACGAGGCACCAGCGCTGATCCACATCCACCGTGTCGATGAGCCAGCGCACCGGCCGCTTGCCGGACCACGCAAGGCAATCCTCCACTTCCCTCATCTGCTCGCCGACATGGATGTGGATGGGGCCATCCGGCGCTATGGCGGCGACGTCGGCAAGCTCTTCAGGCGTGACGGCTCTGAGGCTATGCGGCGCGACGCCGAGCCTCTCGTCGCCGCCCGCGACATAGCGGTTGCAGTCGTCGACGAGCCTTGCGAAGCTCTTGAGGTCGTTGACGAAGCGCCGCTGCTCAGGCTTCGGCGGCGCGCCGGCGAAAGTCGCATGCGCGTAGAAGACGGGCAGCAGAGTGAGCCCGACGCCGGCCTCGCGCGCGGCCGCGACGATGCGTCCCGCCATCTCGGCCGGCGAGGCGTAGGGCGTCCCGTCCGGCGCATGGTGCAGATAGTGGAACTCGGCGACCGAGGCGAAGCCCGCCTCCAGCATCTCGACATAGAGCTGCGCGGCGACCGCCTCGACGTCGTCCGGCGACATCATGAGCGCGAAGCGGTACATCGTCTCGCGCCAGCTCCAGAACGAGTCGGTCTCTAGGCCGCGCCTCTCGGCCAAGCCCGCCATCGCCCGCTGGAACGCATGGCAATGCAAGTTCGCGACGGCCGGGATGACGATCTCATGCCGCTCGTCGTCTGCCTGCGCCGCGACGGCGGACGTCACCGACGCGATCCGCGCGCCTTCGATTGCGATGCGGACGTCCGATCGCCAGCCCTCCGGCGTGAGCGCTCGCGCGGCGTGAAGAGTTGGCAACCTAGCGCTCCGGCGACCGGCGGAATCCTGTTCCGGCGGCGCCTGTTTATGCGATAGATTGCGTCCGAAAAAGCGCGAGCTCGTGGATGAGCGGCCCGGCCCAGGCAAACGACGTCGATACGGTCTGGCTGAACGCCCGGCTCGCGACGCTCGCGCCCGGCAAGCCCGGCCTCGGTGTGGTTGAGAGCGGCGCCGTCGCGGCCCGCGGCGGCCGCATCGTCTTTGCGGGCGAGCAAGGCGAGCTTCCCGCTGATCTCAACAAGCGCTCGCGCGTGGTCGATTGCGAGGGCCGGTGGATCACGCCCGGCCTCATCGACTGCCACACCCATCTCGTCTACGGCGGCGACCGGGCGAACGAGTTCGAGATGCGCCTCAATGGCGCAACTTATGAGGAGATCGCGCGGCAAGGCGGGGGCATCCTCTCGACCGTGCGCGCGACGCGTGCGGCGAGCGAGGACAAACTGTTGAGCGCGGCGCTTCGCCGGCTTGACGCGCTCATCGCCGAAGGCGTCACGACCGTCGAGGTAAAGTCCGGCTACGGACTCGAGCTCGAGCCCGAGCGCAGGTCGCTTATGGTCGCGCGGCGCCTCGCTGCGGAAAGGCGCGTTACAGTCCTTACGACGCTGCTCGCCGCGCACGCGCTTCCTCCTGAGTTCGCCAAAAAGCGCGAGGCCTATATCGACGGCGTCGTCTATGAGACGATCCCGGCAATCGCCCAGGAAAAACTCGCCGACGCGGTAGACGCGTTCTGCGAGCGCATCGCCTTCACGGCGCGTGAGGTCGAGCGCGTATTCGAAGCCGCGCGGCGCGCCGGGCTGCCGGTGAAACTGCACGCCGACCAGCTTTCGAACGGCGGCGGCGCGGCGCTCGCGGCGCAGTATGGCGCGCTTTCAGCCGATCACCTTGAATATGCGAACGAGGCGGGCGTCGCCGCGATGGCGCGGTTGGGCACGGTCGCGGTCATGCTGCCGGGCGCCTTCTATGTCCTGCGCGAGCGGCAGGCGCCGCCGGTCGCGCTCCTGCGCAAGCATGGCGTCCCGATGGCCGTCGCGACCGACAGCAATCCAGGCACCTCGCCGACGACGTCGCTTCTGCTCGCGCTCAACATGGCCGCGATCCTCTTTTGCCTCACCGTCGAGGAATGCATCGCGGGCGCGACGCGCAACGCCGCGCGCGCGCTGGGTCTCTTGCATGAGACCGGCACAATCGAGTCCGGCAAATGGGCCGACCTCGCGATTTGGGACATCGAGCGCCCGGCGGAGCTCGTCTATCGGATCGGCTTCAATCCGCTGCACGCGCGCGTCTGGAGAGGCCAATGCCCGTGAGGTTGCGCGCGGGCGAGGCCGCGTTCGACGACTGGCGGCGGATCTGGCGCGGCGCTGAAGTCGCGCTCGACGGCTCGACGCGCGACCGCGTCGCGGCCGGCGCCGAAAGCGTCCAGCGTATCCTCGAAGCCGGCGAGCCGGTCTACGGGATCAACACCGGCTTCGGCAAGCTCGCGACGGTGCGCATCGAGGCCGCCGATCTCGCAACGCTCCAGCGCAACATCGTGCTGTCGCACGCGGCGGGCGTCGGCGAGCCATCGCCGGTCGGGGTCACGCGCCTCATGATGGCGCTGAAGCTCGGCTCGCTCGCGCAAGGCGCCTCGGGTGTTCGCCCTGAGACGCTCGATCTGCTCGAGGCCATGCTGGCGCGGGGCTTGACGCCGGTCGTTCCGTCTCAGGGCTCCGCCGGCGCGTCGGGCGATCTCGCGCCGCTCGCACATATGGCGGCGGCGATGATTGGCGTCGGCGAGGCGCGGCTCAACGGTCAGGTCGTGCCCGCGGCGGAGGCGCTTGCAGAAGCAGGCCTCGCGCCCGTTGTGCTCGGCCCGAAGGAGGGCCTCGCGCTTCTCAACGGCACGCAGTTCTCGACCGCCAACGCGCTCGCCGGCCTCTTCGAGGCCGAGCGGCTTTTTCGCTCGGCGCTCGCAACCGGCGCGCTCTCGGTCGACGCGGCGCGAGGCTCAGATACCCCTTTCGACGCGCGCATCCATGCGCTGCGCCGCCATCGCGGGCAGATCGAAGCGGCGGCGGCGCTGCGCGCGCTCCTTCAAGGCAGCGAGATCCGCGCTTCGCACATCGTCGGCGACCCCCGCGTGCAGGACCCGTACTGCCTGCGCTGCCAGCCGCAGGTGATGGGCGCGTGCCTTGACCTTCTACGCCAGGCGGCGGCGACGCTCATCGACGAGGCCAACGGCGTTTCAGACAACCCGCTGATCTTCGCCGAGGATGACGCAGCGCTTTCGGGCGGCAATTTCCACGCCGAGCCCGTCGCCTTCGCGGCCGACATGATCGCCCTCGCCATTTGCGAAATCGGCTCGCTCGCGGAGCGGCGCATCGCGCTTCTCGTCGACCCGGCGCTGTCCGGCCTGCCGGCCTTCCTCACGCCGAAGCCGGGCTTGAACTCCGGCTTCATGATCGCGCAGGTGACGGCGGCTGCGCTCGTGTCTGAGAACAAGCAGCGCGCCTATCCCGCGAGCGTCGATTCGATCCCGACCTCGGCCAACCAGGAGGATCACGTGTCGATGGCCGCGCACGGCGCGCGCCGGCTCGTGGGGATGGCGGAGAACGCGTTCTCGGTCATTGGCATCGAGCTTCTTGCGGCCGCGCAGGGGTGCGGCTTTCACGCGCCGCTGAGGTCGGGCGGGCGGCTCGAAGCGTTGCGGGCGCTGGTGCGCGGCGAGGTCGCGCATCTCGACGACGACCGTTACTTTCATCCCGACATCGCCAATGCGACGCGGCTTGTGAAGAGCGGCGCGGTCATCGGCGCTGTCTGCGAGGCGATCCTGCCGCGCATCGAGACGTCGTAAATGAACGAGCGCCCCGATTGGCTGACCGTCGAGCGCCGCGATAAGCCGCTCATCGTCAGCATTCCGCACGCGGGCGTGGAATTGCGCGACTCCGAGGGCCGCTTCTTGAGTCCGTGGCTTGCGCGCAAGGACGCGGACTGGCGCCTGGACGCGCTCTACGATTTCCTGGCGCCGCTTGGCGCGACGCTGATCAAAACGCGCCTCTCGCGCTCGATCGTCGACGTCAATCGCGATCCGAGCGGCGCTTCGCTCTATCCCGGCCAGGCGACGACAGAGCTCTGCCCGACCTCGACCTTCGACGGCGAGCCCCTCTACAAAAGCGCGCCGCCGGACGTGGCCGAGATCGCCGAGCGCACGAGGATGTACTTCGACCCCTACCACGCTGCGCTCGCGGCCGAGATCGCGCGGCTCAAAGAGCGCCATCGCTGCGTCGCCTTGTTCGACGCCCATTCAATCCGCTCGCGCATTCCCCGCCTTTTCGACGGCGAACTTCCGGTGTTCAACCTCGGCTCGAACAGCGGGGCAAGCTGCACCCCAAAACTGCGCGAGGCGCTGAGCGCCGGGCTCGACGCCAGCGGCCAGACTTTTGTCGTCGACGGGCGCTTCAAGGGCGGCTGGATCATCCGCCATTACGGCAAGCCGGCCGATGGCGTCGAGGCCGTCCAGCTCGAGCTCGCCTGCCGCGGCTACATGCTGGAGCCGGACTTGCCCTCGCCCGAGAACTGGCCGCAGGCGATCGACGACGGCCGCGCGGCGGGCGCCCGCGCGACGTTGCGCGGGGTGCTGGAGACAATTTTGGAGCACGTTTGCGCGTGACTTCGCCGCCCGTTGTTTGTCATTCCCGGCCGACCAAAGGTCCGACCGGGAATCCATGGCAATCGCGAGTGTCAAAGCATTCCCGGTCGGCTGCTGCGCAGCCGTCGGGAATGACACTGGAAGAAAGACCCGTCCCATGACCGTCTCTCCCCGCCTCGACAATATGCGCGTTATCCGCGCGCCGCGAGGAACAGAGCTCAGCGCGAAAAGCTGGCTCACCGAAGCCCCGCTGCGCATGCTCATGAACAACCTCGACCCGGACGTCGCCGAGCGGCCGGGCGAGCTTGTCGTCTATGGCGGCATCGGCCGCGCGGCTCGCGATTGGCAAAGCTTCGACCGCATCGTCGCAACCCTGCGCCGGCTCGAAGCCGACGAGACGCTGCTGGTACAGTCCGGGAAGCCACTCGGCGTATTCAAGACGCACGCCGACGCGCCCCGCGTGCTTATCGCCAATTCGAACCTCGTGCCGCACTGGGCGACCTGGGACCATTTCAACGAGCTCGACCGCAAAGGCCTCATGATGTACGGCCAGATGACCGCGGGCTCGTGGATTTATATCGGCTCGCAGGGCATCGTTCAGGGCACCTACGAGACCTTCGCCGAGATGGGGCGGCGTCACTATGGCGGCGACCTTAACGGCAAGTGGATTTTGACGGCGGGCCTCGGCGGCATGGGCGGCGCTCAGCCGCTCGCCGCGACCTTCGCCGGCGCCTCCATGCTCGCGGTCGAGTGCCGCCCGTCCAGCATCGAGTTCCGCCTGCGCACCGGATACGTCGACGTCGCGGCCAAGGACCTCGACGAGGCGCTGTCCATCATCGAGCGCGCGACAAGCGAACGCAAGGCGACCTCCGTCGCGCTCATCGGCAACGCCGCCGAGGTGTTGCCGGAACTCGTCAAGCGCGGCGTCCGCCCCGACATCGTCACCGACCAGACCTCGGCGCACGATCCGGTCAACGGCTATCTTCCTAAGGGATGGACCCTGCAGCAGTGGGAGGAGCGGCGGGCCAGCGACCCGAAGGGCGTTGAGCGCGCGGCGAAAGCCTCGATGGCCGAGCACGTGCGCGCGATGCTGCACTACGCGCATGGCGGCGTTCCGACCGTCGACTACGGCAACAACATCCGGCAGATGGCGCTGGACGAGGGCGTGACCGACGCCTTCGACTTCCCCGGGTTCGTGCCGGCCTATATCCGCCCGCTCTTCTGCCGCGGCATAGGCCCGTTCCGCTGGGTGGCGCTCTCAGGCGATCCTGAGGACATCCGCCGCACCGACGCCAAGGTGAAAGAGCTCATCCCCGACGATCCGCATCTGCACAACTGGCTCGACATGGCGGAAGAGCGCATCAAGTTCCAGGGCCTGCCGGCGCGCATCTGCTGGGTGGGCTTGGGCGACCGGCACCGCCTTGGTCTCGCCTTCAACGAGATGGTCGCGAAGGGCGAAGTGAAGGCGCCGATCGTCATCGGCCGCGACCATCTCGACTCGGGCTCGGTCGCCTCGCCGAACCGCGAGACGGAGGCGATGCAGGACGGCTCCGACGCCGTCTCCGACTGGCCGCTGCTCAACGCGCTATTGAATTGCGCCTCGGGCGCGACCTGGGTGTCGATCCACCACGGCGGCGGCGTCGGCATGGGCTTCTCGCAGCACGCGGGCGTCGTCATCGTGTGCGACGGCACGCCCGAGGCCGCCCGCCGCATCGAGCGCGTGCTCTGGAACGACCCCGCCACGGGCGTCATGCGCCACGCCGACGCCGGCTATGAGATCGCGATTGAATGCGCGCGCGAGAAGAGGCTGGACCTACCGAGCATAGCTTCTCCCCGCTTGCGGGGAGAAGGTTAGGATCTCCCGAGATTGGCTCGAGACGCGTCGCTTTAAATGCCGACCGATGGATGTCGATAGCTGGATTGGCGGCGCGCGGGAACGGGGGTACAATACACGCGTCCCGCTCGGGATTGATCATGCGGTCGACCCCGCTGGGGAAACGCGACTATGGACGTAGGGGACTGGTTGAGGAGCCTTGGGCTCGGCGAGTACGAGTCGGTGTTCCGAGACAATCAGATCGACGGCGAGATCCTGCCCAACCTTACGGGGGACGACCTGAACGAACTCGGCGTGGCGTCCGTCGGGCATCGACGGAAGCTATTGTCGGCCATCGCGGAGCTTTCGGCGACGCCTGCCGGGCCGACTGCTGTCACGGCAACCCACTCAGAAACTCTCCTCCCCGACGCCGCAGAGCGCCGTCAGTTAACGGTCATGTTCTGCGACCTCGTGGGGTCGACTGCGATGTCGGCGCGGCTCGATCCCGAGGACGTGCGCCAGGTCATGCGCGCCTATCAGGACGCTTGTTCGGGCGTCGTCGCGCGCTATGACGGCTTCGTCGCCAAATTCTTGGGCGACGGCATTGTCGCTTATTTCGGTTACCCGGGCGCCCACGAGGACGACGCATCACGGGCGGTCCATGCGGGCCTGGAAATCGCCGAAGCGGTGTCGGGACTTTGGACGCTCGCGCGCGAAAAGCTCGCCGTGCGGATCGGCGTCGCGACCGGCCTCGTCGTGGTCGGCGATCTCGTGGGGCAA
>Ga0209040_10000441_pt1 | contig 32022 bp, 28 predicted proteins | sample BogFormECP12_OM3_FD_188240 | JGI IMG/M metagenome (GOLD analysis project Ga0209040, IMG submission 188240) | Bog forest soil microbial communities from Calvert Island, British Columbia, Canada - ECP12_OM3 (SPAdes) (version 2) | ecosystem: Environmental > Aquatic > Freshwater > Wetlands > Bog ... | reverse complement strand
CTGCCGTGCCGCCAGCCGCGCCGCCTGATCGGCGGCCGACATTGTGCCCGTGGCCGGATCGCGCCGGCGCCAATGGTCGGTCGAGCCCGCGGTCTCCGCCGGGCGCACGATGCGGCCGGCTTCGTCGATCCACACCGCCTGCGGCACGTTCACCATGCCGTAGAGATCGGCGACACGGTGCTCGGTGTCGATCAGGCACCAGTATCGCGCGCCTGCCTGCTGGATCCACGGTCGTGCATGTTCGCCACCGCGGCTTTCCTCCGCGATCGCCACAATCATGAATTTCTCAGCCTCCAGGCCGTCGAACAGTTGCTGCCACACGGGCAAGTCAAACCGACAGCCTCACCAGGAGGCCCAGGTACAGACAAACACCTTGCTGCCGCGCAGCGCCGACAGCGTGTGCGGTGCGCCGGCGAGATCAGGCAGCGTGAAGTCCGGCGCCATCAGCCCCGCCAGCGCGGCGTTGCGCTGCTCCGCGCCGGCGCCGAGCACCCAGGTCTCGCCGGCCGCATCGCTCACCACTGGCCGATCGAGCAACCGCCAGAACGCTGCCACATCGACGCGCCCGTCGCGTACCGGCAGCGGCACGCAGACATCGTCTTGGCACAAGCCTTCCGGCTTCAGCGTCCAACCGGTCGCACGTTCGACTTCGTCGGCTGACAGCCAAAATCCGTTCGTCGCGGCGACCGTCATCTCGCCCTGGTCGGTCAGCACGGTTGCCATCGCGGCCTCCTCTCTTGCCCGCATCCAGGCAAACACGTTGAATGCCGCGTGTGCAAGGAGGAGGACACGCCGATGCCGAGGCTCGCGGGAAAGATCGCCTGGATCACCGGCGCCGGCAGCGGTATCGGCGAGGCCGCAGCGCTTGCGCTGGCGGACGAAGGCGCTACCACCGTGCTCACCGGCCGCACCCGCGAGAAGCTGGAACGCGTCGCCGCGCGCATCACGCAGCAGGGCGGCGAGGCCTTCGTACAACCGGCCGAACTGACCGACTCGAAGCAGGTGCAGAAGGCCGGAGAATTCATCAGGAACACCCTGGGCCGGCTCGACATCTTGGTGAACAACGCCGGCGTGAACATCGTCGATCGGCATTGGGACAAGCTGACCCCCGAGGGCATCGACACGCTGGTGCACGGCAACCTGTCGCAGGCGCTGTATTGCGTCACGGTCGCATTGCCGTTCATGCGCGCACAGAAGGACGGATTGCTGATCCACACCGCCTCGATCGCTGGCCGCATCGTCGGCGGCTTCCCGGGGCCGATCTACAGCGCGGCCAAGCACGGCGTGGTGGCGATGAGCCACTCGATCAACATGCAGGAGTGCGTCAACGGCATTCGTTCAACCGTGTTCCTTCCCGGTGAGGTGGCGACGCCGATCCTCGACAAGCGGCCCAACCCGGTGGGACCGGAAGAGCGTGCGCGCATGGTGCAGCCGGAGGACTGCGGCGACCTGATTCGCTACATCGCCTGTCTGCCGAAGCATGTGGTGATGAGCGAGGTGATGCTGGCGCCGACTCACAATCGGACCTACATCGCCAATCTGCAACAGAATCTCTGAGGACGTCCGATGGCTTCGAACCGCAAGAAGGTGATGCTGCCGCACACGATGGGCAAGGAAGGTGTCGCACTGCTGCAACGTCGCGACGACATTGAGGTGGTGATGTATCCGGCCGGCGTCGCGCAGGCAGAGTTATTGCCGATGCTGTCGGATGTCGCCGGCATCTCGCTGTCCGGTACGCCGTACCGGCAGGCGGAAATGGACGCATCGCCGGCGATGGAGGTCGTGGCCCGCATCGGCGTCGGTTACGACGCGGTGGAGGTGCCGGCGCTGACAGCGCGCCGCGTGCCGCTGATGGTGGCGGGCACAGCCAATTCCACCTCGGTGGCGGAGCATGCATTCCACCTGATGATGGCGCTGGCCAAGCGCAGTCCGGCGCTGGATGCAATGGTGCGCAAGGGCACCTGGGCCGATCGCCACGGCGGGCTGCCGATCGAGCTGTCCGGCAAGACCGTGCTGATCGTCGGCTTTGGCCGCATCGGCACGCGCTCGGCGCGGCGCTGCCAGGGCTTCGACATGAATGTGCTGATCTATGATCCGTATGTTCCTGCGGGGGAGATCACGGGCGCTGGGTGCGAGCGGGTGACCGATCTGGATGCGGCGCTTACGCGGGCGGATTTCGTGTCCATCCATTGTCCGAAGAACCCGGAGACTGTTGGCATGTTCGACGCCGCCCGGCTGGCGTGCATGAAGCGCGGCGCGTTCATCGTCAACACGGCGCGCGGCGGGATCATCGACGAGCCGGCGCTGCATGCGGCGCTGACGTCCGGGCATCTGGCGGGTGCGGGGCTGGATGTGTTCGATATGGAGCCGACGCCGGTGAACAACACGTTGCTGCAACTCGACAAGGTGATCACGTCGCCGCACATGGCAGGCGTCACCACGGAGTCAGTCGCCGGCATGGCGGTGGTGACGGCGGAGAACATCCTGAGCGTGCTGGACGGCAAGCCGAACCGCGACAATGTGATCAACAAGGAAGTGCTCGATTGACGGCCGTATTCGGCCGGCAATCGAGCATGCCCGGGCTTGACCCGGGCATCCCCCGCCAGCGAGGCACAGTGCCATGCCGCAGCCCGACCACATCTCGAAACTTGGCGTGCCCGACGCGGCCACGCTGGACGACGACCTGAAGGTCATCTGGCAGAAGTGCGTGGACAAGCTCGGTTTCGTGCCGAACGTGTTCAGCGCCTACAGCCTGAAGCCACAGCGGCTGCGCAACTTCATGGCGATGTACAACGAGATCATGCTGTCCAACTCCGGCCTCTCCAAGCTGGAACGGGAGATGGTTGCCGTTGTCGTGTCGTCAGCCAACCGCTGCTACTATTGCCTGGTCGCCCACGGCGCTGCGGTGCGCGCGCTGTCCGGCGATCCTGAGCTCGGCGAGATGATGGCGCTGAACTACCGCGTGGCGAAACTCGATCCGCGCCAGCGGGCGATGCTCGACTACACCTGGAAACTGACGACTACGCCCTGGCTGATCGACGATGCCGACCGCACGATGCTGCGGGATGTTGGTCTCGCTGAGCAGGACATCTTCGATCTGTCGGAGACCGTTGCGTTCTTCAACCTGTCGAACCGCATGGCCTCGGCGACCGACATGATGCCGAATCGCGAGTACCACCGCGAATCGCGCTGAAGCGCTATTTCAGCCGCAGCACCCAGGCCCTGAACGCCGCCAGATGCGCGATAATGAAATCGCGTGTCGCCTGATCGGTCAGCTTGCCGTCGGCATCGAACTTGTTCTGCGCTGCCGGGATCATCACCTCGGGCCGGTTCATCACCAAGCCGTTGAGGAACACGAAGCACTGCCGCAGGTGATATTGCGCGCGGCTGGTGCCGTGGGTGCCGCCGCTGGCACCCATCACCCCGATCGGCTTGCCGTCGAACGGCTGCTCCGGCGGACGCGATGCCCAGTCGATCGCGTTCTTCAGCACGCCGGGGATCGAGTAGTTGTACTCCGGCGTCACGATCAACAACCCGTCAGCCGTCTTGATGCGCGCCCGTAAATCCTCGACCGGCGCCGGGAAGCCCTGCTGCCGCACATCCTCGTTGTACAACGGGATCGGCGCGATATCGAAGACGTCTATCGTCATGCCGGCCGGCGCCAGCTCCTGCGCGGTGCGCAGTGTCGCGGCGTTGAACGAGCCGCGCCGCAGGCTGCCGGCAATGCCGACAATCCTTACGGTTCCACCATCGCTCATGGGATCGCCTCCTGATCTTGCTGCGATGGCTCGTTATCACGCCGACTGCGCGACGCCTAATCTGGGCTCGTCCAGTACCTCACGCACCGTGCGGCGCAGTTCCTCCTTGCGGAAAGGCTTGCTCAGCAGCCGACTGCCCGAGCGCGACGTGGAACCGCCCCACCTGGCATCCGGGAATCCCGAGGTGAGCAATGTCCGCAGTGTCGGCCGCCGCGCCACGCCAGCGCGCGCGAGTTCTCGGCCGTCCATCGCACCAGGCATCACCACGTCCGTCAGCAGCAGGTGGATCGGTTCGGGCGACTCGATGATCGTCATCGCCGCCTCGGCGTCCGGCGCCTCCAGTACGCGGTAGCCCGCCTCGCCCAGTTGCCGCACCACGACGCGGCGCAGGGCCGCATTGTCCTCAACCACCAGGATTGTCTCGCTGCCGCCGCGTGACGCCGGCGCCTCCGACTGGTCCTCCTGCACGGCCACGGTCTCCTGGATGCGTGGCAGATACAGCCGGAATGTCGTGCCCTTGCCCGGCTCGCTGTACACCGTGACGTGGCCGCCCGATTGCTTCATGAAGCCGAACACCATGGAGAGGCCGAGCCCGGTGCCCTTGCCCTGCTCCTTCGTGGTGAAGAATGGTTCGAAGATGCGCAACAGGATGTCCGGCGGCATGCCGGTACCGGAGTCGCTGACCTCCACGAGCACGTAGTCGCCGGGCGTCACGTCGGCATGCGCCGCGGCATAGGCCTCATCGAGCCGGCCGTTACGGGTATCTATCAGCAATGCGCCGCCGCGCGGCATGGCGTCGCGCGCGTTGGTGGCGAGATTGGCGATCACCGCCTCGAACTGCGCCCGATCGATCTGCACCGGCCAGACGTTGGGCGACAGCGACATCTCGATCGTGATGTTCTCGCCCAGGGTTCGCGTAAGCAGCTTCACGATAGCGCCGATTACTTCGTTGATGTCGACGCGCTCGGGCTGCAGCGGCTGGCGGCGCGCGAAGGCCAGTAGGCGCCGCGTCAGGTCAGCGCCGCGCAGCGCCGAGTCCAGCGCATCGCGCACCAGGTCGTCGGTCGCCGCATCCTCGGCGCGAAGCTCGTGCAGCATGTCGAGATTGCCGATGATGATCGCCAGCAGGTTGTTGAAGTCGTGCGCGACGCCGCCGGTGAGCTGGCCGACCGCCTCCATCTTCTGCGACTGGCGCAACTGCTCGCGTTGCGTCTCGGCCTCGCGCCGCTCGGTCACGTCGCGCACGATGCCGACGAAGGCGTGATTGCCGGCCTGCGGCGATTCGCCGATCTCGATCTCCATCGGAAAGGTCGAGCCGTCCTTGCGCCGGCCCATCACCTCGCGGCCGATGCCGATGATCTTCGCCGCCCCGGTCGCGAGATACGCCGAGATGTAACGATCATGCTCGCTGTGGTACGGCTCCGGCATCAGGATGCGGACATTCTGCCCGATGACATCTTCTTGGGGGTAGCCGAACAGGTTGACACTGGCCTTGTTGAAGGACTGGATGATGCCTTGACGGTCGATGGTGATCAGGCCATCCACCACGGTATCCAGCACGGTGGCGATCAGGCTGCGAAGCCTGCTCTCGCTGGCCTTCAGCTCGGTTTCGGCGGCGACGCGCTCAGTGATGTCGCGGGTGATCTCGCCGAAGCCGCGCAGGGTGCCATCGGAGGTTCGGATGGCGTTGATCACCACCTCGGCGAGGAAGTGGGAACCATCCTTGCGCACACGCTCGCTGATGTCCTCGAAGTGACCGGTCATGGCGGCGATCTCGAGATCGCGCTGCGGCCGGCAGGCCTGTACAGCCTCCGATGGGTAGAAGCAGGAGAAATGCCGGCCGACGATTTCGTCGGCGCGATACCCCTCGATCAGCTCCGCGCCCTGACTCCACGACATGATGTGGCCATCCGGGCCGAGCAGCAGCAGTGCGTAGTTGTGCACCGCGGCGACGAACGTGGGCCAAAGACGCTCCGGATCAGGATAGACCAGGGAAACCGGGTGACTTGACGGCATGGCAACTCGGCGACGCTGTGGCGATGCGGCCAACTGACCATCCGAAGGGTAAGGATCGGTAAAGAAAAGCCCTCTAACCTGACCCGGACAGTCGGTGGCGGAAACGCGGCGCCTTGGCTATTCGCCCTTGTCATAAATGAGCCGGAGATCTATTCGATGGGATTGCTGCCGCCAGAACGCCAGCAGCCGTTGCGTGGCCCGCCGGTACGACCTCGGATCGGCCTATTGCCGATGCGTTCCGTGTTAAATCGAATCTGCAATCGGCCCGGCGCAATCAGGGGCGCGACTTATTCCGCTCTGTTCATTGGGCGGCGAAATATTCCTGCTCATTCTTTGGGGCTGCATTTTGACAACTATAGGCATATATGCCATTACGAGTAACGGAAAAATCCGGCCGCAAGGGGACGCGGCCTCGTCGGGAGGGGGCGTGGGATGACCGCCAAGAAGCTGCTGGTAATCGACGATCAAACCGGCATCACCAAGGTCGTGGAACTGATCGCCCGGCAGCTCGGACTGAACGCACGCTCACTCAACAGCTCGGCGCAGGCCACCGAAACCTTCATCGAATTCAAGCCCGACGTGGTCATGCTCGACATGATCATGCCGGAGAAGGACGGCATCGACGTGCTGAACGAGATCCTTCTGACCGGCATCCCGGTGAAGGTCGTGCTCACCTCCGGCTTTAGCGACTCCTACCTACGGCTGGCCGAGGGCGTGGCAAGGTTCCACGAGCACCCGAACGTGACGGTCCTGCGCAAGCCGTTCCGACGTGAGGAACTGACGAAGCTGCTGACCGACCTCACCGCGGACTGACCGAATTCACCAGGCCGCGTCCAGCAGCGCGCGCACATCCGGCGGCCCCGCGATCGTGCGCGGGTTGGTATGGACCCAGCGGTCGTGCATCGACTCCTCGGCGATCCGGTCGAGCTGCTCCGGCTTCACACCGACGTCGCGCAGCGTTCCGGGCAGGCCAAGGCTCGCCACCAATTCCGCGACCGCATCAGCGGCCTTCTCACCTGGCCGACCAAGCGCTTCGCTGACCCAGCCCTGGCGTTCGGCGTTCACTGGCTCGTTGAAACGCAGCACCGGCGGCAGCATCACGCACGAGGTGTAGCCGTGCGGCACGCCGGCAGTGCCGCCCAGCACATGGCCGATGCCGTGGCTGGCGCCCTTCTGCACGCCGTTCTGCGAGCCCATGATCGACATCCAGGACCCAAGCTGGCAGTCGAGCCTCGCTTCCAGATCACCGGGATCGGCTTTCACCGCGCGCAGGCCGCGGCTCAGCAGGCGCAGAGCGTGCAGGGAGGTGCCATCGGACAGCGGTTGCGCATTGACCGAGCAGATGTCCTCCACTGCATGATCGACCGCGCGGATGCCGGTGGAGAGGAACAGCCACTCCGGCGTGTGCACGGTGGTGGCCGGATCGAGAATGACGCTGCGCGGCATCATCAGCGGGTGGAAGTAGCTCTCCTTCACCTGCCGCACCGTGTCGGTGCAACCGGCCGGGGAGTTGAACTCGCCGGCCGACAGCGTGGTTGGCACCGCTATCGAGCGGACGGCAGGCGGCTTCACCGATGGGCGCTCGGTGCGGCCGTCGGCATGGATAAGGGCGCGGAAGTTGTCGAGCTGGGCCGGATCGGTCACGTCGTTGCCGAGGCACAGGCCGACCATCTTGGCCGCGTCGGTGACCGAGCCGCCGCCGACGGTCAGCAGCGCGTCCGCGCCGACCTCGCGCGCCGCGTTCGCCGCGGCCACCACGTCGATGCGCGGCGTGTGGGCGCCGATCTTCGCGCAGACGCCGGCCAGCTTGTTGGCAAGTACCGCGCGGACGCGGTCGATCACGTCGGTCTGCCGCGCCAGGGTACCGCTGGCCAATACGTAGACCGCGTTGGCGCCGATCCGCTCCACCTCCTGCGCCAGCGCCTCGACCAACGGGACGCCATAGATCACCCGCTCCATCGGCGGGTAGCGGTGGGTGCCTTGCTGCATGGCCTACGCCTTCGGCTTGCAGAACGCGTCGAGCGCGGCAATTTCCCTGCGGTCACCCTCGAAGTCCGCGGCCAGACGCTCGTACAGCCGTGCGGCGCCCTCATAGAACTTGTGCGCCGCCGGGTCCTCGCCGACGAACTGGGCGATCTCCTCCATTTCGGCCACCCAGCGATAGGCCTTGGAGTACATGTTCGGCACCTGCCGCGTCAGCCAGGCGAACAGCGCTGGCTGGCTCGAAGACAGCTCTGCCTTCAGGTCCTCGGCCGTGCCGGCCCGCGAGGCGGCCAGCATCATCGCGGTCCCGAGCGCGGTGAAGCCCTTGGTGATGCCGGCGTACGACATCTTCATCGCCGACGCGGCGCCGATCGGGCCCGGCTGGATCGGCATCTGCAGCCCGTACTTGGTCAGCTCGGCGGCGCGCGGCGCCGCCTCGCCGGACAGGTAGATCTTCGGACTGTAGCCCGCCCGAGGCGGCCCGCCGATGATGCCGCCATCGACGAATGCGGCCCCGGCCTCCTGAACCACGCGCGCAATCCGCAGCACCGTCGCCGGGTCCAGCGCGTTGCAGTCCACAAAGATCGGCTTCTTCACCGCCGCCCGCAGCACGGGCGCCAGCCGCTCCGCCAGCCCCAGCGCATCGCCGGGCGGCAGGATCGACAGGATGATGTCCGCCGCGGCGATCTGTTCGTCCGACACGCCGACCATGCCGGCTGTCTTGGCGCGTGCCACGGTGGCCTCGCTGCGGCCGGCCAGCGCGGTGCGCACCTCGATGCCATTCTCCACCAGACGCTGACCGACACCACTGCCCATCATGCCTGGTGCGATCACTGCGACAATCGGTTGCATCGCTCGCCTCCTTTGTTATGCCAGCACACCCAGCGTGCGCAGCCGGCCGATCTCATCCGCTGAGTAGCCCGCCTCGCGCAGCACCTCTTCGCTGTGCTGCCCGACCACGGGCGCCCGGCGCGGCGGCACCTTCGTCTCGCCATCGATATGGAACGGGCTAGACACCGTCAGCGTGTCGCCATCGGCGAACGGCACCAGAGCGCCGATCGCCAGCATCTGCGCATCGTCGGCGACATCGTCCGTCTTCGCAACCACGCCGAACGTCACGCCGACCTCATCGAGGATCTTGCGCCACTCCGCCATGTCGCGCGTGGCGAACACCACGTCGAGCTCGGCAACCAGCGCGGCGGCGTTCTGCTTGCGCGCCTCCTTAGAGGCGAAGCGCCTGTCATGCGTCAGGTCCTCGAGGCCGATCGCGTTGAGCAACGGCTTCAACTGCCGGTCCTCGTTGAACAGCGCCATGATGAACCAGCGGCCGTCGCGGCACCGATAATGGTTGGCGAGTGCATTGGGCGCGTGCTCGCGCGGCGGACGATGCGGCACTGTCTCGCCGAACAGCCGCGTCTGCACGAAGCAGCCATTGGCCCACAGGCCGTTCTGCAACAGCGAGGAATGCACCACGCCACCGCGCCCGGTCTTCTCGCGGCGATACAGCGCCGTGACGATGGCGGCGTACAGGCCGGTGGCGCTCGGATGATCACCCATACCGGGCGCCGACCGGGCCGGCGGTGTATCCACATCCGCCTTTACCGCATCCATCAGGCCGGTGCGCGCCCAGTAGGCGGTGGAATCGAAGCCTGTTTTCGCGGCCTCATCACCGGCCTCGCCGTAGGCGGTGAACGATGCGTAGATCAGCCGCGGGTTCAACGGCACAAGGTTGTCGGGTGCGAGCTTCAGGCGATCCCGCACGGGAAGCGGGAAGTTGGTGACGAACACATCGGCATCGGCAACCAGGCGGTACAGAATGTCACGGCCAGCCTTGTGCTTCAGGTCCAGCGCCAGGCTGCGTTTGTTGCGCGAGGTCAACTGCCAATAATAGTCGTTCGCCGCACCGCTGGTGCTGCGTCCGCGCCAGGGATCGCCGGCGCCCGGCGGCTCGATCTTGACCACATCGGCGCCGAAGTCCGACATGATCGTGGCGGCAGCGGGGCCTGCGATCCAGCTTGCGCAGTCGATGACCTTGAGGCCGGAGAATAGATGCTTGGTCATGTGATTACGGCTTCTGATTGCTGAAGATGATCGTGCCCGACGCGGCGAACATGCCACCGACGCCGTGGCAGACTGAGATCTTCGCGCCGGGAATCTGTGCTGGAGCGCTGCCGCGCATCTGCCGCACGCTCTCCTGCAATGCGTACATGCCGTACATGCCCGAGTGCATGTAGGACAGCCCGCCGCCATTGGTGTTCAGTGGCAGCTTGCCCCCTATGGCGGTGTTGCGTTCGGCGATGAAGCGACCCGCCTCGCCGCGCGGGACGAAGCCGAGGTCCTCTAGTCCGTACAGCGGCAGATGCGCGAAGGCATCGTAGATCATCAGGTGATCGACGTCCTTGTGGGTGATGCCAGCCTCGCGGAACGCCGTCGGCCCGGCGACGCTGAACGCGCGCGAGCTGGTAAAACTTTCCATCTGGCTCACCATCGGCGTCTCGACGCTTTCGCCGGTGCCGAGGATGTAGACGGGCTTGGTCGGAAAATCCTTGGCGCGATCGGCGGAGGTCAGGATCAGCGCGCCGCCGCCGTCTGTGACCAGACAGCACTGCAGCAGCCGGAACGGATAGGCAATCATACGCGAACCCAGCACGTCTTCCACCGTGATCGGATCGCGGAACGTCGCGCGGGGGTTCTTGGCCGCCCACTCCCGCTGCACCACCGATACCATGGCGATCTGTTCGTGCGTCACGCCGTAGGTCTTCATGTAGCGGAGCACCGGGATCGGAAACAGACTCGGCGGCCCCATCGGCCCGAACGGCTGCTCGAACTGGCCGTTGAGGCTGGACGCGGGCACCGGCCGCTGACCACGGCCAATCCCTGAGCGGCCGCTTTCGCCGTGCGTCACCAGGATGGTTTTCGCCAGCCCCGCCTCGATCGCTGCGGCGGCGTGGCGCACGTGGATCATGAACGAGCAGCCGCCGACCGAAGTGCCGTCCACCCAGGTGGGCGTGATGCCGAGATAGTGCGCGATCTGCACCGGCGTTTCCCCGGCAGTGGCGACGCCGTCGATGTCCCTAGGCTTCAGGCCGCAATCCGCCATCGCGTTCAGTGCCGCATCGGCGTGCAACTGAATCTGCGACATGTCGGGGATGACGCCGAGTTTCGTGGTCTCCGCGGCGCCGACGACGGCAACTGTGTTGTGTGGCATTGGTTCAGCCTTTCGCCGGACGGAACAAGGGCAGCGTGATGGTGTCGGTCTGCTTTTCGAACACCACCTCAAGCGGCATGTCGAGCTGCAACGCCTCGGGCGTCTGCGCGCATTCCACGATATTGGTCATCATGCGCGGCCCCTCGGCGAGCTTCACGACCGCGATCGCATAGGGTGGCACAAAGCCGGGCACCTTGCGGTGGTGGATCACGTAGGTGTCGAGGATCGCCCTGCCGCTGGCTGCGAACACGCTGACCTTGCGCGAGGCACATTTCGGACAGAACGGTCGCGGCGGGAAGTAGGTGTGGCTGCATTCATCGCAGCGCTGCAGGCGGAGTTCGCCGGCTTGCGTGCCGTCCCAGAAATGTTTTGTTTCCGGCGTGGGTTGCGGCAGGGCGCGGCCTGGCTCTGGCATGGGGTGTTTCCTCGATTCAGTGGGGCTTGCGGCGGCCGGCGACATAGGTGGCGCCTTCCGTGCCTGCATGTTCGGCGTGGCGGCAGCCGTTCGTCATGCTGAAGGTATCGCCGACGCGGTAGGTGTTGCGCTGCTCTCCGACGACGATGGTCATCTCGCCGGCGATCACGAGCAGGCGCGCATCGAAGTCGTGTGCGTGCTCCGGGTTGATCGCGCCGGGTTGCATCGTGTTGGTGACGACCTGATAGCCGTCGCGCTGTAGTTCGGCCTCGAAGGCGGTGCGGTCCATCGCTGGCTTCCTCCAGTTTCGGGGCAAGGCTAGTGCGGTTGGCGCATGGCTGGCAACGCAGCGGCCGAGAAGCCGAAAAATATTCTCCGCGGCTCTCCGCGGTCCTCAGCTGTTCTCCGCGTAAATACTCTGGCAAGCGCGGACCGCACTGACCTGGCCCAGTTTGGGCACGGTCTGGTGTCGCTGATGCATCCTTAATGATTTACGCGGAGAACAGCGGAGAACCGCAGAGAACCGCGGAGTAAAATCCATGCTGGCGCATCATGGCCTAACCGAGCGTGTGATTGGCCTTGCTATCGATGTACACAAGGAACTCGGGCCAGGGTTACTCGAGTCGGTCTATGAGGCTTGTCTTGCCTTCGAATTGAAGCGGGCTGCCATTCCATTCAGACGTCAGGCAGCTATCCCTGTCGTGTACCACGGATTCCGGCTGCACACTGGCTTCCGTGCTGACCTGCTGATCGCCGACGATCTCATTGTCGAGATCAAGGCGGTCGAACGGCTGGTGCCGGCGCACGAAGCGCAGCTTCTGACTTACCTGCGGATGAGCGGCTGTCAGGTGGGTCTGCTACTGAACTTCAATGCCATGCGGTTGAAGGACGGCCTGCGGCGCCTGGTGCGGAGCCATCAGGTCGAGCCTGCCTGACGCATCTCAGTTCTTGTCGATATTCCAGTACACGATGACCGGCGAGGACAGCAGACCGGTCACATTGGCACGCAACGCGACCGGCTGGTCGTACTGGCCCAGCACGCGATAGGGCTGCACCTCCGCCAGGTGGCGGTGCAGCTTTTCCAGCGCCGCCGGCCGGGCGGCGTCATCGGCGTCCAGGAACGCCTGGCGCAACGCCTCGGACTCCTCGTCGCAGGGCCAGCCGGCGAAGTTCTTGCGGTCGCAGCTCATGTTGGTGCCGAGATTTGTCAGCGGATGGTGCATCGTCGGCCCAGACGCGCCGGTGACGAACATGTTCCAACCGCCGGCCGCAGGAGGATTCTGGTTGACCTGCCGCGCTGCGGTCGTGCCCCAGTCGGCCCAGATGATGTCGACATTCATGCCGGCCTGTTTCATTTCGTCCGCAACGACCTCGGCCATGTGGCCGATCCAGGCGATCTCGTGTGTCGATGGGAAGACAAGCGTTTCGCCGTGGTAGCCGGCCTCGGCAAGCAGCGCCTTCGCCTTCGCGACGTCCGGCTTGAGGTCCTCCGTGCCGGCCTCCGTCCCGTACGGGCCACCGCAGATATAGTAGGCATTGCAGCGCCGCCAGAACTTCTCATCGCCGAAGCCCGCCGCCATCACATCGGCCTGGTTCACAATATAGGCGAGCGCCAGACGCGCCTTTGGATTGTTGAATGGCGGATACAGCGAATTCGGCCGCAGCATCGTCTGGTTGCTGAGATCTGTCAGGCGCTGCAGACGGACGCCTGCCTTATGCGACAGCACCGGAACGAGATCGAGGGCCGGCTGCTCCCAGATATCGACCTCGCCATTCTGCAACGCCGCCGCCGCGGTTGCCGCGTCGGGGATCACGTGCCACTCGACGCGGTCGACCTTTGCCAGCCGGCCTCCGCTCAGCCCATCCGCCGGCTCGGAGCGCGGCACGTAATCGGGGTTACGATCGAACACTGTGAGCGCTCCGCTGATCCGCGCCTCGTGGTTGAACTTGAACGGACCAGAGCCGATGGACGTGGTGACCGGCTTGGTGGGATCGCCCTCCAGATCCTTCGCGCGCATGATAATGGGGATCTGCCCAATGCCCGATCCGAGTGCGAACAGCAGGTTGGGATAGGGCTTCTTCAGCTTCAACTCGAAGGTCTCCGCATCGACCGGATTGATCGACGCCAGCACCGCCAACACCTTCGCCCCAACAAGGTCGCGGTCCATCCATCGCTTCAGTGACGGCACGACGTCGGCGGTGGTCACCGCCTGGCCGTCATGGAACTTCAGCCCATCGCGCAGCGTGAAACGCCAGCTCAGACCGTCCGGCGACGTGCTCCAGCTCTCCACCATCTGCGGCTTCGGCTGCAGCTTGGAATCCCAGGCGAACAGCTCCTCGTAGATCATCAGCCCGTATTCGCGGGTGATGACGATGGAGGCGAACACGGGATCGAGCTGCGTGAGGTCAGCGTGCGGTACGACACGCAGCACCTTCGTCTCCGCCAGAGCAGGACTCGACGCAAGCAAGATCAAGCCGGCAATCAAGCGACAGATTGACATCCCATCCACCCTCATCCAACCAGCACGGCCTTGCCGATCACCTTGCGGTCGATCATCGCCTGCATCGCCTCGGCCGCTTGCGCCAACGGAAAGCGGTGCGAGATGCGTGGCTTCAGCTTGCCCTGCGCGGCGAGCTCGATCAGCGCCTTCATGTTGGCGATCGCCAGCTCGGGATCCGCCTCGTTCAGCCCACCGATGCGCACGCCGATCGCGTCGATGCCCTTGATCAGCAGGTAGTTGCTGCGGATGTTGGTGGGACCGCCACCAAGAAACCCCAGGATCAGCAGGCGTCCGCACCAGGCGAGGCAGCGCAGCGATTCCTCGGTGACCAGCGCGCCGATCGGATCGTATACGATATCCACGCCACGGCCGCCGGTCAGTTCCCTTACCTTGTCGAGGAACCCGCCCTGGTAGTCGATCGCATGATCGGCGCCTTCCTCCAGGCAGGCACTGCGCTTTTCCTCGGTGCTGGCGGTCGCGATCACCTTGCCGCCGAATAGTTTTGCCACCTGAATCGCGGCAATGCCGATGCCGCCGGCGGCGCCGTGCACCAACACCCACTCGCCCGCCTTCATGTGCCCCCGTTGCAGCAGTGCGTGATAGGCGGTGGAATACGCACCGCGGAACACGCCGGCCGCTTCCATGCTCATGCCCGGCGGCAGGTGATCGCACAGCGCGGCCTTGGTGTTGCCGAGTTCGGCGCAGGCGCCGAGACTGTGGCGGCTCACCACCTGGTCGCCGACGCGGAACTGCGTGACGCCGGCGCCGACCGAGATCACCACGCCTGCCGCCTCGCTGCCGGGGATGAACGGCGGCTCGGGTCGGAACTGGTACTTACCGGCAAGCATCAACACGTCGACATACTGCACGCCGCGCGCCTCGATGCGCACCTGCACCTCGCCCGGCCCGGGCGGCGGCGGATCCGGCACGGTGCGCAATGCCAAAACCTCGGGTCCACCGAACGCCTCGCACACCACCGCCTTCATGCATGCAATTCCCTGCTGCGGATGCAGTATTGCCGCGTCATAGGCGTGGCGCCAACAGCATCGGACCGTACTCGGCGGCGAACAGTGTGAAGGCACCGACCCAGGCCAGGGCGGCGACCTCGTACAGGTCCATCTGCCCATCGATCATCCAGGCTGCGACGATGCGCAGTACCGCCGATGCGCTTGCCAGCGCGTAGATCAGCACCGTCACCTTGTCGGCGCGCAGCACGCGGCCGGTATGGCCAAGTGTGGCACGCGTCATCACCGCGAGGCTCATCGTGCCCATCGCCCCGGCGGTCAATGCGTGTGCCGCAGCGGCGGGCGGAACGGCATCGCTGATCAGCGACAATCCGAGCAGCGCCACGCCCAAGACAAGCCAGAGATAGCCGACATGCAGGATCAGCAGCAGCGGCTCCTCCAGCGTGGCGACACCGCGCCAGCGCGCCAGCCGCGCGAGATTCAGCGCCGCCGCCGCCAACAGCAGCACACCTGGCGAGCGCCAGTCCGGCAGGAAAACCCAACCGAGGATCGCCGCAATCAAGGTGCCGCGCGCCGCACCTTCCAGCCAGCAGATTGGCGGCGGCACCGGCGCGATGCCCCGGGCGTTGAGCCAGTTGTTGGTGAACGCAGGCACGATGCGCCCGCCGATCACCGAGATCAGCAGGCTCACCGTGGCGATCGCGAGCCGCCAGCCGAGGCCGATCGGCACCGCCGCGCCCAGCGCCTGCAGGTGCATCAGCAAATTGGCAATCGCCAACACGAGCACCGGCGCAAGCAATGGATAGTTGCGCTTGTTGCCAGCCGAGAACAGTTCGCGCGCCGCGACAACCTCGAGCGCAACGGGGAAGGCAAGGTCCGCCACCGGCGCCAGCCAGCCTGGGATCAACGCGGAAAACAGGCAGACGACGCGACCAAGCAGCCACAGCGCCACCAGCACCGCCAGCGGCGTTCCAGCCACCGGCGCGCGCCCGGTCCAATTCGGGATCGCGGTCAGCAGGAAGCCACCGACCGCGGCCATGACGAAGCCGAACAGCATCTCGTGGACGTGCCAGTTCAGCGGATCGAAGCGGCTCGGCAGTTCCAGTTCGCCGGAGAGCTGCGGCAGCCACGCCGCCATCGCCAACACGGCCCACGCGGCGGCCGCAAGGAAGAACGGGCGGAATCCCGCGGTGAGCAGCGGCGGCATTCGGTGCATTTTGCAGTCCTCGACGCTGTCTCCATAATCGCACACCACCAGCGAGGACACACGGTCATGTCAGGTGCCAACACGTTCAAGTTCGTCATGCTGCCGCCGCAGTCGGAGGTGACGCGCGGCTGGGGGCGCAAGCTTGCCGAGGCGATGCCGGAGGTGCGCGTGGTCGTCGCCGAGGATCAGGCGACGGCGGAGCGCGAGATCGTCGATGCCGAGGCGGCGTTCGGCTGGCTGTCGCGCGATCTGCTGGCGAAGGCGCGGCGGCTGCGCTGGCTACAGGCGCCGCAGGCCGCGCCCGCCGCCGGCTATTACTATCCCGAGCTGATCCAGCATTCGCTGAAAGTCACCAACTTCCGCGAGATCTTCAACGACCATATCAGCGCGCACATCATGGCCTTCGTGCTGGCATTCGCGCGCGGGCTGCACGTGTATATACCGCAGCAGCTTCGGCGGGAGTGGAGGAAGTCGCGCGAGAACAGCGGCGTCGTGCATCTGCCGGAGGCGACTGCACTGATCGTCGGCGTGGGCGGCATCGGGGCGGAAACGGCGCGGCTTGCCGCGGCGTTCGGCATGACGGTGCTGGCGACCGATGCGCGTCGCACCGAGGCGCCGGCCGGTGTGGCCGGGCTGCACAAGCCGGAGGCGCTCGATGCGCTGCTGCCACGGGCGGATTTCGTCATCCTGACGGTGCCGCACACGCCTGCGACCGAGGGCTTCATGCATCGTGCGCGCTTCCAGCGCATGAAGCGGAGCGCGTTCTTTATCAACATCGGCCGCGGCATGACGACGAAGCTGGACGATCTGGTGGCGGCGTTGAACGCCGGCGAGATTGCCGGCGCCGCACTGGATGTGTTCGAGCAGGAGCCGCTGCCGGCCGAACATCCGCTGTGGACCATGCCGAACGTGCTGCTGACGCCGCACATGGCAGGATGGGGGCCGTATCTGGACGATCGGCGCTACCAGATCATGATCGACAACTGCCGTGCGTTCCTCGAGGGCAAGCCACTGCGCAATGTCGTCGATAAGGCCTCGTGGTTCTGAGTGCGAGGCAATCGCGGAACGCTGTCATTGCGAGGAGCGTAAGCGACGAAGCAATCCCCAACCCGATGGGGATTGCTTCGTCGCTTACGCTCCTCGCAATGACACTGAGTAGTGGTGGAGCACGCGGATGAGCACGCTGGTGGTGGTGTATGAACTGGAGGGCAACGGCCGCAAGATTGTCAGCGACGCGCTGGATGGCGCGGCAGAGACGATCTACCTGCCCGACCTCGACGATGCGGCGCGCGCCGATGCATTGCGCAACGCGGATGCGGTGCTGGCGCGCACCACGCGCGAACTGCGCCACGGCGAGATCGCGCTCCTGAAGGACATCCGCCTGCTGCAGTTCATCAATGCCGGCATCGACTTCGTGCCGCTGGCGGAGCTGCCGGCGGGGGTCCCGGTGGCGACCAATGGCGGTGCCTACGCCGAACCGATGGCGGAGCACGCGCTGGCGATGGCGATGGCGGTGGCGAAGCGGCTGCTGGTGGAACACGCGGCACTGGCGCGCGGCGAGTTCAACCAGTTCGCACGGAACCGTATGCTGGCTGGAGGTGTATGCGGCATTCTGGGGTTCGGCGGCATCGGTGTCGCGACCGCGCGGTTGGCACGTGGGATCGGCATGAAGGTGCATGCGGTCAACCGGCGCGGCCGCAGCGAAGAACCGACCGACTGGATCGGCACGCCGGATCAGCTCGATCTGCTGCTGTCGGCGTCGGACGTGCTGGTGATCTGCACGCCGCTGACGCCGGCCACACAGGGCATGATCGGTGCGCCGCAGCTTGCGCGGATGAAACCGGACGCGATCCTGGTGAATGTCGCGCGCGGCGAGATCGTCGATGAACGCGCGCTGTACCAACGGCTGGTGACGTTTCCGAGGTTCTCCGCGTGCATCGATGCGTGGTGGATCGAGCCGGTTCGCCACGGCACGTTCCGCATGGATCAGCCGTTCATGTCGCTGCCCAACGTGATCGGCTCGCCGCACAACTCGGCGGCGGCGATTGCGGGGACCGGGGCTGTCGGGCTGCAGCGGGCGATCGCCAATATCAGGCGCGCGCTGGCGGGGGAGACGCCATTGTATCTGGTGCCGCCGGCAGACCGGATGATGTGACGCCGTTTGGCGGCTGCCGCCGATCTTGCCTGCGCTTCGATGGCCGTGTAGCGGGCTGGCATGCTCTCACGCCTGCTGTCGCGTCTCGCGGCCCTGCGCGGCCTGCGTGCCGATCTGGCCGCGCTCGGCCTGGGTGCGCTTGCAGCGGCTTCCTTGCCGCCGTTCCACGCCATTCCGGTGCTGCTGATCTCGGTCCCCGGTCTGCTCGTTCTGCTCGACGCAGCCAGTTCCCCTCTGGTGGCGGCGCGGCGCGGCTGGTGGTTCGGGCTTGGCCATCACGTGCTGGGTCTCTATTGGGTCACCGAGGCCATCCTGTTCGAGGCAGCGCGCTTCTGGTGGCTGGTGCCGCTTGCCGTGCCCGCGCTGGCAGCGGCCCTCGCGCTGTTCATCGCCGCCGCCTGCTTCATGGCGCGGCTGACCCCATCGGGCTGGCCGCGCGTCCTGGCGCTGGCCGGCGCCTGGGTGCTGGCGGATCTGGCGCGGCAGTTCGTGCTCACCGGGTTTCCCTGGAACCCCTGGGGCAGCGTCTGGGCGATTCCCGGGCCGATCGGCGACGTGTTCATCCAGCCCGCCGCGTGGATCGGCGTGCATGGGCTCACGCTGGCAACGCTGCTGCTCGCAGCCCTGCCGGTGCTTGGCTGGCGGTGGCGCGCCGCAGGCACGGCGCTGTTCGCCGCCTGGGGCGCGCTTGGCCTGATTCGATTGCAGCAGACCGTTCCGCCGCAGCCGCTGACCGTCATGCTGGTGCAAGGTAACGTCGCGCAAGGGCAGAAATGGAGCCAGGACCTCGCCGTCGGGATCTTCCGTCACTACTTGGCGCTTACCTCGCAAGCGCAGGCCGCGGGACCCGCCGTGGTGATCTGGCCGGAGACCTCCTTCCCCGGTCTGCTCGACATCGACGAGCCGGCGCGGCGGGCGATCGAGCAGGCGACCCGGGGAGCGCCGGCGCTGGTCGGCAGCGTCCGCTTTGATGCGCGGCAGCGACCGCGCAACAGCCTGTTCGCCGTGCTCGACAGTGGCGCGATCGGCGGTGTGTATGACAAATGGCACCTGGTACCGTTCGGCGAGTACGTCCCGGACTGGCTGCCACTGCCGATCATGGTGATGCCGGGCAACGGCTTTGCCCCCGGTCTCGGACCGCGCACGCTGCATATCCCTGGCCTGCCGCCGTTCGGCCCGCTGATCTGCTACGAGGCCACCTTCTCCGGCGAGATCGTGGATCGCAGCGACCGGCCCGCCTGGCTGGTGAACGTCACCAACGACGCCTGGTTCGGCAACTCGACCGGCCCGCGCCAGCACCTCGCCGCGGCGCGTATGCGTGCGGTCGAGGAGGGGCTGCCGCTGCTGCGCGCGGCCAACACCGGCATCTCGGCGGCGTTCGACGCGCGCGGCCATGAACTTGGCAGGATCGGCATGCAAACCACGGACACCCTCGCCGTCACGTTGCCCGGCGTGATGCCGGAAACGTTATTCGCCCGCCTCGGTCTTTGGCTCCCTGCCATCTCGGGATCGGTTGCACTCGGAGCAGGCCTTGTGGCAAGACGTATTGCACCGTCCGGTTGATGGAACTTCGGGCATTCGCGGCAAATCCCGATCGGTCTGTCGCAATAAATATGTGATGCCGCGTTTTTGATACAACTGTTGACAATTGATGGTTGTAGGGTTAAGGTCCGATTAACAGCAGCCCGAGGGCCGGTTATGGCAGCTCACACCAGGAGCAGTCCATGTTGAAAGAAGTGAAGGGGGATGCGGATATGGCGCGCGGCGAACACGTCGTGGGAGCCGAAAAGGAAGTGCGCCCCAGCCCGATCGACATTCACGTCGGTTCGCGGATCCGTCTACGGCGCACGCTGCTGGGCATGTCGCAGGAACGGCTGGGCGAGGCGCTCGGCCTGACCTTCCAGCAGGTGCAGAAATATGAGCGTGGCGTGAACCGCGTGGGCGCGTCGCGGCTGTTCGATCTGTCGCGTGTCCTCGATGTGCCGATCAGCTTCTTCTTCGATGACCTGCCGGAGAGTCTGGCCAACACCTATGGTAGCCACCTCAGCCGCCGAACCGCCGGCTTTTCGGAGATGCAGGATGGCTTCACCGACGATGCACTGAACCGGCGCGAGACGCTGGAGCTGGTCCGCGCCTACTACCGCATCACCGATCCCGCGGTGCGCAAGCGCGTGTTCGACCTGATCAAGTCGATGGGACCGGCGGAGAGCTGACGGCGTCACTGCGCAACTGCGGGTTATCGAAGTTCGGGCTGCGCAGCCGGTGCAGCGCATCGCGCAACGCCGCCGATAGATCGCGCTTCTCCGCCTCGCCCAGCGTCGTCGCGATCTCCTCGCGCACGCCGTGCGCAACCAGCAGCAGCCGCGGCACCTGACCGGGCCGTTCCTCCAGAGTTGCGTTGAGCCAACCTACCGCCAGCTCGCACTCGGCCCTCCGGCCGTGCCGGTCGGTTCGCACGATCCGCAGCGCGTCGTCGGACAGCAGGATCAGTTCGCTGGCACGCGCCCGGCTCGCGTTCAAGCGGAGCAGGAACAGCGCGAGGCCGATCTCGACCACGCCGAACCCCGCCACCGGCCAGGCGCCGATCAGCCAGAAGCGCACCGCGATCAGCGCACACAGCAGGCCGATCACCGCCATGAGAACCGTCAGCCCGCGCGGCGAAAGGCTGCGGTACGGTACGATCACCGCTTCAAACAGGGTGGTCTCGCGTTCCATACCGCACCATGGTGTGCGGCCGGGCCGTTGGCAAACCCTTGTCGTCCCGGCGTGAGCGCGCGACAAGCATTGCCATGTCGACAGGACCACGCTCCGCCAAGGCGAAGCCGCGCGCCATGACACGCGACGAGGTGCGCGGCTTCATCGAGGCGCTGGCCAAGGCCAACCCCGATCCGCGCAGCGAACTGTCCTTCATCGATCCGTTCACGCTGCTGATCGCCGTCGTGCTGTCGGCGCAGGCGACCGATGTCTCGGTGAACCGCGCCACCGATGCGCTCTACAAGGAAGCCGCGACGCCCGAGGCGATGCTGCGGCTCGGTGTCGATCGCGTGGCGAAGCATATCCGCACGATCGGCCTCTGGCAGGGCAAGGCGCGCAACGTCATCGAGCTGTCGCGCCAGTTGATCGAGCACCATGGCGGCCAAGTGCCGCGCGACCGCGAGGCACTGGAGAAGCTGCCCGGCGTCGGGCGCAAGACCGCCAACGTGGTGCTGAATGTGGCGTTCGGCGAAAGCACCATGGCAGTGGACACGCACATCTTCCGTGTCGGCAACCGCACCGGCATCGCACCGGGCGCCACGCCGCGCGCCGTCGAGGATGCGCTGGTACGCCGCATCCCCCCCGAATTGCTGCGCGACGCGCATCACTGGCTGATCCTGCATGGACGTTACGTTTGCAAGGCGCGCTTGCCCGAATGCTGGCGCTGCGTGGCGGCGGCTTGGTGCAAATATCCGGACAAAACGCCGCCGCCCGCGGAGAAGCCGCCCCGCGTGAAGTGATGCGGGCATTCCACGGGTATTCGATCACGGCGCTGCGGATGGCGTGGCTGGTCCATGAGTCATGTAACGTTCCCTGCGCCCTTGGTGTCTCTGTAGTGATGGCATAGTTGGAAAAAGAGGGAGTCCCAATGTACCGCGCTTTGATCACGGCTCTCGTCGCACTCATCGTGCTGGCGTACGCGAACGGATCCGCCATGGCACGCGCCATGGAGATGGGCGATGCGGCCGCTGCCCGGAATGCCACGCCCGCGGTGGTGAATATCTCGACCTGGAAGCTGCGCCAGCCGGCAAATGCCGGCGACCCGCCGCGCCGGGTGAAGACCTACGGCTCGGGCTTCATCATCGACCCTGCCGGGATCATCGTCACCAACAAGCACGTCATCGACGGCGCACTCGACATCACGGTGATCCTCAGCACAGGTGATCGGCTGCATGCCAACCTACTTGCGGTCGCGGCGATGCTCGATCTTGCGGTGCTGAAGGTCGATGCCAATCGACCACTACCGGTTCTGAAATGGGGTGACAGCGAAGCTCTCGAGGTCGGCGACGCCGTTCTGACGATCGGCAACCCGCTGGGCATCGGCACGTCGGTGTCCGCCGGGATCGTCAGTGCCCTGAACCGGGACATCCAGGACACGCCGTTCGACCAGTACATCCAGACCGACGCAGCCATCAATCACGGCAATTCCGGGGGGCCGCTGGTCGATATCAATGGGAATGTGGTCGGGGTCGACACGGCACTCTACAATCCCGAGGAGAGTGGCGGGTTCATCGGCATCGGCTTCGCGATTCCGGCCGATTCGGCGAAGTTCATCATCGGCCGCCTGCTCGATCCCAGTCATCCCATGCCCGGCTGGATTGGCGTCACGTTGCAGGACCTGACGCCTGAACTGTCCGGGGCGCTAGGCGTGCCTGGCACCGAGGGCTCGATCATTGCCGCGGAGGATGCGGACGGTCCGGCCAGCAAGGCGGCGCTGCGGCCCGGCGACGTGGTGACCGCGATCGGCGGCAAATGGCCCGGCGACTCGCGGGGGTTCATGCGGGCTATCGTCCAGATTCCGGTCGGTGAGTCGGCGGTGCTAACGGTGTGGCGTGACGGCAAGGAGGCAAGTATCACCGTCACGGTTGCGGAATGGCCAAACTACATGCCGGGCGGCGGCGTGATGAACGCACACATGGCCGAGGCGATGATCCAAAGGATGCCCGATCCCGGCGTGCGGCTCGTCCCACTCAACGACGCGGCGCGCAAGCAGTACGGCATCGATCCGAAGCTGGGTGGCGTACTGGTGTCTTCGGTGGAGCCCGACTGCGAGGCCCGCGATCTCGGCATCGTGGCCGGCGACGTGATCACCGCCGTGCAGGGCGCTCCGGTGGCGACGCCGGACGACGTCCGCCATGCCGTGCAGACGGCGCATGACCAGCACCGCGCATTCCTCGCCGTGCTCATCCAGGGCAAGAGCGGCGCCCGCTGGGTGTCGCTGTCGGTGGCGGGTCCCAGTCGATAGCAGCGGTCCGGGCACGCCAAACCCGCCGGCAGCGGCGGCTGCCGGCGGGGCTCGTGTTGGGTTCGAAGCGGCCAGCCGAGACTGACTACTGGATGCAGGGCGCCGACGCAGACGCCTGCCGGACGGTCCCGACGCCACTGCCTTCCGACTCGGCCTTGCGCGCCGCCAGGTTCACCGAACCGACGCCGCTGCCTTCGGACTCGGCCTTGCGGCTCGCCTGGTTCACCGTGCCGACGCCGCTGCCTTCCGATTCGGCCTTGCGCGCCGCCTGGTTCACCGTGCCGACGCCGCTGCCTTCCGACTCGGCCTTGCGCGCCGCCAAGTTCACCGTGCCGACGCCGCTGCCTTCGGACTCGGCCTTGCGTGCCGCCAAGTTCACCGAACCGACGCCGCTGCCTTCAGACTCGGCCTTACGGGCGGCTTGGTTTACCGTGCCGACGCCACTGCCTTCCGACTCGGCGCGGTGCATCCCGGGGGGGCAGCCCGTTGAGTCGGGGGCGGCGGCGAAGGCGGATACAGTCACCGTCGAGCCGAGCAACAGCGCGGCAAGGGCGGTTTTTGTCAGTGCATGCATGATCAGAGCTCCATTGCTAGGTCGGCTATGACACAACGTTACGCCTTTTTTCGGACCACCGACAACCACAGCCAGTCATCGCTGCCGTTTCTCAGGGACTCCGGCTCGGAAGAAGTATTTCGGGCTCGTAGACGAGATTACAAAAGCCTCATCCTGCCGCGGCCCGTCGCCGCTTCCGCATAGGAACTGCCTCTACCGGCGCTGTCTCATCGGGATTGCCCAATGCCCCCAGCAACGCCTCGCGCAGGGTCGAAAGCTTGCGCTCGTTCTCTACCTTGAGACCGAACACATCCTTCACATAGAAAACGTCCACCGCACGCACACCATAGGTGGTGACGTGGGCAGACGCAATTTGCAGCCCCTGGTCGCTGATCGCCGTCGTGACATCGTGTAGCAGCCCGGGCCGATCGCGACCGTTCACCTCCAGCACTGTGTGGGTATTCGAGGCATGATTGTCAATTACCACGCGCGGCGGCACGTGAATTGCCCGCATCCGGCGGCCTAGTAACGTTTTCGTCATCTTGCGGATTTCCACGGCCAGACGGATGCGGCCGGACAGCGCCTGTTCGATCAGCACCGCTAGCCGCGCCAGCCGGTGCGGGGCATCGAACGTGCCGCCGGCGGCGTCCTGGATCCAGAACGTGTCCAGCGCCATGCCATTGGTCATGGTGTGGATGCGGGCATCGACGATCGATGCGCCGGCCACCGCAAGCGCCCCCGAGATCTTGCTGAACAGCCCGGCATGGTCGGCGCAATACACCGTGACCTCGGTCACTGCGCGCGCCGGCAGCGGCTGGGTGTCCACGGTCAGCGGCGCCTTTCGCACCTCCGCGTCGCGCACCAGCCTTGCGTGGCGCGCATGGGTCTCGGGGTCGAACGATAGCCAGTAGCCCGGATAGCCAAGCGAGGTGAAGCGATCGATCTCCTGTTTCGACCAATCGGACAACAGCGCGGCGGCGGCGTGGCGGGCGCGCTCGACCCGTACGTCCCGCTCGGTGGTGGATAGCCCGCCGGCCAGCACTTCAGCCACCCGGGCGTAGAGCTCGCGCAGCAGCGTGGCCTTCCAGCCGTTCCACACCCTCGGCGACACGGCACGCATGTCGGCCACCGTCAGCACCAGGAGCAGGCGCAACCGCTCGGGCGACTGGATCGTGTCGGCGACATCGAGGATGGTCTTCGGGTCGTCGATATCGCGTTTGAATGCGACCGCCGACAGCAGCAGGTGGTGCAGCACCAGCCACGATACGGTCTCGGTCTCTTCCGCCGACAGCCCGAGTTCCGGTCCCACCTTCAGCGCGATCTCGGCGCCGATCTCGGAATGGTCGCCGCCGCGGCCCTTGGCGATGTCGTGCAGCAACATCGCGAGATACAGCGCGCGGCGGGATTGCAGGTGATCGACCAGGCTGGTGGCGACCGGTGCGATCTGCGCAAGTTCTCCACGCTCCAAGGTGTTCAGCACGCGGATTGCCTCGATCGTGTGCTCATCGACGGTGAACACATGGTAGGTGTCGAACTGCATCTGCCCGACGATGCGTGCCCAGTCTGGAATGAAACGGCCGAGAAAGCCGGTCTCGTTCATGATCGACAACCAGCGCGCGCCGTCGGGATGCGGGCTGGCGTGATGGCGCTCCGGCTCCTTGCCGCACATCAGGTCCATGTACAGCGCCGCCGCCTTGGGATCGCCGCGCAGCTCAACGGCGCGGCGCTCGTTCTGGATCAGCGAGCGGATGGCAAGCGGATGCAGTTCCAGGTTGCGGTCGCGCGCTACCTGCAGGATGCGCAGCATCTGCAGCGGCTCCTGGTCGAAGTCGCGCCCCGGCATCGGCAACAACTGTCCGTCGGCCAGCACGAAGCCGCATTTCAGCAGCGGTTGGTCGGTCTCCGGGGCGATCGCCGGCGGACCCAGCGCCTCGCGCAGAATGCCCGGCTCCAGGATGCGGGTCAGACGGGCGACCTCGCGCGCGGTCAGGAAATAGTGTCGCATGAAACGTTCGACGCCATCCTGGCGGCCATGCCTGGTGTAGCCCATGCGCGCGCCGACCACCGGCTGGAGGTCGAACGTCAGCCGCTCCTCGGCGCGGCCGGCGACGTAGTGCAGATGAAACCGCACCGTCCACAGGAATTCCCAGGCGCGGCGGCCATGCTTCGCCTCGGCCTGGGTCAGCACGTCGCCGACATCAGCGAGCTCGCCCATGGTCTGTGTGTCGTACACATAGCGCGCGATCCAGTACAGCGTTTGCAGATCGCGCAGGCCGCCGCGGCCTTCCTTTATATTCGGCTCGACCACGAACGGGCTGTCGCCATAGCGACGGTGGCGCACATCGCGCTCGGCCTGCTTGGCGGCGATATATTCGGCGACACCGGCGTCCTTGCAGGCCGCGCGGAAGCGGGCGTGGAAGTCGGCGAACAAGTCCGCATCACCGGCAACATGCCGTGCGTCGAGCAGCGCGGTGCGGATCGTGGTGTCCTTGGCGCCTTCGACCAGGCAATCCTCGATCGAGCGGGTGGCGTGGCCGACCTTCACCCCCAGGTCCCACAGGAAATAGAGCATGTACTCCACCACCTGCAGCGTTTGTCGCGACGGCTCGAAGTCGGTGAGGAACAGCAGATCGATGTCACTGAAGGGTGCCAGCACGCCACGGCCATAGCCACCAGTGCCGGCGATCGACAGGTGTTCGGGCTCGCCCAGCCCGGCATCCGATATGGCATGATCGTAGAGCGCAGCGATCAGCCCGTCGGTCAGCTTGCCGAGCAGGCGCGCCGCCTGCAGGCCGCTGATCTGATCCTGCTCGAAGGCGTGCTGCACGTGCTGCTGGATGCGCGCGAGATGGCGGCGGAACGCGCCGAGCGCGGCGTCGCGCGACACCGGTGTGCCGTCCTCGGAGAGCGCGGCGAGCGCGGCGGCCAGGGCGGAAACGGACGCCTCGGGCGGCTTCGGCAGGGCGACAGGGGTCAGCATCTACACAATCGTACTAGTTCGCTGCCGCGTCGGGAACTGCCAGCATTGCTTTCAGGCGATACAATGCATCGAGTGCGTCGCGCGGGGTCATCCGGTCTGGTTCCAAGGCGGCGATCGCATTGGCCAGCGGATCGGTCTCCGGTGGAGATGGGGTCTCTTGCTGCGCCGCAACAGGTGCGGCAGCGAACAGCGGTAAGGCGGTGAGCGGCGCGCCGGCCGCGCCCAGCGGGCCGCCGTGCTTTTCCAGCGAAGCCAACAGTGCGGCGGCGCGCCGCACCACGGAAGCGGGCACGCCGGCGAGTTCCGCGACGTGCACGCCCCACGAGCGGCCCGCGGCGCCGGCGGCCACTTCGTGCAGGAACACCACCGTGCCTTTCCATTCCTTGACCCGCATGGTGTGAGGCTTCAGCCGCGGCAGCCGGTCGGCGAGTTCGGCAAGCTCGTGGAAGTGGGTGGCGAAAATGGTGCGGCAGCGGATCGCCGAATGCAGCGCTTCCAGTACTGACCAAGCGATCGCCAGACCGTCCAACGTCGCGGTGCCGCGGCCGATCTCGTCCACCACCACCAGCGAGCGCGGCCCAGCCTGGTGCAGGATGGCGGCAGTCTCGGTCATTTCGACCATGAAGGTGGAGCGCCCGCGCGCCAGGTCGTCGGCGGCGCCGACGCGCGAGAACAGCCGGTCCACCACGCCGACGGCCGCACTTTCCGCCGGCACCGGCAGGCCGGCCTGGGCCAGCACCACGATCAGCGCGTTCTGGCGCAGGAAGGTGGACTTGCCGGCCATGTTGGGCCCCGTGAGCAGCAACACGCGCTGCTCCGGCGACAGGTCGCAATCGTTCGGGACGAACTGCGCATGGCCGGCCAGCGCTGCTTCCACCACCGGATGGCGGCCGGCGTGGACCAGGAATGCATCGTCGTCGGTGATCTGTGGGCGACACCACGTGCCGGCTTCGGCGAGCTTCGCCGCTGACTGGATGACGTCGAGCACGGCGAGCGAATCGGCGCAGGCAGCAAGTGCATCGGCGTGGGCAAGCGCAGCCTGCACCAGTTGCGCGAACACTGCGCGTTCGCGGGCGGCGGCGCGTTCGCCGGCTTCGGCGATGCGGCGATCGAGGTCCGACAGCTCGGGCGTGGTGAAGCGCGCGCCGTTGGCCATGCCCTGGCGGAGGGTAAGTTCCGGGAAGTCGCGCAGCTTCTCGACCGCTACAGCAGGCGCCTCGATGACGTAGCCGAGTTGGGCGTGGTGGCGGATCTTCAGGCTGGCGACGGCATAGCGCTGCGCGTAGTCGAGCTGGAGCGTGGCCAGGACCCGGCGGCTGTCGTCGCGGAGCGCGCGTTCGGCATCCAGTTCGGCGTCGAAGCCCGGGCGGATGGCGTTGCCGTCGTCCAGCCGGTGGGGCGCGGGGTCGGCGAGGGCTGCGGTCAGGGTCTGTTCCAGCGCGGGATCGAGGTGGAGGGCGGCTGCAGCCGTTTGCAGCAGCGCAGGCCGCGGGGAACAAAACTCGGTGTCTCGCAGCGCCGCTTCCGCTGCCCGTGCCGCGCGCAGCCCGTCGCGTACCGTGGCGATGTCCCGCGGCGCGCCTCGACCCACCGACAGCCGCCCAAGCGCCCGCGCGATATCGGGCGCGGTCCGCAACGCCGCGCGCAGCCGGCTGGCCGCATTGTGCTCCGCAGCCATCCACGCCCACGCGTCCTGGCGTGCCGCAATCGCCGCGGTATCGGTGAGCGGCGCGGCCAGCCATCCCGCCAGCAATCGCGCCCCCGCCGGCGTCGACGTCCGCTGCACCGTGCCCAATAGCGAGTGCAGCGAACCGCCGTCGCGGGCGCGATGGATCTCCAAACTGACCCGTGTCGCCGCGTCCATCGCGAGCAGCCCGGTCCGGCCTTGCGGCGCCGGCCGTGCCAGCCGCGGCAGCGTGCCGGCCTGCGTGGCACGGACATAATCCACCGCCATCAATGCCGCGATCGCCTCGGCGTCGGTGAAGCTGCCAAATGCGTCCACGCTGGCGACGCCGAACGTCTCCGCCAGCCGCCGCCGTGCCACCAATGGCGGGGACGGTGCGACATCGGGTGCGCGCTTGCCAACCCACTCTCCGAGCGGCAGCCCTGCCGGCGCCAGGATCTCCGCCGGCTCCAGTCGGCCAAGCAGGCTGGGCAGGTCGGACTGCGCCAGCGTGGCGGTCTCGAACAGACCGGTGGACACATCGAGCCAAGCCGCACCTATGCCATCGCGGTCCAGTGCCAGCCCGAGCAGCAGGTTCGCCCGGCCAGCTTCCAGCAATGCCTCTTCGGTGATCGTTCCGGGAGTGACGAGACGGACCACGTCGCGGCGGAGCGGGGCCTTGCCGGTACGTGACTTGGGATCCTCCATCTGCTCGGTCACCGCGACGCGGAAGCCACGACGGATCAGACGCGCGAGATAGGCCTCCGCCGCGTGCTGCGGCACGCCGCACATCGGGATCGGCGTGCCATTGTGCTCGCCGCGCTGGGTCAGTGCGATGTCGAGCGCGGCGGCCGCGGCTTCCGCATCGGCGAAGAACAGCTCGTAGAAGTCGCCCATGCGGAAGAACACCAGCGCGTCGGGATGCGCCTGCTTGGCGGCGAACCATTGCGCCATGGCGGGCGTGGCCCCGGCGGCCTTCGGCGTGCGGGAGGATGCGACCATCGGGCTGGTTTACCGCGCTCACAAGCGACTCCGAAAGCGGACGGCTGGCTGTTGCCGGCGCAGCGGCGTAAATAGCGGGCATGCAAGGTCTGACGACGGCGCATCGAAGCGTCAGCGCTGTAAGCTGGGTCTCGCTGTCATTGCGAGGAGCGAAGCGACGAAGCAATCTCGTGCCAGCGCGGCACATTGCCCATACAAGAGCGGCTGCGCTGGCGGTGCCTCACTGCATCGAGATTGCTTCGTCGCTTCGCTCCTCGCAATGACAGGGCCGGAGCGCCTGCCCGCCGGTCAGGGGTTGATAACGAAGATGCCATGATTATCCCGCAACAGCGTGGAGGTTCAGGATGCGCACCGCACACCATACTTTGGCCTTGGCTTGCACCATGGCGCTCGCCTTCCTTCTGGCGACGGCAGAGGCCAAGACGCTGGTCTACTGTTCCGAAGGTTCGCCCGAGAACTTCAATCCGATGCTGAACACCACGGGCACCACGTTCGACGCCAACGAACCGATCTACAACCGGCTGGTAGAGTTCAGGCCCGGCTCCACCGAGGTCTCGCCGGCGCTGTCCGACAAGTGGGAGATCGGCGAGGACGGCAAGAGCTTCACCTTCCACCTGCGTCACGGCGTGAAGTGGCAGTCCAACAAGAGCTTCAAGCCCAGCCGCGATTTCAACATCGACGACGTGGTGTTCTCGTTTGAGCGGCAGTGGAAGGACGCCAGCCCGTATCACAAGGTGTCTGGCGGTGGTTACGACTACTTCAACGATATGAGCTTCAACAAGCTGCTGGCGTCGATCGAGCTTCTGGACGCCGATACGGTGCGGTTCACCCTGACCGAGCCGCAGGCGCCGTTCCTGTCCGACCTGGCGATGGACTTCGCATCGATCCAGTCGAAGGAATACGCCGATGCGCTGCTCAAGCAGGGCAAGCCGGAGCTGATCGATCAGGAGCCGATCGGCACCGGACCGTTCGAGCTGGTGCAGTATCAGCGTGATTCGACGATCCGCTACCGCCGCTTCGACGGCTACTGGGGAACCAAGACCAAGCTGGACGCGCTGGTGTTCTCGATCAACAAGGATCCGGCGGTGCGGCTTGCCAAGCTGCGCGCCAACGAGTGCCAGGTGATGGCGTATCCCAACCTGGCCGACCTGCCGGCGATCAAGGCTGATCCGGCGCTGCAACTGATGCAGCAGCCGGGTTTGAACATCGGCTACCTGGCATTCAACAACCAGAAGCCGCCGTTCACCGACAAGCGGGTGCGCATCGCCCTCAACATGGCGATCGACAAGCAGGCAATCCTGCAGGCGGTGTATCAGGGCGCCGGCCAGCCGGCGAAGAACCTGATTCCGCCGACCATGTGGTCATACAACGACCAGATCCAGGATTTCCCCTACGACCCCGAGCAGGCGAAGAAGCTGCTGGCGGAGGCCGGTTTCCCCAACGGCTTCGAGACCGACATCTGGGCCATGCCGGTGCAGCGGCCCTACAATCCCGACGCACGCCGGATTGCCGAACTGATGCAGTCCGATCTCGCCAAGGTCGGCATCAAGGCCAAGGTGGTGAGCTTCGAATGGGGCGAATACCGCAAGCGCGTACAGGCCGGCGAACACCAGATGGCTGAGCTGGGCTGGACCGGTGACAACGGCGATCCGGACAACTTCTTCGTTCCGCTGGCGAGCTGTGCGGCGGGACGGCCGGGCGGCGGCAGTGCGTCGAAGTGGTGCAATCAGGAGTTCGACGCGCTGATCAACAAGGCGGCGACGCTGGCCGACCAGGCGGCGCGCGCCAAGCTGTATGAACAGGCGCAGGTGATCATGCACGAGGAAGCACCGTTCTACCTGATCGCCCACTCGGTGGTGTTCATGCCGATGCGCAAGGAGGTCGTCGGCTACAAGATGAGCCCGTTCGGCCGCCATCAGTTCGACGCGGTCGATCTGCAGTGAGCAGCGCCACTCTTAGCGCACCGCCCCTGTTTCCCGTCATGGCCGGGCTCGGCCCGGCCATGACGGGAACGGCATAGCGCATATCGATTAAGTGCTGCGCTTCCTCATCAGACGGATCAGCGTGATCGTACCGACCTTTGTCGCGGTCACGTTCCTCAGCTTCATGCTGATCCACCTGGTGCCGGGCGACCCGATCGAGACGCGCTCCGGCGAGCGCGGCATCGCTCCGGAACGGCTGGCTGAGCTGCGACACCAGTTCGGCTTCGATCAGCCGCTGTGGCGTCAGTTCCTGCACTATGAGCAGCAGGTCGCCGGCGGCGATCTCGGCACCTCGATCGTGACTCAGGATTCGGTGTGGCAGGAATTTCTCCAGCTATTTCCAGCCACGGTGGAGTTGGCGGTCTGCGCCATCCTGTTCGCGGTGCTGATCGGTGTGCCGCTGGGCGTCATCGCGGCGGTGCGTCGCGGCACCGCGTTCGACTACGGGCTGATGGGTGTCTCGGTCACCGGCGCGTCCATGCCGATCTTCTGGTGGGGCCTGATGGCGATCCTGCTGTTCTCCGTCATGCTCGGCTGTACGCCGGTATCCGGCCGGATCAGCGACGCGATATTCGTCGAGCCGGTCACCGGCTTCATGCTGATCGACTGCTGGTATTCCGACGACACCGGAGCGT